>JACCDR012324328.1_pt1 | contig 28560 bp, 22 predicted proteins | sample 7446431 | NCBI WGS metagenome assembly JACCDR01 (sample SAMN15323443, study PRJNA562643) | freshwater metagenome | isolation source: river surface water | place: USA:Blue River Watershed | collected 2017-08-17 | reverse complement strand
ACTGAAAGTATTTTAAAGCTGAGTAGCGTTTGCGATAATTCTGATGCTAAGGCTTGTAAGTGGTTTAGGAGGTGGGTAAACCCGGTGGGGAACTTGGCTTTACATGTTGATATTCAGGCATCTTTAAGCACAATTACATATCTTAAAAGCACAAATAAACTAACTAAAGCCATTGGAAATGCCACTGACTTAGAATTAGGAGCAATTCATAAATACACAATAGATGGCGGAGTACTAAATACACCAATGCGAAACGGTAGCGAAACCGTACTTGGACCCGTGAGTTTTACTGAATTTGAATCGCAGGTTTATCAATCAATTAAAAGTGGTTTAACTAAACTTCGTCAAACAAATCGTTTAGTGACAGGAACAGTAATAAGAGGTAGAACTTATACACTTGCAGATTACAATGCATTATTTAAAAGCGGAAGTACAAACGTTCCACTGAAAGGCATGGTGTCTTGCACTAAAAATGAAGCTGTGGCAGTTGATTTTTTAACCACAAGTGGAGCCAATATTTCAGGTTCTAAAGTCAAGGTAATCATGAAAATCAAATCTAAAAATGGTGTCGATATCGATGATATGTCTGATTGGGGAGCAAACTTGGTTAATCAAAGACATCCAGGTTCATTGATCCAAGAAGAAGTTTTAATGGAAGAAGGGATGTTTAAGAAATTAAGTGAGCCAAAGCAAATTTTAAATTCAAATGGCACTCCCAAAAAAGATATAGATGGTACGGAATGGTGGGAAGTAGAATTAGAAGAATTAGGAACTCCACTTAGAACAATTAATTAAGAAGATGAAAGTAAAATCTTTAACAATTGAATTGGACGTAAATGAAATTGAAATTTCGATGCCGAATGACCTTAAAAAAGTCAATATTGGTGAACTGATGTCAATGGCTAACTTTAGTATTGTTGAACAATCCAACGATGAGAAATTATCAATAATTGCAAATGATCTTTTGGAAGGTGACAATATTGTAATAGGCTTTGCTTGCTTTAATTTGAAAGAAATAATTCAAATCAATAATCAACTACAAAAAGCTGATGTTTCACTTCATACGGTCTATATTCCATCAGAAGAACGGATTAAAAAGAGAAAAGCCGAAGCGATGGAAAATGCGAGATTACATGGCAGATGGATAGGCTCATCAGAAGAAGAAGTGGTACAAAACTTTATAAATTTTAGGTCAACGTTACAAGAAATAAAAGATGGATTAAAAAATAGTTCTATTATAGTAAAAGCGGTTTAGTACCGCTTTTACTCCCGCAGTCGCTCGGCTCTTGCCGAGTGACGATCCCCGCTCATCGAGATGTTCCGCAGGGCATCTCGAAGTATAGATAAAAAGGATTTTTTGCCCTTGCAGGTGCTTATTCTCCTGAATTAGGAGGTAATGTTATTTTGAAATATAACGACAAAAATTTTAATGTTAGTTTATTAGAACCTGAATTAAAACAACATTTGGATTATTTGACAATGATTAAAAACGACTTTGATAAGGGAGGCAATCTTTATCAAAAACTCTACTCAAATGTTCCATTAGAGAAAATTCAGAATGCTGGTTTAGCAGGTACACACGCAGAAGTTTTAGCAACAAATGAAGTTATCAAGCAATTAAAGCAAGCTGGAAAATTTAATTCAATACAAGATTTAAACAAAGTTCATGTTTTGGTTAAAGGCCGTGCCTCGTTTGGAAATATGTGTCGCTGTCCGCATTGCTTTCAAATTATCGATGGTGTAAAAATGATAGGAAATCAATAAAATGGAAAAGAAGAAACTTAATATTAAAGGGAATGAATATGATTTTTTTTATGACGAGCGTATTAATATGTGGCGTGTTATAGAAAACTCTAATTTCATTGAGGGACAAGCTATTGATTTAGAAATTGATTTAATAAATTTTACTAATCAATTGGATTGGAAAGAAGTTGAAAGGTTTATAGAGTCAATGAGAAATAATAATTTGTTATACAGTGAACGTATTGAAGATGCTAAAGAAGTTTTAAAATCACTTTTTAAATCAATAAATAAAGGAGTTTATGATAAAGATTTTTTTGAACACATAGAATTTAATCTATCAGGAATTGATTTTAAAGGATATTGTAAAAGTGTAAATCTCGGAGACAAATTTGAATACGATTATTTTTTCTTTCCTCAATATTCAAAAGACCCTTATCGAGATATTGGTTCTTTTGTTTGGAGAGCAAATTTTAGAGACACATTATTATTAGGTGTTTATTGTGATAGAATTTAGCTACATCCCTCACTAGCGCAAGTTTAGCAAAGCGTAACTTGTGCTGGTAATGGTTTCAGTTTGTGAGGTACTGTTTTTCCGTCTTCGTTGTAGGTTTCTCGGGGTCGCCAAGACCAACGAAACGAGCGTAAGCAATTTAGCCCCTGCAACTCGCTAAAGATGAAGCGAAAATGAAAAACATAATTCATAATTTTGTTTTTCCCCTGCCACTTGCAGGAAGATTACATCAAAGTCGGAGACTGCTTTTTATTGGGCGTTCCAAGAGACTCATGGCATGCCTTATCAAATGGTGCGGTTATCAACAAGTCATGAGCAGTCATGCCATGCGTGGGGTTTGGCATCGGGTGTTAGTTCTTAAACTTGCAACAGCACGGGGCGGAATTGCCTAGTATGTTTATTACAGATGTAAGTTTTTATTTTCAGATAGGTATATTTATTTGATTTTATAAATAATATAATCTTTTGATTATAAGTATATTATTTCGTGATTCACACCTTGCAATTTTAAATTTACGCTTCTTTCGTCATAGTAAAATAGCGAACATCTACGGGCAATTCGGCAAGCAATTGTTGGGTACGCTCGGGGCGAGCATCGGTTAAAAAAACCTGTTTGAACGTTCCATCTATCATCATATTGATAAGCTGTTGGATGCGTCGGTCATCGAGTTTATCAAAAATATCATCGAGCAGCAAAATAGGTTGAAAGCCTTTTTCTAAGGCTAATATTTCAAATTGAGCCAATTTCAACGCAATAATAAACGACTTTTGTTGTCCTTGCGAGCCATATTTTTTCAAAGAAAATTGGTTAATTTCAAAACCAAAATCATCCTTATGAATGCCCATGGTTGTGCGTTGAGCCGCCAAATCTCTCCCTTGATTTTGGATGAACGCCTGAGCAAATGAATCAGGCTGAATGTCGGTTTCATATCCTACGTGCACTTGTTCTCTTTGTTCCGATAAATTAGCGTAGTGTTTTTGGAAAATTGGAAGAAATTGCTTGAGAAATTCATCCCTTTTGGTACTTATCGTAAGGCTATGCGTAATGAGTGGTTGCGAATACAAGTCTAACAAAATCCCATCAAATGTATGCCGTTCGGCAAATTGTTTGAGCAGGGCATTTCGTTGGGCCAAAACCTTGTTATACAATAGTAAGGTTTCCAGATACGTTGGGTCAATTTGAGAAATCATTCCATCAAAAAACTTTCTTCTTTCCTCGCTTCCATCCCTAATAATGTCGGTATCATTGGGCGAAATCAACACAAGCGGAAAACGACCGATATGCTCTGCCAAACGTTCGTAAGGTTTTTTATCACTTAAAACACTTTTCTTTTGACCTTTTTGCATGGCACAAGTAATCTGAACAACCTTGCTTGCATCAGGGTTTTGTGTATGAAATAAGCCATCGACAAGCATAAAAGGAGCGTCATGCTGCATACACAGTGCATCTTGCGACGTGATGGCACTTTTGGTAAGAGCCAAAAAATAAATGGCATCTAGCAGGTTTGTTTTACCGCTTCCATTCTCTCCCACAATACAATTGATACGCTCAGAAAACTCGAAATTTCTGAACGTATAACTCTTAAAATGGGTCAAACTGATTCGCTGTAAATACATAAAGCTGGGGCAAAAAAAAAAGATGAATGTTTTGAGCTAATAATCAACCGTCTAATATGATATTTTTCTTGGTCGGTTCTTGGTTTTGTACTAATTTCGCATTGCAAATTAAGACCTCGCTGGGTGGTTTGCAAATCTCGGGATGAAGTAGCTACTGCCATACGCACATTTTGAGAACCCTTATTTACATAATCGTCAGATTCAACGCAAGTTAATCACTCATTCATTTAATAAGAAAAATGTCAAAGAAAGCTGAAAACAAAGTAAAATACTCGAAAGAGACCTACATGTACTGGTACGAGTCGATGGTTCTTCAACGTAAATTTGAAGAACGTGCAGGTCAGTTGTATGGTCAGCAAAAGATTCGTGGTTTTTGCCACCTTTATATCGGACAAGAGGCTTGTTCATCAGGTGCAGCTTCGGCACTTCGTGAAGGCGACAAATATATCACAGCTTATCGTGACCACGGTATCCCGTTGGCTTTGGGCTCGGACCCCAACACCATCATGGCCGAATTGTACGGAAAAGCTACTGGTATTTCTAAAGGAAAAGGTGGTTCGATGCACATTTTCGATAAATCAGTGGGTTTTGTTGGTGGACACGGTATTGTGGGGGCTCAAATTCCGTTGGGTGCTGGTTTGGCTTTTGCCGAAAAATACAACAAAACAGGCAACCTTTGTATTTGTTATTTTGGCGATGGTGCTGTGCGTCAAGGTGCTTTACATGAGGCATTTAACATGGCTATGACTTGGAAACTACCCGCTATTTTTGTGGTAGAAAACAACGGTTATGCGATGGGTACGTCGGTTTCTCGTACTTCAAACGTAACAGACCTTTACACCATTGGCGAAGCGTATGATATGCCATCGGAGCCTGTCGATGCTATGAATGTAGAGGCAGTACATGAGGCTGTTGCTCGTGCTGCCGAACGTGCTCGTGCTGGCGAAGGCCCTACTTTCTTAGAGTTCAAAACGTATCGTTATAGAGGCCACTCGATGTCAGACCCTCAAAAATATCGTACAAAAGAAGAAGTTGAGGCATACAAAATGCGTGACCCAATCGAGCAAGTAAAGAAAACAATTTTAGACAACGAATTTGCTACAGAAGAAGAACTAGCCGCTATTGATGCCCAAATCAAAGCCAGGGTAGAAGAATCTGTGAAGTTTTCAGAAGAATCTCCTTGGCCAGACGCATCAGAAGCCTACAAGGATGTGTATGTTGAAGAATATCCATTTCCTGTAGAGTAAATGCCATTGTGTCCGCTGATTTTGCATGATATAACCAAAAAAGAGGTAATTTATTACCTCTTTTTTGGTTTTTAATCCATGAGTATTGTTGAAGTCTAGGTTTGTTGGGCGGTCTTTTTCGCTAAAAACTTTACCTTAATTACATCATACATCATATTTCTGAATACATTATACAATGCTCAATCTATATCCACCGCTACGCCATTGACTTTGTAGCCAGTAATCCGAATTTCAGTGCGGCGGTTACGGGCATGTTCTTCTTCGCTGCATTTAACGCCATCTGTACAATGATTGAGTAGTTGGGTTTCGCCATAGCCTTTTGCTGTAATTCTCTGGCGAGCAATATGATGCGTATTTACGAGATATTCGGCCACCACTTCGGCTCTTTTTTGCGATAAAGCGGTGTTAAATTCTTTACTGGCACGGCTATCGGTATGAGAGCCTACTTCTACCAGCACATCAGCGTTATCTTGTAGCACCTCGGCAAAGGCATCTAATTCTTGTATCGCTTCCGAACGAAGGTCTGTTTTGTTAAGGTCGTAGTAAATGTTGAGTGTTTTGAGAATGGTATTTTTATGAATTTTTTTCATTCCTAACGAACAGTTTATCAAGTCTGTATCTGACGATAATTGAGCGACGCTTTCGAGGCTCAGACCTACCAAACAGAATACTTTGGCTGGGTCTTGCTCATAGCAAGCGGCGTTAAAATTGGCTCTTTTACTCAAATAACGACTTTTTTTACTGATAAAAGCAAGGTTATCTCCTTTGTCTAGTTTGATATTTACATAGCCTCCGAGTACTGCTACCGAATCCATTTGCCCAGGTTTACTTAAATTAATGTATTTTAAAAATACACCATCTAAATTCTCTTGGGTGTCTTTATCATATACCCGAATCGACAATTTGTAATGTTGAGGAGGCGTTTTTCGGGCTTGTCCATATAAGCCCAAAGCAGATAAAAATAGTAGCAAACAAAGACCTAATTTCATAACTATTGCCGAGTTGAAGATACAATCATCAATAAGCAAAAAATATGCCTTTTCAGCAGTAAAATGAAATACATTTTGTATATCAACCGAGCCGAGTTTATTCCTCAACAAAAAAGCCCTTAACTATGTATCACCATAACTAAGAGCTTTTTTATTGACTTATGGAATTTTCTTACAAAACCGTTCTGATTTTCAATTCATCCATTTGTTTTTGGTCGATGGTAGAAGGCGAATCAATCATGACATCTCTTCCTGAGTTATTTTTAGGGAAAGCAATAAAGTCACGGATAGAATCGGAGCCACCAAACAACGAACAAAGGCGGTCGAAACCAAACGCCAACCCACCATGAGGCGGTGCACCGTATTCAAAGGCATCCATCAAGAAACCAAACTGATGCTTGGCTTCTTCGTCTGAGAACCCAAGAGTTTCAAACATTTTGGCTTGTAAGTCTTTTTGGAAAATACGAATAGAACCACCGCCTACTTCTACGCCATTGATAACCATGTCGTAAGCATTGGCACGGATTTTACCCAAATCGCCCGATTGCAAATGTTGAATGTCTTCGGGTTTTGGTGCGGTGAATGGGTGGTGCATCGCAAACCAACGGTTGTCGTCTTCGCTGTATTCTAACAATGGGAAGTCGATTACCCAGTGTACAGAATATTCGTTCGGGTTGCGTAAGCCCAAGCGATTACCCAATTCTAAACGTAATTCGTTGAGTTGCTTTCTTGGTTTGTCACCATCTCCACAAAGAATTAACAGAAGGTCGCCCGGTGCAGCCCCTGCGGCTTCAACCCATTTTTGTAATTCTTCTGTTGTATAGAATTTATCAACCGACGATTTGATACTGCCATCGGTATTGTAACGTACATATATCAAACCTTTTGCTCCAATTTGCGGACGCTTCACAAAGTCTGTGAGTTCATCGACTTGCTTGCGGGTATATTCGGCACAACCTTTGGCATTGATGCCTACCACTACCGATGCAGCATCGAATACTGGGAAATTTTTGCCAGAAGTAAGGTCGATATTTTCGCTTTTAAGTTCATAAAACTTCATGCCAAAACGAATATCTGGTTTGTCAGAACCATAATATTTCATCGCATCGGCATAAGTCATACGAGGAATTTCGTTGATTTCGAGTCCTTTTAAGTTTTGGAACAAACGACGCACCAAGCCTTCAAACATTTGTAAAATATCTTCTTGTTCGATAAAAGACATTTCGCAGTCGATTTGTGTAAATTCGGGCTGGCGGTCGGCTCTTAAATCTTCGTCACGGAAGCATTTCACAATTTGGAAGTAACGGTCGAAGCCCGATACCATCAACAATTGTTTGAATGTTTGTGGCGATTGTGGCAAGGCATAAAATTCGCCAGGGTTCATGCGAGAAGGAACAACAAAATCTCTTGCCCCTTCAGGAGTCGATTTAATCAATACGGGCGTTTCTACTTCGATAAAGCCTTGTCCATCTAAATACGCACGTACTTCTTGTGCCATTTTATGACGCAAAATTAAATTTTGGCGTACAGGATTACGGCGTAAATCTAAGTAACGGTATTTCATTCTTACGTCGTCACCTCCGTCGGTTTCGTCTTCGATTAAGAATGGCGGTAATTTGGCAGGATTTAAAACAGTAAGGTCGGCAATCTTGATTTCGATGTCGCCCGTAGCAATTTTATCATTTTTAGAAAGACGCTCTACCACTGTACCAGTAGCTGAAATAACGTACTCACGACCAAGCGAACGAGCAATTTCTAGCGACTCTTTACTTGTCTTTCCTTCTTCGAGCATCAATTGTGTGATACCGTAGCGGTCACGGAGGTCAATCCAAATCATGCCTCCTTTGTCACGGATACGTTGTACCCAACCACAAAGTGTAACGACTTCGTTGACATTTGCCATACGAAGTTCGCCATTATTATGTGTTCTTAGCATAAGTTTTTATACGGACTGCCTTGTCCGCCAATGTATTCGCTGAGTTTTAGTAAATACGGACAAGCTTGTCCGAGCCAAATAATTTGCAAAATTACAGAATTTGTCAGGTGTGACCCAAAACATTTTGAAAACTATTTGTGTTGTTTTGGATTATAATAAGTAAATCGTCGAAATTCGTTTGAATTAAAGGGATAAATTCAGTAAAAAAATAGACAAATGAGCAAAAAAGTAGCCATCATTGGGGCAGGTATTGCGGGCATTGCTACGGCTATTCGGTTGGCCGTAAAGGGCTGGTCGGTAGAAGTTTTTGAAGCCAATGCTTATGCTGGGGGCAAATTGAGTAGTTTTGAGCAAAAAGGCTATCGCTTCGATGCAGGGCCATCGTTGTTTACCTTGCCTCATTTGGTTGACGAGCTACTGGTTTTGGCAGGAAAGCAACCCCGTGATTATTTTCAATATGAAAGGCTTCCTGTGATTTGTCATTATTTTTGGGAAGATGGCACTCGCTTGCAAGCATACGCCCAAGTAGAGGATTTTGCCAAAGAAGTAGAAAAAAAATTGGGTGAGCCAGCTTCGCATATTACCCGTTTTTTGCAAGATAGTGCTTTTAAATATGAAGTGTTGGATGGACTATTTTTACAAGATTCTTTGCATAAAATCTCAACTTGGACTTCTGCCAAAGCCCTCAAAGGATATTTCAATTTGCCTCGACTAGGCATTTTCGGAACAATGAATCAAGCCAACGAAAAGCAATTTCGGCATCCTAAATTGGTACAATTGTTCAACCGCTACGCCACTTACAATGGTTCCGACCCGTATCAAACTCCAGCAACGCTCAATATCATTCCGCATTTAGAATATAACCTTGGGGCTTTTTTTCCGAAAAAAGGCATGGTCGATATTACGAATACGCTCGTAAGTTTGGCCGAGTCGTTGGGCGTAAATTTTCATTACCAAATGCCTGTAGAAGAAATCATTACAGAAGAAAAAAAGGTAAAAGGGATTCGGGTAAAAGGACAAGTGTTGCCTTTCGATTTGGTCGTTTCCAACATGGACGTAACCCATACTTACCGTAAACTTTTACCTCAAGCACATCATCCGAACCGCTTGCTGAATCAACCCAAGTCGAGTTCAGGCGTGATTTTTTATTGGGGAATGAAAAAAACGTTTCCTGCACTCGACCTGCATAATATTTTTTTTAGTGATAATTATAGAGAAGAATTTCGGGTAATGTTTGAAGACAAAAGCCTTTACCACGACCCCACGGTGTATATCAATATTACCTCTAAATACAAACCCGACGACGCTCCGGCTGGTTGCGAAAATTGGTTTGTACTCGTGAATGCCCCTGCCAATGAAGGACAAGATTGGGATGCACTCATTGCCGATTTACGAAAGAACATTTGGCAAAAGCTGGCTCGCATGTTGGGCGAAGATGTACAAGCCTATTGCGAAACCGAAGCCATCCTCGACCCTAGAAGCATCGAACTCAAAACTTCGTCGGCACAAGGAGCTTTGTATGGCAACTCGTCTAATAACCGCTACGCCGCTTTTTTGCGTCATGCCAATTTCTCTAAAAACTTTCATAACCTTTATTTTGTTGGCGGTAGCGTGCATCCAGGCGGAGGCATTCCCTTGGCTTTGTCTTCTGCCAAAATAACGGCAACTATGATTCCTGCGGTGTCCATTGGCTAAGTGCCGTATAAATTTCGGTAAAACTTGGGCGTTGCAATACCATTTCATTCATGCCTTGTGTGACTAGGTTTTGTAAAAACATTGCTAAAGGAAGAGGCTTGTCTTCTGGAGCAAGTTGTTGGAGTAAATCGTCCACCAAGCAGGCAAAAGCTCGCACTTCGATGCGTTGCAATGCCGCCGCTTTACTCGAATGTACGTGATAAGTACTGGCTGCTCCAAAGTCGCCAAAAAGCGTATGAGCTTCGTGGTCAATCAAGGTATTATGGGCATATAAATCGCCGTGTAGCACGCCAAGTTTGTGCAAATGCTCGCCAACACTGGCAATGGCGGTAGCTATTTTGAGGATTTGTTGGGCTGTAAAACTCGTTTGTTCGGGAAAAGTATCTCGTGTACAAGTCGTAAAGCTGGGAGGCCCTGCCAAATTGCTATAATGAGGCGGAATGAGTTCTAGCAATAATCCTTGTTTGTCTTGTGGATGATTTTTGATTTTACCCAAAACTTTGACCAAATTTGGATGTGTGCCAGCCGCAATGCAAGCATTCATTTCGTCGCCAGGCAAACCATCGCTAGTGACTTCGCCCTTAAATATTTTGACGGCAATGGCTTTATGGGCTTCTGTCCAAATAGCCCGATAAATATTGCCCGAAGCTCCTTCGCCCAATTGTTCTTGTAGTTGCAAGCTCTGCCAGTCGATTTCGGGTAAAAAGTGAGGCGTTTCTGTGCCTTCTGAGAAAGGATTGCCAGCCAAAGCCAACCAAGCAAGCCTAGGAAAAGCAAGTAATGTTTCGGGAAATGTGGTAAACTGATTGGCAGAAATACGCAACAATTGTAAGTTTTGGCATTTGACCAAGGATTGAGGTAAAGATGTTAGCCGATTGCCAGCGAGCATCAATTTTTGCATATTCGAGCAATCACCGATAGACTCGGGTAATTGCTCGATTAGATTGTTGGTTAAAATCAACCAGCGAGTAGTAGGCGGAATGGCATTTTCGGGAACGCATTGAATTTGATTTGCCTTGAAGCCAATCATTTCTAGTTGCGGACATTGGGCCAATACCGAAGGGAAAACGGTAAACAAATTATCTGAGAAAAAAGCTATTTTGAGTTTGTGTAATTGCCCAAAGTCATCAGGAAGTTCAGCTAATTGGTTTCCTGATAAATCTAATATTTCTAAAGAATCGGCTAATTGATAAATTTCTTTCGGAAAAGTTTGTAAACCACAAGCGAGTTTTAAGCGTGTAATGCCTTGTAATTCGCCCGAATACAATTGTTGTAGCGTGTGCATAGAGGGATTTTTTGGCAAAGATACAAAAGAGATGTGATTAAGTTGAACCCCTCTCTAATGCGAGATTTACCTAATTACTTTTTCGTTAAGTTTTTTCGTATTTCTTCAATTTGCACCAAAGAAAGTCCTGTAATGTCTGCGATAAATTGATTATCAGCACCTTTTATCATAGCATTTTCTGCAATAGCCTTTTTTTCATTTAGCCTAACTCTGTCCTCTGCTTCCGATTGCAAGGAAATTATTTCACTTGCCTTGTAGTGTAAATAGTCTAAGTAGCGATTATAACTATATTGGTCTTCTTGTGGTAATCGCATGTAGTCTAATACCTCTCCTGCTTCTTTCAAACCTTTAGCTCGAAATTCGTCTTTTACCTCGCTATTTTTCAAAAAATAAACCCATTCGTCTAAAGTATCTTGGGCTATATTGTTAAATTTATTTACTTTAATAATATAAAACTCGGGAAAAATGTCAGAAACTTGTTCTTTGGAAAATGCAATTTTTTGTTTATCAGAAAGAGTCAATGTATCTTTTTGATGAAGGCCATAAAAGACAGTATTTCCTTTGTAAACATAATCCTGCCCTTGCCCGAGGTCGAAATATACAATGTTGATAGAAATGACTTTTTTAATTTCTGAATATGCTTGCCCTAATGATAGATTTTCTGTCAGTGCTTTGGATGCACCATAAGCCATTCTATGAAAAAAATCAATTTCAAAGGTATTTTGTATTTCAATTACAATTAGTTCATTTTTAGAGTTTTGTGTTAGTATATCAACCCTGTTAAACTTGTCGTCCTTCGTTTCTTGATTACTTTCACTTTCTAAAATTCTTTCAATACGAATATCATCAAATAGAAGTTCACTGAGAAAGCCTTCTAAAATCACGAAATTAGCTTTATTCCGAAGTAATTTTTTTACTGCCCAGTCAAATCGAATCAGTTTTTTCTTCATCGTCGTGTTAGATTAGTCTATTGTAAAGTTACAAATATTTTGCCAAAAGACAGGAAAAGAACCTCTTTCAAAATGAGCCTAGCTTCTTATTATTCAACTATATCGTCGCCAAAAACTGTCTTACATTTTCTTTTAATTGTACTACTTGTCGGTGATATTCGAGGGTTTTGATTTCTTTTCTAAGGCGATTTACTTCGGTCGTGATAGTGATGTCGAGGGTTTTGAGGTTGCCTTTTCCGTAAGCCCAATACGGGTGTTGGTATAAATTTTCTTTGCGTGTTTGTAGCGTATTTATTTGTTGGTTAAGGTCTTTTACTAACTTTTTCAATTGTCCTTCCATCGACTGTTCTTGTAGTTGCTTTTCGTTGAGCCAAGTCAAACGCAAACGCATCAATTCAAATACATCTTGTTGGGCGTAGGCTTCTGTAATTTGGTGCATTAGTTGGGTTTTTCTTATTTTTTCGGCTTCATCTTGTTCTAAATCTGGATGAAACTCTTTGACCAATTCCATATACAATGCCCGCAACGATTTGGGAGGCGTAACCGTAGCTTTAGGCAGTGCGGCAACAGGCTCTTCTAAAGGCTGAGATTCATAATTATCGACTTCATGGCTTGGGTTTTCATCAGGAAAGTATTTATCTACTAAAGGCTGTAAATGTACCAAACCTGCTTGGGTCAACTGTAGGGCAATCGACCCAAGGTAAAGCTTGAGTTTGGTTAGTTCTTCTATCGTAAAAAAATCAGAATCAAGATGTGTTTCTAGGGTTAATAGAAAATTTCCTAAGCGGGTATTGTACTTGCGATGCAAAGGAGCGAGGTCTTGTTGGGTTGCTTCTTCGGCAGTGGCGATAAACTGCTCAATTACAAGTAATTCGATTTTAAGTGCTTCAATTTTTTGAAGATTGGCAAGCAATTGTCTTTGTAATTTGGCACTTACTTTATCAACCGATTGGCGAGCCATTAAGCCCTCGTAGCGTTCAATATAATTTTCCATGATTAGTCGATGGCTTCTTTTTCTCCTACTTGCTGTCTCCACATGGCGTAATACAAGCCTTTTTTCTCTAATAGATTGGCATGAGAGCCATATTCTACAATTTTACCTTTTTCCAATACAAAAATATTATCAGCGTGCATCACGGTGCTTAGGCGGTGGGCAATCAGCACGGTGATATGCTCGCCCAAGTGGGAGATTTGTCGAATTGTTTCTGAAATTTCTTCTTCTGTGAGAGAATCTAAAGCAGAAGTTGCTTCGTCAAAAATCAATAAATTGGGTTTACGCAACAAAGCTCTTGCAATACTCAGGCGTTGCTTTTCTCCACCCGACACTTTTACGCCTCCTTCTCCTATGAGCGTATCTAGCCCTTTATCGGCTCTTGCCAATAACGTTCCGCAAGCGGCTTGCTTGAGTACCGCCAAACAATCGTCGTCACTCGCTTGTGGGTTGACAAACAAAAGGTTCTCTCGGATTGTTCCCGAAAATAGCTGTGTGTCTTGTGTGACAAAGCCCAATTTGTTTCGTAGTTGGTCAAAATCTATTTCTTTTCCGTCGTGGCCATTGTACAAAATACGTCCTTGTCGAGGTTTGTATAAACCCACGAGCAACTTTACTAAAGTACTTTTCCCCGAACCCGACGGCCCAACAAAAGCGATGGTTTCGCCTACGTTTGTCTGAAAACTCACCTCACGCAAGGCATCTTTGGTAGCAGATTGGTGCCTGAATGTTATCTTGTCGAAAGTCAAACTTTCAATCTGACGAATAGGATAGGGATTCGCTGGTTTTTCTTCTACGGCAATGCTAAACAACGATTCGTAATTTTGTAAAGATACCTGTGCTTCTCGGTAGGTATTGATTACGTTGCCCATTTCTTGTAGAGGGCCAAAAATGAAGAACGAGTAAATATTAAGCGAGAAAAACTGTCCGAGCGTAATTTGTCCTTTGAATATCAAATACATCATAATCAAGGTAAGAACAGCCCTGAGTAAGTTGACACTTGTACCTTGAATAAACATCATGCTTCGTACAAAACGAACCTTTTTTAGTTCTAAAGCTAAAATCTTTTCCGTCGTGCCGTTCAAATGATTAATTTCTTGTTGAGCCAATCCTAGCGATTTGACCAATTCTATGTTGCGTAAAGATTCGGTTGTAGAACCAGCCAAGGCTGTTGATTCTCGCACAATTGCTTGTTGGATAACTTTTACTTTTTTGCTCAACATCGAGCTGATGACCGCAATCAATGGCCCAATCGTTAGGAACAGCGGAACAATCACCCAATGCACCGAAATGGCATAAATGGTAACAAACACCAAGGCAACCAAGCTTTGAAAAAAGACATTGATACCCACCGAAATGAGCTTTTCAACATCAATACGCACCTTTTGAAGTTTGCCCAAGGTTTCGCCAGAGCGTTGGTCTTCAAAGGTTTCGTAGGGTAATTCTAAAGAATGCTTAATGCCATCGGCGTATAGACTTGCCCCGATTTTTTGCGTAATAGTGCTGATGAAATAGTCTTGAAAGTTTTTAGCAACTCTCGACACAAAAGCTACGCCCACCGAAGCCCCAAGCAAGGGTAGAATTGCACCCAAAAAATCTTGAAGGGTATGGTTTTTAGCCTGTATTTTTGTGGCTACGTTGTCGATGATATGCCTAAAAATAAGTGGGTCGAGTAGCGAAAAAACTTGGTTTACAATAGCCAAAAGCAAGGCTAAAGCAAGGGTAAGTTGATGCTTTCGGAGGTAAGGTAAAAGAATCTTCATATTGTACGATTGTTTTCTTTTACGTAACCTTTTTCTAAAACTTTTGGTTCGGCTTATGGTTTGTAAAACAGCATATTGTTGACGCTACAACGATGCTTCGGAAATAATTTATTTCGTTAAGAACCAATACCCTTATATGCCTCCTCGTCCCTATAACGAACAACTTGCTAATAGCTGGCACTTAGCATAATTCTATCTCCCAAAGCCTTATGTTTGGCTTTGGGAGATTTTTATTTGTAAAAACGAACAAAAATTGTATCATTTTCGTACACTTTTATTAATCTATTTTATTTTAAACTGTTGTATTTCAGGTGTTTGAACTTCTGGCATAATCTTGTTTGTACTATAAAGCAACAAAGCAAATGTAACTTACGATTGCTTTGTAAACATGATTCAACGTTACGTTTGCTTAATATTGTACAACATGGACAGAGTTATCGAAAAAAAGAAATGGTCGCTTAAAAAAATACTTCCCATTGCTGGAGGCGTAGGCATCGTAGCCTTGATTATTGGCAGTTATTTGAGCAATACAGGCAGCAGTAAGCTGAACGTAGAAGCCGATAAACTGATGATTGCCGAAGTAACCAAAGGTAATTTTCAGGAGTTTATTCCCGTCAATGGCGTAGTTTTACCTATCCAAACCATCTACCTCGATGCCATCGAAGGAGGTCGTGTAGAGGAATTATATGTAGAAGATGGGGCGATGGTCAACAAAGGACAAGCCATTATGAAGCTTGCCAACACCGACCTCGAATTGAGCCTAGCCAACCAAGAAACCTCTGTGTTTCAGTTGCAAACCCAAATGCAATACACCCGCAACTTGGCTGCACAAGCCACTATCCAATACCAAAACAACCAAGCCGACATCGACAATGCCCTTGCCGAAGCCGAACGTTTGTATAAACTCAACGAACGCCTTTATCGAGAAAAAGTAATTTCAGAACAAGACTTCAAATCGTCTTATAATACCTATCATTATCAACTACGACGCAAAAAACTGGTTTCGCAAACCCTCAAACAAGATTCGCTTACCTCTTTACAGCAACTCAACCAGATGAAAGAAACCATTACTCGTAATCAATCAACTTTGGCTTTGATGCGTAAAAAAGCCAGCGATTTGGTGGTAAAAGCTCCCGTAGCAGGGCAATTGACTTCTCGTAATGCTGAAATTGGCGAACTCAAAAACCGTGGGCAACGCCTCGGACAAATCGACGTACTGAGTGGTTTTAAAGTAAGAGCCGACATCGACGAGCATTATATCTCAAGGGTATTTATTGGGCTCATGGGCGATTTTATGATTGGCGATAAAACCTATAAACTTCAAATCAAAAAAGTGTATTCGCAGGTAACAAACGGTCGCTTTCAGGTAGATATGGCATTTGTGGGCGAAGTACCCAAAAGCGTGCGTCGAGGACAAACCCTACAAATACGCTTATCATTAGGCGAAGAAACCCAAGCTTTACTTTTGGCCAAAGGCGGATTTTATCAACAAACAGGCGGCAACTGGATATTTAAAGTAGCCGAAAACGGTAAAAAAGCCTACCGAGTAAACATCCAATTGGGTCGCCAAAATCCTGATTATTACGAAATCATAGACGGTCTGCAACCAGGCGATAAAGTGGTGGTTTCGTCGTATGAAAATTATGGCGATATGCAAGAATTGGTCATCAAAAAAGAACCCTAACGTATTTCAACCATGCTCATAACGCTCCTTTTTTGGCTTTTGATACACGGAATTTTGTAAAAAAAGTCCTTCAACTCAGATGTAAAACTTTCAAACCAATTAAAAAGATGCTTAAAATAACCAACTTAGAGAAAATTTATCGTACCGAAGATATTGAAACTGTAGCCCTCAACAACCTTACATTAGCAGTAAAAGAAGGCGAATTTGTAGCCATTATGGGCCCTTCGGGTTGTGGAAAATCGACCTTACTCAATATTATTGGCTTGCTTGATGATGCCGACAAAGGAAGCTTTTTGTTTAACGGCGAAGAAGTAATTAGCTATACCGAACGCAAAAGAGCCGACTTGCGTAAACGCAACATAGGATTTGTGTTTCAAAGCTTCAACCTCATCGACGAACTAACCGTTTATGAAAACGTTGAGTTGCCTTTGTTGTACTTGGGCATTGATGCCGCCGAACGCAAACGTCGGGTAGAAGAAGTATTAGAAAAAGTACAAATTATGCACCGCCGCAACCACTTTCCGCAACAACTTTCGGGCGGGCAGCAGCAACGTACTGCTGTGGCTCGTGCTGTGGTTAATAACCCCAAGTTGATTCTGGCGGATGAACCTACGGGAAACCTCGATTCAAAAAATGGGAATGAAGTAATGGAATTGCTCATCAATCTCAACGAAGCAGGCACAACTGTCGTGATGGTGACGCACTCAGAACACGACGCACGCTATGCTCACCGTATTATTAGAATGCTCGATGGACAAGTGGTGGTAGAAAACTTCCTTGCCTAATAGACCTTTTAATTTTTTATGCTAAAAAATCATACCCCATTTTTGTACTGAACACAGCTATGTTGACCAACTTCTTTAAAACAGCTTGGCGAACCTTATTACGGTATAAGGATTATACGCTTATTAATACTTTGGGACTTACCTTGGGTATCACGGGGGCAATCTTGATTTTTTTGTTGGTCAAGTTTCACCTGAGTTTCGATACATACCACCGTCAAGCAACGGCGATTCATCGCTTGGTAACGGAGTTTCACTTCGATGGCATCACCCGCAACCCGGGCGTACCTCGTCCGCTGGGGCCAGCATTGCGACAAGACTTTCCGCAGCTAAAATATGTGACGACCATCCAAGGGGCAGGCGATGTAACCGTTGCCATTCCGAATGCCCAAGGAAGTATGCCCAAAAAATTCAAAGAAAACAATGCCCTGTGTTTTGTAGAGCCTACCTTCTTCGATATTTTTGACTATACCCTTTTGCAGGGCGATAATCGTCATGCTTTCAAGCAACCCAATACGGTATTGATTACCAAAGATTTAGCCGAAAAATATTTTGGTACGAGTAATGCCCTCGGCAAAATCATTCGGATTGATGCTAAAATAGACCTAAAAATTGTAGGTATTCTCGACAAACTGCCCAACAACACCGACCTCCGTTACACCATTTTTGGCTCGTGGCTTTCGCAAAGTGGCTATTTTAGTCGTTATAAAGAAGATGCTCAACACTGGGGCGGTGTGTCGTCGAGTACCAATTGCTTTTTTGTTTTACCCGAAAATTTTAGTGCTCAACAACTACAAAAGCAATTATTAGGCTTTCGTAAAAAACACCACGGAAACGATTACAAAATATACAACTACCAAGTACAAGCCCTCAAAGACCGCCATTTCGATGACCGTTACGACGGCAACGCTCCCTATGAAGTGTTGATAGGACTAGGCTTGGTAGGTATTTTTCTGATTATTACGGCTTGTATTAACTTTGTCAACTTGGCTACAGCACAAGCCCTCAAGCGTTCAAAAGAAGTAGGTGTACGCAAAGTATTGGGCAGTACCAAAACCCAGTTGTTTTGGCAATTTATGCTCGAAACGGCTTTCATTACCTTAGTAGCCAGTGTGTTGGCTACCATTGGGGCAAAACTAGCCTTTGAACCGATGAATGCTTGGTTTGATGATATTTCGGGCTATCAAATGGCATTTTACGACTTGTTCGATGCCAAAACCTTATTGGCAATTGTGGCTTTAACCTTGCTTATTGTATTATGTGCAGGCTTTTATCCAGCCATTGTGCTGTCGGGTTTCAATCCGATTACAGCCCTCAAAGGCAAGGTAAATACCCAACACGTAGGAGGCATTTCGATACGCAAAGGATTGGTGGTAACGCAGTTTATGATTTCGCAGTTGCTGATTATTTTCATGACGGTTATCAGTACGCAAATGGCATTTTTCAGACAAACCGATTTAGGATTTAACCGAGATGCCATTTTACAATTGCCCTTGCCCACCAACGACAAAAGTGCCATGGAAAACCTCAAAAATACCTTGGCCCAACAAAGTGACATCCAAGCCCTAAGTTTTCAGTTTTCAGCTCCTTCGTCGAGCAATAACAACACGACTAATTTTCGTTTTGATACCCGTCAAAAAGACGAAATTTTTCAAGTAAATACCCGCACTGCCGACGACCAGTATTGTAAGTTATACGATTTGAAATTGCTGGCTGGTCGCAATATTGCCCTTTCCGATACCGCAAAAGAAGCCCTTATCAACGAAACATTGGTAAAAAAACTGGGGCTTAAAACCCCCGAAGAAGCCGTGGGTAAGCGTATCCAAGTATGGGGAAAATGGATGATTATCAGCGGTGTTATCAAAGATTTTCACGTAACGTCCTTGCGTGACGAAATCCCTAGCACCGTCATTTTTTCTACACTTGGAAGCTACTATAGCATTGGCGTGAAAGTTAATTTGGCTTCGCTCAAAAGAGCACTGCCAAGCATCGAAAAAGCTTGGAGTAAGGCCTATCCCGACTATGTATTTGAATATGAATTTTTGGATAAAAGCATTGCAAAGTTCTACAGCCTCGAAGAAGCCATGCTCACCTTGATTCGGGTGTTTTCGGGCATCGCTATCATAATCGGCTGTCTTGGACTTTACGGCTTGGTTTCTTTTATGGTGACGCAAAAAACCAAGGAAATAGGTGTTCGGAAAGTATTAGGAGCGAGCGTAGGACAAATCTTATGGTTATTTGGAAAAGAGTTTTCTCAACTCATTTTACTGGCTTTCCTCATCGCTGCCCCATTTGGCGGATGGCTGATGCACAGTTGGTTACAGAATTTTACGTATCGTATTGGTTTGTCGGTGTCGGTATTTGCTTGGGCATTGATTTGCACAACGATTATTGCCATGCTTACGGTGAGTTATCAAGCAATACGAGCCGCTTTGACCAACCCCGTCAAATCATTGAAAACCGAATAATACAGATTTGGACTGTTGAAAAGTACCTACAGGAGAGAGAAAAATACGTTTTTCAGGGAATCGCTACTATTTTCGTTCATATTGCATAAAATATCTGTATTTTTGCTTACACGAAAGTTTATTATCTATTGTCCCTGTTCGCGCGCATGAGGTTATTCTATTGTATATTGCTCTCTTTCTATGTTATTGGGTCGTGTCGAGTTGTGGCTCAGGGCATTGTTGTTCCCGATAAAAAATATTCTAAAATAGAACTCCGAGCCGATTTTCGCTTTCTCCGAGCCATTTTAGAAGAAGCCCATCCGAGCCTCTACCAATACACTTCTAAAGAGGTGATGAGTACGCTATTTGACGAAACCTATAGAAAAATTGGGGATGAAATGACGGAAAAAGAGTTTGGTTTATTGCTCAAGCCCTTGGTGACAAAAATTCGCTGTGGGCATACCGATATTCGTTATTCGCCAGAAACCCGTAAAGCCAACCGCATTCGCAACCGTACCCAAGCATTGCCTTTGGGCTTTTGGATAGACAACGACAGGCTATTTGTAGCCAAAAACGATAGCAAAGACAGCATCCGACTAGGTACAGAAGTGCTAGAAATAGAAGGGAATTCGGCAGGCAAAATCTTACGTACTTTACGCAAGTATTTACCTGCCGATGGCTACGGCGAACAGTACAAAGATGCCATGCTCGAAAATGGATTTTTTGAAGATTATTACTTAGATGTCTTTGGCGGAAAAGAACGCTATCAATTTGTTATTAAAGCCGACAACGGCTTGGCTCGAAACATTACACCAGAGCTAAAACCCCGCATATTGCCTACACGTCCGCCCAGAGTGGCCCCCGAAGTAGAGCTCAATAATCGCCTGAATCGTCTTCGTAATTTGACGTATCCAACGGAAGTTGCTTCGACGGCTTTGTTGAAAATTGCCAGTTTTTCGTATGACGATTACGAATCGTACTTGATGATTCATGAACGATTTTTTAAGGAATTAGAACAAAAAAACATCAAAAATCTCATCATTGATTTGAGGCAAAATTTGGGCGGCAACCATGAAATAGCCCTCGATTTGATGAAATACCTCATGGATACCGAGTTTATCCTCACGGCTAGTGCCGAAGCACCGGTATTTATTCCTTCATTTATCAGTAATAACGACGTAGAGCAACAAGAAAGTAACAGGACTTTTTCGGAAAAAATGATAAAAAAATGTGCCGAAGGAACGTATTGCCTTAATATCCCATCGGTTGGGAAACACAAGCCCTACGATTTGTACCGCTTCAAAGGCAGTGTGTATGTACTTATCAGCGAACAAACCTTTTCGGCGGCATCGAGCTTTGTGGCCAGTTTGAAAGCCCAAAAAGCCGTGACACTCATCGGAAGAGAAACGGGCGGAGGCGAAGCTGGTTGCAATGGCGGTATTATTTCTACGGTCGTACTGCCTGCTACTAAATTAAGAGTGCTTTTTCCGCATTTTCGCATTACTACAGCCGTAAAAGTACCCAATATTGGGCGTGGCGTTGAGCCAGACATGACCATTCATTACAGCATTGCCCAGCGTTTAGATAAACAAGATTTGGAGCTTTCAAAAGTTTATGAACTGATTCGGAAAAGAGAACTTTCTAAGTTGGGGCATTGAGGTACATAGATATGAATATTTTGCCCAAATTTTATAGACAATCATTTTTATCAAGAGTAATCAAGCACAATGAGTTGAGATTTATCAATATTGTTTGTGTTTTTTACTTTAAGTTCAAAGCTTACAAGGCAGTAATCATATTATACACTACCATATTTCACTCACTAAACCCATGAGAAAACTTCTACTGAGCTTAGGTATATGTTCTTTACTTAGCATATATTCTACTATCGAAGCACAAGTACAAAGCGATTCGCTCGACCTACAAACTGATTTTACTCGGCAGCACCACAAGATTGTTCAAACAACATCGCTTACGGCCAACAATTTTAATCAAGGCGTTATTTCTTCTAATGAACAATTATTTCAAGGAAAAATAGCAGGACTTACGACCACTCCCAACACCGGTAGTTTTGGAAGTAGCTTCCAAACGCTCATTAGGGGGTACGAAAACCCTCTTTATGTCATCGACGACCTGCCTTTGGGATATAGCCCTTTTACTTCATCCTATGTAAATGGTATATACAATAGCCCCGATAAAAGTCTATTATCATTCCTAAATCCCCACGATATTCAGTCGGTTGATGTATTGAAAGACGCAACCAGCAACCTCTATGACCTATTTGGCAACCGTTCGGTGATACGGCTCAAAACCAAATATGCTCAAGGACTACAATTTACCAGTAATACCAGTATTTCGACTGCTGCCCAAAAATACGACTTGTTGTCGAAAGAAGACTTTTTAGCAGCATCGCAACGTTTGGGTATCACATCGTCTAATTTCAATGGTACAACCAATTGGCAAGATTTACTTTTGCAAACGGGTGTTTCGCATGAATACCATATACAATGGGGAAACCAATGGAAACAAACACAATACCAACTAGGAGGGGGCTATACCCAACAAAAGGGGATTTATGCCGAAAATCAACAAACACGCTGGAATATTCGATTGGGTTTGCAACAAAGTCTTTTAGACAATCGAGTGATATTGGAGGGAAGTTTTTATAGAACGGTTGTAGAAGGACAAAAGCTTCCTTTATCGCCCAAACAAATCATTACAACCTTGAGCCAAAATCCTACGATTCCATTATTTGATGCCAACGATAATTATACTCAACAGTCGAGTTATAATTTCTTTAATACAGCAGAGTATTTGAATCTTGCAACGCAAACCAATCGTTTATCGACATGGTGGGCCAAAGGAAAAGGAACTTGGCATATTACCCCAAAATTGCACTATCAATTTTTATACAATCAAATCAAAAATAATTATTTGATTGACAACACCATCATACCTTCGAGCCAAGGAAATAGCCCTTTCTATCAACAGACGAAGGATGAATTAGTTGACAGAACGACCAATTTGCGAAGCTGGCAACAAACCCTAACGTATCAATCGGCAGACTTTCAGGCATTAGTCGGATATTTTATTCATCATTCATCTTTTGACGAGCAACAAAACTTTTCACTAAAATCTAATACCAATTATACCATCTCGCAAGCTAATTTTACATACAGTCGGACAATCAAAACTTGGCTGGCACATATCAACTATACTTTGGCAAACAAATATGCCCTTGCCCTAACCTTACGCAAACCCGACGATGAGCTATATGGTAGTGCTACCAAAGCATTGATAAGTTATTATGCTTTGGCTGGTAAATGGTCTATAGGGAAAGAACATTTTATGCCCAAGTTTTTACAAAGTTTGGCTCTGCGAGGAGCTTGGGCCAATGGCTATGACTTTGAAACACAAATGGGCATAACCACTCTTTTACCCAAAAATCAACGTGCAAGCGTAGGAATAGACTGGCAACACCCAACAGGCAAAATGCGGATTAATGTTGATTACTTTACCCAAAAGCAACATAATATCCCCTTACGAGTGCCAAGGGTGGTTTCACCTGGAATTATCCTCACAGGAGTTCAAACCACCGAAGCTCAGTATATGACTAATGGGATAGACCTATCTTTAGAGGCACACCTACTACAGCAGCCAATCTGCGACTGGGTTGTGTCAGGAAATGTGCAGTATTTGAACGAAAAATATCTTCAAATTCCCAATAATACTTATTACACAGGATGGCTATCAGATAATGCTGGATTAGCAGTTATTGCGTACAGGAACGAAAATGCTGGGCGCTTTTATGTGAATAATTACACTGGATTAGACAATAATGGCATACCTCAATACGAAACCACAACTACGCTAGGAGCTAATTTTCGACCACGTTGGTCGTTCAACCTACACAACCAAGTAGCATGGCAACAGTGGCAGTTGGCTGTTTTGTTACAAGGTATGACCGATTATTCGGTGTATAACCATACCGCCGATTTTCTGGGTGTCAATACTCCTCTGTACAATGGTAATAATGCCATGAGCCAAGTAAAATACTCTAACGAACGTTCGTTTAATGGGGTTCGTCCTTCAAACCGTTTTATTTCTTCGGGCAATTTTCTGAGAGTCCAACAACTAACTTTGGGCTATACTTTCAAGCTACCCAACATACAATCCCTGACAGTTGCCCTTACAGGACAAAATTTATGGCTATTCTCGGCTTATCAGGGACTTGACCCCGAGCCTGTATTTTCGTCTGGTATAGATTATGCAACTTTACCCATGCCCCGAAGTTTCAGTCTGAAAATTCAAGTAAAATTATAACCTAGGCAATCCATTCCGCTCTTGCAGAAATTAGTTACAAAAAGAGCGGAATGGATACTTCTTACGCTCAATTCACGCTTTCGCTCATCTAAAAACTTATTCAAATTTGCGTAAAATCTTTTCTACCGCACTTAAATAGCCTCCTCCAAACAAATTGACGTGTACCATCAACGGATATAAATTATAAAGCGGAATACGGTCGCCAAAGCCGTTTTCGATAGGATATACCTCATGGTAAGCTTCGTAAAAAACAGGCTCAAAGCCTCCAAACATGGTGGTAAACGCCAATTCAGCTTCTCGTAAGCCATAATAACACGAAGGATCGACCAATGCCACCGCTCCTTGGGCATCAGTCATCACATTACCCGACCATAAATCTCCATGAAGCAAGGCTGGTTTTTCGTTAGGAAGTAATTGCGGAAGTTTTTCGCATAAAGCAAGCAAACGACCGTGCATTTCAGGACTAATCCGTCGTTCATACAGTGCTAATCCTGCTTGTACTTTCAATCTCTTTTCTGCAAAGAAAGCAATCCCATCAGGCATCCACTCATTGCTCTGTGCCAACGCACCAATGTAGTTGTTGAAGGAAAGACCATGTTGGGGAGACGAATGTAAATGCAATCGAGCCAATTTTTGTCCGAAATCATGCCAATAATTGTCTTTACGAGGACTCGGCGATAAAAACTCCATCATAAGGTAATCTTTATCCACAATTTTCCCAAAATTCACTACCGAAGGAATCGTCAACACTTGCGTTTCGCCTAATATCTGTAAGCTTTTCGCCTCTGTTTCAAACATTCCTTCGTGGTCGCCTTGGTTCCATTTGATGAAAAAGTCGCCTTCTTGCAATGTAATACGCACAGCCAAGTTGAAATTACCCCCATAAAAAAATTGAAAATCTTGAATGGTAGGTTCATATCCAAAATTTTCAAATAAAATCTTTTCGATAAACTGATATTGTTCTTGTACCTGAAATGTCATCTGTTATTTTTAGCTAAAATTCGTTGATACGACGCAATAGAATCGTCATTCTGCATAACCAAAATTACAAGAAAAGACCTAAATTGCATCCGAATATTTTTATAAATCCATTTTCGGTCACTGTTATTACTATCTAAATTATGAAATACCAAAAACACGTATTTATTTGTACCAATCAAAAACCTGCGCCAAAAAAATGTTGTGGCGAAGAAAGAGGCATGGCGTTGGTCAATGCTTTTAAAGATAAATTGAAAGAAAAAGGCTTAAATATAGAAATTCGAGCACAAAAAGCGGGTTGTTTAGACGTGTGTGCATTTGGCCCAGCCTTGGTGGTATATCCAGAAGGCGTTTTTTATGGCAATGTACAACTATCAGATGTGGACGAAATCATCGAAAGCCATTTGATAAACAACCAAAAAGTAGAACGCTTGGTGATTGCCTAATGTTTCGTTCTTATTACAGTAAATTACTCATGTTTACTATCTGATTTCTTTGCCCTTGTTTTAGATTTATCTTTGACAAGGGCAAAACTTTTTTAGGCTTATCTCATTATTTCTCTTTTTATTGTCATATACAGCTATTAACCTTCGTACAAACTTGCATTTAAAGTCATTATTGACCGTTTACTCAATTATCATGTATTTTTATTCATTTTTTCTTGGCTTTTACAAACAGAATAACTAAGTTTAACCAATGTTTTACGGGTGCTATATCTTATTGATAGTGTGTTGTTTATAGGAAAATTTTACTTTCATGTAAAGAAATTAACACTTACAATCAAGAAATAGAATTTTACATCTAAGAAACGATAATTTACAAATAGGAAAAAGGAATTTACATTCAAGAAAAGGCTTCTCGCAGTAAAGAAATTGTTTTTTACATACAAGAAAAAGTATTTTGCAAGTAAGAAAATGCAATTGTCATAAAAGAAATGTTATTTATAATTGAGAAATAACAATCTACATCAAAGAAATGATTGATTGCAAAATCGAAACAAGCAATAAAACTTTAAAATAGTATTCTACAACAAAGAAACAGTTGTTTACAATCAAGAAACAAGTATCTGTTACAAGTAAATGTATATCTATTAGCAAGCAATAGGCATCTACATCAAAAAAATAGGCATTTGAATCAAAAGATTGAGCGTTGACAAATAAGTAATAAGTGTTGTAGAAAAGTTTAGTACTCAACAAATTTGATTACTCGTATATTTCTATTAAACATAACATACACCACTTATGAACGCACGTCAAGAATCAAAGCTAAATATGTACCAAGGCGTACAATTGCTATGTAAAAACAACAGTACCATTACCAATACCAACATTGCATTTACGGAGGCGTTAGAGTCCTTAAACCTCAAAATTACTGAAATCCAAGGTTATGCTACGTTGGCAATCAAACATACCAAAGGTATTTCGACAGACAAAGGTTTAGTAAAAGCCAATCTTTGTTTGGTTGCCGCTAAAATGGCAGGTTTTATTTTTGCTTACGCCAGTACCGTCAACAACACGGTACTTATGGAAGAAGTCAATTACTCTTTAAGTGCATTAAAGAAGCTCAGAGAAGACGCAATTGTACCCACGGTAAACAACATCTACCAAGTGGCAAACGCCAATCTCAACGTTTTGGCAAACTATGGTGTCACTCAAGCCAGTTTAGAAGAACTGAGCCAAGCCATAGCCGATTACAATAAAGTAGTGCCTATTACCAAAACGATGAGTTCTGAGCGGTCAAATTTTACGGATAATATAACCAAATTAATAGAAGAAACCGACACACTATTAAAAAACAGATTAGACAAACTCATATTGCTTTTTGAAGCAACACATCCCGATTTTGTGAATACGTATAAAAAAGTGCGTCATGTCGATGCACCCAATAAAACTATTACCCAAATCAAAGGAAAAGTAAGCAATAAGGTAGATGGCAAAGCCATTGAAGGAGCTATTATTACCCTCAGTGGCACAACAAACGCCACAACAAAAAGTGATAAAGCAGGCAATTTTGTCATTAAGCCCGTCACCTACGGAGATTACCAACTCAGCATCAAAGCCACAGGCTTTAAAGACTATAGTGATATTGCTTTTGTGGTGAAAAAAGGGAAAGTGAATAAGATTTTGGTGGGGTTGGAGGTTATAGTAATAATGTAACTACTATGAATTTAATAAAATTAGAGTGTATGGTGGTTATATATTTGTTGGCAACAATCGTAAAAACGCTCTTATAGTTGAAATTTTTATTACAGTGCCCCCAAACGTTAAATAGACCAACAATTAAAAAACAGCTATGAAACATTTCAAAATTTTCTTTATCACACTATTTACGCTTCTTTTAAATGCTTGTTTAAACGAACAAAAATTCACATCCGAAGAACCTTTAAATACTTCTAACACTTGGGGTTTTGAAGAGGCTATAAAGATTGCATCTTCAGTTGGGAAAATACTCATGATGGCTGGTTTGCTCAAACCTATTGGGGGTAGATATAAATGGAAATCCTATGCCATATAATTTTAGTAGTTCTATTGGAGGTAAGTGCTTAGACAAATTTATTCATGGCATGACTCAAATCATAAATTACTGATAATGAGTAAATTATTTCCAGTCATGCCATGAATATTATGCTCACTAATTTCATATTGGTACTTATTTATAATTTAAAAATCTAATGACCATGAAAAATTCCTTGTTTATAATAGCCTTATTGTCGTTATTAGGTTGCGGTAAGTCTGAACCTGTAATTAATTCATTAGGAATTATTGAAGGGCAATATTTCTTGACGTTTAAAGATGTGGAAAAAACAAAATTGCTGAATAGTGGAGATGTTCAGTTTGTTGTAACTTCTGATAACAATAAGACATACACATTACAAAGCAATAAAATAGGAATATATGCAGACTTACAAAACAATACATTTTTCCAGCTTTTTAATGGTTTTGCTTTAACCAAAGAAATCTTAAAAGAAGGTTTGAATACATTAAGTTTGGTCTATTCAAATGGGAAAATTGATAAAATAACCATAGATGTTTCTTTTACGACAAATATTGTAAAGTACAATAAAGTAACTTTTAATGACAATGAAATTATGATTAAAAAGAGTGATGTTCCAGCTAAGAATTCTTTTGTTTTGGTACTTGATTAACTTTTATCTTCGTGAGATTTGCTGACTTATTTTTTCAATAAATCTCACTTATTACATCGTATTGATTGTGACAAATTTGTGTAAAAACGACTACCGCTAACATTGGCTTGTCGTTATGGCAGTTTTGGAAACACACTAAACAACAGGGTTTTACATCAAAATAATGGCATGATTTATCAGATTAGTTTGAGTATAACCAAACTCTTATCAGTCATGCCATGAGTAACGGCGTTACTTACCTGCGTTTAGAAGAAAAGACAGAAAAATAAAAACTTGATTTATTGAGCAGATTTGATTGAACGCAAGGCAAATGGTTTACAATTGCCTTGCGTTTTTTCTTATCTTTGTAATAAGAACTAAGCCCCATACAATGGAATTTGCAGATGTAAAAAACGATATAGCCTTTCGCAAAATCTTTGGTAATGAGAACAGAAAAGAAACACTTATTTCTTTTCTCAATGCGGTTTTAGCTTT
>JACCDR010639387.1_pt1 | contig 28576 bp, 36 predicted proteins | sample 7446431 | NCBI WGS metagenome assembly JACCDR01 (sample SAMN15323443, study PRJNA562643) | freshwater metagenome | isolation source: river surface water | place: USA:Blue River Watershed | collected 2017-08-17 | reverse complement strand
TGTGGACCGTTGAGCGGTTTGCCTATCTGCCTCAGTGTGTTCTAGGCGAGCTGTTCATCCCTGATTGCCCGAAGATATTCACAATCGAAAGGCCATGGCGAGACAACATCAAACAGCAGTCCTGTATACCTGAAGGCGAATACGGACTCAAACCACATACAGGCCGGATCCAGCCCGCGATCTTGATTGACGGCGTACCGAATAGGACGGCGATCCTGTTCCACTCCGCAAACTACGCCAGCGAACTGATGGGCTGTATCGCCCCAGGATTGCACTGGAGGACCGGCGAGCCTCCTGCCGTACTGAACAGCAAGGCCGCAATGGCAACGCTCATGGAGCGGTTCAAGGCCGATGGTGAACGTGGGGTATTGAGAGTCACTACGAAGAGATCACTGGTTTAGCCCGCTCGGCACACCTCCCCTCTGCCGGGCGGGCTTCTTTAGACACTTTTTTCGGTTACCTCCCCAAAAGCGGAGATTGAACATGCTCAACAACATGAAAGGTTGGCGAACCATTGCACTTGCTGTTGCGACGGCACTTGTTAACGGCCTATCGACTGGTGATGTGCTGCCGCCTGAATGGGCTTCGGTCTACAACACCTACATCCTGCCTCCGTTGATGCTGTTGCTGCGGGCTGCGACCAATACGCCGATTGCGAAGAAGGAATGATCGAACTTGCATTAGTCACGCTGATCCTCGGCGCATTCATCGGTGCCGTTGTTTGGCTCATGAACTGGTCGGGCAAAGCAGGCGCGAATGCCGAAGTGGTAGACGAACAGAAGCGGGTGATTCAGGAGCTTCAGAAGGCGAACGAAGATGCACAGAAGCGTGAAAACCTTGAGCGTTCTATCCCTGTCGCTGGCGCTGCTCGCAGGCTGCAAGACGGCCCCTGGACCCGTCGTGATTGATTCGTTCTGTGATGAATACAAGGTGGTCACGACATCGCCGCTTGACGTTATGACCGACGAAACGGCGCACCAGATCGAGACGCAGAACTGGTGGTGGGATCAGAAGTGCAACGGCGGGAAGTTGACTGAGGCGCATCGTGTCAATCCCTGAGTACATGCTGCCCGTTGATCCGGAGACTGAGGAAGAGCACCAGACGCGCTTGTTCACAGACTGGCTGTACGCACGAGGTGGGAACCATCCGGACGACGTAGCCCGATGGCTTCAGATGTACACACCCGAACAACTGGCGCAGATGTACCTAGAGACCTGGGGCCAGCTTGCGGATGACGAAGAGGACTACGTGCCTGCCGATCCTGACGTTGATCAAGACATTTTCGAGGTGATTGATGGCGTCAGCTAAGAAGCCTCCGGTCATCACCGACGCAAAGGGCCGGAAATTGCAGCCCATTCGTAAGGGCGTGGACGCAATCGACAAAGACAAGCGGTATATGAAATTGGCTGATAAGCGCACGCACGCAGAAAGACATGGCGTTACGGCAGAGAAGTTGGCAGCAATCGTGGAGCGGATGAAGAATGGCGGAAAGTAAATCACTGCTGACGGTTGTGTTCGCTGCTGGCGTAGCTGCCGGTGGTGGTGGTGCAACTGTGATGGATAACCCTGAGCCTACGTCTTACATGGCTGCGGGCATCGTTGAAGCCATTCAAGCTGATTGCATGGACGAAGCGTGCCAGACCTTGCGCAAATGGCAATGGGGTAAACTGGTTGATGATCTTGAGGAAGATGTGATCCCTAACGAGACATTCAAGCTTGGTGAATTGTCGTTGTATGTAGCGGAGCGGATCGACTACGACGAGGACGCACCGAAAGAACTTTGGGCGCAGGAAGCCCTTGATACGATCAACGCAAGGCTTGCCATTGGTTATACGGAAGGCGACATCTCTCCCGATGACACAATGACGGGCGAGGCGTTTGTGGCGATGCTGGATGCTGCGCGTGGCTAAGTGGCTGCTGCTTCTGTTGCTGCCCTCGTTAACCTGGGCATCAAACATCAGCGTTGTGCGTTGCTGGCAGCCTGACGGTCCTTATGTGCCTGTAGCTGACACCGCTACGAAGTGCCCGGCTCAATTGACTGGAGGCGCGACAGATACGGTCACGTCCAGTGGTTACAACATCACAGTCAGCACAAATAAGTCATCGGGCACGATTTACGTTTATACATCGACCAGTTCAACAGCTCCGAGTCGAAAGGTTCACATTGCTGGTACTGGCGCTGCGCATCACGGCACGATCACGGTGTCATCGTCTGGCTCTCAAACAAGGGCGGTGAGCGGGCTATCCTCTGATACGCAGTATTACACTCATATCCTCGATATGACGACCGCCGGCAGGCCGTCTAATCGCATTGCGATACCTCAAAGGACATCAGCGTCAACGCCTCCCGCTACGGTAGTTGTTGAAGGTTACTTTTGGGGCACTGGCGGTTCTGATTTCTCCGCAGGTACGGCGCACGCCACCAAGTTTGCATCGCTTGAACCTATCCAAAGCCTGTCCAGTGTTGCGACTGGAACAGACATCTGGGGGCTTTCAGGCTCAACACATAACGTCACAAGCAATGAAAAGTTCACAACAAAATGGGGCGGTGCCAGTGGTGACCCTGCTTACATTGGCTGTTACTACATTGATGGCAGTACGCCAACGGCATGCTGGGAAGGTTCAGCGGGCGGCACGCTTGATCTAACGCTCCCCGATGCGATGACAGAAAACACACTTGGTAGTCAAACACTGCCTAGCGTGAATGGGTCACTGACTGATGCGTGTTTGGCTGCGAAGAATTGCGATTGGCAGTATCCGATTTCTAACGAATGTTCATCCGGATCAGACTACATTTTTGGTGTCAGGCACTCTTACGTCTACATTTACGGGATGAAGGTCGAGGAGTCTGCCTGTAGGGGTATTGATGTCAGTCCCGGAACAATAGGCCAGCGTGATGGTGCTTTGATTGGGTTCCGTATGCGCCACTCAATCACCGAACAGATTGGGACACAAGCATTCATTGCGTACAGCGGGATCAAGTATTCCCTCGTTCACGATTCAATCGGTCGGTATCTGGGCGAGTGTGCGAAGTCGCGGAATTCAGGTGGTACGTATCCAACGGGGACAAGTGGATCATTGGCCGCTGGTGGTGTTGGTTGTTCGGGTGGTGGTTCTGCGTGGATTTATCAGACTAGCACTAGAGCTTTCTCAGGCTTCGATAACAACGTGCTGGTTGCGGGCTGGACCGAAGTTTTCCACTGCTTGAAATCTTCACACATCCTGATGAGGGGCGGTGTTGGCGGTAACGTGATCCGTGCTGGACTTTATCGTGATACGTGTGGTGACACGATTGTAGAGCGGAACATGATCTGGTCCGTAAACGGCGATGTTGGGTTCGGTAGTGGAACGGTCGCATCGACGCAAATCTGGGGCGGGACTCCGGATAGTAATGCTGAAATAAACCAGTACACGTCACCGATGGAGCCGACTAATCAGCTTGTAAGGTCAAACATTTTCCTTGGCCTTTCCTGGTGTGCCGCTCTGAACCTGACGAACTCTGCCGTTGTTGGTGGTGAGACGACCGGCGGAAAGTTCTATCACAATACATGCGTAGCAACTCGATCAAGGTCGATCAGTGCGGGTAACAATCTCACTGCTTCGAGCAATCTGACCTTTGATATGCGTAACAACGTGTTTGCCGATCCGAATCCGACTGAGGCGAGCATTTGTAAACCTTCAGGGGCAAGCGATACCAACGGCAATTACAACGTATTCGCCGCTCAACCCGTGGCTGCTTGCAGGGGTGCGAATGACATCAACTCAAGTGCTGCAACGGACACGCTGTTGACGCTCCCCGTAGGCACATCAGCAAGCCCGAACACTGCGAATATCGGGGCTTATCGTGCGGTCACGTATGACAATCCGATGAGCTATGAGAACGTCAGGCCGACTGCTGGGACGCTGACTGGAACGCGCTTGAACAACACAGCATGTATTACGGATGCCGACCTTGCAGAGTGGGAAGTGATCTTCAGTGACATGACCGACGCGCCAACGGGTTCGACTTGGAAGATGTGCGCGGCTGAATACTATGACGGTGAGGCGATTGCAGATACGCCGGTTATCGGGGCGCTGAAGAACTAATGCCTAGTTACACGTCTGCTGCTAGCAGTGCGCAGTTCGCGCTATCTGCATCGTTGTCAGTCTCCTATCCTTCGGGGGTAACTGCTGGCGACCTTTTGATTGTTTACGCAGCTGTCAGGGACTTCAACGGGTCGACTGTTGGCACTGCGCCGTCAGGGTTCACGCAACTGGCTACTGGATCGCCAGGCACTGACGATGCCTCGTGGCTGTATGGAAAGATTGCGGATGGCACTGAATCCGGAACGGTCAGCTTCGACACGTCAACAAATGGCGGTCAGGGCGCGTTCATGCTTCGATTCCCCGCTCCGGCTGGGTATGAATGGCCTGCGATTGGTACAGCGTTTGTAGGGGCTACGGAGAGCAGTAACAGCGCGACGACGACAACGAATATGCGGCTGGGCTCTAGGACGGTAACGTCCAATGGGAACCTTGGCATCCAGTTTGGTAAGAAGCCGACGACTGGAACGGTCACGGCTGTTTCAACGACTGGCGGCTGGACGCAGGCCACGTATGGCGCTAATACAACTGCGAACATGGTCATGGTTGCTCAATTCCTTGAGATTTCGGGGAACATCAGCACCAATGACATTACTCCGACTGGAAATACTGCAACTAACGCAACGGGCTGTTTAACGGCTGAATTCGCGCCTGTAGTTGCTGACATAACGATTTCTGTCGATGACTCAACGCCGGAACCTACGCAAGCGGTAGTCATCACGAAGGCAGAGGGTGACTTTTCCGGCACGGTTACCGTTTATCTCACGGACAATAACGGTTCAAATGTCGATGTCTCTGCCGCAGTAACGGGGTCTGGTTCGACTCGAACACTGACCCTTGGTGCCGGGTCAATCAACAACTACGACGATTCAAACGCGACGTGGGAGCTGATCCGCTGGAACCAACTGTTAACGCTGACGGTCACTGATAGTGATGGGTCTGGTGACACGACTCTAACCATCACACCCCCGGTCGATGACCATTTCGACTCGTTGGGCGCTTCGGGTGTCTATGTCACATCCCCCGGGGCTTCGACCGATGACAGCTACGTCCATATTGTTTCAGGTGATGGCGAAGGGCTCCCCGTACTAGCAGACCTTCAAGGTAATACGGTTCCTACGGTCGCAAGATTCCTCTGTTTCGACGTATCCGCTGATAAGTGGCTGGCTCAGATCGAGCACACGTTTGATGTGGCCAGTGTCACGCTGGATGGTGAATACGCCGATGCTTTCACCGGTACTAATGGCACGCTGATCACTGCACACACCCCCGATGCGGATGTTGTCGGTGATGGCTACACCATCGAGAAGGATGTCTCGACTGCTGCGGCTGTAAGCAACGCAGTAACCATCGAATCCAACCGGCTCTACATCGCCGACGCCAACGAAGGCGCGGTGATTGATGTTGGCACGGTAGAGCCTGATTTTTCATGGGACTGGCCGTGTGAAACGGGCAAGGAATTCGTCGCACAGGTGCGGCGGGCCGATGACACGGAACACATCCACCTGTACGTGAAACAGTCCGACGGACTTGTGCGCCTGAATGAACGTGTTGCTTCCGCAAACATCGGCATGACGGGTACGCGCGAGACCGCCTACACGTTCACCAATGGGGTGACGTACCGCTTCCGCATCCAGGTGGTGGGCCTTGTCATCACGGTGTACATCAACGATGTGCAGGTGCTTCAGCCCTCATCGACGAGAACAGGTGAAAGCCACGCTACCAAAGTGGGCTTGTTCGCCGCTGGTGCTGGCACATTCCCCGTTCAATTCGATAACGCAAACGTCTATTCGGACTATGTAGCTGGCGCTCTAACGCTTTCTCTCAGTGATGAAACGCCGAATCCTGGTGATGTTATTACCGTTACGGTTGGCGGTGGTGTTCTAGCAAACACGAGTTACACCGGCACCCTGAATGGTGTTTCGGTAACGCTCGGGAGTAAAACTACTGGCGGATGCACGGTCACCATCCCTGATTATGCTGAATATGACGCTTCGGGGACGATGGTTAACGCGGGGTTTTATCGGAACCTCACGCTTGAGCTTGATGACGGGACAAATACTCCTACCACTACGTTACAAGTTGTTCCTGATGATGCGGACTCATTTGGCACGGTAGGCGCTGATGAGCTTGTGTATGCGCCTGTCGGAACCAAAACCGGGGATGATTGTTATGTCAGGGTCGTCACGGGTTCAGCCACGACATCTCCTGAAACCTGTGATGCTTCGGGCTTCTTCACCGCTGACTTCATGGTCTTTGATACGGTCGGCGAAGTCTGGCTTGCGAAGGAAAGCGTAGAGGAATTGATCGACTTTTCTAGAACTGAATACATCCCCGACGCCCCTGCATCGCGGAACCTGCTGAAGTGGAGCAATGGGTTTGGGAATGCGGTCTATACAAAAAACAGACTTAGCACGACCTACGATTCCGCACTTGATGCGTGGCGACTCGTTGAAGATGGAACAGCAAGCAATACGCATCAATTGTACCAAGCTGCGAGGGCCGTTGCCGGCTACTCATACACGGTACAAATAAAAGCAAAAAGCACCGATAGATACCTTCGCATCAATTTCTCTTCATTTAATTCGGTTTTTTCTGAGCAGTCTGTAGCCTTTAACCTGCAAACTGGCGCAGTACATGGATCGTCTGGAACGATTGCCTACACTATAAGTGCTGCGGACGCGGATGGATTTTACACGTGCACAGCTACTGCAACTGCAGCGGCTTCTGCAGAAGCCTACTTTGTTATTGGTCTTCACAACGGCACGTCCTCCTCGTACAGCGGCAACAGCACGTCATACGTAACCGCTAAAGATATGCAAGTAGAGGTTGGCTCCACCGCCACCCCCTACATCCACACCGAAACCGTCCCCCTCCGCTCCGATCAGATGATCGTGAGGGCGCAGGGTGCGCATAACCTCGTGCCGTACCCGAATACGCTGAGCAATGCGGCGTGGACGAAGACGCGGTGCAGCATTGGAACGAGCCTGACGCTGACGGGTTCTGCAACGGGCGGATGGGCTGGGGTCAGTATTCCTCGATTGGTGGACACGACAGATAACAACACGCATTTCGTTGTGTGTGCGACGGATTCTGTTCCTGCAAACCCCGCCGGCCTTGTGTCGATGCGGTTTCTTGCCGCTGGTGATGGCACGATCAACAAGATCAGCGTCTTTGTGTATGGCGACACGTCAACGCCTTACTTCCAATACTTGATCGACCTGACTGATGGGTCGAATGACGGCTCGTCTGTAGCAGGTACGGCAGCGCTGCACTCGCTCACAGTTACTCAGGTGGACACGGTTTCTGCCCGTCCGGTTTATGAAATCATCGTGCGTGGCTGGTGTTCGACCACGAGTGACACGGCGCTGAACAAGATTGAGATTTACGCGCACAACGGCACTTCGACAACGTATATCGGGACAGGTTCTCAGGGTCCGTATGTCGGCAAAATCCAAGTGGTATCCGGCTACGACCTCCCCGACTACCCCGGAGACGGCACGACGGCTGATCCGCTGTTTGCAAGTGTGGTCAATGCTGCGACGCTCAACAGCGTGGCGCAGGGCGTTGCATTGGATGCGCTGATCCTCCAGACAGAGGACCAGACGCAGACGACGCCGTGGTCAAGGACGAACATTCACGCAGTAACTGCAGAAGGCGTTAGTGCTGATGGGTATCCGGCGTACAAGATCGATTGCGATACGACAAATTCAACTCATTCGCTAGGCGTAGCTGCATCTCAGAAAACGCTTGCAGACAGCACCAACATAACCGTTTTTGTTGATGCGAAAGCCGATGAGCGAAACTGGATTGCAATTGGTGGCAGAACAAAAGCCGCTGGATTCCCCGCTGCATACTTCAATTTGTCCGCCGGAACTGAACACACAAATACGTCGATGGTTGATGCGGAAATTCAAAGTCGAGGAAACGGCTGGTATCGACTTCGCGGCGTGTTCGGCGTAAGCACTGGCGGGTCAACTCCGGGGATGGCTATTTGGGTTTGTGAAAACGACAACGACCTTAGTTTTGCCGGCCTCGGCGCTAACGACGGCTTGTTAGTCTCTCGCTGTTTTGCCGTCGAGGGCAACGTCGCAATGGCCGATGCCGATGCTGCGTATGTCCGTGCTGGCTCAACGATGGAGTACGTGAGAGACCGCTCAAGCGCAATCGTCACGATGCCCTCGATTGATGAGTTCGATGCGGCGGGGGATCACGTTGCTACTCAGTGGTATGTAAATCAGGCTTTAGCCATTACAGACGGCTCTACAACAATCAGCGGCAATACAGAGATTCAGCCGTATGTGCCTGATGATTTCGGAACGATAGGCAGCGAGGCGTTGATTTTTGCCCCAACCGGAGCGGGTCAGGGCGATGATTGTTATGTGCGGATACTTACAGGGTCAGGAACGGCGTTTCCGGAAACGTGTGATATTCGCGGTTCTGGTACAGGTGTTGTAATGGTTTACGATCCAGACACCAGCGCATGGCTCGATTCGTATGAGGTTTCAGCCTTTACACAGCAGGCGGTAAGTTCTGCTGTAACCGGCGTAGTTGCAAGCCCAGTCAGGGCGATAGTCACAGCATTACCGATGGGGATACCCGCATGAGTACACGAAACAAATCCGTTCGAGGGACATTCTCCGCAAACGGTAACAGTTCTGAGTGCAACGTCGCCAAGGGCGCAATCTGTTTTATTGGGGGTTCTGGTGGTTCTACCTTCGGCGGTGGGACTGTAACTGTTCAATTCCAGGGTTCGGATGGGGAGTGGTATTCAAGTCAGGAAACCGCATCCGCTGCTAACGTCCTGAAGGTAGAGGTTCCGGTCGCTTGTAACATCAGGCTAAACCTTGCGAGTTCAACCAGTCCCGACCTTGATTACGTCATTCAATCGGACGTGCCAGACCTGCTCGAATGAAAACACTGCGTAAAACCGCCACAGAGGACCTCAGAGTCACGCTGGACTACGACCACTACGTCACAGCCTCTACATGGTCTGTCGGCTCTCTGACGCAATCCAGAGCGGATTATTCGGGCAAAGAGACTGAAGTCATTGTCGATGGTGGGACATTGGGGACCACATACCAAATCACCAACACTGTGACGCTAGAGGATTATCAGACCGTGGAGAAAAGCGTTTTGATTCGGATTGTGAGCAAGTAATGCCAAAGGGTAGGACGTTCGGAACATTCCAATATAGAACGCCAGAGGCGTTAGAGGAAAGGATTGAAGAGTTCTATGCCTATTGTGAGGCAAACGATAAGCCGATGACGGTGACCCGCTTGGCTGCGTTCTTGGACCTTACGAGAGCGGCGGTGTGGAACTACTCAAACCGCGATGAATTTGCGCCGATCATTGCGAGGGCCAAGGCGATGATTGAAGCGGACATGGAGGAACGACTCCAAGCCGGTAAAGGTTCTGCCGCTGGCGTTATCTTCTCGTTCAAAAACAACTTTGGCTGGAAAGATCAGACCGACGTTAACCAGACGATCAGCGGTGAGATTGGCGTCCGGAAGGTGGTGATCAATGGAGTTAAGCCTACAGACGCCTGAAGTCTTTCTTCCGTTGTATGAACCTCATAGATACAAGGTTTTGTATGGCGGGAGAGGTGGTGCAAAGAGTTGGGCGGTTGCTGACGCGCTGATAGTCAAGGCGTGGCAGGAAACAACGCTAATTTTGTGTACTCGCGAGCTTCAAAAGTCGATTAAAGAGTCGGTTCATAAACTGATTTCCGACCGAATCGAAGCGATTGGACTTTCAAGTGAGTTTGAAATCCTTCAAACCGAGATTAAATGTAAAAACGGCTCGCGTTTTATATTCGCAGGGTTAAAGCACAACATCACCGAGATCAAATCGACTGAGGGCGTTGATGTTTGCTGGGTTGAAGAGGCCGAAAAGGTCACGGATGGGTCTTGGAAGACGTTAATTCCAACTATTCGTAAGCCAGGCAGTGAAATCTGGATCACGTTTAACCCTAATTTGATCACAGATGCGACTTATCAAAGGTTCGTACTGAATCCACCTCCGGAAGCATGGGTTCAGAAGGTTTCATGGCGTGATAACCCGTGGTTTCCTGAAGTTTTGGGGAAAGAGCGGGATTATCTCAAATCGAGGGATGAAGAAGAGTACCGGCACATCTGGGAAGGCGAGCTTAAAGTCTTTGCCGATGGTGCGATTTACAGGAAACAACTCAACAAGCTGAGAGCGGATGGCCGATTGTGTTCTGTCCCTGTTCAATCGGGGATAGAAGTTCATACCTTCTGGGACCTTGGTAGAGATGATGAGACTGCCATCTGGTTCATGCAGCATGTTGGTAGGGAATACCACTTCGTCGACTACTACGCGGCGAGGTTTGAGGACATCGACCACTACGCGAGAGTCATAAAGTCGAAGGGCTACAACTACGGCAGACACTGGATGCCGCATGACGTTGAGGCTCAAAGTCTTGGGATGAAGACCACTAGAAAGGCAATGTTTGAATCCGCCGGGGTTCGACCAATCGAAGTGGTTGCAAGGGTGCAAGATTTAATGGATGGAATCGAAATGACTAAACAAGTCTTCGATAACGTCTGGATTGATGAGAAGCGATGCGAAGAAGGCTTCAAAGCATTGGCTAACTATTCACGGGGTTACGATGAAGAAAGAGACACGTACAGCGAGCGCCCCGTCCATAATTGGGCATCAAACGGAGCGGATGCTTTCCGTCAATTCGCACAAGGTTACAAACCAGTGAGTAAACCCGAATTCAAGATGGCCTTGCCGATGATGGCTGGCGGCTGGATGCGATGAAGAAAGAAGATATTCTTGCTGAAGCACTGACGCGGTTTAAAAAGGCTCAGGACTATGAGCGGGAGGACCGTGAGTTAGCTGCAGAGGACTTCCGTTTTGCTGCTGGGGAACAATGGCCGCTGGCTGTTAAACAGGAAAGAGAGCGGGAGAACCGTCCTTGTCTGACGTTCAACCGACTTCCTCAGTTCATCCGACAAGTCACGGGAGAAGCAAGACAGAACAAGCCCGCGATTAAGGTTGTGCCCGTTGATGGTGGTTCTGATATTGATCTGGCTGAGATTTACTCCGGCCTTATTCGGAACATAGAGAATCAATCGAGGGCTGATGAGGCGTACATCACCGCTATTGAAAATGCGGTAACGGGCGGTATCGGTGGTGGGTGGAGGGTCGTAACTGAATACACGAACGATGATTCATTTGAGCAGGACATACGGATCAAGCGGATACAAAACCCGTTTGCAATCTGGTGGGATCCTGGCGCTAAAGAGTTCGACAAGTCCGATGCGACGTGGTGCTTCGTCAGTGAATGGGTGACGAAGGAACAGTTCGAGTCTCGTTTCCCAAAGTTCACGCCTACCGATTGGGAACAAGAGTATCGGTCTGAAATGACTCGCGCATGGGTCAATGATGATCGGGTGAGGCTCGCTGAATACTGGGTAAAGAAGGCGGTAAAGAAGACCATTGGATTGATTGGTGGGAAGGTCATCGAAGTTACGGATGCCTTGAAGCAATACCCGTTTGAAATGACCCGACAAGTCGATGCGTTTGAGGTTTGCCGTTACCTTGTTTCTGGTCATGACATCTTGGAAGGGCCTTCGATATTTCCGGGAAAGTACATCCCCATTGTTCCGGTTTATGGGCCGGAAGAATGGATTGATGATCGGGTCAGGCATGTATCACTTATAAGGTACGCCAAAGACCCAATGCGGATGTACAACTTCTGGCAGTCAAGTATTGCTGAGAAGATCGCATCAGCGCCGAAATCCCCTTGGCTTGTTACCCCTAACATGGTTTCGGGGCTTGAAAGGTATTGGGAAGCAGCAAATACAAAGAATCTACCCTATCTTCCGTACAACCTCGATCAAGGCGCAAGGCCGACTCGTGAAGCACCAGCGACTGTGAATGCGGCTGAGATTCAGCAGTCCGCACAGGCAGTAGAAGACCTGAAGGCCACGATGGGCATCTATGATGCTTCTCTAGGCGCACAAGGAAACGAAACGTCAGGCCGCGCAATCATTGCGAGACAAAGGGAAGGGGATAACGCGACCTTTGCGTGGATCGACAACCTAGCGCGTTCTATGCAGCACACGGGGCGGATTCTCGTGGGTTTGATCCCTAAGATTTACGACACGCAAAGGGTAGTCCGTATTCTCGGTGAAGACGGCACGCAGGAGATGGTCGAAATCAACTGGGTCGAGGGCATGGAGATTGTCAACGATCTAACGGTTGGGAAGTACGACGTTGAAGTGACTGTAGGGCCATCTTATAAGACTCGAAGGCTTGAAGCGGCTGAATCCATGATGGCGTTCATGCAGGCGTTCCCACAAGCCGGTGCGGTCGCTGGGGATCTGGTCGCCATGAACATGGACTGGCCCGGCGCCGAAGAGATTGCGGAGCGGCTGAAGAAAGCTTCCGGCATACCAGATGAGGATGAGCCACCGCCGCCGCCTGATCCGATGCAAGAGATTGCAGTCGAAAATGCCTTGGCTGAAGTGGAATCCAAAACCCTAGACAACGTACAGAAGAAAGTTGAACTCTCCGCGATGACCGGAGAGCTTCAAGCACTTGTACAGCAAGAGGTTATGCGCGTTCTTGGCGGGCAACCTCAACAAGCGGTTGAACAACTGCTGATCTAATTCCCTACCTATGGGGTTCATAGGGCAAAAATCGTGTGGAGACGCGCAAAATGTCAGAACAGCCAGTAATGGTTGAGGGCGAAGCATTGCCCGAAGGGATCACCGAACCCTTAGAGACGGTGCAAGAGGTCGAAAAACTGGAGGAAGCGACCAACTCCGAAGACGAGGGCGCGCAGGACAAGCCTAAAGCAAAAGGAGTCCAGCGTAGAATCGATGAACTTACCGCCAACTGGCGGGAAGAACAGCGGACGCGACAGAAACTAGAGCAAATGCTGGAACGTGTTTTGTCGAAAGACGAACCAAAGCCAGCGCAACCGACTGTCACTGAATCAAAGGAACCGAGTCTCGATCAGTTCAAAACATACGAAGAGTATGTTGCGGCTGTAGCAGACCATCGGGCAGAGCAGAAGGTCCAGCAACTTTTAAGGCAGCAGGAAGAGCAGCGACAAAGGCAAGACGCCGAAAGGCAGAAAGCCGAGCAGCGCAGTACATTCCAGGCTAAAGCCGAAGAGTTTGCGACGACCACGCCTGATTTTGATGAAGTGGCATTCAATCCATCGTTGCCTGTCAGTGATGTCATGGCCGATGCGCTCAATCTGTCCGACAAAGGGCCGGAGATTCTGTATCACCTCGGGAAACACCCGGATGAAGCAGCAAGAATTTCAAGACTGCCGCCTGTTCAAGCAGCCCTCGAAATTGGAAGGCTGGAGGCAAAACTAAGTTTGCCGCAGCCACGTACCGTAACCAAAGCGCCTCCACCTATCGCCCCTCTGTCTGGCGGTCAGGGATCAATGAATGTTGATCCAGACAAGATGACGGCGGATGAATGGCGGAAATGGCGCGATGACCAAACTAGGAAAAGGTAATCATGGCAAACGCTTTGCTCACGCCACTTTCAATAACACGTGAAGCGCTTCGTATTCTTCACGGCAAACTTTCTTTTCTCTCATCCGTTCGACGCGACTACGATTCGCAATTTGCGAGGACCGGCGCGAAGATCGGCACACAACTCAACATCCGCATGCCGACGCAGTACAAGGTGCGGACCGGTGCGACCCTGAGCACTCAGGATCACGTTGAGCGGTCTACTCCGCTGTATGTGACCAGTCAAATCGGTGTAGACGTGTCGTTTACGTCTGTCGAGCTGACAATGAGCCTCGATGACTTCGGTAAGCGCGTTCTCGATCCGGCGATGACTACGCTGGCCGCGTATCTGGAAAACGACTGCCTGTCTCGGGCTTATAAACTGGTCGCGAACTACACCGGCACCACATCTACTCAGATGACGTACAAACAATTCCAGCAAGGCGGGCAACTGCTTTCTGAGAATCTGGCTCCGCCGGATGCTCGTACTGCGCTGATGAACCCGGCTTCAATTGTCGAGTTCAATGATGCGGTTAAGGGCTTGTTCCAAGCCCAGACCAACATCGGCGCACAGTACCGTGAAGGCATGATGGGCCGGACGGGTGGATTCGACGTGATGGAAAACACTTTCCTCCCGTCGCACACCCGTGGTTCGTTGGCTGGTACGCCGCTGACCAATGGCACGACTCTCGGTACGTCGACAACGGCTAACTCGTGGGTGTCTCAGACCGACATGAGCGTAGACGGTGCTACTTCAGGCACTACCCTGCTGGCTGGTGACATCATCACCTTCTCAGGTGTCTATGACGTGCATCCTGAGACAAAGCAAAACCTCGGTCGTCTGAAAAAGTTCGTTGTACAAAGCAACGTGACTCTGACGACTGCTGCGACTGCCTACACGGTAACGGTCAAGCCGGGCCTGATGTACGGTACGGGTAACGCCTACAAGAACTGCGTGCTTTCAGGAGTCAGTGATACTGACAACCTGACGGTGACTGCATTCGGTGTTGCCTCTACCGCCTATGGTCAAAACCTGCAATTTCACAAAGATGCGTTTGTGTTCGCAACCGCTGACCTTGTTGACGTGTCGGAGTTCGGCTCATGGGGTGCTCGTGACTCTATGGACGGCATCTCGATGCGACTGGCGAAACAGTACGACATCACCAACGACGCGGTTCCGTGTCGGATTGATGTTCTGTATGGCTTTGCAGGTCTGTATCCTGAGCTTGCCGCACGTGGTTTCCACGCGCTGACCTAAGTTCGTAAACGGAGATATTTCAGGCGGGGACCGACATCCCTCTCCCGCAAGTGGCACCGATTGCGGCCTGATTCGGTGCGCCAATTTTGGAGAAAATTGTCATGGCATTTGATCGTTGGAAGAAAAAGAAGGAACCCGAACAGCCTAAGATAAGGGCGTATGTGGCTACTCCTGCTTATGACGGGAAGGTAGACACTGACTACGCTGTATCCCTTGCTGAATCCTGCATGTTGGCTACCGCTGCAGGGATTCACGTTACCGCAGCAGTTATGTCCAACGGAGCGTTTATAGACCTTGCAAGATGCAACTTCGTGAAGATGTTTCTTGATACGGATTGCACGCACTTGTTCTTCATTGATGCGGACCTGAGATGGGAGCCTCGCGCGTTTGTAGGTCTGTTAACGTCTGGCCGTCCTGTATGCGCTGGTGTTTATCGAAGACGGCAGGAGCCAGAGGATTATCCGGTCAGATACATTGAAGATGAGCGCGGCGGGATTCATACCGTTGATGGTGGCTGGATAGCGTGCAATCGCGTTCCAACAGGGTTCTTGTGCATTGAGCGCAAAGTAATCGAAGAGATGGCTAAAGACGCCATTCAGTTAAAACAAGCCAACATGGCTCCGGTGCCTCAACTCTTCTACACAAAGCTCACAGAAGATAATGCGTTTATGGGAGAAGACTTTTGTTGGTGTGATGATTACGTCAAGCGGTATGATGTTCCAATCTGGGTGTGGGCCGATTTCACGTTCACGCACGGAGGTTATCCGTGTAACTGGTGGGAGTTCATGGATCGCAAGATTCGTGAAATTGAAGAAGCTGAAGCGGCCGCGGAGAAGGCAAATGCCACTGGCTAATAGCGAAGATAAATTTTTTGATAATTGCATTCCTGTGACGGAAACCGGATGTTGGTTATGGCTCGGCGAGATAAAGGTAAGTAATGGGGAAGAGCGCGGCAGAGTGATGATAAGGGGCGAGAGGGATTATGCTCACAGGTGGGCATATAGAATCGCTATCGGCGACATTCCTGAAGGCCATCAAGTAAACCATCATTGTGACCAGCCGACATGCGTAAACCCTGCGCATTTATACGCCGGGACACAGGCGCAAAATGTCCATGACATGCTGTCGCGAGGGAGGCATGTAGCTTCTCCAAGAGCAAAAAATGGCAATGCAAAATTGACTGAGCAAGATGTTTCAAGGATCAGAGCGAGTGATCTGACCATCAAACAGCTTGCAGAGCATTACAGCGTGACCACTGAAAACATTCGCGCTATTCGTGCATACAAGACATGGAAGGAGGCAGCGAATGGCTAATCAGATCGCTACGCTGCATGCCGAAGTCACTCATAAACCAACATCGGGGTACTGTGAGCTTCTTATCGGAAGCGGCACAGACCATAGGAAATTGCTGGCTCCTGTTGGTGAGGACAAGTCATGGAAGAACCTGTTCACTCTCGATATTGATCCATCGCTTAACCCTGATTACGTCCATGACCTTAACGTCCTGCCTCTGCCTTTCCCTGATGAATCCTTCGATGAGATTCACGCCTATGAAGTGTTGGAGCATGTCGGGGTTCAAGGTGACTATAAGGGGTTCTTCGCGCTGTTCACTGAACTGCATCGAATACTGAAACCCGATGGCGGAATTTTCGCCTCTGTTCCTTGCTGGGATAGTGAATGGGCGTGGGGTGATCCGGGGCATACGAGAGTCATTACACCTGGCATGCTGACGTTCCTAGAGCAACGGCATTATGGCGAGCCAAAGAACCCGCGCACCGATTATCGAGATATCTACAAGGTGGATTTCAAGGTTGAAGGTGCGATGGAAAACAAAGAGCGCATGTACTTTGTACTGAGGAAGCAATGACGACCTATCGAGTCATCATCGAAGATGCCATGAGGGAAATCGGCGTATTGCACAAGGGCGAGTCAGCCGATGCCGATGAGATACAGGACGGGCTGCGCGCATTGAATCGCATGCTGAATTCTTGGCGGTTGTCAGGTATAGACCTCGAATACCTCTCAGAGACTTCTGTGAGTGACGATCTTCCGTATGGTGAAGAGGACGAAGGCCCGATTGTGTATAACCTCGCTGTCACTCTCGCTGCTCAATTCGGGGTTAAGGTGTCTCCCGAACTCGCCATGCACTCCTCTAACGGGTATCGGCAAATTCAGAACAAGTACCTTCGGATTCGTGAGTTGGATGTCGATCCAGCTATCCGCGCTGTTTTTAACCCGAATACTGCTTTCGTAACGGGTCGCGGCGCTGTCTGATGAGGTTAAACATTCCAGTCAAGTCTGCGCGAGATGGTCAACTATCCGCTGAAAGGCTTGTTAACTGCTATGCCGAAGCCGGAGAGGGAAGGGCGAACGTACAGGTTATTTCCGTTCCCGGGATGACGTTAGCAACAACTACGGGATCGGGTGGTGGCCGTGGTTTGTTCGTTCATGAGGATGAACTGTATACCGTAGTAGGTCAGACGCTCTATAAGATTGAAGAGAACTACAGCGTCACCGCTCTTGGAACGATAGCCGGGATAGGAATTGCACAGGGCGCATCGTCTGGTCTTGAGCTTTGTGTGGTCTCTGATGGTTATGGCTACATCTACGACGGTTCTTTGACTCAAATCACCGACGCTGATTTCCCCGCCGCAACGTCTGTTACCTATCTTGATGGTTACTTCATTTTCGGGGATGGGTCAGAGTCGTTCTACATCTCTGCTCTGTATGCGGGCGGCAGTATCGACGCTCTGGACTTCGCATCTGCAGAGTCTAACCCCGATGTGATAGTGCGTCCGTTTGTCGATCACAGAGAACTGTTGTTATTTGGTAAGGATACGGTTGAGACTTGGTTCAACTCCGGCGATGCAGATTTCCCGTTTGAACGTGTGTCCGGTGGAATAACGGAAAAGGGCATTGCTGGTGAAAATGCGGTGGCAAAAATTGACAACACCGTGTTTTGGCTGGATAACGACGGCATTGTTAGAAGGATGGCCGGGGGGTATTCACCTCAAAGAATCTCCACCCATGAAGTAGAGCGAACGATAACCAGCCCGTCAGATGCGGAGTGTTTTGCTTTTGTCTGGCAGGGGCATGAGTTCTTTGTAATGTCTCTCCCTTCGATCACCTGGATATTCGACGCTGCGACTCAGCTATGGCATGAACGGAAATCGTTCGATGAGACAAGGTGGCGCGCTCGTGGCTATGCCTACTGCTACGGTAAACACTTTGTCGGTGATTTCGAGAACGGCAACATCTATGAACTGGACGATGAGGTTTTCACGGAAGCCGGTGATCCGCTTGTAACTGAGTTCGTTTTTCCTGTCATTCACAACGAAGGTGATCGGTTCCGACTCCACAAGGTCATGCTGGACATGGAGGTTGGAGAAGCGGATGCACCTCAAATCAGGCTAGACCTGTCTGAAGACGGGTCGGACTGGTTCACCGTAGGGACTCAAACTTTAGGTGAACTAGGTCACAGGCAGTCTAGGGTTGTTTGGCGAAGACTCGGCCAGCATCGTTATTTGCACCTGAAGTTCCTGATTTCCGATCCCTGTAAGCGCGCCTTGTATAATGGTTATGGCGAAGTGAGCGCGGACAAATGACGGAGTATTTCAATGCAAGGGCATGGGGGGCGTTAGGGCTTAACTCCCAGCAAATTCAGTACCTGAATGACCTCACAAGTAAGCTAAATGGTATTGAAGACGGCGCTACTGCCGACCAAACAAATGCTGAGATCGAAGCAGCCTATAACGCTCAGGTTGAAGTTGTTTCACAAGCCATTGCTGAAGCGGGCACATCAACGACGGTTTATCGGTGGACTCCACAAAGGGTAAAACAGGCCGTTGATTCCTTGGCGATAAAATCTGGCGTTTCTACGATAGATTTTGGCGCGTTTCCGGGTGCTACAGACACGTCATTAGCGGTTACTGGGCAATCGGGGATCATCGCCGGCTCTACGGTTATCGCATCTATAAGGCCAACGGCCACCGCCGATCACTCTGTTGATGAGCATCGAGTTGAGGAAATAGACATTTGCGCCGGGAACATCAATCCGGGCACGGGCTTTACAATATACGCCAAGACCCGCAACCGTCGTTTGTATGGTACGTGGTCTGTTTCTTGGACGTGGAGATAGCATGGCTATTCAGTTACTGACTAACGGCGGATCGTTGTTTGAAGGTGGAGAGGCGGCAAGGATTTCGCCTCTCCACACCCAACGGATGCCGATTAAGGGCAACAACTATCGGGTTTCGGCCTTCACCGGAACGATAGGCGCAGCACTCGCCGCTAACTCTGAGGTTTTTCAATTTCGGTTTGTGAGTGGAACAAAAACCTACGCACTGATTAACCATATTCAACTGAATGGCGCTGGCGTGGTTGCGGTTTCCACCGCGATAGGTCCGATTGGCTGGTATGTCACGCCAGCTAGGGCGTGGACCGCTGCTGGATCAGGTGGGACGAGAATCACAAATAGCGGCGATAACATGCAGCTTGAGACTGCGATTGCTACATCTCAGGTCAGCGACATTGGCATATCGACGACTGGTGCTTTGACTGCGGGAACAAAGACGCTCGACTCTGCATCCATTGGACAACACATCACAGGGACGTTGACCGGCGCTGCGACCGTCCAGCAGTTCGGACAACTAGCGGGCACTGAAGACTTGTTCAGAGCGGAAGACAACGGCGGTATGCCTCTTGTGCTGGCTAACCAAGAGGGGTTTGTGATTCGGACCACTCACGCGGGGCCTGCCGCTTTGACGTATGTTGTGGGCTTTTCAGTTCAATGGACTGAAGTGACGGCGTTTTAAGTTCCACGTGGAACCTTTCTTTATCGCAGCCCTTCCCAGAAGCCGTACAGCGTGGATGGCGGCGTTTTTGAGTGGGGATAAGGTGATATGCCACCACGAACTGATAAAGCACTGCACGACCAGAGAAGCGTTTTACAGGGGGCTTAGACATCCCGAATACAGGGTAGGCGAGTCATCCTCTGGGCTGATTCTGACAGACTTTCAAAAGGAATTTCCAAAGTCTCCGACTGTGATTATCGAGCGGGAACCGAACGAGGTTTGCGAGTCATTGAATGACCTTGGACTGCCGACAGCAATTCAGATGGTTGATGAATGGCAATCAAAGCTGGATCAGTTAATCGGGATGCGGGTTCCGTTCAATCACTTGGATGACCTTCTCCCCGATGTTTGTCAGTACCTAGGACTTAGGTACAGCAAGACAAAGCACGACATTTTCCGACCGTTGATTATTGAGACGGTCGATTTCAACGCACAGAATTTGAGTATCTGGAGGTAACGCATGGGCGCAGTATGGGCAGCAGCGATCAGCGCAGCAGGCTCGATAGTGGGCGGGATGCTCAAAAACAAAGGCAAGAAAGCCGCAGCGAAACTGCAAAAGAAGGCACTCAAGTATCAGATTTTCAGTGACCAGCAAGCAAGAAATGACCTTGCTCCATACCGCCAGTCTGGCTATGGGGCGCTCAATGCCTTGAATCGTGCGATGGGCCTTCAGCAACAGGCAGTGCCGCAAGACCAGAACCTTTCCGTCCAGCAAATCTACTCCGGGCAATATGGGTCGATGGGTGCTGCTCCCCAATACGCTCCGGGGAGAATGACGCCTGAAGTTCAACAATACCTACGGGATCAGGGGTACAACGTCCCTGATGAGATGGTAGGGAACGCCTACACCGAAGCAGGCCAGCCGGTCACGGGGGACGACCGTTATGGTGGTTTCTACGCCTCGCCAGGCTATCAGTTCCGCATGGATGAGGGCATCAACGCCCTTGATAAATCCGCAGCGGCTCGCGGTCGGCTTCGGTCTGGCGCTCAAAACAAGGCGCTTACTCGTTATGGTCAGGGGCTGGCTTCTGAAGAGTTCGGCAACTACACAAGCCGACTGGCTCAAATAGCAGGATTGGGGAGTGGTGCTGCGACCAACTCTGCGAGCTTCACGACTCAAGGCGCTGGCAACGTGGCTAACGCAATGGCAGGAATAGGTGCTACCCGACAATCCGGTTATGAGTCGTGGGGCCGAACTGCTGCGAACATTGGGAACATCTTTGGTGATGCGTATTTGAGAAGTCGCAATAACGGATTGGGGCAAGTGAACGGCATGGGTGGATTGAACGAATCGCTGCGGAGATACCCGAATGGCTAACTACTACGCAGAACCGTCAGACATCGCAGCGGAAGGCTACTTTAGGAACATGGCTGCTCAAGATGCCCGAGAGGCCAACGCATACAACCGCCAGCGGATTGAAAAGCAGGATGCGGTCAATAACCGCGCATTCCAGCAAGAGCAGGCGCAGCAGGCCGCTGAAATGGCTATTGAAGCTCTCGCGGGTGGTGCAGATGAAGGTCAGGTTGCGGGGTTTCTTACTGAAGTCGGAAACGACATCGGCATACCGTTTGATGCGAATAGGCACATGCCTATTCTGAGAGGCAGGGCGCAGAGCCAATTACGTGGTGAGAACGCGGCCCCGTCGAATGTTCAGGAATGGCAGTATTACAACCAACTTTCGTCAGAAGATCAGCAGCGTTATCAGGAAATGAAGCGCGGCGGGAAGATATTTGCTCTCGGCGGCGGCGGTCAGGGGTATCTCGGCGCAGGGGGCGAGCAGGAGGTCCTTGTCCAGCCGTCAGATGCAATCAGCCGCGAGGCCGCATTGGCGCGGGCGAAGGGACTGGCGACCGGAGGCGCTGCGATCGACGTTGCCGCACAAGACCCGAGAGCTCAAGCGGATTTGCAGCGGGTTGAACTGGAAAATCAGACCAGAGCGCAGGAAGCTGAGCTGGCACAAAAACAGCGAAGGATTGCCGACGCTCAAAAGACCAGCGTCATTGATCTTGCAAAGGCGCTGAAATCCAAAGACCTGAAACGGGCTTATGGATCGCTTGAATCGAAACTGCCGACTATTCGTCAGGATACGGCAGACATTGAAGCTGATGTAGAGCGTTTGTCAGACCTGCTCACTCTGGAAAATCTCGGGCTAATGAAAGGCGTGTTGACTGACCGCGACGTGCAGATTCTCGCCAGTGCTGCCAGCAACATCGGCAAGTTCAAGATTTCAGAGCAGAAGGCATACGAAGAACTAGACCGCATCATTTCTACGCTCGAAACGGCCTTCGCTCGCAAAGAATCGGCTCCTGCACAATCCAGCATCGACGACCTGGTGAAAAAATATGGCGGATAAGGCGCAGCTTGAGCGGGCATTGCGTAATGCCGATGCGGCGGGCGATACAGAGGCCGCACAGGCTCTTGCTGCCGCCTTGAGGCAATACCAGCCTGCTCAGTACTCGCGCCCTGTAGAGGCTGGCAGGGCGCTTACGCAGGGCGTTACGTTCGGCTTTGGGGATGAGGTTGGCTCCGGTATCGCTGCCGGTGGCGTGGTGGCAACCACGGATAAGTCGCTGTCCGATCTGCCGCAAGTGTATGGCGAGATCATGGAGGACATGAAGGGCCGACGTGAAGCCTACAGCGCGGAGAACCCGGTCGAATCACTCGGGCTTGAGATGGCTGGCGCTGTCGGCACTGGTGTTGCTGGTGCAAATAAACTCATGGGCACAAAGGCCGTTCAAACACTCGCAGCTAACACCCCCCGATGGGCGACTGCTTCTGCAATGGGCGGGGCTGAGGGGGCTTTGTATGGTGCTGGCTCGGCTGATCCTGGAAGCAGGATGCAAGGCGCTGCGATTGGGGGCGCTGTAGGGGCTATCGCCGCTCCGGTTGCTGGCTTGCTACTCGATAAAGTAGCCGGCGGCATTCAAGGGGTTATGCGGTGGGCAAAAAACTCCCTGACTAAGACGCCGAAGAACGAGGCAATACAGTCCATCAGAACCGCGCTACAGGCTGAGGGGCTGGACCCCGATGACGCCATTGATATTTACCGCAGGCTCGGGCCAGAAGCCACGCTAGCGGACGTAGGAGAGAATTTCCGGGCCTTGGCGCGTGCATCTGTCGACGTTCCCGGCCCTGCCAAGGCTCAAGCTCGAAACGTCATGAATGCCCGCCAAATGGGCCAGCAAGGTCGGCTGATGTCTGCTGCTGAAGAAGCCACCGGGGCAAAGGCCGCCGAACTGACCAAAACTGTTAAGGCTATTGCAGAGCGCAGAGCGGCAGAAGCTACGCCTGCCTACGAAGCGGCATGGGCTGAAGACTTCGTGCCAAGCGGTGATTTGGCTGAAATTCTAAACCGTCCGGCCATGAAAAAGGCGCTTGCTCGTGCGTCTTACGTGGCTGGAAATATGGGCGACAAGTTTGATCCTGGCACGCTCAAACACCTGCACTACGCCAAGATCGCCCTCGATGACATCGTGAAACGCGAAAAGTTCCCGCGCCACCTGATGCAGTTGAAAGGGGATTTTCTCAGAGAGATTGATGCCGCCAGCCCTGCATACCGTGCAGCTCGCGCTCAGTTTGCCGGGGAATCTGACCTTCTCGATGCGGCTATCGCGGGCAGGGGGTTTCTGAAGGCTGCGCCGGATGAACTGGCCGAAACCGTGGCTAAGATGACTCCGGGCGAAGTTGATCTGTTCAAACTAGGCGCTATGTCAGGCATCCAAGACCTGTTTGACGATACTCGCCTTACCCATGATGCCGCCTCTAAACTGGTGTTGAAACCTGCAACGCTAAAGCGGTTGGCTACGGTGTTTGGCGATGAGGAATCAGCGAAGAAGTTTCTGGAAGCCGCATGGCGTGAAACTGAAATGGGCAGGACTCGTGCTGTACTTACCGGCGGGTCGCCAACAGCAGAAAGACTGGCGGGCCAGAAGTGGCTTGAGGATGCAGTGCAGCCTGAATCGCTGACCATGTTCCTTGAGCCTAAAACGGCGATGGTAGCCGAAATTGCAAAGGCAGTCTTTGCAAAAAAACCGCTTTCACAAGAAGCCCTAGGCGAGATTTCAAACATGCTTTTGTCTAAGGGCATCCCTGAAGCCGAAGTGCGGGCGATCCTTTCCAGCCCTAAGACCATGCAGATTTTGACCAATCTAAATCGTGAAATGCTTTCCCGTGCCGGTGCTGCTTCAGCTATCGGGCCAATCATGTCGGAGCAACAATAATGGCGCTACTCTTCCCTGCCGGTTACCAGTTTTTCGATTCAAACGGCGATCCGCTGGCATCGGGCACTGTCCGGTTTTACGAAACCGGTACAACTACAGACAAAGCCGCGTATTCTGATGTTGGTATGACCGTTTCGGTTGCTAACCCGTATTCCCTGAATTCTTCGGGAAGGCTCGCGGTCAACATCTACGGGTCGGGTGATTACACCATTTTGGTGAAAGACGTAAACGCGACAACGATCTTTACTCGTGATGACGTGTTCGGCTGGACCGAATCGACCTTCACCCAAACGGGAACGGGCGCGACTGAGCGAAGCGTAGAGGCAAAACTAAAGGACGTTATCAACGCCAAAGACTTCGGGGCTGTAGGGGATGGGGTCACAAACGACACAGCAGCCCTTCAGGCAGCGATTACAGCGGCGGCAGGGGGCAAGCTGTACATCACAGAGGGCACCTATCTCACGGGCGCTCTGACGATTTCCAGCGCCCTTTCTATTGAGGGTGATGGGTATGGTAAAACTGTACTGAAAGCGTCTGCCTCTGCAGGTTCGCTCAATCTCCTGACTTCAAGTGTTGGGAATATCTCAATCAGCAATCTCACGGTAGACCTGAACAACACGGCCAACACGATTGCCGCTGGGTATGTTGCTTCTCGGAATGGCATCTACGTTTATGGGTTAGTGGGCACTTACATTGCTAACGTCTACCTGAAAGTCCAAGTTAAGAACTGCGGCGAAGCGGGGATCAAACTCAAATATGTTGATCGTGCGACCATTGACCATGCGGATATTGATCGGTGTGGACAATATGGCATCTATTGTCTGTCGTGTTCTAACGTCTGGGTTGAGTCTCCGGACATCTACGACATCTTCCCAGGTAACGGCGGGACTGCGCCATACCTCAACGCCTACGGGATCACGTTCACCTATTCGGGGACTGATCCCGCCTGTACAGACTGCACTGTTGCGAATGGCATGGTGGAGTATGTGACCTCATGGTCGGCCTATGACACGCATGGGGGTCAGCAAATCAGGTGGATTAACTGCTCATCGAGGAACTGCGCCGAAGGGGTCGCCGTTCAATCCACAGCAACAGGTTACGAGTCGTTCGATATTTCCATCATTGGTGGAACCCATGATGGTTACGGCTCAACTACAAGAGACTCGACCGCGTTCGATACAGGCGGCGGCCTGACATTGAATATGGGCAACGCAACTACCAGAGGCAAAAATCTTATTGTCTCCGGCGTTTCGATCCGTGATATGGGCGGGAAACAAACCGGGACCAGTGCCGCAGGCATCAAGGTTGAGGCGTGCGATACGTTCAAAGTTGTGAATTGTTCTGTGATTAACGGCTATCAATGGGGCTATAGAACCGAAGGCATTTGTCTCGATGGGCAGATGCTCGGTAACTCGATTAAGGGGCTCACAGAGGCAAACTCCATCAAGATTGGCTTTTCGTGGTCGGACACTACTTTTTGTGTCGTCGATGGAAATACCATCGCGGGGCTTCCGGCTTCCTCTACCCCTTGGGGCGTGTCTGCTCCGGCCTCCAGTACCTACGGTATCAAATTTGGCGCTGGTAACCTGATGGAGAATAGCGGGGTTGACCACTTCCCCGGGACAGAATACCAGAACCTTCTTCCGGGCTCGGGATGGCTTGGGACGGCGAACGCATGGCTTGCCTACAACGGCTCTACTGACACGGTTGTTGATAAGTACGGGATCACCAGCGTTACCAAAAACGGAACCGGCGATTACACGATAACGTTCAGCTCGACTGCTGATATGACGGATTCGGTCATCGTTGCCACGGGTAACAGGCTGGTGAAAAAGGCATCAGGAGCCACAAACTCATCGGTCAACATCCTGACGGAATCGTCTGTTGGCGTGGCTGCTGATGATGCGGAGCTTTCTGTAGTCAGATTCGCTGTTGTTCAGCGGAAGTAACCCCCTCCGGATCACGCATCCACATCGCGATGGCTTCGAGCTGGTCGGCGGTGAAGTTGCCGTGCAAATGCATGCAGTCGTCATCTGTGCGTGTTGAACCAAAAGCCCGGCCTTTGTTTCTTTTGTGCAGCGGAGCAACACCCATCCCCTCCAGCACCTTCCGCGCCTCTTCATTCGTCACCTTGATCCTCCATTGCCTCTTTCATCGTCATGAATGCGCGGGCGACAATCTCAAGCGTCTGAGATGGCGTTATAAGGTCAATGCCCCTCTCCCCCGCCATCATCATCAGATTGAGGTACTGAGCCCCTGCCGCTGCAATGATGCGGTGGCGTAGTTCTTCATTCGTCACGCTTCTTCTCCCACTGGCCGCACCACTCTTTTGGAGAGGTTTTCGGCCATGCCACCTTGTAGTATCCATCGCTGTAGTGCGTTTCATTGGCTCTCGGGGAGTTGCGTCTGCATAGGCCATAACTGGCATGCACCGATCCGTTAGAAAGCCAAAACTTACAGTTCTCACACCGCTCGTTGTTCATCCTCTTCCTCCATCCACGCCACAATTGCTGCGAGCTGGCTAAGCGAGAGCGTTGCACTGATTTCAGCAAAGCCCTTTGAAACACGAAGCCATGAGCAGGACATCTCCCCGCCTGAAGACTCAAGCTCGCCCTTGTCGTTCAGTTTGACCGGAATGGTCAGCAGTGCTTTCCAGTGTTCATTGTTCATCCGGCCCCCTATTCGTTTCAAACCAATCTGTTGTGGTATGCCGCCATGACGCTTCTGTGGGGTTGGCACTGCGTGACGTGTTTCCCTGAAAGCTGCGCGTCCAGTAACTACTGGTCACGTACCCGCCAAGTCCCCCACCTTCCGGCCTGTGAACAATTCTTGGCACGCGCTTCGCCCTGCACACAAGCCCATGCTTTGATCGCCTGTACGCCCGCTCACTGACGCGCCGCATTCGTACTCTCTGCTTCATGCGACCTTCTTTCCGATAGCAACCACGTTTGAAACTGTTTCTTGCACTTCTGGCTCCCCGTCGTCATCTGGGCCGTTGTCTTCTATCTGGTCCCATGCGTCGTTCCAGCCGGCTTTATAACCACGCTCGTAATGGCGAGTTGTGAATTCCTCGTATAGTAGAATCGCATAGACTATCAATGACATTGGCGCACAACAGGCCAGCACAAATAACAAGTGTTCGCTCATCCCCTCACCCTCTTGATGATTCGATCCAGCCACGACTGACGCGGCTCCTGCTCCTGCCATAGTTTCCCTTCAGGCCCACAAGGCTTCCCCTCCCGCCTCATGTGAATGCAAAACTCAAGATCGAACCCCGATGGATCAAACGACTCCGAAGCAAAGCATCTGGAGTACAGCCGATTACCGTGGAACGGGGTCGATGCGTACTTACACGTCACACACGGCGGCGGGGTCATGGTGTCCCTGTGCATTGCCCCTCCCAGTTCCCGTCAATGTCCTGTGCGTGCCAGCAGTTATCGTCAAGAATTAATCTATTGATCCGGTCAGGGTCGATGACTGAGAGCCTCCCTCGCACAACAGGCTTACCGTCAACCGTTTCACCTGTGCACGAGAGAGGCTGCACCCAGTCGCAGTCGATGCCGCCCCCTGGGGTGCTGGTCACACATCGACTCCCATCTGGCAGTTCAATCACTGAGAATGGCCAGTTGTGTGCGACCTTCCCGACTGGCTCGACCGTAGCTTCAGCGCGCTTGGCTTCTTCCGCCTTCTGCCTCTCGTACGCGCCGCACCCCGCCAGCAGCGCGAGGGCGATGAGGGTGAGGTGTTTCATTCCACAATCTCCCAGTCATCGGCGAGCAGATCATCGAGTGACATAGGGTATATAGTCAGTCGCGGGTCATTGCCCGACGACTTATCCGGCCACGTCCACTCCAGGAGCCCGGACACTGGACACTCTCTCCGAATTCTCTTCCCTTCCTCCATCGCCTTCGCAGCTTCAATGATGTTCATTCGTCAAGCTCCCCACTGAGAAAAAAAAGAATCCCAAACACCACGACAAACGAGATGAATACCCCTGCGAAACCAAATGATTGGATGATCCACAAGCCAGCAAACAGCAATGAAAACGTAATACCGCAAAGGACGAGCGATAAAAGCATGCTGGCCCCGAGAGTTTTCAGGCTCTTCATGCTTCGCCCCTTGCGCGGATCAACTTGGCGCATAGCAGCCCAAAATCATACAAACGTGGCTTCCCGCTACGTCTGGAATCCGCCTCGTCTTCACACACCTTCGCACACGCCTCCCGCTCCTCTTCCCGCGCTCGCTGTTCGATCAGGCGGGCGAATATGAGAGGACTCCACACGTCGTCGTCCCATGCTTCATCCCCAATGTTTCTGATCTCTTCGTCGGTCAGCATGTTGTTCCTCCCCCAAACACACACCCGCAATTCCCGCGCTCAATACACTGCTTCGCGCTTTGATGGGCGCCAGATCCATGAATTGTTCTAGGGCATTGCAGGAATTCTTCATCAACTAGAAGAGAAATCACTCGTTGTTCGATGATGCGAGCGATAACAGACATTGATCCGGCCAGCAGTAATTGCTGATCGTCGGTCAGTGGTTCCCCGGCCTTTGACATTGTTTCTATAATGATCTGCTTAGGATCGGTGATCATTTCCTGCGCTCCCCAAAGTTCATATCATTCCATGCGGATGGTGGGTTCTTTTAGCTGTCAG
>JACCDR011762052.1_pt1 | contig 28580 bp, 25 predicted proteins | sample 7446431 | NCBI WGS metagenome assembly JACCDR01 (sample SAMN15323443, study PRJNA562643) | freshwater metagenome | isolation source: river surface water | place: USA:Blue River Watershed | collected 2017-08-17 | reverse complement strand
CTAACATATTGCCGCTTTTTGATAGCTAAAGATACCATTTCTGGCGGTTTTATACAAATAAAATAGAGACTTTTTATATATAAATTATTGACAATCAAATCATTGTCTCCTTTTTAAGGGATGACTAGCTGGCATTTTTCTGATTCAGATCCATGTGGGCATAAAAGCCCAGATCCTGGCTGGTCAGGAGTTTGGTCCAGAAGGCAATTTGTCCAGTGTGGTAAGAATAATGTTCCGTGACATGCAGGGTAATACCGATTCCCGATAGCTCAAAGCCTTGTACCATCCGTACCCGCAGCAACTCGGTTTCATCCAAACTACGAATAATGGCAGATGCAGTAGTAACAGTAGTCGTTAACTGATGCCAGAGTTCTGCCTTAGTGGCTCCTTCGGTAGCTGCAAATTCAGCATTCCGGTTGCGTGTATCGGTCTGGTGACCTAGTGAAGCAATCACATACTGTGTAATATTGCCACACAGGTGCAGCAACAGATTACCCACACTATTGGAGGCAGCGTTGGGACGTTGCCAGAGCTGTGCTTCGGATAGCTGACTCAGACATGTCTCAATTCGGGGCGTATTTTCGTTGAACCGAAATAAAATCTGCTGGATATATTCGTCACAAAGAGGGTTGGGTTGCATCGTCATTTGATGTATTTGAATAATCAAAGATATGGATTTTTAGGTAAGTCAATCACTACTCCACCTTTTTCCTTGAGCTTTCTCCGTACTTCTTCATCGGGCTTTTCTTTGAACAAAATAACACACAGGACATGATAGGGCTTTAAGCCTAGTTTACACAAAAAGTTGTCCAGCCACAGTTTGCGTTTGATCTTCCGAAATTCGGCATTGCCAGCTTCAGTGGTTTGGTTTTCAACCCCTTTGTGCCAGTAGTTGTTGTTGCATTCAATAAAGCAGATGGTGGGCAGATTGATGCCCATAGCCAGTTTTTCCATCTCCCTGTCTGACAGCTTATACACATAGTTTCCTACTGTTTCAAACGAAAAACGATTCTTCCAGATTTTGTTCAGTAAGCTGGGATAGAGGCGGGTGAGGGTATTTTTAAGGGCCAATAGCAGAGGCATCCGCAGCACAGGGTCTTGTGGCTCAATAATGACAACGCCTTTTTTGGCTACCCGTAACATTTCATACACCCCAATAAATGGTCTGGGAAAATGGTGATAAGCTTCCTTACAAAAGACATAGTCGTAAGAGTTAGGCGGAAAAGATAGGTTTTCTACATTCTCTACAGAGATGTCGTGAACCATTTCTTTTTCTTTGGCCAACGACAAAAAAGCATCTCCAATATCTGTTGCCGTTACATGGCAGCCTTTTCGCCGGAGATAATAACCATCAAGGGCATACGCATCGCCTACTGTCAGCCATTTTTCATCGGCTTTCAGCAAAGGATCTGCCAGACTGAAAAGCCGCTCATGAAGCCAGTAATTTAACGACGCTGTATTCTTATTATTTTCTAAGACTTCACCACGATATTGTTTATCTGGATAATTTTTCTCAAACCACCCTGCATGGGACTCAAAACTTGTTTCTTCAAAGGAATTCATGACCAGAACTGCAAAATGTAAAATACAGGTTGAATGTGCTAAACAGTTTCTTAGATCATCAACCTGTTTGTGATTGTATGAACGGATAGTTTCTCAACCACCGTTTTTGGATATATTATTTTTTCTTATGTACATACGTGTTTGGACTATTACCTTTCTCATATTGGCTGGCAAGGGCCGGAAGTCGCTTAAAAAGTGTAGGTACCACGTTCTTTTTATCAATAATCATTTCCGGCGGATCTTGGCTGAAGTTGTCGTATAGCTCAATAATGGTATTATAACTATCTAGGTTCTCAAAATGTCTGCGGGCCAGTCGCCAGTTCAGGTAGGGCGTGGCTGGTACATTGTGCTGGTATTCGTCCAAGGCCTGTCCGATAATCAACAACCGCCTAGACGGCTCTGAGGTAGTAGCTTTAGGTGTTACGACGAGTGATGTATCATGCCAGATTTCCTCAGACATGGGCAAATAAAACCTTCCCCAGTTGTTGAAAAAGACTCCTCCCAGAAATAAGAAAAATACAAGATCCCCGATCCATTTTCTGCGGATAAGTAGAAAATAATGTGTACCGAAATAAGCTACGCCTGGCACAAAAACCAGAAAAATATACGGTGTAAAGGCATCTGCAAAAAACAAGGTAAACACACTTGTAATCAGCAAAAGAAACATAGCTTGCTGGCAACGGATTTGATAGTTGATAAACCGTGTCGAGCCTCCAATCAGCTGCCCCGTAGCTACCAGCAGCAGCAATGCCAGCGGCGAAGCCACCAGAATAAATGTTTGCCAGTCGGCATAATAGGTAATGAATCGTTCCCAGAACACCGAAATCCAGTTGTAATACAGGGCTTCGTAGCCATTAATCATATAAAAATACAATACTACTACAATCAGAGGCAGTGTAAAACCAAAAAATAGCAATAGGAATTTTCGTAATCGTATGGCTGAAAGCAACATAAACACTACAAACACATACACCAAAAACCAGCAGAAGGGCATATAAAACAAGGTTGCCATACCCAGGTAAAACCCAATCCCGAAGGCTTCATCGTCTTTGTTGTCTTTGTCGAGTTGTGTAAAGAGACTGTTCAATCCAACAACCAGAAAGGTGAGGCCCAACAGTACAGGCGAAGCTGTATAGAAATCAAAGAAAAGAGTGGCACAGATTCCGTACAGAATGGCTGGAAAATGGGTGCGTTCGTTATACAGGCCATGGCGTTGCAGGGTATAACTAAAGTACACCGACTGAAAGAGCACCAGTACCAGTGACAATACCAGATAAGTGGTATGTGACCTTCCTGCCGCCACATCAATGAGGGCATACACACCACTGGTCAGCGGGCTAAGGCTGTCCCAGGTCTGGGTATAGATCATAAAACCATTGTGCAGCCGCTCTCCCACCAGCATCCAGTTTAGTTCAGGCTGGGTCAGGGGAATACCAGTAAGCAATAAGGGTAGCCGCAACAGCACCACCAGCAACCAGGCTACAAAAATAGAACTAAAACCACCAGTTAACAAGAATCGTAGCATTCGTTACAAAGTCAGGAGGTGAAAGGCGGATTCTCAGAACCCGATATGACACAAAATTCAGACAAAAGTAAACAAATAGCGAAGTTTAGGAATTTTATTCGGGATTATTTTCTGTCAATGGGGTGGAAATTTTAGGGAAAAGACAAAAATGCGGGAATCGGGTCGTGGAATCGTTTGCTGTGGTATCTATTTTGGTTTTGGCTAGGAGCTTGAAACAAGTTATCTTTGCAAGTATGGAAAGTAAAAGACAACAAAAATTTTCGCGACTGATTCAAAAAGAGTTAGGAGAACTCTTTCAGCGAGACAGTAAAAGTCTGTTTGGTAGCGTGTGGATCACTGTCACACAGGTACGTGTAAGTCCTGACTTAGGCGTGGCGAATGTTTATCTGAGTTTTCTGATGACTGAATCAAAAGAAAATACACTGGCAGATATACGGGAGAAAACAAAAGTCATCCGTCAGGCCCTAGGCAATAAGATACGTCACCAGGCTCGGATAATCCCCCAACTGATATTTTTTCTGGATGATACCGCCGAATATGCAGCCAAAATAGACCAATTAATTTCTGGTCTGGATATTCCTCCAGCACCAGATGTACCAGCTCCAGAGTAAGCTTAGAAACTGTTTTAAAACCTGATTTTAAGGGTTGATTAATGGACTGATATCAGTAGATTTGGCTTTAGACGAATCAAATGAGTAAGGGTTACTGAATTCGGCTAAAGCCAAATCTACCGATGAATACCCGGTTTAAAACAGTCTCTTAGCTGTGAGCCAGACAAACAAAGGCGTAAAGGAGACAGTTTTTCTTTGCGCCTTTGCCGTTTTCATTCTATTATTGTTGTGCAGGATCTGCCATCCGAAGTATTCTCCGGCTCTTGGGATTGTTGCATGTGTTTCACGGGTCTTATAGGTGTTGATATGAATGTTTCCTATTTTATTGCCAGGCGGTATTTTTTATCCCGGAAAAAAACAAACTTCATTAACGTTCTTTCCATTATTTCAATGGTAGGCGTAGGTGTAGGAACCATGGCTCTGGTCATTGTGCTATCGGTATTCAATGGACTGGAAGATTTATTCCGTCAGTTACAAGGAACTTTTGATTCAGAACTAAGCATCAAACCGTTTATCGGCAAGACCTTTGTATTAACTCCACAGTTGATGACAAGCATTAAATCCGTTAAAGGGGTGAGTTATGTAGCTGAAATTGTAGAAGATAATGTATTTCTTTCGTATCGAAAAGCCCAGATGGTAGCCCGGATGCGTGGTGTACCAGAACAGTTTATCAAGCAGAATGGGTTGGATTTGGCGGTAGTACACGGCTCAGCCCGACTGTTTCAGAATGGAAAACCCCAAGCTTTGATGGGCAGTGGCATACAGTTTACGCTTTCAGTAGCCCTGATGGACGAGATGAACCCCATTCAGATTTGGTATCCGGACAATTCCCGTAAAACCATCAACTTGAACTCGCCAGAAGCTATTCGTAAAAGTACGATTCGGGCTGGAGGGGTATTTGCCCTCGAACAACGCTACGACAAAGATTATATTTTTGTTCCGTTGGCCTTTGCCATAGACCTGCTACAAGTAGGCAACCGACGCAGTTCCCTGGAAATCAGCCTCACCAAAGATGCAAGCTTGGAAGATGTAAAATCTGATTTGCAGCAGTTGTTGGGTGAAGCTTTTCAGGTTCAAGACCGAGATGAACAACACGCCAGTCTACTACAAGCCATCCGGATCGAAAAACTATTTGTCTATATAACTTTTTCGGTCATTCTGGCAGTGGCCTCCTTTAATATTTTCTTTTCCCTGACCATGCTGGCCATTGACAAACGAAAAGATGTAGCCATTTTATCTGCCATGGGAGCTTCGCCAGTGTTTATCCGGAAAGTATTTCTGATGGAAGGAACCCTGATTGCTGCCTCTGGTACCCTCACGGGGTTGATACTCGGATTTATTATTTGTACGTTGCAAGAGCAATTTGGAATTGTGAAAATGGGCATGGAAAGTGCCATTGTCAACGCCTATCCAGTTAAGATGGAGTTTACAGACTTTGCAGCCACCGGCCTGACTATTGCCCTTATTACGTGCATTGCTTCGTATTTTCCAGCCATCAAAGCATCTGAAAATATTGATGTACGGTTATAAAAAAAGGATTAAATGGTAGTTTATTTCCCATAGACCTCTCAATGGGCAACTTTGTTGCTCAACTATTCAACTCAAAATCTTATCAGCATGTCTACCCACAAAGAAGTCAAACGTATTACAACCCATATTTTGCAGGAAATGAAGCTGCGGGGTGAAAAAATATCTATGCTTACTGCCTATGATTTTTCAATGGCTCGTCTGGTGGATAGTGCAGGTATGGATATTATTCTGGTGGGAGACTCTGCTTCGAATGTCATGGCTGGGCACGAAACCACCCTGCCAATCACCCTGGACCAAATGATTTACCATGCTTCATCTGTGGTACGGGCTGTCAGACGGGCGTTGGTGGTGGTAGATTTGCCGTTTGGTTCCTATCAGGGCAATTCGTCGGAAGCTTTGCGGTCGGCTATTCGGATTATGAAAGAGTCTGGAGCCCATGCTGTCAAGATGGAAGGAGGCAGTGAAATCAAAGAATCTGTGACACGGGTACTCAGTGCAGGCGTTCCAGTAATGGGACACCTCGGCCTGACACCACAGTCTATCTATAAGTTTGGAACCTATGCCGTCAGGGCCCGCGAAGAGGAGGAAGCCCAGAAACTGCTTGAAGATGCAGCCTTACTCGAAGACATTGGCTGCTTTGGAATTGTACTAGAAAAAATTCCAGCTACACTCGGCAAACAGGTTGCAGAAAAGGTAAATATTCCAGTGATCGGCATTGGTGCAGGACCTCATGTAGACGGGCAGGTGCTAGTATTGCATGACATGCTGGGCATCAACAAAGAGTTTAGTCCGAAATTCTTACGCCGCTACGCCGATCTGTACACCGTTATTACTGAAGCCATTGCCCATTATGTACAAGACATTCAGGCCAAAAACTTTCCCAATGAAAGTGAAGGGTATTAGGCTGATGGATTATCATTTGGTCGGCTACAGGTTCATTGCTCGCAATCCTGAATCTATAGCCGACCAAATGATAACCTGTAATCTTCTATTTTGTAGGCATCGCCTCCATTAGGCGTTTCCATAAATCATGGTTTGTCTTTGCCAATAAGGGCTACACAGTGGATGTGAATCCAAATTCTTGCAATGCCCGTGGGAAATTCTTGCTTTCATGGCTAGGACGACTCAACTTGATGAGGGCAAACCGTTGCAATGGATGTAACTGTTGCCATTGGAGTAGAGAAATAGCTATATCTAAGGCTTGAGCTTTCTCTTGTAAAAGTTGGGGTATTTCTGTATCATTGAGCCAGGCGGGTTGGTCTTCGGTAGGCAGTTCATCAGGTAGGGTTTGGGTATACTGCTGCACCAGTTGCTGCAAAAATATCCGATAGGCTTGAATCGTAGAAGTAGTTTCGCAGGGTAGCATTGCTAGCTGGTCACGTTCTGCTTTGGTAAATTTACTCCACTCAGCCAGTTTCAGTTTAATGCCACAGGTGTCCAGTTTGCACCGTACCGCCATAGGTATGCACCGCATAGAGTCAATAAAGTCTTCTTCGAAAGAGAAATACATTTTTTTACGTATTGAATAGATAATAAACCCCAGCTGTTTGTCTATACGGCTTCTGTCCTGAAAATCCTCATATAAAAACCATTCGTATCAGGGCAAAATTAGCCAGAAAACCTATATATTACCAGCATAATTTGTAGATTCGCAAGACAAACAAAAAGAGACAGGACTACTTTATTGAAAGCCCTGAAAGGGCGTAATTCATCAGCACAGGGTGTAGTGAAAAGGGTGTAGCCCTGTGAACGAATGAGAAATACAGTCCAGAATCTATAAAAAACCTTCTAACCTTTTTATCACTATGTTTCGGTCAGGAAAAGCTCGAATCTTTATTGCCTTAGCCATTGCTCTTTTTACTGTTATCGGATATTTTATGAAAAGTCAGACCAATCCGGTTACAGGCGAAAGTCAACGCGTAGATATGTCTGTGGATCAGGAGATTGCCTTAGGGCTACAATCCGCTCCTGAGATGATTAATCAGTACGGAGGCGAACATCCAGATGCCCAGGCCCAGGCAGTTGTAGATCGGGTAGGACAAAAACTGGTCTCTGCTGCGTTACCTGCCGAGCAGCCCTATCGGTTTGATTTCCACTTACTGGCCGACGACCAGACGATCAATGCCTTTGCCTTGCCTGGTGGACAGGTTTTTATTACACAGGCCTTGTACAGCAAACTCAAGAGTGAAGACCAACTGGCTGGTGTATTGGGGCATGAAATCGGACATGTCGTAGAACGCCATTCGGCCCAGCACATTGCCCAACAACAACTTACACAGGGACTGACAGGTGCAGCGGTTATTGCCAGCTATGATCCTAATAATCCACGGAGTGTAGGAACGGCTGCTATGGCTCAACTGGTTGGAAATCTAGTGAATATGAAATATGGGCGCAGTGACGAACTGGAGTCAGACCGGAGTGGAGTTGAGTTTATAGTAAAAGCTGGCTATAATCCAGAAGCCCTGATTGGTGTAATGGAAATTCTGGCATCTGCGGGTGGAGGTGGACGGCAACCAGAGTTTTTTAGTACCCATCCCAACCCTGAAAATCGGGTGGCTAAGATCAAGGAAGCTATCGCAGAAATGAGACAAAACGGAAAATTGAAGTAATTGTCCCTTTCTTTGGCCTATAAGGTTCCAGCCTGCCTTGTCTCTGTCTGGAGAAGAAGGCAGGCAATTTTGTTTCTATCCGCTGTTTTTTTCTATATTTGGTTTTTACTCTTATCATGCCTTCACGACGTAGCTTTCTTAAAAAAGTAGGGTACACAACAAGTACCGCTGCCCTAATGCCTTTACTGAATCCAGACTATTTAGATAGGGTACGGACACTTTCCCAACAAAAAGCATCACAATCCGTAGTAGAAATGGCTACCGATGAAGAATACTGGGCACAGATCCGACAGGCATATACTACCTCTTCGGTTATCATTAACCTCAATAATGGAGGCGTAAGTCCACAGCCACGGGTAGTGCAGGAAGCCCAGGAACGATACAATCAGTTATCTAATGAAGCCCCTACTTATTACATGTGGCGAATATTAGATCATATTAACCGTGAACCACTGCGGCTGAAACTGGCTGACCTGGTGGGTGTTTCTACTGAAGAAATTGCGATTCATCGCAATGCTACTGAATCACTGACCACCATCATTAACGGACTGACCCTGCGAAAAAATGACGAAGTGGTACTGACCCGACAGGACTATCCCAATGTGATTCAGGCCTGGAAGCAGCGGGAAATCCGAGAAGAAATCAAGCTAAAATGGATAAATCTGGATCTACCTATAGAAGATGAAGAGCTGCTGGTACAGAAGTTTACCGAGCAGTTTACGCCCCGTACACGTGTGGTACACATCACCCACATGATTAACTGGACAGGTCAAATATTGCCCGTTCGGAAAATTGCTGATGCGGCCCATGCCCGTGGCATTGAAGTAGTGGTAGATGCCGCTCATTCCTTTGCCCAGCTCGACTTTGCCTTTCCGGATCTTGGAGCAGATTATATAGGTGTGAGCCTGCATAAGTGGTTATGTGCACCGTTTGGTACGGGCATGTTGTATGTCAGACGCAACAAGGTCAAGGATCTTTTTCCGCTATTTTCCAATCAGGATCCAAAAGCGGATGATATTCGGAAATTTGAGGTATTTGGTACGCATTCAATACCTGCTGAGCAAGCCATTGGGCAGGCTATTGAGTTTCATACGGCTATTGGTATTCAGCGAAAAGAAGCTCGTCTTCGGTACCTGAAAAATTACTGGTGTGAAAAGATCAAAGATTTGCCTCATGTCCGGCTCAACACTTCTCTCAAGCCAGCCTTTTCCTGTGCCATTGCCCATATTTCAATAGATGGAATGGAGGCACGCACACTAGATGCGTTTCTTGCCAATCAATATAAAATACATACTAGCCCAGTAATCTGGGAGTCTCTCAATGGAATACGTGTAACCCCGCATATCTATACGTCCTTAAGAGAGTTGGATCGGCTGGTAGAGGCAATTACGTTTCTGTCCAAACAGAAAAAATGAGTGTATCAGACACACATTGACAAGGTTTCAAGTATAGATAGAGGCATCAGACTCGATGTGTTCGGCACAGTTGCTCTGACTGAAAAAGGTCTTAGCTACAGGAATGTTTAGTTTATCCGGAATTTCGGTATAAAGCATTTTTTTTAAGACATTTTTTTCAAAAAATGGCATCAAAGGTTCTTTTAGCTGGTCTGCACAAGTCAGAATCAGGTTTTTGTTCAGGTTATGTGCATACGTGTTGTCGCAGTTAATGGCATAGCGAAGTAAATCCAGATCTAGTGGACTTACCCGGAATGTTCCCTGAAATTCGTTATACTGATTGGTTTCCTGTTCGGTGTGCTGCAATTCTAGTACTACCTCTTCGTGGGTCATAGGGCCTTGCCCGTGCCGAGTCTGATATACCCTGGAAACATATACAATCTCTGTATCGGTTAGCTGAGACTGTAGATAATGGGAAATCAAGGCAATGGCATTGCGGGAACAGGTATGGCTGCGGGTAACATGCGGAAAAAAGCCAAAATCCATATCCAGCAGTACGCCTTGGGCTCCTTCGAAGATAAAGGTTTGCCAAGGATTTTTTTCTGCCAACACATCCGTTGTATGTACCAACCGAATATTTCCGTTTTGAACTAGATCTTGGATGGTGTCTAACACTTTCAGAAACTGCTGATCGGCGGCGGCATGGTCAAACTCCTCAAAGTTGATGCCGGGTTGTCCGTGCAGTTTTTGGCGGTAATACTCACGAATAGACTTGAGTTTCAGGCTACACACCAGCGGAAAGGCCAGATCCTGTGCATACAGCCGAACGGGTGACAACTGGTGTCGCTCAACAGTAGCTCCAAACCCCATGCCACAACTTCCATGCCGAGAGGTGCCTCGTGCGGTTTCCAGTAGCCGGTTGTATAGTACATCGTAATGCGTTGTAACGGCACAGAGACGATCTACCAGTAGTTCTGGGTGTACATCCATCGCAACTAGTGCCTGAAATTCTTTCAACAATGAACTGGGTGAAAACGTACAGTACTGTGACCAATACGTAGGCACCCCCCGCAATGTACCTGCCCCAAAGTGTGAAAATACATGTCGTTTGCCCTGTGAAGTAACGACAGTATGCCCTGCTTGCTGTCCGCCATTGAAACGGATTACCAGTGGATCAGGATGCTGTAGACAAAGAAAATCGGTAGCCAGACCTTTGCCTTCATCTCCAAAACCTAAACCAATCACGATATATGCTTTTTTCTGTAGGGATCTCATAGTTGTATTATAGAGAAAAAGAGTATATGAAACAAAAATAACCGCAAAAATGCTACATTGGCAAGCAAAAATAACACTTATTGCATCTTTGCGGTAAAAGATAGGAAGTTATAATTTAAGTATACCTTTCAGAGGATTGGTATTTTCTTGGGATATAGGTACTAACCCCGTTTTTACATGCGCCAAAGCCTTGCTGACCGTTCCCGCAGTGGCTACATCAAACGAATTCAGTACATCTTTCAAGGCTATGCCGTGAATCAAAGCTACCGTACTAGCAATGGTCTCGGCAATGGCATTGTAGTCGTCGAGAATAATGAGTCGTTCACCAATCAGTTTTTTCCAGTAACCCAATATTTTTGGATCATCCCGGTACGATGCCTGGTTTATGTGGATGTGAAAGACATGGTAGCTGCGTTGTACTTCTTCCAGCAATTGCCTGTCTGTAAGGTTAGTAGCTTCAGTATAACCCATCAGATCCTTCAGTTTATCGGCCTGTAATGTATCCCAGGCTGCTTCGTCACCAATGGTAAACAAAAAGCCTTTCTGTCCCCGTTTCTCAAAGCAGTCACAGGATGTATGACGGGCACCAAACAACCAGGCAAGCGTATACGACTCCATTTGCTGGCCACCACCACCGCCTTCAATATAGACTTGTGTGAGGGCATGATCCAGCTCATCAGTACCACTTTCAAACTGACCTACTTGAAGCGGAAAGCTGTCCGAAATATGGTCGCCAATAGCCCCAAACAGAATCTGCGGATGTGCAATGCCATGGTTAATGAGGGTATTCATCAGAGAACCTAGTTTTTCACGCACCAGAATTTCCGGAATCCTACCCATGCTTCCAGTTACATCCAGAAATACGGCAATGGAAAGAGATTCAGGGTGAATGTCAGAATCACGGCTTTCTCTGAATTTTATGCCTTTGGGCAGCATCAGATGACTTGCTTTGCCCATTTTATTGTTGGTAAAAATGTCGTCTACGCTCAAATTTGTTTTAGAACGTTTGAGATGCTCATAGGCATCATCTGACCAGCGGGTATATCCCATCGTAGTGAAAGTTTAAATGAGTAAATATGAATGAATGAGGCAATACAGTTGTCCACTAACAGAGCTGTGGAGAAGAGTCATGAAAGTTTCCAAGGATTATTCATTTACTCATTTGTCCAAAGCGTCTTAGCTATTCAGATATTCAATTCATGAAACGTAGGTTTGCCAAAGATGCTACGCAGTAGTTTTCTATAGACATGATATGTGTCATAAGCCTCGTAATGCGGTGTAATTAGAAAATCAATCAGTCGGTCGTCATGTAGGGCTTTGAGTTTCACGCCGTTGCCTGATTTGTCGCCCAGTAGATACAAACCCGTTCGTTGGAGTAGACACAGGTCTATATATCCCAAAGCTTGTTTCTGGTCAAAGGTGATTTGTGGATACCAGTCTAGGTATCGGGCAGAAATACTCTCCAACCTATGATTCATAGGCTTCATATGATAAAAAGAAAGGCATACAATTCCATGTGTTTCTGGAAGGACAGCGATAGAATCTGGATTGATGCCTGCATGGGTAAATCCGATCTGATGCAGCCAGCCCACCAGCTCCAGCATTCGGCTCACTACCCAACTTACATGTTCTTGCGGCAGCGTCAGGTGTGTGAGTGGAACGGCCTGGTGCGAAGTGGTACTTACCAGCATATCTCCTGAAAGATTCATGGAAACAGGTAGATATTTTCTAAAATGTAGTGATGCTTCGTCTGAAAATTGCATCAGCTGCTGGTAATTTTCCCACGACTGGCGAAGCAGTGCGGGCTCACCTCTTTGTATAAATGTTTGGTTTCCCTGATTGTGTAGGGTTCCGGCATCGTCTGTCACGGTGTGCAGAACTTCCATGTGCTTTCGGTAGGTATTTAGTTTTTCTACCGCCTCCGTTGCCCCATCCATCCGACAAATATCTGGATGAAGCTGTTTAATATAGTTCAGGTACTCCTTTTTGTAGGACAAATGCGTAAAAACATCTGTGGCCTTGGTCGAATATTGTACCTTTTTCAATAGTTGTGCCGCTAGCATAGAGTAGTTTTTTTGGCTTATTGTAAATTATACACCAAAGTTAGTGTTCTTGGTACACTTATGCAAGTTTTTTCTCATATTTTTTTCTGAGGGATAAAAACCATCTGGATAGAAATGGATAAATAGTAGAAAAACACACGAAATGGTACATGACAAAGATTTGTCAAAAAATACAACTGTCTCATAGTCAACAATTAGTAGATTTGCTTTGATAGGTAGGGTGGTTATAGGGAGGAGAAAAAGGTAGGACTGCCAGAGATTTATTTCACAAGATATACAGACGTCTATGCGGTTATTCATGATTGGTTGTCTACTAATGACTTACATTTTTCAAGCCCAAGCACAGGTGCAGTGGGCATCAGAGGTCATAGGCGTATCGTCTGAGTTCAAAAATACATCCACGCCGGGTTCCTATGGAGCCAGACAGGCTTTGGGAGCACCTAGTACATTTCCTGAAGGACGAGACGGCAGCGGCAGCCCCTGTGCATGGTCGCCTGCCGTTACCAACGGACCTGCCAATGAATGGATACATCTGAAGTTTGCCAACCCAAAACCGGCCCGCCAGTTGGTTATTAATGAAAATTTTAATCCTGGAGCTATTTATAAAGTGTGGTTATATGATCCGCAGGGCAAGGAATACCTCATTTTTGAAAATCCTTCGCCAGCCCCTGATACGCAAAAACCAGCAAAACTCTGGCAAAAAACATTTCCTCTGACCACCTATCTGGTGGTTTCTGTAAAAATTGAGTTGCAGACAGCCGCTGTAGATGGCTACAATCACATAGATGCCGTCGGTATTTCTGAGAAGGAAACGCCCGTCGAAGTAACGGTGCATACATCTTCTGCCTTTGTCACTACCGACAAGCCCGAAAACCTGGGGTCATATATCAATAGTCCTACAGACGAACTGCTGCCTTCCATCACACCCGATGGCAAAACGCTGTATTTTGTGCGTCAGGGACATGCCGGAAATATTGGAACGCCTGACATGCAGGACGTATGGTTTTCACAGATAGAAAAAGGAGTATTGACGGAGGCGCAGAATCTGGGAGGACCTATTAATAATAAAGAGAACAATGCCTTGCTGACCATCACGCCAGATGGGCAAAAGGCCTTGCTGCTCAATGTCTACAATGCAGATGGAACGATGGGAACAGGTATTTCCATGACCACACGCCAAAATAGCCAGTGGGGAATGCCGAAACAGGCTGTTGTTGATAGCTTTTACAACCGGAGTGCCTTTGGAGAGTACTGTTTGGCTACATCTGGAGATGTGCTGGTGATGACCTTGCAACGCGACAATGCGGTGGGTAATAAAGATATATATGTGAGTTTTGCGAAGTCTGACGGCAACTGGACGGTTCCCCGTCACCTCGGACCCAAAGTCAATACTGCATCCAGTGAGATTTCCCCGTTTCTCGCAGCGGATGGAGTTACCTTGTATTTTGCTACCGCAGGCCGACCTGGCTATGGAAAAGCAGACATGTTTGTCACCCGTCGCCTGGATGATACGTGGACGAACTGGACGGAACCTCAAAATCTAGGCTCTGTTGTCAATACGTCTGGTTTTGATGCCTATTATTCCATTCCAGCATCCGGTGAATATGCTTATTTTGTTTCCTATACCAACTCTCTGGGTGGAGCTGATATATTTCGGATCAAACTACCCGTAGCCATGCGTCCCAATCCGGTGGTGCTCATTAAAGGAAAAGTACTGGATGCGGTGACCAATAAGCCGTTGGCTGCAGAAATTTTCTACGAAGATTTAAAAACAGGTCTGCGTGTCGGAAAAGCCTCGTCAGATGCCATCACTGGCGACTATTCGATTATTCTTCCTGCTGGAAAAAACTATGGTTTTCGTGCTGAAACCTCTGGCTATGTGTCTGTGAGTGAGAACTTGGATCTGACCAAGCTAATGGCCTATAAGGAAATTCGCAAAGACCTTAAACTGGTGCCACTGCAAAAAGGACAGGTAGTACGGCTGAATAATCTCTTCTTTGATTTTTCTAAATACAGTCTCCGCAACGAATCCAAGTCGGAGCTTACCCGGCTAGTCGAGTTGTTGAAAAAAAATCCGACCATGAAAATCCAGATTCAAGGCCATACCGACGATGTCGGACAGGATGCTGACAACCTGGTTCTGAGTCAGAACCGTACCAAAGCTGTGCAGAATTTTTTGGTCAAGCAAGGCATTGCAGTGACACGTATTATGGCTAAAGGCTATGGCGAAACCAAGCCTGTATTGCCCAATACCTCCCCTGAAAACCGTCAGCAAAACCGTCGTGTAGAGTTTTTGATTGTGGAGTTGTAACACAAATGGTTGAATTGTTTAAGAATTAAACCATTTGTGTTATTTTCTTCCAAAGTCGGCTGGATTTTCACCCCAAGCTTTGGTTTCCCATTTCAGAATTGGATTGGGGTAGGTGTTTTCGGCCAGCCATTTTTCGGCACGGTCCAACAGGTCAAATATTTTATCGTTATGATCGGTGGGTTCTAGTTTAGACCGATGCTTTTTAGCCTGTACCCATTTAATGGCATTGACACTGTCTGAATAAATAGGTAGTCGGCTGCCCAGCTTTTGCAGATAGGCCAGGGCATGTACAATAGCCAGAAATTCACCGACATTGTTGGTGCCATCGGCTAGTGGTCCTTGGTGAAAAAGTTGTTCGCCTGTGGCTGTATTTACGCCCCTGTATTCCATGTCTCCAGTGGCTGTATTCCAGGCCGCATCTACTGAAACACTGTTTGGGTTTGGTTTTCCAATAATGGCTTTTTGCAACGAAGACAGGCCTGATTTCTGGGCTGTGGCATTCTTATAAATATGCTTTTTGCTATTTTCGCCGAATGCCTTTTCTGCTAATTCCTTCGACTCAAACGATTTATATTCGGCTCCTGTAAAATTGTCTACCTGCTTCTTGCATGCATCCCAGGTCGTGAAAACACCTGTTTCCCGACCTTTCCAGACGACATAGTATTTTTGTTTGGGTTTTGACATAGGGTCTCTAAAAAACAAGGTTCAGACACGTTGCCTGAACCCAATTTATAAAAATCTTTTCTGTGGTAAGTGGTTGGTTATTTTTCTGGTATGAGCCAGATGGTATTATATTTCCCTGTAAAGCTTATTTTGTCGGGTTATACAGGAATCTGTTATTTTGTTGTTAAGGTCTTCGTTCTTTAATGTTTATTTGGTCGGGTTTTAAAGCTTTTCTGAATCTCTTGCACGGCCGCTTTAAAATCTTTATCAGTCTTAAGCATGTCGTTTACAGCCTGAATGGCGTGAATCACGGTACTATGGTCTCGTCCACCAAAGTGGTAACCGATAGATTTCAGTGAAAAATCAGTATACTCTTTGGTAAAGTAGATAGCCACCTGACGAGGTACAACCAGTTCTTTTTTACGACTTTTGTCTTTCAGGTCATCAACAGTAACGCCAAAATATTCTGATACCCGTTTCTGAATCACTTCTACACTGATTTCCTTATCTACATGTTGTACAATATTCTGAATGGTTCGTTTAGCCAGATCCAGGTCTATTTCCCGGCGGTTTAGGGAGGCTTGGGCCATCAGTGATACAATGACACCTTCCAGTTCACGTACATTGGTATCAATGCTATGGGCAATGTACTCAATGACATCAATATCCATGGCAATACCTTCTGCCTGAAGTTTTTTCTGAATAATGGCAATACGGGTTTCTAAATCAGGTTGTTGCAAATCGGCACTCAGGCCCCATTTGAATCTGGAAAGTAGCCTGTCTTCAAATCCAACCAATTCGCGCGGCGAGCGGTCGGTAGTCATGATGACTTGCTTACCTGCCTGATGCAAGTGGTTGAATATGTGGAAAAAACATTCCTGGGTTTTTTCTTTTCCTGACAAAAACTGTACATCATCCAGTACCAGTACGTCTACTTGTAGGTAGAAGTTCATAAAGCCCTGCATGTTGTTGTTTCGTACGGCTTCAATAAACTGATTGGTAAACTTTTCGCAGGAGACATACAGCACAAATTTGCTGCTGTCATGCTGTTTGATGTAGTTTCCAATGGCCTGTACGAGGTGGGTTTTTCCTAGTCCTACGCCACCATAGAGCAGCAGTGGATTAAAGGAAGTAATGCCTGGCTTCTGGGCAACAGCCATACCTGCCGAGCGACCTAACCGGTTACAGTCACCTTCAATAAAATTATCAAAATTATAAATTGGGTTCAGGTAAGAGGCGTAGCCATTGCCTTCCAGTTCGTGGAGGTCAAATGGGCTGCGGTACTTATCTGCGTGAATATCTACGCGTGGGTCTTTGTTCTGGGGCGTTTTGTTCGTAGGTATATTTATCACATACGGACGATTTTTCTCGTTCCCCTTATCAATCACTACCTGGTATTCCAGTCTTCCTTCCGGGCCTAACTCTGCATCTATGGCTTTGCGTAAAAGGTACACAAAGTTGTTTTCCAGATGTTCATGTACATACAGTGTTGGTACCTGAATGGTAAGAATATTACTGGATAAACGCAGGGGCACAATAGGTTCAAACCATGTCCTAAAATCCTTTTCAGAAACACTTTCCTGAATGATTTTAAGGCAGTTATGCCATACTGTTTTGCTGTCCTTTAGCATTCCAATCATCACTACTTTGGTGGGGGTTACCCGATTAATTTTTTGAAACAAGGGCGACAAATTTGGCAAAAAAAGAGTTAACATAAAAATAAAAATTTTCTTCGCTTTTCAAAAAAAGACAAAAAGGAATCTTTCTAAAAAAACGTGTTCTTATGCTTGAAAAGAGTATTTTTGCAAAATTTATCACTGGAGAAAGTAACGTGAGCTGGTTAATGTAGTCAATCTCAGACCCTTAATAAATATATCTGTATACACAAAGGAATTAACGTTGACATAACATTCCTTTAACGAATAAAGATACAGGTTAGGATACATCCTGACTAGTATTTTCTATTATTTTTTTTTATTTCCTTCGTAGGGCTTCAGAGAGGTACATTTGAGCAGTTTCTGATGACCTTGCATGTCCTATACAGTTTAGGTAGTTTATTCACACGTTCTTGGTATCGAAGGTGTGGAAGCTGAATATGCTCATTTTTCATGGAATGTGCAAGCTGATTGGTAAAAATAAAATTCCCAAAAACAAATTCTTAAAATCCATGTATTTTTTGTCTATTTTGACAAGAATACACACTTTTGCTCTTGTCTATTCACAAACTACCACCCGCCTCATGTTATTTGAAGATTTTGCTTTCATCACTCCAAAAGAATGGAAAGAACTCATTCTCAAGACTATAAAGGCTGAGACTGAGGCTGAAAAACAACAATTCTATGAAAAAAAACTGATCCAAAAACCTGAACCAGGTCTTGAAATTACTCCGTTCTATACGCCTGATAGCCTCTGCGAATTGGAATACCTGAAAGGGTTTCACCGCCTCTGGACCCAAACCCGCCAGACTACTGGCTGGATGAATGTGCAGGCAATAGTAGTAGAAAATGAGCAGACCGCCAACTTTCAGGCAAAAAATGTATTAGCCAAAGGAGCAGATGCGATACTGTTTACAAATTCTATCCAAGAGTATTCCTGCACACACCTACTGGACGGACTCTCACCTGTGCAAATGCCGCTGTACTTCAAGGCTGCATCCTACGAAACCCTACTGCCTTTTTTGAAGCAAACGTATGATACAACTTCATTAATGGGAGGTGTTGTGGATCCGACAGATGCCCAAACGGCCGCCTTTTGCCAACAAACGCCTTACTTCCGAATGCTTTTTCAGACCGATTCACAGCCTGAGAGTCTGGTGACCGAATTGGTAACCTTGCTGCAAAAAGCCATGATCTTTGTAGACCGCATGCAAGAAGCAGGTCATAAACCCCATACGCTGCTGCCCCACATCAGCTTTATGGCAACTACAGACAATCGGTATTTTCTTCAGATTGCCAAGCTCCGAGCCTTGCGGCTGTTGTGGTGGCAAATCGGGCGGCTATATGATCCAACCCTGAATCTGGTAGATGTGTTTGTATTTGTCACTGTTCAGGCAGTGCCAGCAGCAGCAGATGAGCCTTACAAAAGCCTGATCTCTAATACAACCCAAGCCATGTCTGCCATCATCGGCGGCTGCGATGCGTTGTCAGTAGTATCTACCTTGCCCACAGATACTGATCTTGGTAACCGCATTGCCCGCAATGTATCAGTTATTCTCAAAGAAGAATCCTACCTGGACACAGTCACAGACTTAGGGGCAGGCTCTTACCTGATCGAAAACCTGACTCATCAACTGGCCAAAGCCGCCTGGGAAAGGCTATCTTCCTGAGAAAGAAGGCGGTCTTGCAGGATTTGGGGTAACAATGTTAAAAGAAATCGGGAGCGAAAATTGTTGAGGAACGGCTTTGCCATACCGATAGGCAGGTTTCCAAGCTGGCATTTGCGTAATTATACGCAGAGCTTCTGCATCGGTATCAAGACTTAGTCCTTCTTGAACCATTGCCTGTTGTATTTTTCCTTCAGTATCTATGACAAAAGACACCACCACACGTCCTTGTATGCCATTTTGTATTGCCGAAGATGGATACCGCATATTTCTTGTAAGGTAGTAGTTCATTGCCTGCTGTCCTCCCTTGTATTCAGCCCTTTTTATGAAAGGTGTGGTGCATCGAATTTGTGTTCCAGTAGAATCATAGCACGTGTTTCTAATCTCTTTCCCTGCACTGTATACCGTTTTTCGTTTGATTTTTCCATCTTCTGCAAAAGAGATGATTGTATCATTGGCTATCTGAGAAGATTCTCCGTTTACTACAAAGGGAATTGCGCAAGTTAACTGCCCATTTTCGTACCAAATCTTGGATGTATCTATTTCATAATAATGAAGAAGCGTATATTTTTCTTGTGGATTTCCATTTTTATACCAGCTAAAATATATTTCGCCTTGCTGGTCAGTTCTGTAGGTAGTTTCAGATTTTTTTTCTCCCGTCTCATAATAGGCTACCCAGAGGCCTTCTTTGATCTGCTTTTTATAGGATCTATATGAGCCAGTGATGTGTACGTTGCCAGAAATATAATATTCAGTAAAATGAACATGATCGGGATTATCTTTTTCCTGGACCATGATTTGGTAGTAGGTAGCCTGTTTCTTGGAGGAAACTCTTTTTCCTGCATTATCAGTATAATGTATCTGGGACTGCTTTTGAGCAAATGACAGATGGACTGCAATAATGGCAAAAAAGCAAAGTAATAAGTATTTTTTCATAGGGGTAAGTAGGTAAGTATAGATATTAATTCTATGGACAAATGTGGATATAGTTTATCTTCGATTTAAAGAAAAAGTGATTGGTAGAGAAAATCGTACAGGAACAAATTCACCAAACTGAGAGGCGGGTTTCCATGCTGGCATAGTTGCTACTACTCGTACAGCCTCTGCATCTATCTCTGGGCTTAGACCTTTTGAAACTTGTACATCGTTAATCATACCATCTTTTTCTACCACAAATGCAATAAACACACGCCCTTGTATGTACTCTTTGCTTGCCTTCCGTGGATAGCGTATATTTTTTGAGAGATAGTTATATAGAGCCTTTATTCCACCTGGGAACTCTGGCATTATCTCTGTAAAAGGTAGCATACATTTGGTCACTGCTCCCGTAGAATCATAGCAAGTATTCTCTATCTCATTGTTTTGATACAATATACTTTCTCGCTTGATTTTTCCATTGGCTGCATAGACTATTATCTTACCATCAGCAAATTGCCATTTTAAATCCAGACGTACATACGGAATAGACATCTTTAATTGACCATTCTCATACCAATAAGATTGAATGCTATTTTGTGCATCTATCTCTCTGGTTTCTGAGCGTAATTGGCCATTTTCATACCAATCACGGGATGTACCTATTCTTTTTCCATCTATATAGGTTTCTTCTGATTTCTTTTGCCCATTCTCGTGCCAATTAGTAAATAGTCCGTTTTGTGTACCTTCTCTATAAGTTTCCTCACTCTGTTTCTGTCCATTCTTATAGTACGTTATCCAAAGTCCATCTTTGGTACGTTTATCTGGACTCATTGAAGAATAAAATCCAGTATTATGCACATCGCCAGATATATAATAGTCTGTAAAACTAGCTTTATTGGGGTCTTCTTTATCTAGAACAATAACTCTATAATATGCTGCTTGTTCTTTGGAGGAAACTAGCTGATTGTGAGCATTTCTGTATTCTATTAGGGAAGTAGATTGTCCAAAACTGGAACTGGTAATAAAGAAGGTAAGAAAAAGAATTAGTGTGTTTTTTTTCATAGTTTTGAAAATGGAATGCAAAGTATTCCACAAAGGTAAATATACTTTCGCAGGTTATGAAAAAAAATATTCTGCAAATACCCTACAGTGATATTCAGCAAGCCTTGGCTTCGATTCCGGAAACTGCTGGCAGTGCCGAAAAAACAACCTTTGCCGAAGGCATTACAGTGCCATCTGTATTGGAGGATGCGTTGTTTTCGCATGTACATTTTGGGGCTGGAAAACCTCCGTATCTGCGTGGGCCATACGCCCCCATGTACACCACCCAGCCATGGACGGTGCGACAGTATGCTGGTTTTAGTACGGCTGAGGCATCCAATGCTTTTTATCGCCGCAACTTAGCGGCCGGACAGACTGGGCTTTCTGTAGCCTTTGACTTGGCTACGCACCGGGGCTATGACTCGGATCACCCACGCGTGGAAGGAGACGTGGGCAAAGCTGGTGTGGCCATTGACTCGGTAGAAGACATGAAAATCCTGTTTGACCAAATTCCGCTGGATCAGATGTCGGTATCCATGACCATGAACGGAGCTGTGCTACCCATTCTGGCTTTTTACATCGTAGCCGCTGAAGAACAAGGTGTAACACCCGACAAGCTGAGCGGAACCATTCAGAACGATATTCTGAAAGAATTTATGGTGCGGAATACATATATCTATCCACCCGAACCCAGCATGCGAATTGTGGCCGATATTTTTGCGTATACCTCGCAACATATGCCCCGTTTCAATTCTATTTCTATCTCAGGTTATCACATGCAAGAAGCTGGGGCCACTGCCGATCTGGAACTAGCCTATACCCTTGCCGATGGACTCGAATACATACGTACTGGCCTCAAGGCAGGCATTCCAATTGATGACTTTGCCCCACGACTATCGTTTTTCTGGGCTATTGGCATGAATCATTTTATGGAAATTGCCAAAATGCGGGCGGCTCGGTTGCTCTGGTCGAAAATTGTAAAACAGTTTAATCCAAAAAATCCCAAGTCGTTAGCCTTACGCACGCATTGCCAAACATCTGGCTGGAGCCTGACTGAGCAAGACCCATTCAATAACGTGACACGTACCTGTATCGAGGCGATGGCTGCGGTACTGGGTGGTACGCAGTCGCTGCATACCAATGCCCTAGACGAAGCCTTGGCTTTGCCCACTGATTTCTCGGCTCGTATTGCCCGAAATACCCAACTTTTTATCCGGGACGAAACCCAGGTTACACACTCTGTAGATCCTTGGGGAGGCAGTTATTATGTCGAATACCTGACCGATGCACTGGTACAAAAAGCCTGGCAACTGATCGAAGAAGTCGAAGCTATGGGAGGTATGACCAAAGCCATTGCTGAAGGCTTGCCCAAACTACGAATCGAGGAGGCCGCAGCCCGTAAACAGGCCCGTATTGATGCTGGAACAGATAAAATCGTAGGTGTAAACTACCTCAAAGCTACAACCGAAACGCCTATTGAATTGCTGGAAGTAGACAATACAGCCGTTCGCTTGTCGCAGATTGCCCGACTAGAAACACTGAAGGCCAAACGGAATACGGCTGCGGTGCAACAGGTGCTGCAACAACTAACCGAAGTCGCCAAAAATCCCCATAGCCAAACAAACTTGCTGGAACTAGCTGTACAGGCAGCCCGGCTTCGGGCTACACTAGGAGAGATTTCTTCGGCATTGGAGGTGGCTTTTGGCAGGCATCGGGCGGTACACAAATCCATTACAGGCGTCTATATGAACGAAGTAGCACAAAATGCCGATTTCAAAAAAGCCCGTGAACTTTCTGACCGCTTTGCGGAGCTGGAAGGTCGTCGGCCACGGATTCTGGTGGCTAAGATGGGACAGGATGGACACGACCGGGGAGCCAAAGTCATTGCTACCTCATTTGCCGATCTGGGTTTTGATGTAGACATTGGGCCGCTGTTTCAAACACCCGAAGAAACAGCCCGCCAGGCGGTTGAAAATGATGTGCATATTGTGGGTGCTTCGTCGCTGGCAGCCGGACACAAAACCCTTGTACCTCAACTGATTGCAGAACTCAAGAAAATGGATCGGGAAGATATAATGGTCATTGCTGGTGGGGTGATTCCTCCTCAGGATTATGCATTTTTATACGAAGCGGGTGTGCAAGGTATTTTTGGTCCTGGTACAGTAATAGCCTTGGCTGCCCAGGAAATTCTGACTAAGCTGATTCAGGGATTGGAATAATGAAGTGAAGTATGTTTGTGGGAATGAGGGCGAATATTTATTCGCCCTACAATGCGGGGGTATTTGAGGTAAATTGCTAATAATGAATATATTACAAAGAGTTTAGTCCATAATTTACGTTAAACAATCTTTTCATAATCAACCATTGCACCATTCACCACTAGCATCAATCAATGGTAAGTAAGGCTACAACTGCAACAGATCTATCACCTTTTTAATCCCCTGAATATCAGAAGTGTGCTTAATAGGAGAGAGGTTTAATCGTTCGGTTCGCAACTGATTCAGTCTGGTTGGTTCCAGTGGCTGAGGCCAAAATCTTTGGGCTACTTGTACTGCAATGGCCGTTTTGAGACTCGTGGCTTTCACCCGCACAGTATGTGGCGAATACCTGCCTGGGTGAATGTGTATATACTGACCCTCTTTTTCTCCCCATCGTACTATCCAACACGATTCATCACTCAATATAAGTGTTTGAAAATGGGTAGGTAAAAGGAAGTTTTTAAAAGCCAATGCCGAATCTATATTTTGTTGGTGCAGCTTTTGGACTATCTCTTGTGACAACTGATCTACATTCAGTTGACCCGTATACACATCCATCTGTGAGTGGCCAATTGGGAGTAGTTTTTCATGGATACTAGCCCACTCATTTTCAGGGTAAAGGGCAATGAAATGTTGGATAAAGGCTAGATGATGTTTGAGACTATTGAATAATATAGATGTATGCATGACAGATAAACTATGATTTTTGCCAAAAAATTTGCAGATTAGGGTAATTTTTGTCTCAATTCAGAAGTGAATACGAGAAAAAATAGAGGTTAATAGTTTGATTTTCAGAATTTTGTGAGTAAAGTATTTGTTTTTGAATGAGATAGCTAACTATTTTGTTTTAGTGTGAAAAAGCTATTTTTTTTATTTTGAAAATAAAAATCAACTTACATATCTTTGAGGCGGCTAAATCTCGGAAATGTACAAAAGGGAATGGTACATTCGAATGGGTTCATCTTTAACAACGATTTTATTTACCAATGGATATAGTTTTGATTATTGCTGGTTTTATTCTTTCGTATTTGGTAGGTTCTCTTCCTACAGCATTGTGGTATGGACAGGCGTATCATGGAATAGATATTCGTCAGTTTGGTAGTGGAAATGCAGGGGCAACCAATACCTTCCGGGTATTAGGCAAAAAAGCGGGGTCTATTGTGATGCTTATTGATGTATTTAAAGGATGGACGGCCACCTCTATTGCTTCGATTCTGCTCTATATGGACGCATTTACCGAACCCAATCTGATTACCTATCAACTGTTTATCGGGATTATAGCTGTGGTTGGACATATTTTCCCAGTGTATGCCGGTTTTCGTGGAGGAAAAGGAGTGGCTACGCTTTTGGGAATGATACTGGCTATCCATGTAGAAGCAGCTCTGTTATGTATGCTGATATTTGTATTGGTACTACTCTTTTCCAAGTATGTGTCGCTGGGTTCTATGATTGCTGCTTTGGCGTTTCCATTGTTGTTGCTCATGCCCCGCTTCAGTCCAGATGATCCGATATTGATTATTTTTGGTTTTGCTATGTTTGCCATCGTGGTACTTACCCACCAGAAAAACATTATTCGTCTGCTTCATGGTGAAGAAAGCCGGGCCAACATCCGCCTTCGTCGGAAGTAATCTGACCCTTGATTTTCCTGATTACAGGACCTTGGTTTTTTATCTTTTCCTTGTGAACAAGTGATAGATATACCTGATTGGATAAGAAACTTGGTTAAAAGTAGAGTAGGAAACCTGTAGTCAAGATTATCCTGAATCAGGAAAATTCTACAATCCTGTGAATCCTGATTCAGATAATAATCAAGGGAATCCTTTAACCCTAAAAATCAAGGTGCAGACATTAAAACCTCAGCTTAAACCGCGTGCCTTCATTTACCACCGATTCTACTTTGAGTGAACCACCGTGCATTTGCATAATTTGTCTGGAGAGGCTGAGTCCGATGCCTGAACCTGTTTTTTTAGTAGTATAGAATGGAATAAATATCTTTTCCAGTGCCTCTGGAATGATGCCGGGGCCGTTGTCGGTTACCTCCATTACTACCTGTCGGGTTTCATCCGTATAGCCTTTTAGCTCGATTGAAGCATTTTTTCGTCCTGCTACTGCTTCCATGGCATTTTTAATCAGGTTAATCAACACCATTTCTATTTGTTCAGCATCAGCAGAAACTGTGAGGTCGTCGGGGGTGACGTGGCAGGTGAAGTCAATGCCTGCGGCACGAACATCCGCATTCATCAACTGAAAAATGGTGCCTATCAATGGTTTGACAGCAATTGTTTTGAGCACAGGGGTAGGGATAGTGGTAAAGCTACGGTACGCATTGACAAAATTCAGCAGTCCAATACTCCGGTTTTCAATGGTTGTCAGGGCATCTTTGATGTCTTGAATAGGTTCTTCATTGGAAGGAGTTACCTCAAAGTCATGCGTAACAATGTCTTTCATGGTGGCAATCAGCGAGGTGATGGGCGTGATAGAATTCATGATCTCATGCCGCAGTACCCGTGTCAGATTTTGCCAGGCTTCCAGTTCTTTCATCTGAAGTTCAGACTGGATGTTTTGCAAGGACACCAGCTTGATGGTCTTGTCTCTCAGCCGAATAATGGTGGCATACACAGAGATCTGTTGTTCACTGGCGGTACGATACAGTCCATTGCTCTGCGAACGCAACTCCTGCACCAGTTTGACCAGATCGGGATGGGTTTTCTGAAGTTCCGACAAATGCCGCAGCCGATAGATGCCTAGTAGTTTCAGGGCTGCATTGTTAATCAGTTCTACATTTTCTTCTTTGTCAAACGCCAACAAACCCACACTCACATGTTGCACAATGGCATTGAGGTATTGTAGGTTCGCTTCCCGTTCAGCACGGGCCTGACGAAAGGCATCCAGGACTTCGTTAAACTGCCTGTTCAGGGCTTGAAAGCTGTATCCCAGCTTATTATCCGCAGCAAAGCCAATCGAAAAATCCGACCAACGGACTGATTCCAGAAATCGTACCAGTTTCCGGTTGGTATTGTCTACATATTGGAACAAACTGGTGGTAAGAATAATAGTTAGCAACAGGCAAACAGCTACCAGCACGTAGTTATGCAGCCAAAGCCAGGTATAACACCCAGCCAGCAGGCTGCCCAGTATACTTATAATCCGAAAAATCAGTCCGGCATGGAATGTTTTAAGCACAAGTCAGGATTGAAAAAGTGTAGCTAAGTGCATAATTACCACTCGTTGATGAATGGTTTAATGGTTATTTCTATTTTGATTCAAAATAGTCTAATCTAAATACCTGTAAGTAGGTGACTCTATTTAAGTACTTCAACAACTAGGTATACGCACAAATAAAGCCTTAGCCATGAGTAAATACGGAATTCATTATTTACTCATGGCTTACAATCCATATTTTTCCAGTCGGCGGTAGAGAGAGGATCGTGTCAGACCCAGTTCCTGGGCTGCCTCTGTGATGTTGCCATTATGCTTTTTCAGTGACTTGCGAATCAGTAGTTTTTCCATCTCATCTAGCGGCATATTTTCGAGCAGACTTTCGGCATCTACATTCTCCTGTGCATTGTTAAAAAAGAAATCTTCTGGTTGCAATACGGTGTCTTTTGTCATAATGACGGCTCGTTCAATGGCGTGTTGTAGCTCACGGACGTTGCCAGGCCAGTGGTATTTTTGCATCCGCTTAAGCAAGGCTGCACTAATGCCCGTTACCGAACGATTGTATTTCTTGCGATACGTTTGCAAATAGTACTCTGACAGGGGTTCCAGGTCTTCCAGTCGTTCGCGTAGGGGGGGCAGTGGTATTTCGATGGTATTGATACGGTACAGTAAGTCTTGGCGAAAGGTTTTGCTTTTTACCATCTCATAGAGAGGCATATTAGTGGCACAAATAAGCCGCACATCAATGTTTTTGGGCTTGTTAGAGCCTACTCGGGTCACGGTTCGGCTTTGGAGTACAGTCAACAGTTTGGCTTGCAGAGGAAGGGAAAGATTGCCTAGTTCATCCAAAAAGATAGAACCACCTGAAGCTGTTTCAAATCGTCCAGCCCGATCTTCTTTGGCATCTGTAAATGAGCCTTTGGTATGGCCAAACAATTCACTTTCAAAAAGCGTCTCGCTGATGGCTCCTAAGTCTACCGACACAAAGGCTTCGTCAGTTCGGTTAGATTTTTTATGTAAGGCTCTGGCTACCAGTTCTTTTCCTGTTCCATTTTCACCAAGAATCAACACATTGGCATCAGTTCCTGCCACGCGGTCAATGGTTTCATAGACACGCATCATAGCCGGACTTTTACCAATAATATCGGGCATATAGGCACTTTGGGCCTGACTCAGACCTTTTTGCCGTACTTTTAAGTCTTCGGTTTCATTGCGGGACTGGCGTAGCCGCATGGCAGAGATCAGCGTAGCCAGCAGTTTGTCATTTTCCCAGGGTTTCAATGTAAAGTCTGTGGCTCCTGCTTTAATGGCTCGCACGGCTATTTCAACATCACCATAGGCTGTAATCAACACCACTACGGCGGCAGGATCAATGGCCAGAATACGATCTAACCAGTAAAAACCTTCGTTTCCACTACCAATATCTTTGGTAAAATTCATGTCCAGCAGAATGACATCGTATCGGTCATTGGTAATCAGGTATGGAATGCTTTCGGGATTACTTTCCACGTCTACATGCTGAAAATGACGTTTCAGAAAAAGGCGGGCGGCACTCAGCACATCGGTGTCATCGTCAACGACTAGTATTTTTCCGGTTTTGGTTTCCATGGGTTAAAAGTAGTTTTTTGTGCATAAGATTCCAATACCTGCCTGATAGTTGCATGAAAGAACAGATAAGTGGCAGATTTTCAGGATATGGGTAGGGACTGAAAACACAAAACCCCACTGAGTAAGTGAGGCCGCAGGTAAAAAAACAGGAAAAATGGAGAAACTCAGAAGGATTTGCTTTCGTTACGAAACGTTGCCAGAACTACCTTTCCATAAATCCGCTTTGTCCAACCGTTTTCAAATCCGTGGTTATTGGCAATGAGAAATCCTTTGTTCGGATCTTTCTTGACAATCTTGTGGGCATCAATGTACCGACCTTTGACTTTGCAAAAAACAATGTCGCCGATGGCATATTCTGCGTGCCGTTCAAAGGTCAACAGCGAGCCAGACTGTAAAATGGGCAACATAGACGTACCAAACGCCTTCATACGGCCCTCACCTACGGTTTCCAACTCCTGCTTGAGTCGTTCGTATTTGTTCATAAAAAAATAGTTGTTTGTTAATTGTTTGTGTAAAAGAACTTCCGCAGTATACTTCATTCTTTGTACCTGCGGTGGATGCAAAGAGATGGGGCTGGTTTATGGACACATAAAAATAATAAATTAGTACACTGTTAACTAAGTTTCTTTAAATTTATTATTATTATTATTAACCTTTATATAGTGCCTATTGAGCGTGTTTCTGGCTTTTTGGATAGAGAACTGCCAGTTAATTTTGATTTGTTTATCAT
>JACCDR012039412.1_pt1 | contig 28620 bp, 30 predicted proteins | sample 7446431 | NCBI WGS metagenome assembly JACCDR01 (sample SAMN15323443, study PRJNA562643) | freshwater metagenome | isolation source: river surface water | place: USA:Blue River Watershed | collected 2017-08-17 | reverse complement strand
GCTAAGTTAAATGCCAGTTTAGGTGTACAGCAACAGAGCAATGGTGGCGGGATTGGTAAGAGTATCTTAGGAAGTGTAATCGGTGCTTTCATGTCACCTATTGCTAGTTTAGGTTTTGGCAGTATTATCCCTGATACGGGAGCTTTAGTTGGCAATCTAAATGTAGGGGCAACGCTCCCTAATTTCGGTGGTAATTACGCTATTGATAGTGGAACAGCAATTCAAGGATGGAACAATTACGCTAAAGGTGGCGTGGTAGATGTTGGTAATTATGCAAAGGGGGGGATTGTAGAGGAAGCTCAAAAAGCATTGGCGAAAGAACGGTTAATGGGCGGAGGGAAAGCAGTTTTATCGGCTTTGACTGTAGGTGAATATGTTGTCCCAAGAAATCCCAATAAACAAGATATAGCCAATCTATTCGCCAATGTACCAATGGCTCGTAATATGCAAATTGAGAACTATGCTAAAGGTGGCATGGTAGGAAAATCAAGTACTTTGGGTAGTGTGGTAACGAATAACAGTAGAATGGAAACTAAAGATAATTCTTTTGTGAGTAATATTTACGTTAACGCTAATGATGTCGGTAGTTTTAGAAAAACAAGGTATCAATTAGAGACTGAAGAAAATGCAAGATTAGCTAGAAGTGCAAGGAGGTTTTAATGCCTGAAAGAGTTGTTGATGGGAGTATCGTTCCCTTAATTGGAATTAGAAGGGCTTTGCCACTTAAGTATTGTCCACAGGCTAATAGTGAGTTTTACCATATTGCCTATACTATTATCCCTGAGCAATTTATGGCAAATTATTGCCCTCAAAATACTACTGATTTTTATACTTTTGCGAGTGAACCCTAATGACTTTAATTTTTCCTGTTATCCCTAGTTATGGAGCTAGGGTTAGTTTAAAATTTCCCCATGAGCTAAAACAAACAGCCCAAGGCTATGACTTTTTAAATGTGCAAAATAGCCGACCGTTACTCGAATTTGATATTAGTCGTAATCTAATGTACGAAGCCGACAAAGACGCTATTTTAAATTTATTTGAAACGGTGCAAGGTTCTCAGGATTATATCTTATTTGAAGACTCTACAGATTATAAAGCCACCAAAGATATTGTAGGACATGGTAAACCTGAATATTCTATAGGATCTGGATACGATAGGGGGATAACCAGAGGTGTTACCGTTCGTGATATTGATGGTAATTTGCGATTAGCCAAAATGTATGAACTAGCAGGAAGTCGAGTTTACCGAGTTATCACGCATCCTAATCAGATTCAAGTGTATCGAGGCTCGACCCCTGTTAGTGTGACAGTGGCAAGTGGAACGGGAATCATAACAGGTGGGCTTGACGGGGATACTTGGACAGGTAGCTTTTACGTGCCTGTTCGTTTTGTTGAGGATGATTTTACTTTTGCTAAGGTCGGTAACGATCATTATGCTTTTAATAGCTTGAAGTTACGAGAAGTGAAGTTATACCATGCCGAAGTTGAAGGTAACATTTTTGCCACTGACAGAGATAAATATTTTGCCTTGACATTCAACTTTAATTCAGAAACCTCTAAGAAGTTTCAGACTATTGTCACTCAATTTGATAACGATTTTGAGGAAAGGGAACAGCAATTTGATTATCTACAACAGAGGTTTACACTAAATCAAAGAAAGTTACTCGATGAATCTGATATTCAATACCTCGTCACCCTTTATCGTTGTTATCTAGGCTCATTTACCGTGTTTAAATATTATCGGTTTGAGGATGATGGTACTTTTGATGTTTGTTTAGAGAGTCCACTGGAAATGAACGTTTCCATGCGTAAAAATACGTATAACAAGGCATTATTTGAAGTCAATAGTTTAATCCTTAAGTCCACTAGCTTAGAGGAAATTAGTAAGCTAAGAACAAGACTTTGCAAAACATGGAGGATTGTTGCTAAGGATGAAACAGAGTATCGTGTAACTGATTTTGATAATGATTTAACCATTGGTTCGGAGGAATTTAGTGCTATCAATTCCTTAAAAGGTTTTGCGACCAGTTTTAGTAATACTTTTGATGTCGATAACACTGAAGTTGAAGGAGTATTTAAAATTGATTGGATTGATGAGGAGGACTTAGTTGCTGGTAAGTTTGAGGATGCGAGGATTTATATTAATTTAGTGGATTGGTATAACCAAACGTTATTCAAGAATTTATTTAATGGTTATATTGGCAACCAGACTATTAGTTACTCTAAGAATGGGGGTAGAGAATTTAAGTTTGAGGGCTTGAGTTTGATTCGAGACTTGAGCAAGAATAATAGTAATGTTACAAGTTCTCGTTGTCGTCATAAGTTTTTAGAGCAAGGTTATGGGAAATGTAATCGAGCGTTCACTATAGACAGTACCCCTAGTGGAGGAAGCGTAAAGGTAAGGACAAATATTTCTAGTGTGACGAATAATGTAACAATTCAAGCTGGTAGTGGAGGAGATAACTTTGCAGGTTATCGGTTTGGGACTGTTTTATTTGAGACAGGGAAATTGAAAGGAACTGAGATATTTATCGCGGATGCAAGTGGCACAACTTTAAATTTAATGTTTGGGATGAAGATATTACCAGAGGTGGGGGATCAGGTGTTGATAACGAGAAATTGTGATAAGAGTATTTGGGCGTGTCAGGATTATAATAATGTGGAGAATTTTGGGGGATTTCCGAGAATGCCGGGCTTCGATGGAGTTATTAGGTTGGCGGAATAAAAATAAACCGCTAAAAAGCGGTAATATTTTCGGCAGTCATACGACTACCCCTCGGCAGTGCCTTTATAAGTAACCCCTCGGTTTGCACTATAAAGAAGTGTGAGGGGTTTTATGTTTCTATTTTAGCTTAGTAATGTTCTTCGTCATCTATAAGACCAACTGAGTTGAGGAGGGAAAACTGCTCTCGTATCCCAAAACGGAACTTGAGTGTATTGTAAACATCAAGCACTGTATTGTTAGGAGTTGAAAATTCTTGAATGAGTTCGTTTACCGTGAAACAAACAACAGAGAAAAAACTTTGCGTGTCTTTTTGTGACATCAACGTGTGAGAAGTTCTTCGATCAAAAAACTCATCTAAAAGATAGTCTTTAATCTCAAGTATCCGATTAAAAAAACTTACCTCCGATAGGTCTTCATCTTCAGGGATGTTAAATAAAGTGAACAATGGGATGTTTCGATGACAAAAAGGAATATAGGAATCAATTTGTCTTTTAACAGATAATAAGGATTCAACTTGTTCTACCGTCAAATTGTGTTGTTCAATTAGAATTGTTACTTCTTTATATTTTTTTAAAGTATTAATGTCGATACCTTCTTCTGCACTGTGAGAAAAATAATTTAAGTCTTTATCGTTCAAATTTAATCTCGTTTCTATTTGCTTCCAAAATAAATTTTGTTGATATTTGTATTTTAAGTTTTTGCATCCTATCCAACCTAAAAACCATCCGTTTGAATCCCATAAACTAGCAGATGTATTAGTTTCGTTGATTCTCAACTTAAATGGGGGGACGCATAAAACTTTTTCTTTTTTAGCCATATAAATTCTACTTCCTTGTTAATCCTTTTCATAAATGTAGTTAACCATTTCTTCCCATCGTTCGTCATCTTGTAGGATGAGTTTAATTAAAGTGTTTTGGTTTTCTTCGGATGGTTCTCTTAAATTGTTATAGTGAGCTTGTTGTATGCTTTCTTTAAAAGCGATGTACTGACAAATCATTAATAATAGTTTTTCTTTGTCCATGGTTTTATTGGGGTATTTCTACCCCGTGAATAGTTAGTTAAGGTTGCTCAAAAGTTCGTCAATGTGTTGTCTTTCTTCTTTTGAATGAAGATAAGAGCCGTCTATTTCATCTAAAAATAATTCAATAATGTCTTTGTAAGTTGCATCAATTAAAATACCAGAAAATGACATCCAAGTGTAAGCATTGATCATATTTGTCAGAGCAAACTTTTCGATCGCAGTTAGGTTCATATTTTCGATAGTTTCAATTACTTCACGAAAAAGTGTTGTTTGTTCAAAGTTATTCATTGTTTTACTCTCCGATAAATAATTGTTGTCCTTGACGATAATCGTTAAAAATATCTTTGAGATATTGCACATCGTCACGAGGTAATTTTGGCGTATTAATAGCACTTAATTCATCTTGCCATTTTCCGCTATTTTTCCCATAGCCTACTCTTTCTAACCATGCCCAACATTGTTGAGTTGTTTTAAATCCTAACGACTTAGTAAGATAAGTAATCCCCACGCCGTCATATTCTTTTCCTGATTGTTTATCAATAATGATTTCGACTTTTTCGACTTCTTTGATGACTTGATAACCTAAGATTTTCTGTTGTACGGGTTCAGGACAAGTATGAACGATGGTATTACGAAACTGAGTAAGAGCAAATTCTGATTGTAGATTTTGCCCTTTTAATTTTTCATACTCGATTTTTAATTTCATCTCTTCTAATGGGTCAATATCGAGAGAAGTTTTGCCAGTAGTCATTAAGTTAAAGATATGAGCGTCACACCATACAGCAAACTTTGCAGAAATCCAACGAGCTAAGTTAATAGCTAAACTAGGATGAACCCAAGTCAATGTACCGTGATTGACTTCTAATAACTCAGTTACGGGAATTCCCGTCTCTACAGATAATTCCAAAATGTACTCTTGAGTTGATTTTAATCTTGTCCAGTCATTTAGCTTTTTGTTATTTGCTTGGCACATTTGGGATGCACATAAATAACTATCTTCTCTTTGAGTAATCGTTTGCTGATTGTACGAAAATGCTGTTATATTCATAAGTAGTATTCTGTGGTTAGTTTACTGAAGGCTCTCTCTACTAAGAGGGCTTTCCCCAATCATAGCAAAATAAATAAATATATGTATTTAATTGCATATATTTGTTATAATATTCTTAATTAGTTTGTTGGATGATAGTAGGCACTGATCGTGCCTTTCTCTTCTCTTCATGAATCTCCACATCCAACAACCGAACTTCTAAATATTTCTTCATTCCCGATTGCCTTCCTCTGATAAATCCGTTCTTCGTTAACTTTAAATCTACCAAAACTCTTGATGTTGTCGCACTCTTTTCTCCCTCAAAAGGATTGGCTACACCTTTCTTCAATACAGCGTATTTGCCTTGGTATGGGTTTATTTCAACCTCGTTATCCTCTGTCACAATTGTTGTTTTCCCCTGAGACTGTGACAGAAACATCTCCTTATCTTTTGCATTTGCCATTGATTGACCTAGCTCAATAATTTCAGAGTCACTTAATTTTTTAAAAGTCTTTCGATACTGTTTTTTTATGTAATCCTTGAGGTCTTCAGTCGTCAACTGCAATCTTTCTTTTTGAAATCTGAATCTAGCTATAACGACATCCCAATCATATTTGATAGTCATAAGTTTGTTTTCCTAAATATATTTGTCTGGTTTTATTGTAAAAGAGAATAAGTTTTGTTACAATACTTGTAAGGTTGTTGATGATAGTACAAACATAGGCGAATCCCTCTCTCCACAAGAGGGATTTTCTTTAGGCGGTGGAGTTTTTGTTGGACTATTTGAAAACCAAAGATTTGAGGAATTAACAAGACTTATTTTAGATCTGGATTTAGTGGAACTAAAAAGGTAGCACAAATACTAGCAAAGCCAAAACTGAATAAATCAGCATGGATAAAGCGATCAAATAAACCAAAAAGGAATCCAGACACTAAAACATAGAAACAGAGACGTTTGAAGAAAATCATAATGGAAAGTTTTTTTGCTTTATTATACACATTTGAAAGGGGTGTCACTACCCCTTTATTGAGAAATTAATCTAGATCGTCGTTTAGAGGATTGATGAGACATGGGCGAATCCAAGTTAATTTTCCATTGTCGTATTGCCTCCAATGCCCACGTCTCCAATGAGTTTGCTTTTTAATTCCTTGTAAATCAGGATTGCTACCGTAACTTTGCCTTTGCTGATTTACATAATGTCTTTCGTTAAATCCAATAGTAGGCGGTGTTAATAATTTGCCTGATGATTGCTTGAATCCTTGCCCACTTGATTCGGATTCGATCGACATTCCTTTTTCTTGATAACATTCCATATAAAGAAAAATCTGTCCTATTATATTGAGAACGATATTACTAATATTTTTAAAATCTATTGATGAGCTGGACGAGAAATCCAGAAAAGCTAATTGATCAAAATCAAACATATGTTTTTTTTCTGCGTGAGAAAATAAACCTTTTTTAAAATATTTTTCTCCAAATACAGAATAAGAAAATAAATAGTCTTCGTGGTTATGATAAAAAGGATCTCGATTGTTTTCTACAATGGTAAATTTTAAATTTAATTTATTCTTTCTTGGATAAAGAAAAATTGCTTTTTCCGTGAAGCACTTAGATATACTTAATTTTGGAGCAATAGTTGTCTTAAAACCCAGCTCCATTAATTCATCTGAAATGTAATAAACAGGAAAATTTTGCAGAAAAGGATTAAAAGCACAAGCACTTAAAAAAATACTTACATCACGCCCTCTGTTATTTGATTGCAGTTTTGCCTGTGCGTTAGTCACATGATATTTTAATGAATTAATGTTAGTAATATCTGAATCCTTCATTAATTGACTAATATAATACAAATAGTCTTTTTCGTAAGAGTAATAATCTTTGGATGAAGTGTATCTGTTGATTAGCTTAGGTAATTTCATAATTTCTCCTTCGTAATAAGGGGGGTATTTCTACCCCGTGAATAGTTTATTCGCCAATCCAAAGTTGACGACTGTCATCGATAATAAGGTTGTCCAAAATATTCAGATATTCCTTTTTTAGTTCTTTGTTGGTTTGAATATCTTTTACTTCATACCACGCCGACTCAGGTAGATTAGCTGTTGCTAAAATTTTGTTAAGACGTGGATAATCGGGTTTCCCGTTTTTGGTTAGGATTTTATATCTTTGACATAGCTTGGTTTTATTGATAGTTGAATCATTACGAATAAACTCATCTCCTACATAAACTTGCTTATCGACTACTGTTTTCTCAACAATTTTTACGCCTAGTATTATTTGTTGCTGTAGCTCAGGTAAGGCAGTTGTAATGTAATGACGAGTGTCGAGTAAGTTTTTATCTGCGACTGCTCGTTTTTCTTCAGCTTTAGCTAAAGCAAGTTTTAATTTGAGGACTTCAATTTCATCATTTAGTTGAGGGAGGATTACCTCTGCTTCACGGGCTTTGATTGCAAAGTATTTTTTAGCCAATGCAACTTCGACTTTATTCCTGTCACAAGCTAAAGCCGTCATGTAAGCACCGTAGCGAGATAGTTTAAAATCTTCTGCGTCACGCCCTTGTGTCTTATGGGTCACACACGCAAGATGCCCTTCAGTAGAGTCTCCCACTAATTCCATGTTTTCTAATGCTACGTCAATAGCTTGTTTAAATGAACGCCATTGTTTATACCCCATAACGACCATTAATTCACGAGCATACCAAAATTCATTCCCTTGCTCATCGAAATGACGAATAGAGTCAAAAGGAGATTGATCATTGCCAAAAACTGTTATATTCATAATAGACATATTGGATAAGTTTACAAAAGGCTCTCTCTGACAAGAGGGCTTTTGTTTTATTATACTAAAACTATCTAAATATATGCAACTAAGTAAATATGTCTCATCCCCTAAATCCTCAACAAGAACGATTATTGGCTGAAGCCCGTAGTTGGCTCGGTACAAAATGGATGCACAATCAATGCAAAAAAGGTCTTGGTGTCGATTGTGTTAACTTTATCTGGGCTGTTGCTCAAGAAGTCGGTATCGAAGGTAGTCATTTACCCCTTCGTTATTCTCGTATCGCTAAATATAACGACATTGAACGTTATTTAGATCAACATTTATCCCAAACAAATTTAATTAGCCCCACAAATATATTATTATTTAAGATGAACGGATTAAATAATCATGTTGCTTATGCTACCGATACGGGGATGATTCATGCCTCGTTATCTTGGGGTAAGGTTATTGAACATCCTATTGATGGTTATTGGCAACGGTTCTTAGTTAAGCAGTGGAAGGTTTTTTAAATGGGATTTGCGGTCGCTCCTCTAGTAAGTTTAGCAATAAGTATTGGTGCTCAATTATTATTAGGATTATTCCAAAAATCTCCTAAGCAAGAAGATCCTTTGCTTCAAATGCCAAAAAGTGACTATGGGGTAGGCATTCCCAAAATTTATGGTCGGGTTCGATTGGAAGGAAATAAATTTTTCCCTCAGACCAATAATTTGATGTACGAGATCAAAAATGAAAAAACTGGGCGTGGTGGGGGGAAAGGTGGTGGTAGCAGTAGTACTCAAAGAGAAAAAAAAGTCTATGGTAGTGTAGCCTTGATGTACTGTCAAGGACAAGCCACACTAGAGAAAATTATCATTCAGGGCGAACACATCGAAACAAGTCACTCATTCTTTCAACAATATTGTACATGGTTTGACGGTACTCAAAATACCGTTTGGAGTGTCGTTGCTCAGGATGAAGAACCTTATAAATTTATTAAATACAAAGACGTTGCTTACTTAGGCATTGAAAAAATGCCTTTGGATAGATACGGGAATCAAATCCCTTCACAAATATCCGCGATTCTTGTTGATAGTGTTTATGGAACACAACCATTACTATCGGAGGTTGTGGGAGATATTTTGACGAGAGCAGGAATAGATAATAGTTTATGGGATGTCAGCGACTTAAATATTCTTCTTCGTGATGGTATAGCGGTTAAACAATCAGGCGAAAGTTATAGAGAAACCATTGAATCTTTAATGGAACTTTATTTATTCGCTCCATATCAGGATACCAATGGGAAAATCATTTTTAAAAGAATTAAACAAGGTGGTAGTTCTGTTCTTAGTGTCGATAATCGGTTTTTAGTTCCTACCGATGAGAATAGTTATATTACCGAAATCAAAAGTGATTTTGAGTTGCCAACTAAATTGTCAATGAAGTTCTATAATAACTCAAGGGTTTACGAATCTGATGAAGTTAATGTTTACTTAGGCAACAAAGCAGAAAAAGATAATAACGTCAAAACTTTACCAGAAGTATTATTCACCTATCCCTATGAAGCTGAATTGAGATGTAAGGAAATACTGAGCTATTTGTATTCTATTGAAAAGAATAGTTATAGCTTTAAGTTACCTATTTGGTATTACTCGCAGTTTGATTGTTTGGATGTTTTAACCTTGCCAAATGGTCAAGCGGTACAAATAACGAAGATGACTGTCGGGGCAGATTACACGGTTGAGGTGACCGCAAATTTTTATGATAGTTTTACTTCGAGTTATGTTACGACTCCTGACACGGCTATCACCCCACCCGTTTTAACCGATCCTACTATTGCGAACATATTTATTATTGATGCACCAGTAATTGATAATGATTTACCTGGTTCGTTATATTGTTTTGCCACTAATGCTCCAACGACAATTCAGGTTTCGGATAATTTGGGAGATAGCTGGGAAATTGCAACTGTTCATTCAGCTATAAGTACTATCGGGAACTGTTTAACAACGATCGGCAGTTCTGTTAATATCGAAATTATTTCAGGGAGTGACTTGGAGTCTATCACCGACAATGAGTTTGATGTCGATATGGGGCAAAACCTCTGTTTTATTGGCAAACAAACAGCCCAAGGATATTACGAAGGTGAGTTCCTACAATATCGAGACGTAACTGTTATTGGAACTAGACAATTTACTTTGACTACATTAAAGAGGGGATTAAATAATACAGGGAGTTATCAGCACGTTAGTGGGGAAACATTCTTCTTATTTAAGGGCTTTGGCAGTTATTACTCTGTTATACCTGGTGATGCCTCCTACATTGGGAAAACACTTTGGTTTAGGTCGATTGTTTCCGAATGGCAAGATTTAGGTACGACTCCTGTTACTGTTATTACTCCCGTCGGCAACGCTTATCGTCCACCAGCACCGACTGATTTATCGGGGGAAAGAACCCCTGATGATAATATTACTTATTTTTGGAATTATAACCCAGCTTTTAGCCCTTACAATAATTCACAAGAAAGCGTTACTTATGAAGTTGACATTCTTGATGGAGTAAGCGTTACTCGAACGTTAAGCAGTCCTATCAAATCCGTTGTTTATTCCAATAGCGATCGCACGGCAGACGGACTTGGTACGACCGTAACTATTCGAGTTTATGCCGTTAGTTCGATTGTAGGAAGAGGAGATAGAGCAGAAGCGATTATTAATCCAACTGTGGTTGGCTATGATTCTAGTTTGCTAAGGATTGATGTTGATGCTACTGAGTACCCCCCTCGTAATCTTATCAAATTTGTCAGTGGTCATGAGATCGATCTTGATGGTGACAATGACTCTGAATCCGTGACAGTAACAGTTAGTACTATTCCGATGTTGCCGTCAGTTATTTCTTCCAACTATACCTTGCAAAATAGCGATCATGGAAAATGGCTCAAGGCTAGTGGCACAATTAATATTACAGTACAATCTTCTCCGACAGATTACTTTGAAGTGATAATTCAAAATGTAGGAACAGGAACAATTACAATTGTGGGTGTGGCAAATGCAGTTGGAAATAAAATAACTACACAATGGGTTGCGGTACACCTTTATTACGACGGCATTAGCTGGACTGCTGTGGGGGATTTATCGTCATGATGTTTGCTTTACCTGCATTGCTTTATAAAACTTCAGGATGGACGGGGGATTTAGCTCAATATTGTGCTTTAAGTCTGGCTAAATGTACTCCTCTTTATTCTGTTACTCCACCAGCTATATTGAGTTCGGGTACGGCACTATGGTTAGATGCCGCCGACGAAAGTACTCTTGATTTTATTTACGATGTACCGACTGAGTTAGACCGAGTTTTGCAATGGGATGATAAATCAGGAAATAATCGTCATGCCACAGCTATAACGAGTGATCGCCCTCCTTACTACGTTAATTTTTCTGGGTACAATTGGTTATTCTTTGGAGACGGAAATTATTTAAAAATCGATACTTCTTTTTTTGTCGGCAATAATTTTAGTATTTTTATTGTTTACAAACCTTCATTACTCGGTTCGTCACGCCAAACTATTTTCAGTAACGGGAATAACGATGCTACCAATGTTTTTAATATCGAAATTAACGCAAGTAGGGGGATTACTGCATTACGTTTAAATACTTCTATGATTGCAGTTAATAATATTATTGATGAAGTTAATATTTTTGAGTATGAACGGAATGGAACGGCAAATAGGTTAAGAAAGTCTGGGACTTTGTTATCTAATAATACGAATGCAACTAATTATGCTAATTCTAGTCAACCTAGTTTGATTGGGGCTAGACGAGTTACTCCTTTTACTCAACCATTTACGGGTCTAATTGGTGAATTGATCATTACCTCGTCGAATCTATCTTCTACTAACAGAGAACTAATAGAAGGTTATTTAGCATGGAAATGGGGATTACAGGCAACGTTGCCAATCGCTCATCCGTATTTAACAACTCCTCCTGCTGGGACGGTATTTGATAGTACCGTGTGTTTTAGTTATAAACAGATCGATTATTTATTGTTGAAAAAACAAGACTTAATTTCTTACTGTGAACTATTTATGCCCGATATTCCTCCACCTGATTGCGAACCTGATACTCGAATTGTGGCAACTCCTGATATTTTCCTTGAAGCTATTTGGTGGTTAGATGCTAGTGATGAAGATTCGTTACAAAATATTGCAGTGGGGAACACCGTATTTGAATGGGTCGATAAAACTGGATATGGGCGTAGTGGCTTACAAGCTACTGCTTTAAATCGCCCTTCTTTAAATACTGGTGACTTGGGTCGTAGCATTTCTTTTGATGACGAGGACGCTTTAATTTTAGATAACAGTGTCCCTGCAAATACTTACATCTTTTATGTGGCAAAGCGGACCACTTTTTCAGGTTCGGATTTAATTTCTATCTTTGCAAATAGTGGGTTAAATGCTGGATTGACAGGGGGAGTCGTATCATCTCAATCAGTTTCCTATGTTCGTAATGGCACAGCAAGTAATGTGTATCGGAAAGGCACATCTTATCCCGATAGTTTGGTTTATCCGACGGGAAGCGTTTTTGAAGATCCTTTTACTTTTGCTGATGTTTATAGTATGAGCTTGGATTTTGCTATTACGAGCTTAGGAGAATTGACAGCAGATGGTAGTTTTCAATTATATGAGGTTGTTGGTTTTAGCTCAGAACCTAGTTTAAGCGATCGACAAGAAATAGAGGCTTATTTCTCATGGAAGTATTTTATTGAAGATAATCTGGATGCAAGTCATCCTTTTAAAGCTAGTTCTCCTTTGGTAACAACGGGATTAGTTTGTACGCCTGATTTTAGTGCGAACCTACCAGATCCTAAAGCTTTTATGTTTTATTATTATCAAGGACATCAACCTATTCATGCTTATGTTGATAATGAATACTTTGTTTGGAATTGGGACGCTAGTATTCTTGATAGCTTAGAGTGTGAGACTGATTCTAATGCCGTTATTCAATGGAGTAATCGCAGGTTGCTTGAATTAGGCGGAGATTACAATAGCAATGGGCAATGGTGGGGAGGAGATGCGTTTTTCACTCAAAGTACTTCGTCTCAAAGACCTCGTTGGCGACTAGCGAATAATCGGTTAGGACTTTATTTCGACCCTAGCTTACAAACTAATATGACCGTTGATTTTGGCAGTTTATATTACTATGGTCTTGATCTTCATATTTTTGTTGTTTTCACAAAAGAGGCAACTTCTGAAGATAATGCAAGGATTATTACAACGCCAAGTCTCTATGATAGAGCGGGGGCTGATTGGGCAGGGTTTATTCCCTTCTATACTCAAGGGAATAACGTCTTAATGCGTCATTGGGACACGACATTACCAGATTCACCGCCTGATCCTTTGCCTGATCCTGTTTTAACCAATTTGAGTCGCCCCATTACATTAGGACAAGTCACTGTGGCAAGTCTTTCTTTAAGAACAACAGGTTATGATTTTTCGGCAAATAATTCTAATACAGGGTCAGCAAAAGCAACAGACATTCCGTTACAAAATATATTGACAATTGGTTCTCCTCTTGATCCCTCCTTGACATCGGGGGGATACTTTGGTGGTTTTATTCACGAAATTTTAATTGTCGGTAAAAAAGAGTCGATAGCTGAACCTATCCCCAGTACTCCTGTTCAAGTAGTTGCGGATGCTTATGAGTATCTTCGAGCAAAATGGAAAACCCACGGGGATGATTCTATTCTTCCTATCTCTACTTGGACGCCTAGTGCTTTAGGAATTGAATATATCTATGAAGTTTGGGATACAAGCAGTTTATCGAGTATGACGGAAGTAAGTGGAAAAATTTCGGCGTGGACTTCTTCGAGTAATAATGCTGGAGGATTGCGAACTTTCACGCAAGGAACTGCTTCTTTAAGACCTGTTAAAGAATATCGTAATGGGATTACTTTGCTAAGGTTTACTAATGCTTTTATGGATTTAGATCCTTATGATGTGCCAACGGAAAGGTTAAATCCTTATCAATATGTGTTCATCGTTTTTGTTAAATCCAGTTCGTCAGAAGCCAATAGTCGGCTTTTTACTCAATTAACAGGGACAAACACCCTTGACACTCAAGGGATAATCCCAGCTATCAGTAATGGAACGACAATTGGAAGTTTTTATAATGCGAACCAGAGAGCGACTAAAAATATTGTTTACGATCCACCTGAATTAATGCTTTATGAGTTTGGATTTGACGGGGATCAAGTTTATACTTGCATGAACGGAGGAACTGATAGTAAATATCTTTATAGTTCCACTATTGACGAAATAACAAGGCTTCGGATTGGGCAAAGTATCGGAGGCAGTTCTGCTTTTTTTAATGGTTATATTGGTGAGATAGTTTGTCTTTCTCCCGACGCTGATTACTTTGATCCCCCTACTCAATTATCAAAAGCAAATAGACAAAAAGTTCAAGGTTATTTAGCTTATAAATGGCGTTTTCAAAATAGATTACCGTCTAACCATCCCTATCGTTATAACCCTCCATCTTTGTTTTAACGTTAACTAATATAATAAATAGTAATTAAGTAATAAAAGGAACTATGGCTATTTACTCTGATAGTATAGGAAATCATTTTTTAGGCGATTGTATTTACGGTAATCATCGAATAGATTATCCTACAATTAGTCATTTACGTGCTCACCCAATAAATACAATTAGCTCCGAATTAACCGCTTTGTGTACTACGGCGGGGTTGAACTTCAGAAATGTGTTACCTCAGGCGGACTGGGATACAGGTGCATTAGGAAAAAGTTTGTTAACGTTTGGGGGAAATAGTGATTCAATTGATGATCGTTATTGTTTTAATTCTACTAATTTCTTTTCTTCAGGATCAAATGGGGGTGCTAGTGGGACACACTTAATAATGTACAATGATTCTGGCTATACTCTCACAAATAATAATCTCAGTATTACTAACGCTGTTTTGGGGCTTTCTAATAGCAATCCCCCGGTTGCTACGAGTACCGGGACTGGAACGTATAATGGAAATGCTTTTCAATCTCCTCAAAACACAGCTTTTAACACACCAATTTATGTAGTAGGGTGTAGTGATGGAGAAAGCCTAGCTTTAGCTTTCTACCAACATCAGCTAAATACCAATACATGGAATATGCGTTTTTATTATGCGGGGATTTTAGAGGATATTAACTCCAATTATAATTATTATTCTCAGAACTCCCAATCTTCTAGTGTTTTGTTCTCTACAATTCATGTCAATAATTTCACGACTACTTGGGGATTGACAGGAGGACATCGAATATCAGGAGCAGGAAAGCTTCTATTAACAACGGGAGATGCTCAGTATCCTATTGTTTGTGCCGATGGACAGACACCTACAACTCAATGGGCAACAGATATGTATGTGTTTGACGATAATCCTAGCTTGGGTTATCCTGCTATGGGAAAAGTCCGAAACCTGTTATTAGCCCAAGGTACTTTTACCATCGGGAAACCTGTGAGAATTTCCCCTAGTGTTTATCCAGATGCTGGGTTTAACGCTTGGTTGCCTGTGGGTACTTTTGCTGGAAAAACGGTTTTAATGCGTTGCTATTCTAGTGTGGATCTTTAAATCTACATATTTATGTCTCCACACATACTTGTCTAATTCCCAAATTCTAAAAAAAACATGGTATCTATCCAATCTTTATTTTTAGAATGAGAATCCGCATAACGCTGTAAAAAAGAGTAGTAAATTGAGCGATGATAATCTAAGGGTTTCTTTCCATAGATTGCTCCTTTTGCCCATTCTTTTGGAATCCATAATGGGATATTTAGGTTCTGTGGTTTGAATTGTTCTTGTGTTAAATAAATCGCATAACCTGGGTTTCTGCCAGAAGCATAAAGATGTCTTATTTTGCTTCGATAATACGAATAGATTGGTTCTTGTTCTTTGGTAAGCAATAACTCCATTTTGCCTGTTGCTTTTCGTTTCTTTTTGGCTTTTTCCTCTAGCTTCCATTCGTAACCACAAGTACACACACGGGTTGAAATGGGGACGATTTGATGACAATCAGGGCATTCTTTAACGGGTGCTTCTCCTTTTTCTGTTTGTCTGCCTTTCCCCAATTCAGGATAAGTCAGTTCTTCAATAAATCCATACTTATGAATATTTCCTGACTGATCTAATATATAACAATCTTCTTTTTGCTCATGAAGGCGCATACCACGCCCAAGCATCTGAATAAATAAGGATAACGATTTGGTTGGTCGTGATAAAAGAATACAGGAAATATTTGTAACGTCAAAACCAGTGGTGAGACAGTCAACCGAGACTATTCCCTGAATTTGTTTATCTTTTAATTCTTGATAAATAATAGGACGTTCATGTTTTGGGTCGGTGTCTCCTGTCACTATTTTTACTTTAATGTCGTTATCATTAAATTCTTGAACGATCATTTGAGCATGATAAATTGAACAGGCAAAACAAATAAAGGTTCTATCTGGACAAATTTGTTGATAATTCGTTACTAAGTCTTTGACGACCTCAAGGGCATTGGTCGTTAATTCCTCCGTATTAAAATCCCCAAGGTTATTCGTTTTGACTCCTTGAGTTTTTATTTTTGGCAACCCATAATAAACGCAAGGTGTCAGATAGCCTTCTTCGATCATTTGTTTTGGTGTTGGAGCTAAAACTTGAACTTGAAAAAAATCTCCCATATTTTCCGTTTTTCTAAGTCGAAATGGTGAGCCTGTTAATCCGATTAAAATAGCGTTGTAAGCATTAAGCGAATTAATCTTTTCATTGGTTTTAGCATCGGCAAAACGAGCTTTATGTTTTTTGATTTCCTCCCATGCTAAATTAATGATCTTCATTGCTTCGTCATTCCCCCCATGATCAGGATGAGCTTTAATACTCGCTTCTTTGTGAGCTTTCTGGATCGCCTGCCATGATAAATTCGCTGTATCCAGCCCAATCTTCACTAGATACGGCAGGAGAAAATCGTTGTCTTTAAAGATTTGCCCGTTACTTAGTTTTGGGAATTTCTTTTGAGTCCACAGACTCCATAAACTGCGATCGTGTGCTTCGTCCACTATCACAACATCAGGCTTAAACCAAGAGTCTAAACCTCGCTTACTTCTGGACGCTAAAGCTTGAACGGTGGCAACTTGAACATCCGCCGTACGATTTTCTTTATAACTTCCTGCTATTACGCCTGTGTTAAGTCCAAATCGGGCTAGAGCATTGAGAGTTTGAGCGATTAGAACTTCAGCATGAACAATAAATAAACATTTACGGTTTTTCTTAATTGCATCGGCTATTACTGACGAAGCAAAAATGGTTTTCCCCCATGCACAAGGTGCGACAACTAATACTCTTTCGTTACCATCTTTAATCGCTTGATAGAGGGCAGACTTTACTTTTTGTTGAGATGGTTTTAGGGTTACGGTTGAGGTAAAGATAGTTAAATTCATTGGTTTTCTTATATATGTTTAAGTTAAACTCCACAAATGCCGTCGCATTCATCATCGAATGTAAATAAATTGCCTTGAGCTTTCTGTTTAGCTACTGCAATATCTAAAGGCTCACGACTAGGATGAAGATAAGGCATTTCACGGTAGGGGTTATTTTTCTGTAACTCTTTTTCGTAAGCGATCGCTTTATCTAATTCAGGGTTTTCTGCCCATCTCTTAACTTGATAAGGACACATATAACAAGAGGATTTAACAGCTTTATACCCATACTTGTCTAATATTTGGTAACAATCTTGACGAGATAAGGCTAATTCAATTAGCGGGTAAACATTTTCAATGCTTTTTACCCATGATTCTTTCATTCTTTGGATCTCATCGGTACTAATCCCTAACCACATTGAAACAGGATTATTTGGACGTTTTTTAGGGAATAACTTTGAAGTTGCTTTATAAAGTGGTTGGATCTTCCATTCAGAGGTACATTGGCGGTGCGTTGCTCCTCCATTAGGGAAATAAACAGGCAAAGCCCTATAACCATCGTGCATAGCGTTTCTTTTCCAATTTTTAACCCGATAAAGAGGAATAGCAGATGCTTTCTGCCAATACTCAAAATTAATTAAACTATCCCGACTTTCTGCCCCTGTATCAGCAAATAGAGCATAGTCTGGCAAGTGTCCTATTGTATCTAGTAGTCTCTGAGGTTCGTGTTTTATCAGTGCCATTATTGCCGTCGATTGAGTCCCAGCACCGAAACTAAAAATCGAACCTATATATTTGTCGTGCTTTCTATATTTAAACATTATTTTTCTGTTGATAAAAATTGTTCGATTAATTGTTTAGATTCATCCTCAAGAAATACCGTAAAAGCAACTTTAAAATAACGAGAGTGAGAATAAATTATTCTTAATGTTTCTTCTTTACTCGTTACTGTTCTTAGTTTGTCGGCTATTTCAAGACACTCCCTTTCAATGTCATCGTTATAAAGTTCTAAATAATCAATACTGATAGTTTCCGATTTATCGGTTAAGGGATTAGTAAACGTGGCTGTTAGTGGTGTTACATCTAAGACTTTGACAAGATAACCGTCAAAATCTTTTTCCCCAATAATGCAAACAAGATCATCTTTTTTAAATTTTGGTTCTAATATTTGGATCGGTTCATCAGGTTTCGTAGCTTGATTAATAGATTCGATAGAAGGTTCAATCAAGGTAAACTCCTTCCTATCCTCGGAAAATCTACCAAAAGACAATTCCGCTAGATGTTGTAATAATTCTGTCACAATATCCACATTTAACTTGATATTATTTACCTGCCGACCTGAAAATTTACGGGTAATATCTCGGATCGACGCTGAATTATCTTTGGCTTCCTGTTTAAGATAATTGATAATATCCAGTAAAGTTTTATCTAGGTTAAATGATTTTAAAATTTCATCTTTGTTGCTAGTTTTGTCTGACATTTGTAATAACCTAAATTGACCTAAAAAATAGCTCCCCATTCGGACTCCTCGTTCTAACGCTGATTTAGAGCAAACGGTTAAGTCACTACTTATCCCTGATACTACATCAAGAGTATGGATTACGAGGGATAGTCGCAATACGTAACTTAACATTTTGGCTATGTACTGAGAAAAAATAGGATTAGAGTATAATACTTTTTCAATTTCAAGATGGTATCGTTCCCAGATTTGAGTCCAAAGACTATGCGCTTCGGCACTAAACGTCATCGTGGTTTCGGGTAAGGTTTCTAACTTCGGGAATAGTTCTTTGCACGTCGGCTGTAAGTCAACTGAGCGATTGGTATATTTTGCGAACTTTGGATGCTTCTTTGGGATCGCATATAACCAGCGAGAGACAAAACCATCTTTATCACCGTTCAATTTAAAATGTTTGGAGAATAAATCAGGTTGAATATTTCCTGTTACCGATAAAGTTTGTTCCCCTAAGCGAAAACTATTGGCACGATCAACTCTTTGAACACTCATAAATTCCATATGGGAAGACCATGCAGTAAGTAGCAAGGGACGAGTATCCGATCCTTTTGAGTATTTATCTAATCCCTCAAGTAATCCAGCTATTTCATCCCAACACCACACGATCCCTGCATCGACTGGTTGCTCAGAAATTCTTTTCCATAGAGATTCTGACGAACACGATTGTAAAATTGATAGTCGTGGTGGCTTAACAAACTGCTGTTCGTATAGATCTGGGTTAATTGTAGGATTCTCTGAATTAGCCTCTTGTTGGGTTTGGCTCATTTTATCCCATGTTCTCTGTACTTTTTTGAGAGCTTCTCGGTTTTCTCTGTCTCTTTCTTCATTCTCTGCGTCTCTTTTCTTCGTCACTTTATAAATGTGATTTTGAACTACTGATTTTTTTGAGGACGGTGGTGCAACGGTGACGCTCCAAAAACAAGGATATTCAATCCATGTGGACTTTGGTGCTATTTTGATTCTCGATCCTAATTCTGCACCAATAAGAGGAAGTAAAGACATGACGAGGAGAACTTCATCGACTCTATTAACTTCGCAGTATTCTTTTAACTTTAGACATAATTTTTCATCACTAATTAAATCTGATAAACATATTTGTTTAGATTGATACTCAAATAGTTTTGATATTTCTGTTTGAGGTAAAGTTTCTTGAATAGTAACTTTGTCGGCTTCTTCTTTATAGATAGAAGATACTAAATTGAAAGGAATCGACGTTTTCTGTGAAATTTCAATTAAGTCAGCTTGCTCTAAATCTCCTAGCGTCTTGAATTTATTACGAATAAATGTCACTAACTCATGAAGAGGAGAAACTTTATTTTCGACTGGTAAATCCGTAATAATTTTATGGATAGGTTTATTCTTAATTTGAGCAATTAAATCTTCCTTGGTTAAACTATTCGCTACAATATAATCGTATAAATCTACTCCATGTTTTTCTGGAACGTTTAATCTCCAGTAAGGAGAGTCAGGGAAAGCGTATAACCATTGAGCTTCTGGGAAACTATCAGCTATTTTGTCGGCGTGTTCGATACCTACTTTATCCCTATCTGGACAAATTATAATTTTTTGAGCTGTTCTTAATGATTCTGTATGACTGTCTGCCCATTTTTTACTCCCCCCGATATTAGTCGTAGCCTGTAATCCTAATTCCCATAGTTTATCGGCTACTTTTTCCCCCTCAACCAAGAATATAGCCCGATTCAAGTTTAATTCTTCGTAACGATAAAGAGGAACTTTGTCGGGGGATAAACCACCAGCTACCCATTTTTCATTCTCAAATTTTTCTTGGGCATATTTCTTGTCCCCCTTGCCGTCATCGACTCTTTTTAATCTTACCAGTGGCTTCTCGTCTTTACTGTAAGTGTAATATGTTGTCTTTTGTTTTCCTGTGTAAGTTTCTTTTAAAGAGGTTTCCTCATAAATATATTTTGTGATACCGTTTTTATCGGTATCCTCGGTTGCTTTCCAACCATCGGCGGGGGGAGCTTGACGATTACAGAACCCATAAATAACACCATCCCCGATGGTTTCGTAACACCACTTGTTCTTTTGGTTTTGATGTCCGCAGTGTGGACATATTTCTGGGAAGAAAATATTATTACTCATTGATTTATTTAGTTGGTTAGCTATAATTGGTATAGTCTTTATAAAAGCTATACTATTAATATGAATGAGAAGGATAGGGTGCAAAAAGCCTGTGAGAAACTAGGCGAAATGATCTCAGTGAAACAAGAATCTGAAAATCTAAAAACTTTGAGAGAATTGGCTAATGCAATTCAGTTTTATGCGGATGAGGGTGTCGAGATAAATGAAGATCACGTAGGAGGGTATTTGAGAAAAAGGAAAAATGGAACTTATGTTTTCCCATCCATCGAAAAATTAAAAGCCATTGGGTTGTTTTTAGGATATGAGTTAAAGACTTTTATGCCTTATTATTTGATAGCACTCCTGTTAAAAAAGCAAATCGAGATTTGATCGCTGATACATGGCAGAAAATCCAATCTTTATCGAAAAACGATAAGGTAAATTTACATCGGTTTCTCAGCGAAGAACTTTATCGTGATCTACTGTTTTGATGCTTTCGCTTTTTCCATTTTTTCAAGCCAAATATTAAAATCTGACTTTGGTATCTCCGATACTTCCTTTAATTCTCTGGCTTGTAAAGCCTTTTTAACATCTTCCTTTGTAAAACCAAATTGATTCGCTTTTACCCAAAATAATTTAACTTGACTTTCTGTTATTAGATCTTTATTCAGGGTTTTATTGTTATCATTTTCGTGAGATTGATTATCAAAGTCAAGTGCATTGTCAACAATAGAAAATATGTTTTGCAACATATAACGTCGGCAATAAGTCATCGCCCCCCCATATTGCTGAGTCCGATTCGTTGCTTTTATTTCAGGGACATCTGTTCTTAATTCGTAGGTAACTTGTTCTTGAGGATTGTCTAAATTCACTAAGATAGTTCTCCCATATAGACCTTTTTCATCTTGAAGTAACGAAAAGTGAAAATCAATGCCGTTCTTTTCACAGGCTGAAATAACAAGAGATTCAATTTGCTCTGGCGTATAATAATCGTATCCAGAAAATTTATTCCGCCCTGCCTTTTTAGTGGATTGAGAAGCAATATATTTTTTTGCTTCAAATATTTTTTGATAGATATTTTTGGTATCAGACATATATTTATTTAGCTTTTAAAGCCGTTACTACTGTTTGTAATGTTGTTAGATTTTGTTCGATTTCGTTAATCAGTTCTCCTGTTTTTATTCGTTCATTTATCAAGATGGAAGTTTTTAAACTTCGCCGACGAAGAACTGTTAGCTTGGTTTCTGAGATCGATATTTCATGAGCTTTGTGCAATAATTCCTCTAAAACAAACTCAAGTGCGATCGCTAATTCATGACGAGTCTGGTTGTCTGTGTTTATCTTGATACGCATTGGTTAACCGTATTGGTAATGGGTTTATAAATGGCTATCTGATAACCAAATAGAGAGAAAGCAAATAAAACAGGGCAAACTATAACGGTTAAAATGATCAGAATTTCTTGAATAAATTCACCTAGTTCTTTGAGATTTTTCATGGTATTATTATTATAGAGTTAACGCTTGATTAATCTATTTAGTTGCATTAATCTTTTCCTGAAAACTTATTTGGCAATAAGAATTAAAAAAAGAGTGAAGTTAGATATTTTCTTTACTCTTTTTTTAAGTATAAAATGTTTTTGGTCTTTTGTCAATATATATATCTAGACATATATTTGTTTAGATGTCTCCCCAACCTGCTAAGGTCGTTGACATTTGATAAGAGGTTACGGTAGCGTCGAAAAAATTAGTTTTAGTAGTTGCCTCTTTTCCTGTATCCGCAATTTTCTCTAAATGTTTAAAAGGATTTTTTACATCGGCATAAATTACTGGTAATCCAACCGCTTTTAATCTAATATTGGCTAAATATTTGATATATTCTTCTATGCTAGATGGAGGCAAACCTAAAATATCATCTCCAATAATATGATGTGACCATCTTATTTCTTGTTCGACGGCTGTTTTTATCATTTCAGGAAGGAAATACAGAATAGTTTGCTTTTCCTCAAAATCACTATTTTCTAGCTGATCAATTAGAATTTTCTGATATAGGCGAACATGACTTAGTTCGTCACGATTGATCATTTTAAAAATGTCAGCACTTCCTGACATTAGGCTACGAGAAGCCAAGTTATAGAAAAAAATGAATCCCACATAGAAATATAAACCTTCAAGAATATAGTCAGCAATCAGAGCAATTACATGGTTTTCGTTTGTGGGTTTATCAATATATTGTTGATAATAATTGCCTATTAATTGACATCTTTCAAACAAGATTTTGTCGTCTTTCCAGTAGGAATAGATAGATTCTTTCTTTTCGGATGGAATGATAGTCTCAATCATATATTGATACGATTTTCCATGCATCCCTTCCTGGGATAATTGTTCAGCAAAACACAGACTTATTTCTGGACTTGAGCATGGTCTAACTAAGTGTGGAAGGTTTTGCACTTGCACAGAATCTAAAAATACTAAATAACTTAAAATACCATTGAAAGCTCGTCTTTCTGGTGGCGTTAGTTCATTATAACTAACTACATCAGTAGATATGTCTATTTTTTCTGGGATCCAAAAATTAGATCGCATCTGTTCGTATAAATCGATCGCCCATTTATGACGAACGTTGTTAAGATTAATAATTCCTGTTGAATTTCCGAACCATATTTCTCTTTCGGATTTTTCATCTGTCCCTGATGGATTAAACACTTTGAGCATATTTAGGGAGTCCTATTTTAATTAATTTTCCATTTGAAGAATATTCGTTAGTCGGCAACTCAATTGGCATTTCTACTCTTACTTTTTCCCCATGTGAAGAAAAATAAAAGCGTTCAATCTTTGATGTTTTTTTATTTTTTTGATTGGTTCTGGCAACTTGCTTTTTACTTTTTTGAGTTGTTTTTCCCGCTTGTTTTTTATTTTGAACAATTAGTTCTCTTGTGTGTTTTACTATTTTAATTGAAATAGATTCATTTAAAACTGCTTGCTCTCCTGTTCCTCCAGAGATTATTCCTTTTTTTTCTAAATCTTTTAATTTGTTTCTCATATGCGCGGCACTATACCCCAATTGTCGGGCAATAGATCCAGCTCTGTATTTTGGATTCCCTTGATATGTTTTGAATACTTCGATTACTTTTTGTTGGTTTTGTGTTACGTATATTGTGGTCATTGTTTTCTCCTATTGTTTTGTGTAACGACGATAAGAAAGTTTGACATCATTATCTAAATTTTCGACTTCACTTAACTTGACTCCTTTCTTTATTAGTTCCTTGGCTATTTGATTTAGTTGAATAGGATAAAAGAGGAAGGTTTTATTTTCTTTGTAAATAGCTAAGGTGTAGCTATTTGAAGCTATTTTTTCATGTAGGCACATGAAGTTTCTACTATTAATTTTGTGTATTGCATTAAAAATTACCATCCGTTTCGTAAGGTGAATTAATAACAGAAATTTGAATTATTTCGGTATCAGATCCCCAATGCTTCTCAAAATATTTTTTTATCCCTTGAACATTGACGGCATTTACATGGGCAAACATATATAGTGGGATAGGAGAAAAGTCATCACGGTGAAAAGCATCGACCTTATAGATTTCTCCTTCTTTTAATGTAGGTAACGGTTGAGTCGAATCAAAAAGAATATAGTCAAAACTCATTACTACATACCGAACTCTAGTTCTCTCTGACTCGGAATCATAATACTGCAACTCGTCTATAGCTTGACGAACAGACGAAGCTGTATAGCTACCACGGAAGAAAAATAACTCTTGAAATTCGTAAGTGCCAAAGTGCATAATCTTAACTGACACCTTAAGATGATGCGTGGATGATGGCTTAATGCAACGATAGGTTAGGGATTCTTTCTGTGATGGGAGATGTTGTAATGTAATCATTTTATTTACCTGTTTAGAGGGATTTTAGATGAATTTATATCGACTAATATATTTGCCTATTATCATTTTTACCAGAAAATGTTACCATTGTTATTATTAGCTGAGAACTAATAGTGGTTTTGTTTCTTTTTTTTGTTTTTCATCTATTTTCTATATTATAACTCCTAAATATGTATATGTCAATATATATATTAGGAGATTTTTAATGAAAGCTTGTTAGAATAAGAAGGTACACGTTTAAGTATAGTTTTAACGGTTTTCTTTGATTACTGGGTACTCCTAGGAATATATCTCTAGGAGATTTTTTTATGGTTAAAGAATTTCAGATAGGATATGCTCTGGATAAGTGTTAACTACTCCAAAACGAGGGTCTCGGACTTTATCGGGTACTATCCCAGCAATTCGACACAATGCACTTGCACGATTACCTAATTCTTTAGATTGTTGTAACGAAAGCTGAATATTTTGAAGTTTAGCATAACCCAAAACGGTGTACCAATAACCTTGACCATTTTTAAATCTGTCGAGTTCACAAGAGTTAGCTTTAATTTCTAATTCATGTGTAGTCATTTTTTCTTTCAGCAATTCATTTTGTTCCCGAAGCAAAATGACTTCACGCTCAATCCCCTCGACTCTTTTTTCTTGTTTTACCAATTCCTGAGCATAAATTAAAAGCATTTCTGCCTGTGTTTTAGTTTTAACTGCTGTTGATTGAACTTCATAACCTGCCAATATATGCAGAAACATTCTGACTCCTGCTTTCATCATTTTCGTAGCCATTTCAGGATTATCTTTTGGCAACCATTCAACAATCAAGTCCTCAGAAATTAACCGAATGGTTTTAGATCCTGTCTTAGTCTGAATTTGAGCTTCATTAACAGTGGTTTTCCCGATACGTTCCGAAATAGTAGATTGAGCTTTTCCACTCATTCGGGCATAACCTGACACACTCGCAAAAGATTCGCCTGTTTCGGTATCGATAATTAACTCCAAACCGTCTTTATTGAAAGTCTGTAAATTCGTTAGCATAGTAATTAATCCATTTATGGATGTTTATGTTTTGTTTTTTCCCGTTAGGGATTTTCCCTATTCTAACATCTGCCTGAATATATGTCCATCACTATATTCACTCAGGTGTCTTTTTTTACATAAAATCCCTAAAAGCATTGATATAACAACACCATAGAATGAATGACTATACACTATTGACATCTTACTGACACTTCATCAAGAACTACATTTCCTCAACCTATTGATATAACTACGTTTCAATTATCTATTATTGTGTCCACACCATCTCTCCGACAAGCCTTATGTCAATGGCTTTGAATGTATAGCGTACATTTAAACTAGAAAATATAACGAAAGGATAAGGGTTGTAGCTTGTTATTAGTGCTACAAGTCTAAGGAGATATTTTATTTCTTCTGATGGGACATTGACAGTTTTCTTTGGATGACGAAAGCTAAAAGTATCTATTTCTCGTAAGAGCTTAAATTTTCTCGACAGCCAAAACCTAGGCACAGTCAGTATCTTAGCTGTTTTTAGCCTACTTTTAAATAATATTCTTATATATTATTATTATGTATTATATATATAATATATTATGTATAAATAGGTTGTTAAGATGACTGAAAGCTATATACACCAAAGGTTTTCTTTGTCGAGGATGGAAAAAAGACAACGGAGTATCAAGTCGTTAGCCGTCATAATTTATAAAAGAGAGAAAAGATTGTCTTGTCCCTTACTTGTTTATGGCAGTAACTTAAGTCCTCATTTGTTCGTCATAATAAAAAAGGGTCAAGGGTGAAAATCATTGGGCTACTTTGTAGTGTCTCGATGCCCCTAGACCTATGGTTTTTTCGTTCTTAAAAACAGTACTTTCGTTCGTCATACATCCCAATGGTGCTGACAGTCTTTGTCGAAAAAATATAGTGTATACAATCATAGATAAGTGAAAGGTAAACAGGGTAGTAATCAGAGAAAATGTAATTCGTTATGTGGTAGGTGTTTACTGTCAATCAACAAAATGTTTACATGATAAAAGGAAGTAAAATAGAAGAAAAAACAAAATATTATGACAGACATTCATTTAATCGATGGTTTTACGATAGGAGAACAAACTTTAGATTTAGCTGTAATTCAAGGGAAAACCTACCAAATATCTTTTAACTACCCTGGTGATTTAACAACAGGCACTTTATGTGGTGAAATTCGGAATGGCTATTTACAAGACAATGGAGCGTTATTAGGTGAGTTTAATTTCTTGACGATGGTTTATGACTCCATCGAGGATAAAACCACAATAACGGCTCAAATACAAGCCAATATAACTGCTTTATTGCCTTACACTAAGTATCAAGGTACAAATACTGCCACCAGTCGTAATTGTTGGGTTTACGACATTGAACATACAGAGAATGACGTGGTACGATTAATAAGTAGAGGCTTGGTGCAAGTGAAACCTGAAGTTACGTTGTGTGAACCATGATTGAATTAAATATTGCAACGATTGATATAGAAGTAATCCCAGAGCCTATTGTAATTGAGGTCAATAACAACCCAGTGGCAATCAGGGGGATGAATGCGTATGAAGTGGCGGTGTCGAACCCTACGAATCCTTTTGTAGGGACAGAAGAGGAATGGTTAGATAGTTTGAAGGCGAGTACAGTACAATGGAATAGTACTAATTGGTAAAAATATTTATTTATTATGCCTGATTTTAATGTCTTTCGTGAAACTGCTCTCCCCGCTTCAGGGTCTCGTTTACCTTATTCGTTATATTATGTTGCGGTAAACAGTACTTATTTTGAATTATACGCTACAGGCTCAACAGCGTCTAATATTAGAAGAATTATCAATCAAGCTGATGTTGAGGCTTTAATTACGACTGCTTTAGGTGCAGCTAATAATGTAACAATCGTTGCTGATATTGCGGCAAGAAATGCTTTGACCCCTACGGGAAATATTCAAGTTTTCGTTATAGATGCTACAGGAGATGCTACCGTCGCCAGTGGTGGAGCAACATATCTTTACAGATTATCTACAACCTCTTGGATTAAAATTAGTGAGGCAGAATCTTTAGACGTTACTTTGGCGTGGGCAAATATCCAAAATAGACCTACATCAGCCGTTGCCGATATTGATAATGCTGTATCACTTCGGCACTCTCACAGTAATAAAACTCAATTAGATAAAATTGGGGAAAATGGAAATGGTGATTTTACTTATGATGGTAATTTACCCGTAATAGCATGGAATAGTACGGCTTGGTAATATGGCTAATTTTAAAGTATATAAAGAAGTTTCTGCATTACCCGGTACTTTAGAGCCTGATGCTCTTTATTTAGTGAGAGTAGGTACGGGTTTTGATTTATATTGCAGTGATGCTACTGGTAGTGTCGCTCATAAAATCAATCATACTTACAACTTTCGTCATCCATCTAATTTGCTAATCAGTAATTCCATTAATGCGACTGCATTAGCCACTCTTACACTAATAGCTAATACTTATTGGTTTTTCCCTTATACCTACGCACGGACATTCAGACCGTCGAACTTATTTATAAATGCCACGACAGCAGGGACGGCTGTTAGAATCTTTTTATTTGAAACTGATTCAACAACGGGGCTACCAAATGGACAAATATGGAATAGCAACCTGATCAGTATTGCCACTACTGGGGTAAAGATTGCTGTAGGGGTAAATTTTAAAACAGAAAGTGGGTTTGAAACGAGACAATTAAACACTTTTCTCTTTGAACGGGATAAACAATACTGGTTTGGGCTTGTTAGTACAGGGGTGGGGCAAGTAAGGGCAAATACGGGTTCCTTAGAGTCTTTGGGTTTAACCTCAACTTCAGCTACTTCACACAATACGCATTATAGAGCAACAGCGGCTGATGATAGTACTTTAGATAATCCTAGTCTTTTAACTCTTGCCGCAACAAATGGGAGTCTTCCTTCTATCAACTTTACGACGACAGCAGTTTAAATATGATAAATTACACTGAAAAAGGTTATGGGCTTCATGAAGAAATAGAACGACAAGGACACTCTTTAGCTCAGATAGATGGTCTTTGGGTGTCCAGTAACGATGAAGAAGTACAATTAATTATTGATAATTATCAAGAAATATTGCCACCTAATTGGGATAATTTCAATATCACTATGATGAG
>JACCDR011031939.1_pt1 | contig 28626 bp, 23 predicted proteins | sample 7446431 | NCBI WGS metagenome assembly JACCDR01 (sample SAMN15323443, study PRJNA562643) | freshwater metagenome | isolation source: river surface water | place: USA:Blue River Watershed | collected 2017-08-17 | reverse complement strand
CTACCTTATTTCAAGAGACTCTTTAACAAGATCTTAACAGACAGTATCGCTTACAAGAAGATGGTAGAATCCTTAGATAGTAGCTTATTTACTTCAAGCTCTATTGGCAAATACGTCTTATCTAAGCCAGTATTGCTCAATGGCAACTCCGTTGGCGACATGGTGGAGTTCTCAGGAAAGCTTACCACGAGAGACTCCAACATACAACCCCATATCACAAATACTCTGTCTAACTTGATTGAAGCTTGTAGAAGTATTATAACTGATTGCGATAACGTATTGATGGACTCCGAGTCAGTGCCTAAGCATTTAGAACTTAAGGGAAGATTCTTGGCTAACTTTGTTGAAAACTTTGGTAAGCTTCCAGTTACTCCAGTGAGTGCAGTGATGACAGATTTCGATATGGTTCCTTCTTCTGCAATGTCTATGGCTAATGTTAAGCTATGCAGAGGACTCAACTACGCATTGAGTGATTCTAAGCTTACTGAGTTTGGATGGCTTAAAACTCTGTTGACTGACATTAAGAACAGCACCACTAAGGATAACTCTGTAGACCCTGAACGCGCTCTCGAAGACATTAAGTCAGTGATAATGCTTGTCCGCTGCTTGAAGAATTTTGAACAAACGAACATGTTTGGCGCAAATATAAGTCTATCCACTTCCAGTCATTCAACTGAAGTAAAGATGTTCTATCTCAACAAGAGCATGCAAGAAGCGGTTTCCTTAACAGAGACAAGTTCCGATGAAAACAGCAAGAAAATACTAGCCGAATCCGTGACAACTCTGAAGCGAGCAGTAATCAGCAGACCTCAAGCTTGTCTGTTGAACATCATTGATCTGAATGTGAACCCCATCAATCCGCATGCATTGATGAGAGAAATTCCTCTGATTAACGTATATAACTATGCCTTCACGTTCGACGATATCATTTCTAAGGACTTCGAGGTCTCTTCTGACGATCTATATAAGAAAGACTTTGTCAAGAACAAGAAAACCGCTCTAGCTAGTTTGCTTCTAGATCCTTACTACAACGTTATGAAAGTGTACTCTAAGGAAACAGTTACTGCGGCTGCTACTGGCATAAACAAGGATATTACCGGCATAACTGATACTGAAACCATTCTCCGTAATTGCTTGACTGAAGATATATCTGTATCTAACGACTTGAAGTTCGGTATCGGTAAGTATGTAAAGGAAATCGGCAAGGAATGCGGATCAACGGCTTTCAACACCAAGGCTGTCCGAAATCTCATATTCTTGACTAACTTACAACGATTGCTCTTGACCAAGATCAAGAGTGAAGTCCATAGAGTGAATAGCCGCAAGGTTAAGTCGACAGACATCTTGAGTGATAGAATTATCTCTTACGAGAGTGCTGCCGATAGCATCAAGAACGATGACTTCGGTTTGTTCGAACTCCAATAAGCTCTAGAATTTAATAAACCATAATATTTTTTTGATCCAGTAATATAATCTAAATAATGACTGCAGTGATCAGCCTTGCATTGAATATAGTGGCATTTGCTTTGATTGCCTTCATCGCGATCATGTTCTACTTCGCATACGAGGAATACCGAGGCGGCAAGGATTTCTGCATCACCAAGGACACGATAGAGAAGACTAGCGGCGTGTTTGATAAAGTCTATGGAATAGGCTCGTGGGCAAAAAAAGAAGCTGAACCCTTCGAAGAAAGAGATTTAGTTCCTTACTCGATGGAAGTTGATGAAACCGCCACCCCGTCTGTCCCGGCTATGACTCCCGAATACGAACAAACTGATGATTCAGAAGACTATAGTGAATTCCTCCTAAATCAATTAGAACCTATCATTCTAGAACAACACGCTGAATATGTCGCTGATTCTAATCACTCAACCCGCGGAGCGTCTACTCAAGCCGAAAGAAGCAACCGAGAAGATGTCGTACCCCAATGGGGCCTTCGACGTGTCAACTATGGTTCCGATATTCTTTCTAAGAACGCCACTACTGTTCCAAGCTTTGAATACTCTGGAGAAACAAAGTCAAGTAATTTGAACGCTCTTATTGGAGCTTAGATATTAGCGGCAATCCATCCACAGAATGCTCCAACGAAGTTAGCAAAGAATGGTATGATAGTGTAAGTATCCATGCAGTCAACATTGATAGCTGTAGCTAGAAGCCTTGGCCCAAAGTCTCGAGCCCAGTTATAGCTGAAAGCCGTTTGATACCCCATAGACATAACAACAGTCGTTAGACTACCAGCTATAGCGTATTCGGCATAATCTGCAGAAGATATCTTGAAGATGCATAAAGCGAATAGAAATGTCCCTATAAGTTCGATGAAGAATGCCTGCGTGTGGTTAATCCCTTCAGCTGGCGAAGTCGCGAAGTACTTACAGATATCATCAGGGTAAAGATTAGAATTGAGACCATATGTAATCGCCGCGGCACTGAAAGCTCCGAGGACTTCAGCAGTCACGTATATGGCAAACTCACAAAGAGAGATCTTCTTGGATAGTAAGAAGTCACAGGCCGCGATGCATGGATTCAGATAAGCGTTTCCGTACTTAGCAATCTTAATCCCTAGAAGTAGATTGAGCCCCCATGCGAAGGATACTCCTTCCCAAGACATGCCTGATGGCAATAGAGAGTATATGACTATGTTGTTAAGAGACAAGGTCATGAACGTAAGCATTCCGAAGTACTCAGACACTAGGAGTGCCCATTTATTTTTTTGCTGGGGTTCGTCAATTCCGAATTCCATGTAAGACTATAGTAAGAACATAGTCGAGATTCTAAAATCAAATGGCCGAACCTTTTGGAATGTATAACAGCGGCAATATATGCTACTTCAACAGCGCGATGCAATCCCTCTACTCTTCTAAGTACTTCTTAGAACATATACGTTCGATGGACTCTCCTATAACAAAGGAAATGGCTACTATAGCGAGTAATCAAGATTCATACAATCTGAATGTGTTCAACGCGTTCATGGCAAATACGAGCAACAAGTCGTTCGGACACGGGCAAGAAGACGCGGGAGAGTTCATAGTGCTTCTATTCGATCTGATATTCAAGAGCAATCCGTTCATGTACACGTATAACTGTTCTCTATTCTGCATGAACTGCAGGAAGTCCGAGGAAGTGTCTCAAGACAGAAACCTATTCTTCTATACGAGTCTTAGAAACATACAAGAGTGTACCATAGATAACAAGCTTCCGGATCCTAGTCTAGTGAAGTTTATGAAGAACAATTTCAGTAAATGCTACGGCACTGCGTGCAAGCAATGCGGGTGCGGTAAGATGGTGAAAGTGAACCGTATTGATGAGGTGGCGGAGCTGCTGTTCGTTTCACTTCATCCGGATACTGACAAAAAAGAAAAGTGCCCTTATCCGAGCTATGCTCACTTTGATAGCGGAAACGATAGGCACATCTATAGACTCATTTCAGTGATTTACCATAGCGGGACTAAGGAGTCGGGTCATTACTATGCGCGCTGTTTAAGGAATTCCTGGTTTGAGTTCAACGACTTGCAGGTAACTCCTTGTTCGTATCCAGAACCGGAGGCGAACGCCTACTTGCTTCTCTACGAGTATCAAAGAACAGACGAAGACGCGGCTAGGCCTTGCGTATAGACAGAGCGTGATAGCTAGTGCCTTCGATGCGGCCCTTGTCTGTGTCGAAAGAATATTTCTTTGGATTAACGAGAACAGAGACATCTCCGATATACCCGTAAGTCAATAGAATAGGATCTTCTGTGATGCACTTCCCTGTATGTACCTTAAAAAAGTAAGCAGGAGCGTTTAGCTTCTCTTTCGATTCCTTATCCAGCACAAGTATGACATGTTTGTCTTCTTTTTTGTAGACCCGTCCTTTGATTCTGATTGGCATTAGAGTGTAAATCCTTCTGGCGGGGTGTATAGCTCCTTACGAGCAGGTTTTGAATTAGGAAGTTTCTTCTTACCTCCGCAAACGCGCTCCAGGTTAAGGAGTCTAACCTTCTCATTGACCTTCTTTTGTCTGACACATGCCGCGATGTCCGCGAGCATCCATAGAGCCTTTTGACATTCTTGGAACTTGTCAGAATCATCTCCGATGTATCTCATGTTGAATATGAGAGGCGATATCCCGGACTTGTCACAATACTTGACGAGATCAACTGAAAGCTTGCTTGCTTCTAATTCTAGATGATCATTCATCCTAGAGATGTAGTTGGCCTTCTTGTTGGTTTTCAACGAGTACATCTTCGTGATATTGATCCCAGTCTTATCCAAGTCCTTGAGAATGTTCTTAGCTTCCGCGTCTATAGAACAGTCATCGATCATGGATTCGGCCTTCTCGATCGTTGCCTTCATACGATCATGGCACGAGGACGTTTCATTGAACAGAACCTTAAGCTTCTTGTCCTTGCTTACCATAACGGATCTGTTTCTGTTCATCTCCTTATGGTTCTCTTTACGCATATGAGATTCTTGAGACTCTGAAGAGTATTTCTTGGCATACTGAGTTATGAATCTCTTACAGTTCGAAAGGATGTCATCATCAGACTCCGCGTTGAACTGCTTGTCATAACAGATAAGTCTAGCGAACTGAGTAGTTAGCTGCTTCTCGAAGTAGTAGTCTAGATCGATCGGGAGGTTTTCCTGTAGCGCGTAGCTGAGGTACTCCATACGATCTCCTTTCTTGATCTCCTTCTTCGTACCCTTGTACGTGTAAAGCCTATCGAAGTCCATGATCTTAGTCACGACATAGTTGAATCTTTCGAAAGGAATTGGAGGTTCTCTTAACTCCTCTATCATTCTTTCTCTGAATCTGATAACAGGCACATTATTCTTCCCGGGTTTGTATATAGCGGTTTGCTGAAAGTCGGCTATATTCCATTCCTTAGTGTAAACGTAGTCAATCTTCTCAATCACAAGATCCAATAGTGTCTTGTTGTTGAAGATACTCATACTCTCCCACATTGTCTCAAGACATACAATACGCAATATCTGAGAGACTCCTCTCTTCTTCACCTCTAGTCCTCTGATGAACATTTCGCTAGGTTTGAAGTTGACTAAGCCTTCATGGGCAATGCCATAGTACTTCTTGCGAGATAGGAAGCCGACGGGGAACAGGACCTCTTCGTATGCCATCTTAAGGAATCTAGTGCCGTTATCCGATACCAGAAACTGGTTTACTTCCTTAGACAATGACTTAACCAATCCGAATGTCTTATCGACTAGCTCAGTGCAGTATTTCTCCTTAGAGCAATTCCCTACTATGTACTCCTGAGTGGGATCGGCGAACTCTTTCTTAGAGAATGAGAAGTATAGAGAATCAGTATCGCCGTAGTAGATGCGGCAACCCTTTGACTCTATGAACTTCTTGACTTTCCTAAGGTTATCTTGCCCAGCCGAAGTGATACCGCCTGCCAGTTCTAAGATAAACAGTGGTGAGTTCTTGTTTCCCAGTTCTCCGTAGAAGCAGTTCATGTACACCTTGAGTGCCTTCTGTTTGGTATCGCAGTACTTGAGATTGAATAGGCATTCTTGATACTCTTCCGAAGAAGCATAGTCCTCTGAGTGCTTCTCAAGATGTTCTTTCTTCTCCTTGTAGATAGCTAGAGACTTCTTCATCTCAGCTCTCTGATTAAAGAGATCTTGAAGAATTTCTGGATACAGTCCAAAGGATCCTCTCTTCTTGTCTACATTGTCGTTACACACGTCATGACGCACAGTCCACGCGACTATGTCTTTAGAGTGGCTTTCTTCATTTACGTCTGTATAGTTGTAAACGAAGTTGATAGGATGTATGTCGTAGCCTTCTGATGCCAACTGGTCCTTATGCTCTGGCTCAGTGACCAAGTATTCAGGACTAAGGTTGTACGCCATGATAAGACTCGGATATAGCGAGCTATAATCGAGAGCGGTAACTGGCAAATAGCCTTGTTCTTCCTTTTCTCGCAAGTATGCGCGATAGCTCTCGACTAAGTCTTCCGGACTCATGGGTATATAAGTGTAATCTATATCAATTTTGAAATCATAATCATATGGCCAAAAAAATGCAACCAGTTACTTACCGGATTTGAGTAGTTCGAGAGCCTTAGCGATGAGCTCGCTATCATCTATCTTGAGACGTATTTTGCAGAATTCTTCGAAGCTCATGAGGGGATTCACGAGTCCAGTATCTGGCGGTAGCACGAGTGCCCCTGGGTATTTACCCTCCATCTTGTCCTCGTCTTTGACTTCCTTCTTCATAGAGTCATAGAAAAGATCTTTATCTATAGCATGACTCACGATCAGGTTTCTGACCTTGGATGAATTAGCTCTATAGAATGCATCGAACAGAGAAGTGTAAGACAATAGCCCGACTGCTCGTCTATCCTGTATTAGATTGATCTTATGCACGAGTTGATGTAGACGCAAGCAATCTACGTAACAGTATTTGGCCACGTCGCCCAAACCATCGTAGTCCTTAGAAGCATAGTATCCGAACAGCTTAGGGATCGGCATATCGTCCTTGGATTGCATGTTGTAGATCTCTAGATAGAATGCCAGGCTGGATTTGCTCTCTGTTGGGTTTAACTGCATGAGAGAAACTCTTAGATCAAACGCAACATATCCATGGAGTCTGATATTGCACATCTCCTTGTCTGCCATATCAGCAGAGATCTTGATCTTCTCTGAAGTGAATATGTATTTGTCTTTGTTGTCTTTGATTAGGTCATACTTGTTCAATGGCTTCATAGACATATGATCCAACATCTTGTCTTGAGCATTCAGGAGCCTTGCCTTAGCATAGATGTTTGGCCAATCGAAATCAGAACCGTTAAACTCGTAGATGATATCTGGCTGAATAACTCCAATGATAAATGCGAATGCAAGTAGGATGGTTTTCTCGGAGTCGCATACTATAGTCGTATACTCTTTATGCGGTTTGCAGTCTTCCGTTATCAACGACAAACCCAAACATTCTTTAGGATTGTTGATGAAGTGAAAAGTCATTCCTATGTTGAAGATGACATCATCGAGCACCTCACCTGAAGGGATTCTGGTCTCCTTCAGTAGATTGTTAGGATCGAAATCAGAAGAGTACTGTTCTATATCAAAGGCCATAGAGATGGTATTATCATTTCTGAAGACACTGGGGTTCCATGCATTGTTTCCTTCGAATTTGGACACGTCAGATATATCTACCTTGATTACGTACTTAGTCCTAAACTGTGAGTCCCTAGACAATGAATAGTTCGTCAGAGTATTCCATCCGGAAAGTGCCAGCTTGTACTGTCTAGCTACTACGCGGTAGTAGTTGAATTCATCATTATTGTATGACTTGATTCCTTTGCGTTTCAAGACATCGATGAATTGTTTTCGGTGCCAGAAATTCCTGAAGAAAATCCTAAAGAACGCAGACTCTTTCTTTGAGAATCCAACAAGTTTTTTTCCTTTCCTTAAATCTACTGAAACTTTGGACCGAGAGCCCTTTAGATTTTTAAGCATAATTTTATCGTCACATAATTCTTTGATCCTTTGCTGGTTCGCTGCCATGCTGATAGTCGAATCAAACTCGATGTCGACTGAAGGATACACTCCTTCGATGACCACGGTGGTCTTACTCCCGCAAGGAGTTATCCCGTATGCGATGACAGCATAGTCTTCGAACATGATCGATTCATTGATGTCATTGAACAAAACAGGAAGAGGTTCAAGTCGATTAATCACTTGCTTAGTAATCTGCATGGCAGAGCTGTCTAGAAGCTTACTTCGCGAGAACTCCTTAGACAATACGGACTCGTAATTCGACTCTTTGATCTTGATCATGGCTATACATTATCTAAAAAAATCAATTTCAAATATGGAACTTCTCGCTCGGCCATCCAATTACTCTACTGAATTCAGTAAGGTCGAACGCAAAGCCATCCAATACAATCATACCGGAAGTCTCATCAAACACAGCATCTGATGGGATGTATTTCCGGATAAGGCAGTTGAATTCTTCTTTAGGCATATCGGACTTAGCTCCTGAGACGTACTGAATCACAAATTTAGTGAAGTCCTCTGAAGATCTAGTAATCTCCTTCATGTCAGCATCTTTATCAGATTTGAAGATCTTTCTATCTAAGGTATTCATGTAGAATTTGTTAAGCTTGAAGTGCTTATTGGAGTATTGTTGGATGTCTTCCGCGATCCGTATGTACTCAGTGTATTCATCACTTTCTGGGACTTTCTCCGTGCGCATGAACACTTGAAGTCTCTTGAATCTAAAGGATTCGCTCATCAACACCGCTAGAGTATCTCCTCCAAGGTATACATCAGGACCGACTGGTACTCTATGTCTATAGAATATCATAGAGAACGGATCATACTTGAACGGGCTCTTTACTTCTACGTACATTTGAAAGCTTAAGGAAATTCAATTTTGACAAAATTGAAAGGATAATTCTTTAGAAAATGAGTAAAGTAACTGGCACTCTAAACGGCAATCTGCTTAAGCTAAGCGGCAACTCTGACGAGATCAATGAGTTCAACCACAAGCTAAGCTTGTTCGCCCAGTTCCTGGATACCGTCGGTACTAAGAACCCTAGTGAGCTCATTAAACTGATGAGCGCTCAGGTGCTTCAGCCAAGTAAGACTGTCGATATTGGCATAGCTGGCGAGAAATTTGTGGAAGAGTACATTGACTCGCATCTCCGCCTTAACGAAGAATGGCATGTTACTAATGTTTCTAAAGACGGAAAGATGAGTTCTGATCTAGAACTTGCTTACAAGAATCTCCATTGTGTGATTGAAGTCAAGAACATTCAGACCAAGTTGAGTGAGTGCAATGTCAAGAAGTTCAGAGAAGAATATATCTTGAACGAGTCCAAGCAATACAACTCTGGTATCTTCGTTAGTCTGAATAGTGACTACTATCCTGGCACAGGAGTTAGCGACTTCCATATTCAAGAGATTTCTGGACGCTTCGTGATCTACTTGGCTAGAGCGAAAGAGAATCCTGAGAAGATCATATTCGCTATGGAAGTCTTGAACCAGCTCGTCAATATCACTTACGATAGAGACAACAAGCGCCTTCTGGACATGTTGAACAAGCAAGTGAAGCACTACGGCGTCCTCTCGAGCAATGCCAATAAGATCGCTGCCGCCGCGAAAGAGATCAAGCAAAACATTGATCAATTCAAGAAGGACCTCATTGAATTCATCCAATCTTGTTCCAAAGAATCCGAGTGATTTAAAAGTTGAATTTTTTTGTCATTAGTACCAAAGAAAGTATGTCGAAGATTGTCTTGATCGTGAAAAGCCAAGTGAATGAGATTGAGGAATTCACCATATACCATTGCAACGTGATGGCAGTGCCTATCGAATCCAACAAGGATTCCTATGTTCATCTTCTATCCTATGATAAGAAGAACCGAGCCAAGGAAGCACTTCGCGGATTCATGAGAACATTGTCTAGAGACTTGGAGTACATAGAAGACATCGATCTCTTGTTCTTGTCCGCATCTAAGGACAAGCTGTACGCCTGCGTGAAGCCTCACCGCCGTATCGCCTCTATCATGCATCACGATGAGGTAACCCGTCGCGTGGCCACGCGTGTGTCCAACACTCTCCACATGTACTGGAAATGAATTTGTTTTTTGTGTGAAAACTGAATGTAATCATATGGATTCTGCCGAACTTGAGAAAGCATTTCAAGCAGCCCAGTCTTTCGCACTCATACCTATCTTGAGACTTCTGAAGGATTCTCTGTCCTTTGAAAACAATACAGGAGTGGATGATACCAAAGAACCTGGAAACATAAGTCTTCGATCTAATGATGATCATATAGTCGCCAAACTTGAGAAAGTCCCTAATGATTACTCCATAATGGAATCTTTCAATAGAGCTTTCGGAAAGAGCTATACCACTTTTGAAGCTGAAGAGGCAGACACTACTTCCGACGCTAACTTGAAGGAGATGGCTATAGGCGTAATCGTTCACTTAATGAAGTCCGCTCATATAGTTTTCTCAAAGCTTAGAGATGAACCCGCTCTAGCTGAACATCAACTAGAAATGGATTCCAATACTAAGATACACCTTACCGGTTATTCTGAGTTTCTCTCAGTTACGTTCAATCTCGAAAGTCGTTGTGACTGAAGGTATACTTGAACTGCATGACAGCAGCTCCTAGAGAAATGGCCCCCACTGCTCCGGATATGAAAGTGTTGACTAGATTGAGGCTATTGAGGAAATCTAGGTCTTTATTTTTTTCTTTGATCTCAGTAGTCAAAAGATCGTCTTTGATGTATATAGAAGAATAGTCTTTCACTGTGACCATGTAGTATATGGTCGTGAAGAAGTAAATGACGCACAGCAGTCCTGTGATGACCGAGCAAATAATCATCACCTTAGACCACTTTGTTTCATAGTTCATATACCTATTAGATCGCACAAATCGGATCATCTTGGATTGCATGCTATCCGATCTAGAAACATGAGTTTCTCGCTTATTGAGCGGTATCCCGAATAGCTTAACATCTGGCTTCTTCTGAACTATACTTGGTTCTGCCGAACGAGTAGCCCAGCTATCTTCTTCCGACTTATTAGAAGAGAATGGTATGGCCTCTGTCAGATCCCTGGTTGATGGTGCTATTGGAGTAATCTTCGTCGAAAATATCCTATTCATGGTATACATATGCGCACATTAATTATACTTCCGAATACTATTCTCAATGCGGCATTCGAGGCTGTGAAGCATCTGAATATAGATTTGATCGTGATAGTTCTAGATGAATACTACTTGAACGAATCACAGCATATCCAGAAACTAGCGCTTATGCATGAAGCAATAGACTCGTTTGCAGACGCTTGCGATTCTGCCGGCATTCCTTCAGAATTGGTTATAAGTCATGTAAAGAAGATGCGCGAAGAACCGTATATCTTTGAACCCTTGGATAATGACATGTATGAGAAATACGGATACTGTAAGATGATACGAAATCCATCTGCGCTGCTGTCTAGAGAAGAAGTTACAGCAATGCCATTGTTCACTAGGCAATCGGACTTTTATAAGCACATGCGGTTACGCTTCAAGGTACTCGTAGACAAGAAGAAGCCGGAAGGAGGGAGATGGTCTTTCGATATATTCAACAGAAGTAAGTTTCCAAAGGACTATAAGGAAATCCATAAATGTTGCAGATCTCCGATAGAAGATGTAATCAAAGCGTATCCTAATGCGTATGGGTGTTCTAAGAAACTATACTATCCGTCTACATTCCGCGGAGCTAAGGCGTATCTCAATCACTTCATTAAGCATAAGCTAGACGAGTTCGGCGATTACCAGGACGCGTTCGATTCGGAGATAATGGTCGGCAATCATGCGAATATATCGGCTATGATGAATATAGGTCTTATAACTCCCGAATATGTCTTAAAGAAAGTCATAGAATCAGATGCTTCTCTATACTCTGTGGAAGGATTCGTTAGACAGATTCTAGGATGGAGAGAGTACATGAGATATGTCTACTTGAGAATGCCTAATGTTCGCAAAGAGAAGTACCTTACACGCCTTGGATCTGCAAAGGTGCCAGTACAATGGTACACAGGAGATACCGGAATCCCCATATTCGACAATACTATCAAGAAAGTACTTGAAACCGGATATGCTCATCATATCGAAAGACTGATGATACTAAACAGCGCCATGGTTATGTACGGGTTTTCGGCAGATGAGATACACCAGTGGTTCATGCGTATGTTTGTAGATTCATACGAATGGGTTATGTACGGGTGCGCGTATATGAATCACAACTCACTAGCCAAGAAAGATAGATATATGTCTCGGGTATACGTGTCTAGCGGTAACTACATTCGCAAGATGTCTAACTATAGAGGAGATAGCATAGAGGTCTTCGATGCACTGTTCAACAAGTTCGTGACTAACAATGCGAATCTTCTTTCATCAGACTACATGATGGCAAGCCATGTAACTCGACTGCGATCAAAAAAATAGCGTGGTCACGCGATCAAAAAAAAAGACTAAATGCTCCCGGCGAGGATCGAACTCGCGACCTCTGGCTCATAAGACCAGTGCTCTACCGACTGAGCTACGGGAGCTCGGTATATATTGATACACGTAAGTTCAATAAAAAAAATATTTTGAGTTCTGTTTTTCTGGTGTTTTTCTGGTGTTTTCTGGTGTCTCTAAATCAAGTATTATATACATACCGCATTAGGTTTAATGCAGTAGTTTGGCATATTTGATGCTATAACTATAGAAACGGAAATTCAATTTTTTTTTATACTTAGACAAGTATAAGGAATTCTTCAAATATTGCTAGAATTTGTCCCTTTAAGTATAATGACTATCCTTATAGCTATAGCCATAGCGGTGCTGCTTTCCTTTATATATGTGTGGAATAAGCAAAGCAAGCAAAGCAAGCAACTGACCGATGAAGAGATCACAGATATCATGTCTAAAGGGTTTATCGATGGAGTTACTGAGAACTCTAAAGATTATATGGATGTATCGGCTAAGAAGGCGATAGCCGATATGATGAAAGAAATGGATGACACTCCTCTAGAAACTGTCACTCCTTCGATCCCTTCAATGCCTTTGATGCCTTCAGTTCCTTCGGTTCCTTCGGTTCCTTCAATGCCTTCAGTAACTGCTATTCCCAAGAGCACACCTATACCGTCGGCTCCTTCTATTCCAAAGACTAGTAAACCTGCGCCTCCCGTTGAAGATCGTAAGAAATTTTACGAAGGTTCAATCAATTGGAAGTTCTCTGATGTGAATCCTAACAATGATTGCTGGGTCAATTGGGACTATGTTACTGGATCTGGAGAGGTCATTGAGTCGCAGATCAAGCGCTCTTTAAAGCGGAAAGACGGTAGAGAATGGTGCGCCGTAGACAAAGCTACCCCTAATAGCTATCGTAGAGAGTTTGACGAAGTGGAACCCCATTCTGTTCTTGATACTGTGAATGAATATACTGGAAACATATGGGGGTTAACTGGAGCTATAGGTCTCGGTATGACGGAGGAGTTAGTCCATAGAGCTATAGCTAAGAGCGCTGAGTTGAGCGCAAAGAGGGCAGCCAAGAAAGCGGCAGAGACAGCAAGTAGAGAACTACTCAAAAGAGCTACTAAGGAGCTGAACGAAGAACTAGGTCAGCAGGTTTCGAAGAAGATCGGCCAAAGAGCCGACGAATCCGCTAAGAGAGCTTTGACCAATGTGAAGAAACTTCGAAAGGAGTTTGGAGACAAGCTAAGCCAAGCCGTTGCTAACAAGTTCGATTCCAAGGTTCTTTCAAAGCTAAGGAACAAGACAGCGGCAGAACTCAGACAAGGACTTATTGAGAAATTTGGAAAGAAATCGATGACTTCGATAAGAGACGATATCATGAAGAAACTCGCAAATACTATTACTTCTAAGAACTTAACTATATCAACGACAGCTGTCAAGAATCTGTTGAAGCAGAGGCTCAGCAGTCTGTCTGCCACTTATGCAAAGACCATATCGGTTACTCTTCAGAAGAAGTTGTTGAGTAAGTTGAGTCTAGAGGTTCAGAAGGCAGCAGCCGCGCGGCTATACCGGGCTATCATAAGCAAAGTCACTAGCAGTGTGACGAACTATGTGACTAGGACAATAGCAAAGGCCATAGTCCTGAAGGCTATTCTGAAGGCTAAGCTCGTAGCGATAGCACGCACATTCTTCCAGCTTCAAGCTAAGCTATTTGCTTCTATAGGCAAGGCATTATCGGCAGGCGCGAATCTGAACGCCGCCAAGATTGCTGCTAAGCTAACAGCCCTGGCTAAGAGTATAGGGAAACAATCTATTAAGAGCGCGTTCAAGACAGGTCTATCTACTGCGGCGAAGATTGCATCGAAGCTGAAACCAGGCCCTTTGACAATATTCGACATCCTATCAACAGCTCTAGACGCGGCCGACCCTCTTAAGTACAACGCATTCATGACGAGCAAAGACTTCAGAGAAGCCGCTATCAAATCTGACCTCGATAGAAAGAATCTGTTTATCACTGAGCTTCTCAAGTCGGACAGTTTCAAAGACAGCGGTCTCACCGCAGAGGACATCGAGTATCCTACTAAGCTAGACCCCACTAGCGATCTCCCGGCAGCTGATGACGAAGCAGCTATAACAGCCAAGATAGACATTCTCTTCAAGATGGCGAAGGTAAGTGAACCACATCCATGCATAGCCAAGTTCGTCGATACCATGAATACTGACCTTGCTGCTAATCCTTCTCTAGACTTAGATGCTGCCGGTGTGATGGACAAGTATATAGATCTCATGAATATAGATGCAATCACTACAATGGTGAAGATAGACAACTGTATGAAGGTCGGTGGAGTCGTATACGATGTAGACAAGTGCACTTACTCTAAGGAAGCATGTAATAAGCTATACACATGGCCTCTCGATAGTGAGAAGAGACCGAAGGACATATATGCTGAACATAGGAACGGTATATGCGTTCAAGGTAATCCAGAGATAAGATCCATGTGCGACACAATCGGCGCGGACTGGAGTAGTGACCTTAATACTTGTCTCATTACTAAAGGATACTGTTTCAAGAAAGGAGGTACTTGGGATCCAGATACTTTCGAGTGCAAGATTCCTCTGAAACAAGAGATCATAGAGTACATATTCGGAACTACTGTGACCAGATTTAGCAAACAAGCAGTGGAGACGGCTCGAGTGGCCATCAAGTCTATATTCGATACATTCCTAGAAGGATGCGGTCAAGACGGTGAGATCAAAATACTGGGAAAATGCGTGGATGGAGGTGATCTATCTTCAGGCGTTCGACTCAAGATATGGGACTGTAATGGGTCAAAGGCCCAGCAGTGGTACTACAGCGAAAGAGACCGTACTATCAGACCAATCGCGGATCAAGGTAAGTGTCTAGAAGCTACTAGTGGAATGATTCATTTGTCTCCCTTGAAGTTAATGGACTGTGTGAAAGATTCCAAATCTCAGAAGTTCACATACGATGATCAGACTGGAGAAATTAAGGGGTACTATAACCCTTCGGTGTGCGCGGACCTAGACAACATAAACACTAGCAATGGGACTACTTTCAACATGATTCAATGTAAACGAAACGATGCTCAAAAGTTTGCAATGAAGCGAAATGAAATCACAGACATGGGCGCGACTTGCTATGTTGATTCGTCAAGACCGGCTGACTGTCCAGATAGCTACACCAACAACGGACTCACATGCGGAAGGGGCGGAGACGAGGCGTTCAAGGATAGCGGCCGACCTGCTGACTGCCCGGAAGGGTATACCAACAACGGACTCACGTGCGGTAGAAGCGCTCAATCTAAGACTTCTGATTTTGGGCTCGGCATATACGAAACAGCAGATTGTCCAGACGATTACACTAACACTGGAACAACTTGCTATTACTGGGGATCTAGCTTTGAGAGAGATTATTTCTCTAGAGCATTTTCTTCTATCGAGAGCGACAAGAGAAGATGCGAAGAAAAATATGGGTCAGGTAAATGCGAAATAGTTGGAGTTACTGGGTCAAGACTAGCGCGTCCTTCTTGCGAGACAGAAGCTAGATACTTAGGCAAAAGATTCCCAGAAAAGTACTCCGGCGATGGTCTCAATACTATGGGGGCAAGATGCCATAGAGTGGCTAATACCCTCGGCACAATCAGCGATAAAGGAGTATGTCCTCCATCGAATGATTCTAAAAACATGTACACCACAAAGACTGGAGGTCTATGTTATGTGAATTGCGAGAAAGCATACGGTCCTGGATGGTATAACAACGGAACTTCTTGCTGGAAAGATGTGTCTACATTAGGCACTGACTCCATGACCTGTAGAGATGGTGAATTTCTTAATCCTACGACTGGAAGATGTTACAAGAAATGTGCAGAAGTATATGGAGATGAATACATGCATAACGGTGTGTCATGCTACCGATTGGCAAGTACTCTTGGAGAAGGCTCAATGACCTGTAAGCCTTGGGAAAGATACGTGTTAGGCAGATGCTATCCTAAGGTATTCCATGACATGACGGATGCCGGCCTAGTTCAATCTAGAACTAAGGACCAAAGGAAGGATGTACTGGCAGGTATCTCGGCTCAAGTGAATCTTGCCGTAGACGCTATAAGACCTGATACTCAAATGACTGAAGAGCAGAAGGCGGCCTTGTATACGGCAACTCGCGGCTAGCTCGACAGTCGAAGCCTTCGGAACGAAATTGAATTTATCTTTTGAGTATAAGTGTATCATGAACCTCGACTCTGATCAACAGCGTTTCATCAATTCTCCTATCCAGGACGCTCGCGTACTTGGAAACCCAGGATGTGGTAAGACCAGATCTATCATCGAGTTCATCTGCGATAAGAAGCTTAAGTCCAATGAATTCATTGTACTTACCTTTAGTCGCGCAGCTGCTGCTGACTTCTTGAAGAAAGGCAAGGCTCGAAAGAAAGTGTTCAACGGTAAGAACATCCGGACCATCCATTCTCTAAGCTACGAAGTGTACAACAAGATTACCGGCGCTACCTCTAAGTTCTTGAATACGTTGATTCTATCGACTCTTCAATATCTCAAGACTAAAGATGATCTGAATCTCTTTGAAGATTGTAAGGTGATCGTCGTCGACGAGGCTCAGGATATCTCCAAGACCCAGTATTCATTCGTGACCGAGTTAGCTAAGCTCATTGGCTGCAACGTCATCATGGTAGGCGATCCTAACCAGAACATCTACCAGTTCCAAGGAGGGTCCGATGAGTTCCTGCTGAACCATTCTTCTATAGAGTTCAGACTCATGAAGAACTATAGGTCCACGGGACAGATAGTCGACTTCCTGAACCAGATTAGACCTCATAAGTCTAAAGTGTTGATGGAATCCATGAGTCCTAATTCGGGCCCATTGCCAGTACTCTACTCTGAGTCTCCTGAAAAGATTGAGGAGTTCATAGTCGAGAAGGTGAAAGAGCTTCACGCTGGAGGATTGCCTTTGGAAGAGATTGCTATCATTGGATCCATGAAAAGATCAAAGTCAGGATACGCTGCATTAGGCCTTAGTATGGCAGCTCAGAAGCTATCTGAAGCCGGCATCGAGTTCTTGCAACACTACAACGACGGAGATGAAAGATCTTCAGAGAAAAAGATAGAAGTAGAAGAGGGTAAAGTCAATTTACTGACTTGCCATGCTTCTAAAGGCTTAGAGTTCGACACTACCATAGTGATCAACTATCAGTTAAATACGTACTCTAGGGTTCCTACTAAAGAAGACTATCACCAGCATTGCTATCTGTGGTATGTTGGTCTGAGTAGAGCCAAGAACAAGATGTTCATTTGCAACAATTATAAGAAGCAAGTACACCCACAGGTCAATGAAGTAAAGGGTATCAGTATTGCCGGTAGATTGTTGAATAGAGTGCCTTTAGTGAATACTAAGTTCTCTGAAGATAATCTTGTCGATATGCATTACGTGACCGACGTCATCAAGAATAATCTCATGTTCAGTGAAGATATATTCTTGGGACTTCAGAATGCCGGAATGTTTGACTGTGACATAGATAGCATTGAGCACGACCCTGACTTTCTCCCTGACATGGATCCTAGATACTCGGCAGTCTATGGAATGGTAATGGAATCCATGTTTATATATGTTTCTATTGGCAAAGACAAGAAGAAGTTCTCAGACATGATGTTCGAGTATTTGAAAGAATGCGTCATGATTGACTTCAAACACAGCGTTATTGTCGATAGATTCAAATCAAGAGGAATACTCAATTGCGACGGAGTTGCTTGCTACGATGCATGCGTCTCCTATAAGAGTAAATGCTCCAATGGAGAGAGATCTGTATTGAGCTACATAATAAAGCATATAGACGTGCTTGCAAGGAATAGGAAAGTCCCGAAAGAAAGAGTGTTTGTCAAACTAATGGTTAACAATAATGCTCAAGAATTCGATAAAGTCTTTGTCAATGGGCTATGTGCAAATATAGCGACATCTGAAAACGACAAAGAAGTATTCGACAACCTATTCGATGTCATCATGTACAGATACTCTTATGATCATGAGAAGAAGTTTATGAATTCTGAAGACTTCCAAGATGATAAGGATGCTTTGTTCGAATACTACGCAAATGTAGAAACGGCGGTCGCATCTGAGTCCGGTCACGAGTTTGAATTTGATATTCCTGTGAAACACCCTTTGATGCCTCTATCTGGAAGAATGGACGCGCTACACGGAGACAAGATAATAGAGCTCAAATTCACCAATGAGATCACTGAACTGCATAAGATGCAATGTCTTCTGTATATGGCTTGCTCTGGTAAGCAATCCGCCAGGATTATCAATCTGAAGACTTTAGAAGTAGTCGATCTTACTCTTGCTGATGAGAACAAGTGGCTACTCCACACTACCATCTCTAAGGCTATCAAAGAGGATATGAAGTCGCCTATTATGGTGCTTGACTTGGAGACCAATAGCAAGGTTGCCAGCGACAAGTTCCCTGAGATTTCTAAAGACTCTATGGAAATAATTGATCACCATATCTTTGAACTACATACTGGTTCTGTGATTTCTACTGGTCTAGTGAAGAACAAGTGGCCAATCACGAATGCGCACATCCACGGCATCAAAGACGCTTCTTCTGGAATGACCAAGGTCAAGTTTGGGAAGGTTATGAGTTCTCTATCCGGCGCTACGTTCATCGCTCATAACGGGAACTCATTCGACTTCAAAGTCCTAAGAGAATTAGGCTATATGCCTGGGGATGTCAAGCTACAAGACTCGCTAAACATCTTGAGACCATATGCTAGCCTCCGCGGGAAAGCCAAGAACATGAAGCTAGAGCATCTCTACAAGACATTCGTCGACCCTGATTACGTGCAAACGCACAGGGCCAAGGAGGACGTTGACATGATCATAGACCTATTCAGAGTCTTTGGAATTACCGCCGATGACATCTCTAAGATGTAATCACCAGATGTAATCACCGGATGTAATCACTGCATATTTTTTTGACTATAGTATAGTCATGGTAAACATCAAATCACTCATCTCATCAGATCCAAGAATCAATCAACTCCGAGAATCAGAACTATTTAGAATAGAAGACTCAAACAACCTGTACTTGCGAGTACAGGGCGCAAACCGAAGATTGTTGTGCAGTACTGCTGATCTCAAGTACGGCATAGGCACATCCTCTCCTTACAGCAAGCTAGGCATCAATGACGACTCTGGTAACTGCTTGAGTTTGACTCGTGATGGTCTACTGCAGAGCACGTTCACCATAGACGCTACTGGCGTATTACTTCTAACGACTGCTAATGGATTCTCTCTCAATACTCCATTGAAACACTCTAGTGGCGGTACTGGTTACTCATCGTATACCGACGGAGATATCCTAGTAGCTAAGAACGGGACTCTTGTGAAGATAGCTGCTCCATCTCAGAGAGGCTTCCAGCTCATGTCTAATGGCCCGGATTTGCAATGGTCCAGTCACGTACTTAGCGATTATATGAATATGTCTAATCCGATCTTGGTATCCGCTGGAGTGTATACCGTTACAGTGTACTGCAGGAACTACACCGATACAGACTTTATTGCTCTATCTAACATAACCATTAGCTCTTCATTGTCAAACGTCTTGTTCGGCTCAGCGGTGATCAATTCGGAGATGACAATCCTTCCAGTTGCTGGCTTCCTCGTAGGGGACACTATCACTGTAGGATCAGAGACTAGAGAAATCATATCTTCCGCTCCAAGTTCTGTCACTGTCGGTTCTTCATTCAATACTTTCAACAAATGGACGCTTTCAGGTACCGCGTCTATGTCTACAACTCAGTTCAAGTTCGGCAGTAAGTCTCTGAATGCTATCAACACTTCTTCGTTCGCGACATGTGTTCTAGGTAAATCATTCACAGTCCCTCAGACAAATTGGACAGTAGAATTCTTCTTCAGACTCAATGCAGTTAACTCAGTCCAGTCTCTAACGGCGAGCAGCACAGCATTCAGCTTAGCTATCAGTTTTGCGATATCTCCGGCTAATGTGACTGTATCACTTGGTCAAGGAGTATCTTTCAATATACTGAATGCGTCGAGACTCGCCACGACTCTAGTCGCCAACACTTGGTACCACTTCGCCATCAGCTACGATGGCTCTAACTATAGATCATTCATAGATGGAGTCTTGAGAAATACTACAGCATCTGTTCTTCAGATCCCAGCTAATGCATTCGCGTCTATGAAAGTAGCAGGCGGATCGTCAACGTTCAACGGCTTCATGGACGAATTCAGAGTAAGTAAGATAGCTAGATACCTATCTGCATTCTCGCCGCCCTCTGCTATGTTTGTGAATGATTCCAACACTGTAATCCTGAACCATTTTGAATCAACTACGATAACCGCATCAGATGATAACTACAGCGGAACCGCATCTTATTCTAGAAACTTGGAATATGACTCATCTAACAACCAGGTGATGTATGCGTATGCTGTCGGTAATTCGGCCTACTGGTCATTCAGGTCATCTGAAAATAACCTAGTAGACGTTCCCGGTAATTCAGTGAATATCAGGAGACTGCCACTCTATAGAATAATTCTATCAGGAGTAGTTCAATCAATAACCGTGGTGGATGAATGGCATTATCTCAACACTTACATATTGATAGCCTCGGCTCTCAACAACACAGTGGCCACCAATATCAATCTCGGGACTTGGCTTCCTACTGTAAAGATGGTAAAGGTTTTGATAACTCATACGCATGTAGGCACTACTTCCTGTTCAGTGGTAATCAATGGCAATCTTCACCTTACAACCGCTACTGCGGGGTCTACTCAACTGATAGTCACTGTACCTTCTATATCCGCGAATCTATCGGTAACAGCAAGTAGTACGACCTATTCGTTATCTCTAATCGCATTTAGATAATTAGGCTAACAGGTGTAAATGGATACCAACCACGAGTTTCAATTCCCGGACTACCTAGCCTTAGCTGATTGGGTCCCGGAGCCTCCGAAAGTCATAACCCCTCTGTACTATTCATTCTTCTCCAAGATGCTTTCAAGAAACCCGTTTGTTCTCAAGTACCTAGAAAGGTTCAGCATAGACCTAGACGATTACTCTAGCGAGTATGATGTGTGGGGCGATATATCGATGAACCCAGGAGCAGTACCTCTTCTTTCTAAGAACTTAGATAAGATCAATTGGCGGTATCTGTCCGGCAACAGCGGTGCTGTGAACATCCTTGTAGATAATCCAAAGAACATATGGTGGAAGGAGTTCTCTGGAAACATAGCCGGTATAGATATACTTGAGAAGAACATACATAAGATCCATTGGCCTACTCTGTCTGGGAACATCAACGCCGGGCGGATCTTGCGAGAGCACATGGATAAGATCGATTGGGACGTGGCAGCCAAGAATCCCGGCATAGTAGACATCCTACAGATGAATATCCATAAAATCAACAAGCATCTATTATGTCTGAATACAGCAGCGGCACCATTGATAGAAGCCTACTTGAATGAAGCTCATTGGCCGGCTTTATCCGCTAACAGAGGGGCTGTAGACATCTTGAACAACAACCTCAATAGAGTAGACTGGGAGGCTCTATCCGATAACGAAGCCATTTGTGATATCATTGGAGTGGACATGCATAAGCTAGACATAGACAGACTCTCTAGAAACAAAGGGGCTATTGGTGTGTTGCCTGTCGGTTACATCAAGTGGCACTGGGCTTCCGCAAACGCGGCCGCTGCTGGTATCCTCAAGAAGAATAGGGGTAGAGTCAATAACGCGTACGTGCTGATGAATCATTCTATCGTGGAGTTTGATTACTCTAAGATCAAAAAAGAAAGACAAGCAATCAATCAAGAGATTCAAGCGCTGCGGTTGAAGAACCACTCCTCGTACTCGTCTTCGTCGAGATCGTAGTCGCTAGAAGAGAGCCATTCTTCGTAGATCGCCGGCGCGTACATCTTGGCAACCCTGTGTTCGCGTATCTGGGAATTCACTTCTTTTTTTGCCTCGCGCATCTCAGAGTAGTCGTAGCGATATTCCCAGATCCCGGGATTCATCATGAACCAAGCCGGATCAATGAGAGACATATGGCTTCTCAAGACTGGCAGCATCGCAGAGTTCATGGACAATCTTGACCAGAATACGCAGTCGAGGTTAGCCTCTAGAATGTCAGGTATGTGCGGGTTTCGGCTAGCGGATCTCCAATCAATCTCTTCCAAGTTGTTTCTCAAGATTCTCCCAGCATTCTGGTTCGCCGATAAGCTGGGCCAGAACACTTTCTCTAGGTTCCTTTCAAGAACATGAATCATGCTTGGGTTACTAGACATAGCTGGCCAGAACACTCTGTCTAGGTTAGCTTCCAATATGCGACCCGCACTGGCATTTCCAGATAACGCTCGCCAACAGACCTTGTCTAGGTTAGCTTCTATGATGTCGATAACCGCACTGTTTCCAGAGATGTCTCTCCATGAAACCTTGTCTAGGTTAGCTCTCAGAAGATGACCCGCGCTTCTGTTTCCAGACAAAGCAGGCCAGCAAACTCTATCTAAGTTCTCAGACAATAAGCTTATGATTCCTGGATTTCCAGAAGCTATTGGCCAGCATATCTTCTCAATGTTAGCTCTAAGAAGATGAATTGCGTTTCGGTTCCCAGACAACATGTCCCAGTTTACCTTCTCGATATTCCCTTCTAAGAGCTCGATAGCCGCGGCGTTTCCAGATAGCGCGTCCCAGTTAATGAGCCTAGGATTGGCTCTAAGGAAGTCAATAGCGTTCTCATTTCTTGACAATATGTCTGAGAATATATTGACTGACTCAGAGTCAGAGTCGTATTCGGATTCGTACTCGTAGTCGGAATCAGAGATGTAGCCTAGTTCTTCATTGAACATGTAGTCAAACACCCATCGAGCCATTCCCATAGCGATCATCTTGCATTACACCATTAAGAAAAGTCAATTTTATATATCTAATAACAACATCAAAAAAATATCATCAGATTTACGCTAGTAGCGGACATCCGCCGAAGTACTTGCTAGTGAGCATCGGCATTGAGCCAAGAGCGTTAAGCTTCGGAGAACTCTGGCATGCGACCAGCTTGGCTTTCGGCATGTCTCCGATGGATTGAAGACTAGAGTTGTTGAACAAGTATATCTCCGAAAGACTCGGATAAGAGCCGATCTGCTTGATGGCCGAGCACTGCACCTGCATGTGTGTCATTTCTGGAGACTTCGGAAGTTCTTCTAGTTTGAAGCAACGGACTACTGAGATCTTTGAAAGTATGGGCGTGTCTCGGACGGCTAAGAGATTCTTACAATCTGTGATATCTAAAGACTTCAATGATGGAAGACTAGACACACTCTCTAAGTTGGGACAATTGTCAATCGTTAGCTCTACGACAGATTCGAGACCATCTATGCTACGGAGATTGACGCAAGAGCTATACGTGACTTTGGTCATGCCGGCGACACCTGTTTTGCAAACGTTGCACATCAACTACTATTCTTACGTATTTGTAAAATCATAAAAAGTTGAATTCTGGAGACTTAAGTACTCTCTAATCAAGTGATGAACACGCAATTCGACTCAAGCATTTACTCCTGCGCTGAAAGCGTTGAAGCTGTTCGTCTCATGATTGACAGCATTCAAGGATCGCTTAACTGTCTCAATACTGAGATTGACATTGCTTTGAGATTCATTGCTAGCTGCGAGGACACTGTCGATGTACCTAGCTATAATCTCATGATTGAGTATAGCAATGCCAGAATGTCCTTGTCCGCTCTGATGGCAAGCAAGGATGTAGCCGTGAACGGGTTGGAAACCATGGGCTTTAGTCTCAAGTTCTTTGAAGCTAAACAGAAGCTTTTGATCTCCAAGCGTGAATCATTGATCGCTGAAGTTGAGGGTAATCGATCGCGCAGTAGCGACATGACTGCAATCGGCGAGATCTTCAAGAGAGAGATGGATGCCGCGAACGATGGCAGATTGGAATCTAAGAGCAAGCAAGCGGATCTGCAACGCAAGTACGAACTTGAAGTCGCCAAGAGCTCGGAACTCCCTGGGACTGGTACTTTGATCTTTCCACTCTAGTGATTTCATTTTTTGAAGTTCCGTAGAAGATAGACATGAATGACTTACCGGACTTCGCCATATACTCAATCGCTGAATTCATAGGAGCCGACGCTCGGCATATCTCGAAGCGATTCCAAGAAGCCGCGGTTGATCAAGCTTCTAGAAAGATATCTAAAGCATTCAAGCTATACCTATGGAAGAGCAAGAGAGCCCGTCAATTGCCTAGTATATACCGCAGACACGCTCTACGCATAGTATCTAGTTCTATGGACAAAAAAATGATCAAAGAGCTTCTCGTAGACGTTCAATACAAGTTCGCCAAGTACATCTATGCGTTCGCCATTGAGTTGAACACATCCGCGCCGATCGATGAAGACATAAGCTTGGCGGTGATGGAAGCACTCAAGAACAACACAACCGTCAGGTTTGCACGAATAGCCGCCGGTAAGAGCACCCAGGTCTTGTTGTCTAGTATTGTCTCAGGTCTAAAGAAGTATAAGAAGTATCTTAGGCAATGCTCACTGAGTCGACTTATCAATCATCTCGATGATACAGTGGTTGTAGATCTACACGCCCTCTAGCTTCAACTTACGCTCCCTCTAGCTTCAACTTACGCTCCCTCTAGTCTTAGGAAATCTGGATTGGTAGTTGATAAGAAATGATAAGTGCGACGGGCCGCCGTAGCGGTTGTTTTATAATCTTTCTCAAGTTCTTGTAGTCTATAGCTAAGAGTGTTGGCTTGCGTTCTAAGAATGTATAGTTCATTATACGCGTATACGAACATGGCGATCATTGCGATGACTATGGCAAGCAATACAATCCGCATTCTATATTGTTGAAAGTTGAAAATATCTGAAGTTAATATCACCAAGATGAGTCTATCGACTATGCGCATTCCGGCCTTCGAGTCCGTCATTTCAGAGCATATGGAAGCTGTTCATGACGAGATAGTCAAGATAGCGGAAGCGGTCGATTCGGCTGAGCGGAAACTCTCTGAAATCAGAACTCAACTGATGGAAATCGACGGGGAGATTCATGAAGCTGAGAACTTCATCAAAGCCTGTGAATCTGTAGAAATCTTCGGAGATCTAGAAGTTGGAAAGGAACTGTTAATCAAGTACAGATCGTCTATTGTATCTCTCATGGCGGTTCAATCTTTGAGATCTCTTCTAGAGAACAAGAGCGATACTTTGATCAAGAAGATTGATTATCGCAAGTGTAAGACTTACCAGATGTCGGCATATCGCGATGCAATGGATGCTCTTCTAGATGGAGACTTCCAGAAGCATGAACGCTTACTCTTCACTAAGACTAGGTACTACAAGAAAGCTAAAGAGATCTTCATCTCCGGATCCGGTCTGGTAGCCGATGGCAAGAAGCTCAAAGAAGAATACGAGGCTAAACGATCGGCGCTTATTCCGACCATCAGCAAGATTGCTATCGGCGTATACGTTCATCCATTGTGAGTTTTTTTTTGTCTGAAGTCTGAGTCATTAGAAAAAATAAAGTTATTGGCGCTTATTCTAGGATGATAAGCTCTAGAGGAGTCTTACGACCGTATCGCATACATCTTCCGATCATTTGCTCCATACGTTCATCATGCTGAGTCTTGAACACAATCAGGATATCTACGAACTCCAGGTTAAGACCTTCAGCGGAGAATCGAGAGTCCAAGAATAGGAGCTTTCTGCCCGGCTCGTCACTCTTGAACCATTTGATGGTCTGGTTCTGAGAAGAAGCCGTTCCTCTAAGGAGTCTCCCTTCTAAGACGATGTCTCGGCACTTGTCCGAGTGCGTGAACACTAGGATCTTCTTATCCATCGGAGCCGTGGACAGTAGGTACTTACATGCAGAGATCTTGCTTAACTTTCTCAAGTCTACTGAGTCAGAAGGTTTGTCTTCTTGCTTCGCCAGCTGGGTCACCATAGTCTCGAGACTGATTGGAGTACGGCATAGAGGACACTTGGCGTTGTTTGCCTTCAGTATAGAGACAACTACTTCAGTCTCGAACACGTTGTTACAGCAAGTCAATACGGTAGGGACCTGGATCTCTTCCATAGTCACTGGACACATATTGCTCGAACGGAGTCGTTCTTCTATAGCCTGAATCTTCTTAGAATACATCTCTATCTTCTCCATATGATGTGCTCTAAAGTGCGCATGCATGATACGATCGTGAGCCTTCTGATGCTCTTGCATCTTAACTCTGAGGGCATGGGTAATTCCGGCCACAATACCGTCAACTGTCTCATATTCAGTAACCCCCATGTATCTCACGGCTCCTTCAACGTCTCCAGACTCAATGTACTCAATGGCTGTGTCGTCTACAATTCCATTGAAGATAGTCTTCGCGCACTTGATAGTGCTTACGATGGCATCGGGGATGTTCATGGACTTCTCTGCGAAGCGCGTATCGGCTTCAACTCGGAACAGGTGCGCGTAAGGGCAGTGGAAAGAGATTGTCTTTATACCTTCATAACTCTGAAGATACTTAGGAAGACTTAACCTCATTACGCTGCACTTGTTCGCGGAAACGAGCCAGCACATCTTAGACTTGATACATACCGTTGTGGCCTTCAAGGGTCGGACACTGTCCGCTTCGTCAATGAAGAGTCTAGAGAACAGTTCGTGCTTATGCGCATCGGCAAAGTAGGCATACATCGTAGCGGATACCAGACAGATCTGCTTCAAAGGAGTCTTCTCAGCATGCTCTCGAGTGCGAAACATAGAGTAAGGCATTCCCGTGTTCTTGATATACTTCTCCCATTGAAGGATGATACCGTGAGGGACGATTATCACGTTACAGCCGTTGTCGCGGACAGGACTCAAAGCACAGACGTGATGGATATCAGTGCGTCTCAACATCTTATCCTGAGTGCTGAATCCACATAGCGCTAGAACGCTATAGGACTTACCATGACCAACCTTACTACAGATCAATCCAAAGGTAGGATAGAACTGGATAGACGGATACTCTTCAGAGAAGTCACCAGACTCAATCTTGAGACATCTATGAGCCACAGCCAACTGGTGGTCAAACATACGAATCGACCATCCGGAAGGATGTTCAATCATTGGAGAATTCTCAGTTACGGTGGTCACAGAGCTCATTATCAGGGCGGTATATAGATGACCACATACGTTCAATTTCGTTTATTAAGCTCTATGAATGCTAGTTTGTTTAGTATATCGACATGCCGGAACGATTTCAAATGATCATGCGCTCAAAGTTCTTAGACAAACTCAATTGGTACATGCTAGACTTTGAAGAGAAGTTTGGACCCGCTATGTACTTCAATTATGACTCAAAGATGGCGTACGGAGAATGCACTCACGGGGTCTACTACGATAGACAAATAGACTATTCTTTGAACTATCACACAGACCATGGATCAAGCAAGTGGCATCCGCTCAACTCGGTACTCATTAGTATCAACAGAAATCCGAACGCTATAGACTTTCTAAGAACTCATCCAAATCTAGTCCTTAGAGATGAAATTGGTTTCAATGAAAGAGCCGGCGAGTTGTGGAGTTACTTAGAGATGCTAGATCATGAATGGGCGAACGGAAGTCTCATATATGAGATACGCGAAAGACTAGAGAGAGGGGAAGAGCCGTGTTGGAAGCACCTGAGTGCCAACCCCAAGGCCTGTGACATACTAGAACAGAACTTAGAGAAGATTGATATCTGGGAGCTTAGCGAGAACCCCGGAGCGACTGTTCTTCTTGAGAAGTATCCAGAGCTTAGGTTGTCTATATCGGAATCTTCTGATCTAGAGACTGATTGGGAGTACTCTGAAGATCAATGGACTAGCGGATATGATGTAGACTATAGAGACATAGAAGAGGACTGGAGTTTCTACGATCCGTCGATCTTCACTTACAATTATGAAGAGATCAAGTATGCGATGCAAGAAGTTACTTCTATGGTCATGGCATATTTCTATAGGCCTGAAGCTATCGGTAGATGGATTGAATCCTGTGACTTTGAAGATATTGGATCTGAAGAGTATCTCAGAATGTCTATGATTCAAAAAAAATGATCGCGATTAGTATGTAGAAATTGGATCGATCCAGTTGATAAGTCCTCGAACTAGATCTGGATGGATATACATTCCTCGGTATTCTGGAGATCCACTTTTAACGCTGAATATGGCATACTTATTGCCGTCTTTACAGACACTATGAATGTTAGAAGTCATGATAATATGTTTCATAAGCTTCTTAGTATTAGCCAGTCGAGTCCAATCGGTAGGTTGCTTGACTATATCCAGTTTCATCGAGTTGAGTATTTTGGTAGCGTTTATATATCCAGATTGATCATTTACCACTAAACCATCTTGATTAACAGAGTAAGTGAAACCGGAAGGATCTTCAAGTTTATCAGCAGATATAGATTTAACAAGAGTATCACATGGAAGACATAATTCATGACTTGGCTTTGGGTTTTTTCGATTGTGTTCTCCGATGATATCAAACATCATATTGATAACTTCTCTTTCATCTTCGGCCGGTATTATGAAGTATTCTTTACCGGAGTATAGAGTATACTTGCTCTCTAGGTTAGAGATAATATGCGCTTCTAAAGTCTTG
>JACCDR012232786.1_pt1 | contig 28652 bp, 38 predicted proteins | sample 7446431 | NCBI WGS metagenome assembly JACCDR01 (sample SAMN15323443, study PRJNA562643) | freshwater metagenome | isolation source: river surface water | place: USA:Blue River Watershed | collected 2017-08-17 | reverse complement strand
CGTCGGTCAGGATCAAAACCGTCTGGCTCGTGACAGTCGCGATCGTGGTCGAGAGCATGAGCGATTCTCCGCCACCACCTCCACCACCGCCGGTCGTCCAAGCGGCATCTCCACGATCTCGGATCGCCTCAAGCGAATCTGTGGTATTTGAGGCCGATCCAGCGCCAGAACCACCGTTTGCGTTCAGTTCTGTCAGTTCCGTGGCGTTGTCGGTGGCAATCGCTGCATCCTTCCGGAACAGCAGCTGAAGGTACTTCCGGATCTTCGTCGTCAGCGTCCCGAACAGCCCTGGAATTGTGGTACCAGTGTCGGTCTTTACACTGGCGATATCGGCGGACACGGACACACCCGCCGGCGAACCGAGGCGGTTCATGACTGCATTTGTGGCATCGATAACCAGCGATTGGTCAGCGGGATCGGACGGCAGATTGTCCGTTTTTGCCTTGATCGCAGTAATGTCAGAGTTTGCTGGTGCCGTGTAATCCGATGCCTTCAATGGTGCGTAATCTGGCTGTGTAGCATCGAGTTTGACACGAGTAGCGGAGTCCAGTACCGCTGACATTCGTCCGCCTTCCAAAGCTGCTGGAAGTCTCATGCTGATGTCTGAAATTGTGCTGTTTGCTGGGGCTGTGTAACTCGCTGCGGCAAGCCTGCTGCTGATGGTAGCATCGAGGTTTGCGACGGTCAGACCTGTTACCGCTGAAACGGTTGGAATCACGGCACCAGTATGCGTCACCGCTGATAGGCGGGCGGTCTGCACCTCCAACGAAAACTCACCAATCAGCAAACCCGAAACGCTGTAAGTCGCCACAGTCTTCGCAGTCACAATACGAACCGTGTAAACCGATCCGCTCGTCCAAAAGCCCGCGTCCGTGTTGTTGCTCGTGTCGATTTCCACCAAATGCAGCCCGACAATTGAATCAAAGGGACTGGTGACAGTGATTCCGGCCGTCGATGCCTTCTGCGTTGCCGATCCGTCTTTCCAAATGCAAATATCAACAGGAGCAAACGCAGACGACGGAGCCACAGGAGCCCCGCCCGCGTCTGGGTTTGTGCTGTTGAAAAAAAGCCTGATTGTAGAGCCTAAAGCTCGATCTCTCACGACATGGCCCCTTGAATCAGTAACTGCTGAGCCGCTGCAGATGCAGGGCGAATTAACGACTGCGAATTGATTGGACCGCCACCCGCTGGCCCGAGTGCATAAACCGCGCCGCGCTGCGATGCCAGATAACCAATCTCAGTCGCCCCAAGTGCAATCGGATACACCAAAACGTCGTCAATGCTGCCCGAAAACGCTTCAGTATTGTCGACCGGTCGCGAACCGACACGGAAGTCACCGTTATTTGCCGTGCGACTGACGCCAGTCGTGTTGTAAATGCTCACGCCGTTTAACCATAGGTCTAAGCGTCCGCCGCTCGTGACAGTGCCAGCAACATGGCTCCAAGTGTTCAGGGTCGGAACTGATGCAGATATTCGTTCAGTCATGTCGAACCATTCCAAAGCCCCGGCAGTGGTATGCAGGCAAAGTTGATAATTGCACGCCGTTGGAGGACCGCCCCCGACTCGCTTACAGGCAATCATGCGATATCCGCCGCCAACTGCCGTCGGGTAGATCCATGCCGCGACAGTAATTCCGGATGTGAGATCTAACGCTGCTGCGTCGGGCGTCACAATTCGACCGTTGGTGCCGATCGTATAGGCCAACCCGCTAATATTTGTGCGAGTGACGTTGGTCACTGTTCCGTCATTGGCTCCGTCAGTCGCAAACTGATCGGTTGCCGCTGCGCCAGCGTCCAGCCTAGCATAATAGCCAAGCACTGGCAGAGTGGTTCGCAAAGATGGGTACTTAAAACCCACGGTCACGCCTCCAAAACTGCGACTGCAGCAGCAATGATTGATTCTGAAGTTGAGTTCGATTTCCGGAACTCTTCGCGAGCCGCTTCCGCTGCCGTGTTTTGCACCAGATCGAGTGCGGCTTGTTTTGTTTCCAGCACCGCTGCAGTCGCTCGCTGTGTTGCGAACTGCTGAAGTGTCAGATCTTTGTAAGGTCGACCGCCATCAAGAGCATAAAAAGAATCGACCAACGCTGCAGCGTCTGGAGCCGCCTGTGTGAGCCCCTGAATGATCTGCCACACCAGACCCGCCCAGGTCGGCACAGTCGTCAGAAGGTTTCGAGCACCATCACCAAAGACAGCGGACCAAAACAGCCCGAGTTGCTGCTTTGTTTCCGAGGGCGTTTGGGGCGATTCAATAACCGCCTGGATGGAACCCCCCATTGTGGTCGGAGACGTGCGAAACCATAGCAGGTTTTCCCGAAGCCAAACGCGAACAGCATCGACAGCAATGTTCGACACCGTCAGAGTCTTCAGAACAGCCACGATTTCCGCGTCAGTTCCGGTCAAATTCAGTGCCTGAGCTTTTTCGTAACCGTTCATGATTTTCCCCAAATACGATCAACAGCGGATCAACAGATCCGATCCGCCTAATTCCCGTTCTGATCCACCTCAAGCTGCAGGAACACTCCGGTAGGCAACGTGCCGGTCCCGAGGGTCGCGGTGATCACCGCCTCGATCCAGTCACCGGCGACGAACGCCCCGGAGTTGATCGAACCGACCTCCACGATCCTCGCGGTATTCGCGTTGTCGAGCGTCACGACCGCGTTCAGGATCGTGCTCCCGTTCTTCTTGATGTCGATCGTGACCGTCGAGTCCCCGATGGCTTTTGCGATTGATCCTGCCACTACCTCGTTGATCGTCCCGGTACGCCTCGCAACGAACAGCGTGCGGGTCTCGCTCGTGGCCGCCGAGTTCGGTTGGCTCCACGCTGGGAAGAACCGCTGCTCGAATTTCTCTGCGGGCAGATTAAGCCCGGCCTTGATCTGGCCAGCGCTGTCAATCGCGTTCAGCGGGAGCGTTATCGAGTTGCAGTTCACGTTTCCACGAACCTGCAAATCGCCGTCGATAATCCCAGACATTGCGAGTTTCTCCGTCCCTATAGCTCTCGTGCCGTAGTTGGCTGGGTCGGGAGTATACGAAGTCTCGTCGAGGTCTGGAAGAGTTTGTCAACATTCTTAGTCCAGCCTGAGTGCCGTGCAACCTAAATCGATCCTGTGAGCTTCCTACGTGCCCAAAAACCCCCGTGTGTGCGAGCATGTGGCGCATAGCGATAGATTTCGAATCCTTGCGACGCAAGGAACTTCGTCAGCCCGTCGATCGTCCACGGGAACGGCCATCCGCCTTGTGGTTCCGGCCCGGCCACGGATGGTTTCGCGTCGTGATGATATTCACCAAGAATATGTTCGCAGCGGTGCAACTCACGCGACGTGTAAAGAATCGGATATTCACTTCCCTCACAGTCCAACTTGAGCACATTGACCGATCCATGTCCCCGCAGGATGTCATCAAGCGAAATTGTTGCGATTTCGAATGCTTTCCCACGCGGGGACAGCACCGCCGATACGGATCCCGAGTGGCCAAATGAGTGTGAAACCGCCAGTTTTATTTTCGTGGATTCAATGTCAGACCGCCAGACAGCCTTGTTGGTCAGGCGAAAACGCTCCCCGGCAAACGCGTTGTTTTTTCTGCATCGCTCTGCAACATCTGGCGTAGGTTCGTAAGCATCTACGAACTTGACGCCTCTTCGCAGGCAAGCGTACGAGAAAGCTCCACTATTGGCACCGATATCAACGATTACGGCTCCGGGAGCGAACTCCGGAGGTAATTGGTACTCGTTGAAGCTGACAACATCCATCCACACGCCACGGTCTAGCCTGTCGTTCATGTCGATTGAAAACATTCGCTCCGGCGCGATGCCTCGCAGAGCATCCTCGACGGTCCCGTCTAAAAATTGCAGCGGGGATTTGTATCGTGCGGCCTCAGCAATCAGGACATTGCCCTTCAGATTCTGAATCTCGTGCCCATTTGTAATGTGTCCTTTTTTGTGGCAGGCATGTTGAAACAAGACAACACCATCGGTCCAGTCGTGAGCAAAAAAGCCGCCGGCATTCCATGAATGATTTTCCCGAATGTAGGCCGGCGTTTTGGTGAGAACATAGCCCATGTGAAAATCGGTTTTGTCGCCGTACCAGACGCCTTTTTCTCCGCCATTGAATCCGCCCCAGTAGTCGGCGTGGTCCGCCAAGTGCTTGACCACGTGCAGGGCACGCTCTCCACCGCCGGTCTTGCGTATCACCATCTGTCCCGATTCAAGATCCGTGATCTTATCGCGGCGTGATTCCCCCATCCGCTCCCACTGACTTCCTACCACCTTCCCATGAAAGTCATCCGTCGTTTTCGGTTGATCCTCCCAAAGCAGAGCCTCGTTATCCTGAAACTCTGGCGTGTCGAACAAGAACGATGGATCTTTTGTGACAATGTTGTCAGCGTCAAGATGCAGCACTTCGTCCAAGTCACTCTGCAGGATCGCGTTTATCTTTGTTCGCCACCCGTCGATAGTGCGGCATCCGGAAACGTCGATCACATGACATGTCGCAGCAACTCGCCGCGCGTACACTTCGCAGTGTTCGATTTCTTCGATTTCCCCTGGAAGAAACCAAAACTGAATCGGCAGTGTGCATCCGTGCCAGCGCAGAACCCACGCGGCCGCAAACGCATTCCAGAAATAAAGTTGAGACGGATTGCCGTCGTAGAATTTGCAGTGACCTCCGGCTGGAATAATGATTCCGCGGCGGGGGTTTGCCGGGCGAGGTGCAATTGGAATTTTCGAAGCTTCCGCAATCGCATCGCGCAGCAGCGTTCTGTGATACTCGATAACGTTCGGCCAGTCCCGCCAACCTGCGGGCCATTTGTGCGCGGGTGACGCCAAGCGAATCGCCAGTTCCTCTTGCGTGGTGTTTCGGTTCGGGGCGGTCTCTGCCATCTCAATCGCTCTCCTGACAATTGCCGTGATTCTTCGTCTGCCTTCCATCGGGCCAATAATTGGCACTTGTAAGCCGAGCCGAATAGCCTGACTGACTTGTGGATTCGTTGAGGCTTCGTCGTAGAGGTGATCGACGATTTCCGTCAGATGCTCTCTGCATCCGGAATGGCCCCAAGCGTTCATCTTGTCGATCCACTCCTGACACTTGCAGGAGGCGATCTTCACCCCGTGTTCTTCTCGCAGAATGCCGTGAAGGACATCGCCGGGGCGGTTTTGTGGTTCGTCGTTAGAAACGAATGGCCGGGGCGCGATGACTGGCGCCGATTCGTCAACAGCCTTCAGCATCTGATCGACAGCATCGCCGTGCCCCCGGCGACAGATCGAGAGCATCGACTGAGAAAGTTGACGGCCTCGAACCGTGCACAGTTCAGTTGTGCAGCTGACGCAATTCACGCTGTTTTTCCTTTCGGATCTCTTCGACGTATTGCGCCGTTCTGAAGTCCATCCAAACCCGCTTTATCTTCTCCACCATCAACAGGCAGTCATGCGGCCGCACAGCGACAGCCCCCGCGCCGCCGATGACAAGCAGGCACACCAGTATCGCGAAAATTGTGATCAGTGTTTTCATGGACAGCCGATCGTCACATCACCATGTACCAGAACGTCATACTCCACGATTCCGCCAGATGTCTCACAGGCCATCCGTGCGATGAAGTCAATCGTTCCCGTCGCCTGTCCATTAACGGCATTCGCACAATCCGGGCACTGAAATTCGAAATCCGTGGCCTCTGCGAACGTGTCAGAGATTGGCGGTTCGAATGTGCCGCCAGAAATCGCAGATCTGTATTCTGCGATCCAGCGATAGTTCCCGGTGATCGGGTTGACCCTGCACTTCACCTTGACGTTGAGAAATGTGGCGTCCGACCGTATTGGCGTGCCTTCCGTGTCCTCCGTGTCCTCACAGGAGAAGTCACCGGTCACGCTTTGCGTCCCTCCTCCACAATCTCCAGAGATCGCGACCGATGTCCAAGCAACGCTTCCCGATGCCCGCAGAGGCCATCCGGGACAGCATCGACACCCACCACCACAGCAGCATGCCATTATGAACCGCTCCCAGTTGGGCATGGATCGAGTCGGTCTTCAAGTTCGCCACCGAAGTACCAGAATCGCTTGTATCTTGTGAACTGGATTAAATTAGTCGTCGGGCAACACTCGACCTCGATAGGGATCTCGGCCATACATCGCAGCCGCCGCCCAACGATTACGGTCCAGCCCTTCCACGTCGCGCCGCTGCCAGATCCTGATCCCGAACCTGAACCGCTTCCAGAGGCTCCGCATGTCGGCATCTTGATCAGTCCGACTGGCCCCGCCTTGTAGCCCGCTGGGACCAAAGCCGTCACGCTTCCGAGGCTATCGCAGAGACTCAGATCCATGTCGAGGAATGAGCAGTCGCCACCGGATCCGCTCCCAGACCCCGATCCGCTGTCCTCGGTGCACGGCCCGCAGAGAAACGGCACGAAGTCCTCGAGCGACGCCCCGCTATAGAGCGAAATCGTAAGGATGCTGTCGTCTTTGCCCGTGTCTTGACCCAATATTCCCCACGCGATCTCTAACGCTCCGCCCCCGATCGCAATCACGGGCATGACTCGATTATTGATCTGCCCTGTAGCCCTCAGGCCAGTTCCACTTGTGGTCGCGGCCCATCGTGATTCCGTGGGCCCACAAATCTCCCCGAACAACGGCGCATCCGAAGTGTCGCCGTCGTCAATCAGGACAAGCTTCGTCTCCTCCATCGAGACCGCGACGCCCTGTTGGTCGTCAATGGTATTGTTCGGGCCGTTCACGACATACAGTCCGTCGAGACCGTCCGGCTTAACGAGTTCGTACAGGTTGTTCCCAGAAGCCTCGTCGGTCGAGAGTATGGATCTCAAACGACCGATCCCGTAGGCCGGAAACGTCTCGCCCGATTTGTTCCGAAACATGAACTTTTTCATTATTTCAACCCTCGGGCCGCGAGCTGCAGTTCTCGATTTGCAGCCGCGACCTTGAGCCTGACCGAAAAGTCGTAGGCTTGTTTGGCCGCAAGATCCTTGTCTCGCGCGACCTGTCGCTTCTGGATCGCTTCCGGCTGCGATCGATCGTGCTCGAAGTTCACGCTCGCGGTCGTCTCGGCAAGCTTGCCCTGTCCGCATTCGTGCGTGACTTGGCGGCACCTGCCGCTCGTCGCCACGTCCTTCAGCTTGTTATACGAATACACGGTCGGATCTTGCGTGACCGCATACTGCAGGAGCCGCTGATCGCACGAGGACTCGAGGATCGTCTCGATGTCGGTCTTGTTGTCGACAGGAGTCCCGGGCGTGAATGGTTCCTTGTAATCGTTCGTGTAGGTCGCGATCACGACTCTTTGGACGTCGCTGCGGTTGATCCATTCGGCCTCGGTGTTGTTCGCGAGTCCGGTCGGCTTTCGGTACACGTGCGTGAACCGAGATCCGTAGAGCGACTCCCGGAGATGATACCCACAACGCAACCAGAGTTTCGCCGGTTCTGTTCTTCCACCGGCCGCATCGCTCCCGGTCGTGAACTTGTAGGTGGCCTGAGACAGCCTCACGTGTCCTCGCGTGACGTCAATCTGGAAAGCCTGTGGATCTATCTTGCGAAACTTCTCGAAATTCGTGTTGCCCGCAAGATCTCCCTCTTTCCAAAAGAACCCTCCGAGCTCAGCAGGCGCCATCTTTTTTTCGCCCGTGGTGTCGTCGCCCGGCAAAAGTCTTGTCGGGATCAAGGGCAGGATCTGCCTCATGTCGGTCACGTCCGGATACGGACTTCCCTCGGGGTCGAGATCGTATCCAGGCGGCTTCGTGGCGGCTCCCGCGAACTTCTTGACACGATAGAGGCGATAGAGCCCGTCCTTCGCGGCCTGTCGCTTTCGCTGCTTGATGGTCTCGTCGGCCTCGTCGGTCGCGACCTGCAGGAACTCGTCGAGATCGACTGTGTTCCATCCCGACGCCGGCTTCAGGTCGCTGTCTTCGAGCAACACGGTCTCGCCGTCTGGGTACTCGTACATGATGGGCTCAAGCTCAAGCCAACTGTCGAAGATCGTGTCACCCGCAAACGCCGCGACCTCGTCGGGGGCGTCCATGATCGCAAGCCCGGTGGCGGGTGTTCGCTTCAGATCAACGCTTGGAGGAAGGTCTCCGGTCCCTTCTCGCAGAATCGCGACCTTGTTGTTCGGCAACAGGTGCACGTCACAGCCGAACATCGCGACCATTTCCTGCAGCTGTCGGGCCACGGGCGCAAAGTCCCAGTCGACCGATGGGGCGAGATCATCTGCGGTCGGGATATCGTTAACCGTATAGCCGGTTTCCCCGAGGGCATCGAGCAGCAGGCTCACGAGTTCCCGTGGGTTTTTCTTGGTTTCCTCCACGAGCTTGTTGTCGTCGTCGCGAACGTTGTAACGGCCCCAGATCACCGGATACTGCCACTTCCAGCGACGATCCCGGACGTTGTACTGCCAGTCGAAGACCTTTCCGCGTACGTCGATCACTTTGCTGATTCGCGCATCGGTCCATTCTGTGACAAGCGAGCCGCCGTAATAGAACGCCAGCGTTCCGTTAACGTTCGACGGAAGCACCGCGGCCCCTTGTCGGAACACGATCAGGCCTTGATCCGGCACAACCCCCGGGGATCTCGACATACGGGCCGATACCTGAATATCGACCCCGTTCCATTTCGCGACGCCTTGCGGAACCGTCATCTCGTGGTCCTTACATCAAGAACTGCGGGTTGACGTTCTGGCCAGGGTGTGCCGGAAGCACGAATGTGTAGCTGTACTCGCGGATAAACTTCAGGACCGAAAGACCCTTTTTCTCGTACGACTTCCGGTCTCGTGTGAGCCTTACCTTGCGGGCCCCTGCGGTAGCGATCAGAAAACTCGGAAGCGGAGGGAATGCGTTCTTTCCAACAGACCTTCCAGATTGCACGACCGTCACGGGCGTGTAGAGCTGCGTGGTTTGATAGAACCCCGGGAGTGTTGCCTGCTCGGCAAGCTCCGTGTCGGCCCCGCCTTCTCCCGTGATCTCGACGGTCTCGTCGAACTCCAGGAGCGTCCGGGCTTCGTTCAGGTTCGGGTACTCGGCCTCAAGCGTGACGGTACATCGCTGTTCGGTCGCGAGCTGTAGCGGACTGTCCGAGAGCCCCTGCTGCGTGACCTTCACGCCTCCGATTGCACCTGTGGCATTTAGCCAGTGGTCGGTGTTCAGCCATCCGTCAGTGTCGTTCCCGAACTGCAGGCCACCAGAAAGCCCTTGGACCTCAAGGGCTTGTCGCAACGCGATCGTGGCGGCCACGATGTCGTATGTGGTCGCGGCCGTGATCTCAATATCAAACTGCAGGGTCCAGATGTAGGAAACCGCGAACTCGTTTATGAAACGCGGCACGATCGTCCGGCTCGTCGGTCGCGACGTGCAGATCGGGGTCGTGTAGTTTCCGTACTTGAATCGCAGTGCCATCTCGCGTGCCTCGTCGTGGTCGTGACGGTCCGGCAACTACGATAATGTCGGCAGGTCAGATTGTCGAGGCGAGAAGACCAGTCGAACGCGAAACCTGAACGGTTGTTACTAATCGTGTTGCGCAAAGTGCGCAACACGATTTACAGTTTCTTGGTCTTTCTCCTCCTGCGATGGGGAGTTCGCTTTACGGATTGCGATTTAGTTCGCGGCGAAGATTGAACTCCGCCTGTCTTAGGGTGTTATCCAGTTCGATACTTTCTGCCGTCTTTTGTTCTGGCACATCTACCGTCGAGGAACTTTTCATTCTGGCCTCATTTAATGCTTTTCGCATGTCGCTCTCGGCTTTCTCCATCGTTGGTTGACTTTTTTGGCAACCACACAGGAAAGCCAGCAATATCGATAACCGTAGGTTCACGACACACCACCTCCGAAAACTCACTGATCAACGAAACACGAGGTTATCGTGACTGTCCGGAGTCTTCAAAGCAAGCAAACTCTACCGAGCCTGCTGGGCCTGCTGGGTTTGGCGCAGCTCCTCCTGCAGGGATTTCATCTCGGCCCTGACCTGCTCCTGCGATTTCGTCAGTTCCTCTCGTGTGGCCTTGATGGCTTCGGCCTGCTCCTTCAGGGTCGCGATTTGTTTCTCGAGTTCCGCCTTTTCGGTCTCGAACTCTGCGGCATCCGCAATCTCGGCCAAGAGCTTCTCACGAGTCAGATTTCCCTCCGCGAGCTGGTTTCGCAGCTCCTGCTCGCGTTCGGATGAAACAGTACCCGAAAGAGCATCGATACCAGCATTCAGATTCCCCGTTGCGGTAGCCTTGTTGATATCTTGCTCCAACTTGGCTCTTTCCTCGGGTGCCTGAAGACGAAGAGCAACGTTCTGCTCTTGCTCAAACGCTTTCGTAGCGGTTTCCTGCGCCCGCTGATTTTCGTTCATTGTTGCAGTGTTTTCCTGCAACGAAGACGTGAGTTCTTGGTTGGCCGATGTCAAAGACGTCTGCATTTTGTTTGCAAACTCTGACAGCACCTTCTCGTATGCGGCCTGCTGCTCTTTGGGAAGTTTCTTTACCGCCTCTGCGAACTCGGCGATGTTGTCCGTCGCAAGCGGCATATTTAGCTCTGTAGCCGCCACATAGTCTGCCTTCGTGACTCGATTGATCTCCTCCTCGGTTTTAATCATGTCTGCGACGATGTCGTTTCGTCGTTTGTTCGCCTCGGCGCTGTCATTCCCTTCCGTGTCATGGAAGATCTGTATTGACGCCGCGTCCTGTTCGGCAAGCTTCTTCTTCAGGTCTGCCAACTGCTTCTGCATCGCGACGCGTTGTGCCTGAAGCTGAGAGTTGGCCTCTGAGGTTGCGGTCTGAACCTCTATGCCCTTCTGTTCCTGAATGTCACTTGCCGACACTGTACCGTCGATCGCGTTTCTGAGATCCAGTTCCGCTCTAAGGAGTTGGTTCTGTGCCTGAATGGACTGGGCGTTACGATCAATTCTCGCCTTCATCTTATCCAGCTGGTCGTTCATTCGCTCGAACGCTCTCGTGCTTTCCTCCGCATCGTTCGGAAGCTCGTCGCTAAAGTAGGCCGAGATTGCCGATACGGCCGTCACAGCAAGACTGATGCCCGCGATCGCTATCGCGACGGGGCCGAGCGCCGCTTGTGCGACAGCGGCGGCTGGAGCCAACCGAATCAATGCGCCTTGCGTGAACGTCGCGGCACCGCCCGTAGCCGTAAGTTGTGCGGTCGCTGCCGCAGAGGCGGCCTGCAGAGATGTGAGACCTTGGTTGAGAGAATTGAACGCCTGAGTGCCCGCCGCGATTCCCTGAACTATGCCTTGCACTTTCGCAAACTGTTTCGCAAGTTCCTCTATTTCCGGAGACTCTCCAGCTATCAACTGTATCGTGGACACAAACTGCGTTCCTGCTGCGAGCGCCTGAGCGATTGCACCGCTGGCTGCCAGCATGTGCTGACGTTGTTCATCTCCAGATTTCTTGTAGGCCTCCTGTTTCTTTTTCTCTTCCTTCAGGACTTCCTCGGAAGTTCGCCTGTGGTGTGCCGCAAGCCTCTCTTGCAATGCGATCTTTTTGAATGCGACTTCCGCTGCAGACTTGCCTTCTTGTTTAATAGACTCCGTGGCCGACTTCGTCGCTTCCTCGACGTCGTACTTTGCGTCAAGTTCCGCCTGTGCCAAGTTTTCGGCCTCTGTGGCGGCACTCGCTAGTGAAGTTGCAAGATCGTCCTCGATTTTTTTACCAGCAGCTGCCAGCTCGTCTGAGGCTGCCCACGATTCTTCAAGTCCCTGAATCGTCTGAGAAATCTCCTCGTTTAGTCGCTCAATGGACGTACTGACTTCGTCGACTTGTCCGGGGTCTGCGACTCCAAGATCAATTCCCCCAAGATTTCCTATCTCACGGACCGATTCCACCACACCATCGATTGCCGATTTAACTTCACCCAGTTCTGAGGCTCTGATTTGGACATCCGGAATACTACCAATCTCGCTGTTTAGCCGGCCCGTAGCCTGCGCAGCCGCATCAATCGCACTGCGTGCACTGACTACCTGTTCTTCGACCTGTTCTACGGCAGCACTGACTTCCTTGAGCTGATCTTGTCCCCCAAACGATACGTTTAATTGCTCTAACCCACTCATTTCCTGCACGGCCGTCGCGATCTCTTGAACAGCCGCCCGAGCTTCCCCGAGCCCGAGATCTCCAAGATCGACACCCGCGACCGCCTTCATATCCTCCAAGAGCTTCTGGGTAGCGGTCGAGGCTTCAATTGCATCACTCCGCAGAATCTTCATCCCGGAATCCACTGTCCGGTAAAACGCATCCGCCGCGCTCGTAAGCTTCTCGAAGTCCGGGAGCTTGTCGATCTTGCCGCCTTGAACCGACACCCTGACCGTGACATCGCGGACCGCTTCCCCCGACATTGTGCTCTCCCGCAAACGAAAAAAGACCGCCACTCTCGTGACGGCCTTTTGGGCTTTTTCTGGTGACGTGGCCGGTATGCTACACAAACCACGCCGCGTAACAAAGATCCAGTCGACTACGTCTTCCCGAGTCCCTTCGCGACCTTTGCGGCCGTCTTGGCATCCTGCACGTTGATCTGCTGCAAGGTGATGGGCTGCCCGAATCCCAACACGTACTTCATGACGAACTGGAGGGACTTCTCGTCTCCAGCCTTGGCTTTCTCGACCTGCTTCTTGACAATCGCGGAAACGTCCTGCTCGGTGATCGCATCGAAAATCGCCTGCCGCAATCTTCCCTGCATGGTTAACGTGTTGTTCTGCTGCTCGATCTGGCTCTCGACCTTCCCGAGTGTCATGGTGTCTTTCTGCATGGTTCTACCCCGAGTCCTATCATGTAAAGATCTTCGCGATTTCCCTTACCGCGGTGTGTGATCGCTGACCTGAGACGCACGACAATTCCGGCCCGCTGTAGCTCCGCCAGGTAGCTACCTCCCGGAACTCGATTTGTCGACAATGACTTTCTCGAACCTCGCCACGGCATCTCGATCGCGTCACAGATCTGCCGGCGAGTCATCGGGCCAAGTTTATGCAAAGCCTCTGCGATCTGGGCTGCCCGGACAGACAAGCCAGACCACCCGAGAGACGACACGAATTCCTCGAATCGCCGTGCTCGAAGTTCCGCGAGATTCCTGACTCCAGCGCTACGGCATTGACGCCGTGTCTTTGCTGCAACTCGACGTCGATACCGCTCGCTCCTCCCGTTTGCCGCTATCCCCATCCGGCAACGCATCTCGGTCAAGGCACGCCGGTCCATCTTGAGTCTCGCGGCGACCTCCGAATCACTTAGGCCCTGCTCGATGAGTCGCACGAGTTTTCGCTTTCGCTTCTCTAACTCTGCTTTGTCGCGATGGTCGTTCAAGCCCAGACGTGCCGCTCGTTGGTACACGGACGATTCGGTCCTGCGAACAAGCCTCGCGATCTCGCGAACCGAGAGTTTCTTGTAATGCTTCGCGATCGTCGCGTCCTGCTCGGTCGTCCACGCGTTTCCGGGCATCTCCCAATACCTTAAAAAATCCAGTGCATCCGATTGCCCGCCACGCTGGATCGTGGATGCGATGTCTGCTCACGACGCCGATTTCCTAAAACGTCGTGTTGGCGTAGTCGAAATGCTGCTACCGAGGTCGCTACTACAGGACGATCTGGCTTCACATCGCCTGCCTTGCCCGTTGCCTCTACGGTTTGTCAAGATTCTTCGCAAAAAAACTTCCCGGGGCTTTCCGGATTCCCCACTCCCGCCACGATTCCGAGGAATCGCCGCCCCTGTTCCACCTTTCCGGTCGTGGCACTCAGGGGCCTCGCATGCGGGCCAAAGGCCCTTGGGTGTATTACATTGAAACTACTCCCACACGGCGGGACCGACCCGCATCTTCAGTTTGCTCAACTGCTGTTCTGCCTCCCGTGATGTCGACCTCGAAGGAAGGTATTGAACTACGTCCGGGATCACTTAGAAAAACAGCCGCCGGATTCGAACCGGCGATTTGTTCTGCGCCTCGTTTTTGCTCCAGGCTCCGGGCCAGTTTGTGTGCCTGGTATTCACCCACAACAGATGATTGCTACTGCTATCCAGATGTCACTCCAGACGCCCCGTTTGACACTGCTTCGGGATGCTAACTTCGCTGGTTGACTAATCAGCGACCTCATCCAATAGGCTTGAACAACTCTGACCGCTCTGCTGTTCCGCTGTCTCTCCAGCTGTCACTGCCTGGTGCCTCTGGTTTCCCGTGTCGGCGATCCGTAGATCAAAACGCGTATCGATCTCGACGGTTTGTTACGGCGGCGTTCCCGCAAGCTCTCGTGGTATTGATTATCGCATGATCGTCTCCTCAAAGGTTTGCTCTGGTTTCCGCAAGTCCTCGTTGTCGTGATCATCTACGAAACCACGCCCCCTCTGGTCGCCTCTATTTCCTCGTCCGGGCAAAAATCTTACCGAGCCCAACCACGACCTCGTTGCTTTGTCTCCGTCGCTCTGCGCCCGCCACGATCGGTTCCAAGATCGCGGCATGTCGCTTCACGATCCCGTCGTCCGGGAACTCGCCGGTCGCTCGACACTGCCGGAAGTGCTGCCAGACTCGCTCGTTCTGTTCCGTCAGGTCCGATTCCCCTGGCTTTCCTTTTGGACAGATCCCGGGCTCCTGGACACATGGCGGACCCTTGGGGTGCTGCTTCACTTTCTGCCCACCGTAAAGCGTCGGCTTTCCGGTCTTGAGATCGTGCACCCACTGCTGGCATTCACTACAGGGCAGCATCGCGAGCTGCGGGTGCTCGATCATGAGCACTACACCCCGGATAAGTTTCCCAACCGAGTTTGCTCCTCCTGTTCGAGCAAGATCGACAGCGAATTCTGGGGCATCGCGTTCTTCTGAACGAGATCCGCCTGCTGCTCGGGGCTCTTCTTCGGATCTGGATCCGGAACCCCGTTGCCCATCACGATGTTGAACAGTCGCGTAAAGGTCGGTCCGTCGATGTTGTTTGCCACAATCTCGCTCGTGATCGGCATCGGCTTATCGCGAAGCTTCTCGACCGGCCAGTCCTCGGGATATCGCGCGTCCCATTCTTTGACAAATCCCGCCACCATCCTTGATGCAAGTAGCTCACGATCTGCGGTCTTCTCGACCGATCGCAGCATGTCGTTGAACTCCGCACGCTGCAGGGGACTCACGGGACGGTAACGAAACCGAAGCGGCTTTTCGGTCTCGTCCTGTGGTCGCAGATATCCCGGATACGTCATTCCGTCACAAATTGCCTTCATGCTGCCCTCCCGAGCGCTATTGGGTCTTGATCCATCGCCGTGACACTTTGCCACGAAGCTCCTCTGGATCGATCCTGTACTTTTCCAACTCATCTTTCGTCGTCGCGGTCTGGGGAATCAGGAACGCGTCCCTGTTGTCCCCGGCTCGCCACATGATCCAACAATGCGAGGCAACCCTGTGGGTCTCGTTCGCTCGTCTAAGGGGCGGCATCTCGGACAGCCATAACTGCCCGGACAGAACCGTCACGGTCGAGGTCTCGCTCGCGATCTTGATCCTGTTCTCTGCATCCAGCCAAGGGCCTTTATTCAATCCCGCTGTCTGGGCCGCGATTGCACAAAGCTGATTAACCTCGTGGCCGTACTGTGATGCGGTCACGAACTGCAGGCCGTATAGATGTCCCATCTCGTACCCGGACTTGTTGTAGTCCCCAGGCTCCAGACAAATGTCACGAAGCTCTTTCGGTGTCGTGAAGTTTCTCGCGAGCTGCTGCTCGGTATCCCAGTCCTGTTTCCTGACCCTGAACGCGACCCACGCGGGCTGCTTGGCCTCGACGTCAACGCACGCGAGATACAAATGCCGTTGTACAAGTACCTGCCGGTTTGTGGTCTCGGGAAACTCGTCCCCGAAGACACTCCGGGTTTTCTCAAGGCTGTCTGACGACTGTTGAAACATCGGATCGGGAACAGGAACAGGCGTCTCTTGCGCGTGCCCACATCCGACGAGCAACAAGCCGACGACAAACAAGAAGACCGCGAGCACGATCCACATCTTGAATTCCTCAGGTCGCTCTTGCCTGAACTCCATGATGTTCGGTGGGAATCGTTCTGGATCTGGTCTCTCTGGTTTCTGCATCGCGATCTCCATACCGAAAGGCGTCCGGCCACGATCGCGACCGGACGCACTGGATACTGACTATTCCGCAAGCTGCTTGACAAGTGCAGCAAGCTTTTCGAGCGGCAGAATCGTCACGGTCCCGTCTGGATGCGGAACCTGTAGGCCATTTGCCGACAACGCAAACGGCAGCCTGTTTTTCCCTTCCGGAAGTCCTGTCGTGTAGCCACGCGGTGGCCACAAACAAACATACGGAACCTGTCCCTTTTGGGCGACGAACCCTATGGTCCCGACCATCTGGCCGGACTTGTCGCTGTCGATCCAGACACCGACCATGTCGTCCTTGGAGTGAATCGCGAGCGTTCCGGCCGCCGACTTCATCTTGAAGTGTTTACCGACTCGCAATTGCTCGACATCCAGTTCCTCGATTTCTGATCCTGAAGACATATCGTCCTCGTCTTTCCAGTCCCCTACCGGGACGTCCGCAACATGAATCGGGCACGACATGCGGCCTGCCGTGCCCGTGGGGCTCACGCTAGTCCCCTTTCAACAACTCGATCTCAAGATTCCGTGCCGTCTTGGCCACGATGTCGAAGATCCTGGCCTTGCTCTTCACGCTATCGGGCAACTCGCTCCACGGCAGCAGGTTCGGGTGCAGTTTTCTCGCTGGATCGAACTCCGGACCCCAAACCCATCCGGCCTCTCGGTGCATGGCCATCCATCTCTCGTGCCGCTCGACGTCGCTCGTGGACTTGGCCGCACACTTCTTCATGGCCTCGACGCGTCGCGCCTGCTGGGCCGCGTCGAAGATCTGCTGCGGGTACGGGGATTCACCGAGCATCACGCGAATCTCGGCCGCGATCTGGCCTTGCATGGCTTCGAAGATTTCCCAGAGCTTTTCCATCATGACCCCTCCCAGAGTCCTTGGTGTTCGCTACAGCCGCGACAGGTTCTTACCCTGCATCTCCCTTTCGGTTGCCTTGTCGCTTAGACCACGCGGCTTTCGCAAGTCGGTTACGCGGTCGCATCGTTGGTAGCGGTCCAGGCAGGCTCTCGTGAGCCCGCGTTGTCAGTCCGCCGGCACGATCCGTCGAGCGTGAGCAAAATCTCCCCGGAATTGACGGCTGGATCCTGTGGTGGAATTTGCCACCCTGGAATTGTCAGCACGGTCGACATCGCTTCGGTCGGATGCGTGAAGGTCAGGACGACCGACAGGGCCGCAGGTGGTACCGCACCTTCGAGCAAGTCCGCAAGGTTCGTGGCCGTCATAGGAACCACGAGCTGCAGCGTATGGGTCTGCTTTCCGTTTCGCTTGAATCCGCACGGCGTGTTGCTGTCGAAGTAACGCGGGCCGAGATTCTTGTTGCTCGTAAACGTGAAGGATCTCGTCTTGATCGTATCCCCCCCGACCTGCACGACACAGTCTGCGTGCATGTAGGGCGGCAGAACACTCGGGACAAGATTCGATGGCCACGTCGACTGCAGGGCTGCTCGCGTCTTGCCCATGCAGCCCAAGACGAACTTCGTGATCTCGCCAGCTGCACTGGAGATCGTAAGCTGATTGATCTGGATATTGCGGTACTCGAAGATCTTGGCGTCTTTGTGGATGATCGTGTGCCAGTCGGATGGCATCGCCTTCACGGGCCAGCTCTTCGACGATCCGTTCCACGCCATTCCGGTGAATCGCGGAATAAACTGCTGGATGGTCGCTGGAGTGGCCGCAAGCGAAATGTCGCCCTCGACCATCCGGAAGCCCTCGCGGGTCTGCTCCGCGTCTTCGTCGACCTCTCCGTTCAGCCCCGCGGTGTTGACGTGTGCGATCTTCTGCACGAGCGTCGAACCGTCGGCCAACAACGGAAAACACGGAGACGCAGAATCGTACTCGCTGTAGAGCGGTGTCGAAGCATCGTCGACCGCCATCATTGCATAAATGCCATCCGACCCGCACTCGTTCGCCATCTCGACGTCTCCTCGTTGTCACCCGGGAACAAAACTACTCGTGAACGCAAACTCGAACTAAACGGGCGGTTGCTGGATCTGGCTCGCGACATCGAGCTGCGGCTCGGCATCGACCTCGTCGTCGTCTTCGTCGTCAACGACGGTCGGTTTCGTGGATGCCTCGGGCTTCTTGGCGTCTTGGCCAGCAAGCGTCTCGGCCAAGCCGCCTCGCTTCGCTTCCCGCTCCTTGGCCTTCTGGCCCCATTCCTGATCCTCGATAAAGCCTCGCATCTCGGCCTTGTCGGTCCCGGACCAAACTGGCTGAAGCGTATCGCCGTCGAGCACCGTGTACTCCGAGCGGATTCCTCGCTTTCCGTCTTCCGTGACCTTTTCGCGCTTCAACACCACGAACTGGCCACCGAGTTCCGGAACCGCGTTCTTGACGATCATCTTGGACATCTTGGTCTCTCCGCAAATCGCCCGATGGGCGTGGCTGTCTGGCTGTACCGACTACGGCGTGAGTCGCAATCGTAACGAGCGAGAGACCGCACCGCAATATCACGACGTCACGGAGAACATAAGCTCAACGGATGCGTCGGCCATGACTTCCACGATTTGCCCAATTCCCTGCTCGGAGATCCCGGTGTGAACGCGAGCCGGAAGTCTTGGTCGTCCGGGCTTGTCGATACCAAACATATGGACCCACGCCCATTCTCTGCGGGTGCCGAATAACAGGAAGTCCGGGTCGGTCTCTCGGATCGCGGAACTCGCCCCGCTGTCCGTCAGGGATTGAAACAACTCTTGGGTATCGACCAAGATTCTCGCGTTGCCTTTTGCCGCCACGGTCGATGGCGCGAGTGGCTCCCAGGCGTCGCCATTCGGACTCGTGGCGCTCACGAAATACTGCCGGTGCATTTCCTCCAGGACCTCCACGGTGGTCTGCCACTGCTCACGCTGGAAGCTCGGCTCCTCGAGGCGACGGAACATGTTATTGACGAGATTAAACAGCCCCATGAAGCCATCGACCTCGACGCGATCCTTAAGCCGCAAAACGCTCGCCATCTCGTGCTCCGGTCAGATTGTCGTTGATGCCGGGATCTCGCAATGAGTCCACGTCTCGCAGTGTCGCTCCATCTTGACCGGTACGCCGAGTTTCCCGCACAGCATCCGGACCCGGCTCTCGTTCTCAGTGTGAATCGGCTGCGCCCAGTCTCGTTTATCCCGGATGGTCTCGTAGATCATCTGGAACTCGACCCCGCAGACAAACATCTCGCGGTCGCGGTCCGTGTAGCTGTCCGTATCGATCCAGAACGGGCAGAATAGCCCGAACTCTCTGCTTTCCTCAGGATCGCTCATCGAATTTTTCCGCAAATCAACAACGGGACAGACACGAACCACACGACCGCATAACCGAACGGTTTCCACAGATCTTCGTTACGTCCACCAAGGATCACGAAAAATCCCGTGAACGCGAACGTCATGATTGCCCCGACGGTATAACCACCGAGAAGAAATCCACCGATCACAGCTGATCCTCCACGCAGGCCGGTTCTTCGTAACAACTCTGGCACTGGCAGTACTTGGTCTCGTTCTTCCACAGGCTACCGAGTTTCCGAACGAACATCCGCCACATGTTTAGAAAGCAGACGTCACCACACCGACAGCATTCCGTTCCGTCTGGGTCCTGCTGTTCCCACAAGATCTCTACCGAGATGGTCACGACCCTGATCATGTTCTACGACGTTTCCTTCAAGCTCTGCACGACCTTGTTCCACCATCCGTAGACCGCCTGCAGGGCCTTGCCCTCTGGATGGTGGTATCCGAAATCCCCGGGGGCTCCGAGTATTCGATATTGCGACATGAACTCGTCCCGCATGATCTTCGTTGGCCCGCCCTCAAGCCTGGCCACCAGCTCGATCGCGCTCGCGGCCTTGCGTTCCCTCGCGTTAAACTCCCGGGACTTTCCGGCCACTTCCGCGAGTTCCCGAGAGGCCTCGTAGAACCCCTGCCAGCACTTCCACCTATCGGTCCCGGCCTGTTTCATCTTCTCCAGCGAAATACTTCGTTCCGTTACCGCCATGATCACGATCCTCCCGGCGGCACATGCTCTACGGCCTGTAATCGAACCCCTCGATTGTTTTCCACAGGACGTCGAAGCTGCTCACGAAACCAGTCGATCGCAGCCATGCCGCACCCTCTATACGCGGCCCCGGCTGAATGGTCGCCTTCAGGATCATGCTTCCGTCCGTGAGGCTCGCGCGATGTTGCGACAACTTCCGGAACGCAGCCGTCCGGATCTTCCTGTACTCGCTGTGCCGCTGCTCGACGTTCTGTTTCTCGCTGAAGATCGCGACCGTCACTGGCCGAACCATGGTGTCGAAGTGCGTGAGACCATCGCCGGGCAACATCTGCTCGGGCTTAAAGCTGCTGATTGACCAGAACGGCTTCCTGTTTTCACCGATCTTCCGTTCGAACACCTCAGGGTTACTGTCAGGCACGACCTGAAAGAGTATTCCCCGCAGCGTCTGGTTCCCAAGTTCCCACAAGAGATCGGCCGTGATCTTCTCGAGTTCGTCCTGGATGTCGTCGAAGTCCTGCTCGGGCATCTCAGTTCGCCTTCATTTTCTTACAGGTACAGTGCCACGTATGGCCCGCACTCGCGAGCGTCACCTGCAGGATTTCCCAAACGGCTCCGGATTCCTGCCGGATTCTCCAGCCTGTCATGTCCTGATCTTCCTCAAGGCCCGTCTGGCTCGTTGGCAGCATCCACAATCGCGACTGGTCCTTGATGTCAAATACGATCGTGGTATTGCTCTTCGAGGTCTGCTCGTGGGTCGCGTCAGTGATAGACGCGATCGGGTTGTTCCTCGCATCGAGCAACTCGACGGTCTCGCGGTCGCCTTTTTGTCGAAAGAGCCGTCCGAACTTATTGATCTGTCGAAGTCCACCGCGACGTGACGTCATGTGTTACTCCGCCTTCCAGGCTCGCAGAATTCGATCGTGCGACATCATCTGCTGGCGACGTTCCTCGCCCTGAAGTCTCGATCGCGAAACGCCCTCGAAGCTCGATTGCTGCACGTCCTTCGGCATTCCCTCAAGCTCCGCGGCCTCGCTGCACATCGAGAGAATCGCGAGTTCGAGATCACTCGGCAGATACCGCAGTCCCACGTAGCCTTCAAGCAAAATGCTCTTCTCGTTCGAGAGTCGCTGTACACTGAAGGTCGCGGACCGGCCCCGGAGTTCGATTTCACGTCGCCACGCGGTTCCGTCAGTTTTCCGGATCCTGACAGAGCGCGGATCGGCGTCGTGATCCTCCTGCTCGTAGGCCACATCCTCTTCCGCGATCTGGCACACCGACAGGACCTCGATGGGGCACAGGACGGCCGGCAGAAATAAATCCTGATTTCCTGATCCGTGTGCCCAGGTCGATCGATACGGATGAACCGAACAGGCCAGATCCGTCACGCTCCCGCTCCCGAGACCCGTCGTGGTCACGAACGCGTGTCTCGTCACGGACGCCAGCACGTAGTTCCCCGTCACGGTCCCGGCATCGTCCACGAGCCGGACCTTTGCGCCTGCCCGCAGATTATGCTCCGGACTCTGGACCGTGAGGGAACTTGTCGTGCCCGTCACGGTCCCGTGTCCGTATAACCATCGATTCGTCCGCTGTCGGACCATGGCAGTCACTTGCGCGATCACTCGATTGAGCATCGTGTCCATCGAGGTGTCCTCGACCCCCAGCTCATCCTTCAGTGTCGACAGCGGAATCATCCTGCGTTTCTCCCGACGGTTGTGTCATCCAGAAGCCAAAACGACTACTCGGCCGATTTCGCGACCTGTTCGGCGTTCTCGGCGCGGATAATCGCGTCGAGCTTGTCGTGCGCGTCCGTGATCTTGATCGTCAACAGTTCCGGACACGCCTCGATCTTCTCGGCCACTCGCTCCAGCATGACCGCAACGCGAATTGACGACAGCGAGATCGTGGTCGCGTGATTGCCCTGCAGGAGTCCTTCGATCACGGAACCTGATGCAATCTGGCCAGCAATAACAGCCGCACGATCGAGGATCTGCTGCTTCTGATCTTTCTGACCGCTGGCAACCGGTGCTGCCGCAGGACTGTCAACACGGGCCTCCAGCTTCTTGTTCAGCGCCGCGATTTCCTTCAAGGCTTCCTTGAGGCCTGCCTCAAGGGCCTTGATCTGCTCGGTGTGGTCGATCGTGACCGACAAGGTCTGCTCGGTTGTCTCGACGCCCTCGGGGGCAAACTCTGCAGAACCTGCGGCCGTATTGTCTTTGGCTTTCGCCATCTTGATCTCTCCCAATCGTTACCTAAAAAGAAAGCCCCCCGACGATCGAGGGGCTTTGGTCGTTTCGATTCAGCCCGTTGGTCGGACCACGTGGACTACAGCAAGCTCTGCGATCGTGATCCGCCGCTGCCTTCCGCGTGACGGATGAAGTACACGCCACCAAGACGGGCTTCCGTCGGTCCGCTCAACACGACTTCAAGCCATGGCTTTCCGACAGGCATGTGGCGAGAACGAATCGGGATCGTGATGATCATCTGCTTGGTTCCGTCCGCCGCAGGAGTCTGGAAACTCGTAACGGCAGTGTCGTAGTGCGTGCGGTCTGGATTCCCGTCCGTTGCCGCAAGCGTCGTGCCCTTCTCGACCCACACGTCCTGGAACGACAGGGTCTCGCCGGTTCCACCGCTGTTAGCCGCGTAGGCCTTGGCCGTAATCGTGACCTGTTCGGCAGACGTTGCGGCACTCGCTGCAGCCAGCAGCACCACGATCGCGACATCTTCACAGTCGACCGTGTTGATACGATCGCTCGTCTTGTCGGCGTCCTGCAGGTCCTGATGGATCAGGCCGAGCAGGAACGTGTTCGACTCGGGGAAAACACCTAACATAATCTCTCTCCTCTGGGAGTTTGTTTGTTGACAGAAAGTTCGTGGTCGCCGGGTCGATCCCGACTCTCGACCACCGGGGCAACTTAGTGATTTACAGTCACTTCGCTGCCACCGGTGATCTGGGAGGATTCGCCTTTAGTCGCGTGCCTGCAGTCGCAGGAAACTTGCCTGTGCGGGCGGTGCAGTCGCACCAGCCTGGTAAGGCGTGATCGCGTCGTCGTACAGCGGTCGGCTGTCGAAACCAAAGATGAACCGCAGGCAGTTCTGATCGCTCAGGAACTCGACGTGAGCACTGACGTCCTCGCGGACCAGGCTTCGGCGAATCGCCTTGATCATCTTTGGATCGATCAGGTGGATGTCGCCCAAGTCTCCGAGCGTCGAGCAGAACTCGCAGTCGAGGTTCGGCAATCCGCGAAGCTGCTTCTGTGGCGGCAGGCTGAAACCACCGTTCATGATGTTGATGTTCACCGGGAAGTTCCCGACGTTCAGCTGTCCGGTCTGCGGGATCGTCGACACGTGGCTCAACCAGATCGGCGAAGATCCAGCCGTACGGAACAACTGGCTCTCCATCTGGAGCAGGTTCGTGACCGTGATGGTGTCGGCGGTCTGGCCAGAGGTCTTGTTGACCGTCACGCACGCTGGCTTGGTCGTGTAGCCGATCGGCTCCGGACCACCACCACCGAGCATGATGGCTCGTGCGATCTGGAAGTTCGCCTCTTCACGAACGGCGTTCCGGACCCACTGCTCGATCGCATAGTCCGTGTCGTTCATGATCTCGGTGGTCATAAAGACCACGACGCACAGCTTCTTCATCCGCATGTCGGCGAAACCGATCTTCATCTTGCTTTCCGGCAAGGTGTCGCCTTCGTCGATCCAGTAGCCCAGGGCACCGGCATGACGGCTTGCGTCAGCTCGGCTCGTGTCACGGGCACGTGGCCATCGGAAGTGCGTCCCGGCAATCGGCATCGTGTCGATTCGCGTCGGGAGATCGTTCTCGAAGAACAGGGTCTCGATCGTGTTCGAGAATTCCGGCGTGATCAGGAACCCGCCGTCTTCACCGGTCACGCCAGACATGCCGCGAGCACGGAAGAAGTCAGCAGGAATACCGTCGAAGCACGAGCGGTGCATTCCTCGGAAGTCGGTGTCGTCCGTGTAGCCCTTGCGGATGAAGTCCCCGAAGTTACGGAACGGGACCTTGCCCTTGTAGCCGACGTCGAACAGAGACTTCTGGAGCATCGCGGAACGCTTCTCGGCGTTCATGCGGAGACTCGGGTCGTTCCACTGCTCGAAGTACGCCATGTGCCCGAGGCCAGATTTGTGCAAGTCGGGGTTCAGGGCGTCCGCGCCAGTCAATCCACCGTTGATGCGACTCGTTGCGGTCCCGATCTTCAGGCCGGGATTATGAACGTTGTCGCCCTTCTGGTTTCGCTCGTCGAGCGACTTGATCATGTACTCAAGATCTTCGTCGGTAGCACCGGCGATTCGATCTGCAAGACTTACTTTCGACATAGACTTTCTCTCCTTGAATGTGGTTCATGTGATGCGCTGCTCCTGATCCACGGGTGAGAGACCGTCTATCGTGTACTCTGCCAGCTACGGGGCTGACGAAAAAAACTCTATTCCCTGACGATTCCCGCAAGGCGTTTCTTCATGTCGATTTTCCGCAGCCGCTCCTGCAGGGCCTTTCGGGCTGGCGAAAGCTGCTCGGATTCCTGGGGTTCCTGCATGGTGGGCAGAACACCCTTCAGCATCTGGCCCAAGACTGACTTCGGGGCCTTCACGGCATCGCTGTCAGGCAGCTGCTTGAAGACAGACTGCAGGGCCTTCATGACGTTCGCGGGAACTGTCGCGATGCCTGGCTGTCTGTAGAACTTCGCCAGCATGCTCTTTCGCTTCTCGACGTCCGGCATGTCAGAACCTTCGGCTGGTTCGGTCTCGCCTTCGGCCGCATTTTCAGTGGCCTTCATGAGCTTAACGGCCCCGTCCTGCGTGTAGACCGAGTCGTGAAGTTCATTCACGGTCTGGACGATTTCGCCGAGCATGTCGGCAATCTCGCTCGTCTTAGCCTTCACGGTCGGGTCTTCCTGCTCGGTCAGGGCAACCTGAACCATCTGGATCAGATCACCGAGCTGCGAACTCAGGGCCTGCAGCATTCGCGACCCAGGCAGCCCCGTGAACTCAGGCGACTCCTCGATCTCGACCTCCGGGGTCACGATCGTGGTTTCGTCAGACTTTGCTTCACCGGCTACCGGAACGTCCACGACGGCCGGGACTGCACCGGGAGCCACGAGGCCTTCCTGTGACTTCGCGGCCGTTTTCTGTGGCTGCATGTCGCACTTGATGAACGCGACCCGGATTCCCTCGACGCCCTCGACGGACTTGAGTTCGACCGGCCCGTCGTACTTCACCTGCTGGGACTTCAGTGATTTCGTCGCAGAATCGAAATCAAGATCTGTCTCGATCAGGTCCGGATTAGCCTTCAGGAACGCTTTCGCGACCCCGGGCGTCACCTTCTCGCTGTCGAACAGAAGATAAGCTGCCCCCTTCATTCGGGAACCTCCTCTCGTAAGCTGTTCAGGAACCTTGTAGTCGACGCCGCCAAAAGACTTCGTCACGAAACTATGTCCGGGAACTTGAAGGGGCTCCCGGAGATCGAGTGCCCGCAGGGTAAGCTCAAGCATCGGATCAATGGTCTGCCCGTCCACCTTGCGGTTCGACAAAAGACTCTTGACCGCGATCGTGATATCCCTGTTGGCCGGAATGATGACCCACGACCATTCGAGCATTTCCCACACGCGGTAGATCACCGAGCGAGTTCTGGCCGAAACGATCTTGCCTTCCCACATAACCTGCCCGGGTGCCTCGGGCGTGTAGGCCTCAAGCTTGTGGCCGATCGCTCCGATTGACCGGCAGCGGATCATGCCCTCGTTGATGAGGGCAAAGACTTGATTGGCCAACTTGGTCGCCTGGCTGAACGTGCAGCCCGAGTACAGGACACCGTCGATCAACTTCACGTCGTACTGGCCCGCAGGAGTCTCGGCTCTCGCGATCGGCGGAAGCGTCGGGGCCAGCTTGTGGCTGTGCTGCCAGCAGACCACCGGGCTCGTCTTGTGAAAGTCGAGCAGTGCACCGGCTGGATCGATGATCTCGCCCTGTCGGTCTTCCGAGATCGTCGTGATCGGCAGCATCCCGCAGTACATCGACGAGGTGTCGATCTGGACCTTCAGGACAGACGGCGCGTCGAACTCTCGGTACTGGTCTTCTTTACCAGCCGGAATGAGACTCAATGCTGTTGGGCTGTCCGCCATGACGTATCTGCCAAAGTGTGAAACGCACGTCTTTCGGCAGACTATGGCGATTCAGGGCAAGATCGTCAACACAGGCTCTAAAGAATGAGGTTTCTCCACCTGTCGACCGTATAGGCAAAACAAAATCGTGTTGCGCACTTTGCGCAACACGATTTCCTGTGTTTTACCGTTCGAAAACTTCCGTGACCCTGTTGCAGTCAGAGCAATACTCGATGTAGCCACCTCCGGCGAGGAGCTTTATGACCTTCGATTTTTCTGGATGAACGCACCTCGCGAGCCGCAGCATTTGCTTCAACTGTGCGTTCCGTCTCGCCGTGGTGGGCTCTGCGGTTTCTGTCCGACTATCCACCGTAATCCTCCTCGTCGAGTTCTCGCTGGTCTATCGCGTTGTGGATCACCATCGGTTCCGCCAACGGCTCACCGGTCTGTTCGTCCACGTACACGATCCTTGGTTCGCATAGACACTGGCAATCGGCCGCCGAGGACTCGGTGTCGTGGTCGATCCAGTCGTCGATCGGGTACACGTGGACCGTCATGTGTCTTCTTTTGACCTGTAGGCAATCTGGTACTGAACACCATGCACTGTCACTAGCCCGCCGTATCGTTCACGCAGGACATACTCCTCGATTGCCTGCAAGACGTCTCCGGTCAATGTGGTGTCGTACTGTTCGTTGTCCTTCCCGACTTCCCCGAATGACAGTTGCCCGTCGTGGCACTCCTCGACGGTTATGAACCGGGGCGACATGTAGTTCTCTGGACTAATGCGGCCATATTCCGCGAGGGTATCCTGGCTCGATGCGGAGCCCTTGCCGTTGACCTCGTTAACGATTCGCCCGAGTTCCTGCCACGCTCGCTCACGGCTTTCGCAACGAACAATAACCAAAGTCGCATCTTTGCCGCTGTCCACATTCACCACAACGGACATGCCCTCGATCGTCACGGCCTTGATGCGATCATCGGAAATTGCAATCGGCGTGTTTTCCTCGTGAAATACACCTTGCCACTCCGCGTTCCTGAACGTGATCAACATCGGCTTTCCCCTATTCGGCCCGAATCTTCTTCGCAAGCTCCCCGGCGTCTTTGGCCGACAGGCCCGCCACGGTCGTCTCGCTGTAGTCCGGCGACTGGAACTCAAACTTCACGAGTGGCACCTGCTGCCCGTAATCGGCCCCGTCGTCGGTCGCCACGATCTCTACGCGAAACTCCCGCAACAGGTCGGCGAGCTTCTCGAAGAACTCGGCCCGCCTGTTGTCGACCTCGTGCAGCTCGCGATACAGGTCGTCGATCTGTCGGCGTGCTGCTGCTGCCCCCTTGGCCCACTCGGAGATCCTGACCATCTCGTCGTCACGCATCGTGTCCGGCCGCCGGCTGCACGTGAGACCGTCGAGATTGTCTTCGGCCATCGCGCCCATCAGGCCCGCGAGCGCCGCGAGTGTTCGCTGTGACCCTCCTCCGGACGAGCAGAACTCGACGGCTGCACTCCAGCCGCGCCGTGTTCCCTCGCTATCCTCGTGGATCGAGATCACGATATCGCCGTCGTCCTGCTTGTGCAGAGACAGATACCCGCGTCGGCTCATGTCTTCGAACCGCATCACCGTCATGGTCATCGATCGGACTCCTGGAACTTCTGGGACACATCGATCTCGAACACCTCCACGGGGTTCGGGCCGAATTCCTCATGCGTGATACTTGTCTCTACGACCCCGTTGAATTTCCGTCGGAGAAGCTTCGACGTCTCGGTGCCTGACGGGTATCCCTTCCAGATCTGGATCTCGTCGTAGTGCTTGCCGACAAGTCGCTTCTGCCAGTACTCGGTCCGGAGCCGAAGCTCAACGGTCTTGTGCCCACTCGCGATCTCGTCCCACCACTTGGCCTTCAGGCGAAGCAGCAGGATTCGCGTGGCGTTTTGTTTCGTTGCCATCTGTCCCTACTTTCGATTACCTACTTGCGGCCACAGATTCCCGGCCGCCAGCTCCTTGACGCACTCCGGACAGCATGTCTTCCCGAGGCGTGTCCTCCATCCAGCGAGACGCATCGAGTGAATGAACTTCGGTTTCGATTCGTTCCGCTCCTGACGATGAACCTGGCAACGCTCACACCAGATTGTGCGATCCGTCGTGACGTTCAAGGGATCACCTTAGATCCGGCAAACGATCATTTGAGGATAAAACAGCAGCCCACCGGATTCACATTTAACGCATGCTCCCGGTGCTGTTCCCGTCGGAGTGCTCGCCAAGTACGTGTCGCCGCAATAGCCAGCGTTCAGTTCAAAATTGAAACACATCACCATGTCACACACTCCGAGCCGCGCTAATTCGGTGCTCCTTCAAAACACGCTGAATATCACCCAGCAAATATCGATCGACCTCACGCCCCGTAACCTTTGCGACTTCAAATACTGCCTTAATCCACGCTTCGCAGCTACGTTCGGAACCGTCAATGCCTATTAGCTTGATCACCGCTGCATTAAACGCCATGTGAACCTCCTGCGATCGGCATGGT
>JACCDR010290448.1_pt1 | contig 28663 bp, 22 predicted proteins | sample 7446431 | NCBI WGS metagenome assembly JACCDR01 (sample SAMN15323443, study PRJNA562643) | freshwater metagenome | isolation source: river surface water | place: USA:Blue River Watershed | collected 2017-08-17 | reverse complement strand
TTGGATAGCATCTTTTGTAAAGTCAAACGGTCGCTATCGGCCAATTGTACATGTTGTTTTCGCATCGCTTGATAGAGTTTTTTCACCAAGTTAAAAAAATTAAATATATTTACCTAACAATGTACTAGTTATATTGAAAAAGATTCGACCTATTTTGGGGTATATGCAAGTCAAGATAGACCTTTAAAAGGTTTTTCAACATTAGCATGTGAGTTTGTGGGTAGAGAAGCGGAGTATTATAATGGAATAGGAGTAAGTATGCTGAATGTGATTCGTGATTTACAGCCAGATGCAATGTTTGTTATCACTAATACAAGTCTAAACATTATTCTCATCAAAAATAATGAGGTCTATTTTCTAGGCTATTGGAATGGAACTCCTGCTGTAATAGTTCCTTATCAGGAATGGTTGCGAGATTTAAAGGAAAGAAGACAACTTACATGGTCTTCCCTTATCTGGAAAAAATCATATAAGAAACAATAAAAGTGAACATGGTGTGACAGATTCGTGAATTAGAATAAGTATTAACAACCACCCTTACAACTCAATGAAAATCAAGCAGTTATTTTGTACTGCATGGATAGGTATTGCCCTATCTATGTCTGTTATGGCTCAAGAGCCTTTGTGGATAGATTTACAACCACAAAAACATGTCACTACGGAAACTACCTCAGATACAGGTTTTTATATTAGCCGTGTCATAGATGCTCGTCCTGGCTATACTCGTATCGGATTTATTCAATGCGAAAACACGCCTCTACTTACGCAGCTTTGCTTTCAAGGAGGGATAGAAAAGCAATTACATACCTTCTTTGGTCAGAGTCAGCCTGTCAGGATAGGCTATCAGCCGATTATCGTGAAAATAAACCGGATGTGGGTAAGTGAATATACTACCGCTTACGAAATGGGTACAGCGGCTGTTGCCCTGGATTTTATGGCAGCACAGAAAGATGGCTTTTCTCTCCTGTTTCGGGCCTTCTCATTGGTGCAATCTGAAGGGATAGATGTTCGTAAACTGCACGAACCCAATCTGGTCAAAGCCTTGACTGACTGTTTGGAACAGTTCAGAAACAGCAACTGGCAGGCTACTCTTACCCAAACTCCTGTGCTTACCACTCAGCAACTCTCTGAGTCCGAAACCCAGTTTGCTCATACTGATCTGCCTGTCCTGAAAGGTTCTCTGCCTTCACAGGGTATCTATCAGACCTTTCTTGATTTTAGAAATAATCATGCAGATTCAAAACTACCGTTGATTGTTAAGAACCGGTCTCATTTGGGTACCAAAAGAAATAAGATAACGATTGAGCAGGAACTCCCAGACCGTGGACAGGAAGCTGTAGAAGAGGCATGGGGGTTTTCAGACGGCAAACAGGCGTACATCCATTTTCAGAAAGAGTATTTTCCTTTGCGTCCAGTAGAAGGTGGATTTGTGTTTGAGGCTTATCCTATGCCAGAGGCATACACGGGCGGATCCATGACTACTTCGAGTACCAGAAGTGGTATATTGGATGGAGGCATCACAGGCACACTCACAGGGGTAATGAATGTCAACTATAGGCAGCCTTACTTTCTGGATGCCTACACCGGACAAATAACAGCCTGGCATCCGGAAATACCCAAATTACATGAAACCCCTGTTTCTACACAGGCCATACAATCAGATGTCGCAAACCTGACCATTTACTACAAGGCTTCCAAAAAGACAACAGCTAAACCTGTACATATTGTATTTTCCAGTGGTACACGTAGCATTGTCAAAGAACTGAAACCTGGAACATTTGTGCAAATACCTTGGAAAGACTGTAGTTCAGAACTCATCATATGTATTCAAGAAAGCCACTCGCCTTGCTATACCTTTGTTCCTGACAAATCTGAGCAGTATTTAGAATATCTGCCTGTAAATAGCCAAGAAGACATTACCATACGTCCTGTAAGGAGCAGAGAAGCCCTGTTTTATCTGGCACAACTGGAATCTGTACTCGAACAGGCAACTGGCAACAAGGTAGAAACCAAAGGAGAGTAGTTTTAGTCCATGGATTATCCGAACAGGTGTGATGTTTTGATGATAGAGATCTAAAAGAAAAGGAAGAATTGTATCTAAAGGTCATAGAATAAACGTCTGAAAATCAGGAAAGTCTTGCAGACATATATTGTCCCATATCTGTTTCTTTGTTACCTTGCCTGAGTCACTTATTACTTATTTCCTATGGTATCTATGCTTCGTTTTTGGAAAAATGTTCTCTTACTCTGCCTTGGACTGGTCGTTGGGCTTGTGGATAGCTACGCACAGTCTACCTATCCGCTGGTTCCGATGCCTGTTCGGTTGCAACCTGCCGCAGGTACATTCCTACTGACGGCCCAAACTTCTCTGGTTATTCCTGCCTCGCAGCCAGAAATACGAAAAATAGCAACGTATCTTCAGAATAAACTCAAACCTGCTACCGGATATACCCTGCCATTGACAGAAACGTCTGCCAATGGTTCACAGATTCAATTTGTCCTGAACGCCAAACCCGATGCAAGCCTGAAAAAAGAAGGCTATACATTAGATTGTACCCCAGACAAAATTACTATTAAAGCCAATCAGCCTGCTGGACTGTTTTATGGTGTACAAAGCCTGTTACAACTCCTGCCTCCGGCCATTGAAAACTCCAAACCCATAACTGGCATAGCCTGGACTATTCCATGTGTAAACATTACCGATTATCCACGTTTTGAGTGGAGGGGGCTTATGCTGGATGTAAGTCGGCATTTTTTTTCCAAGGAATATGTCAAGGCATACATTGATCAAATGGCTCGATACAAGTTTAATACCTTTCACTGGCACCTAACCGATGACAATGGCTGGCGTATTGAAATCAAAAGCTACCCCAAACTGACAGAAATAGGAGCTTGGCGGGTAGAACGTACGGGTCGGTTTGGCAACCGTAAACTGCCACAAGAAGGTGAAAAAGCCACCTATGGCGGATTTTACACCCAAGAAGATATTAAGGAAATTATCCAGTATGCACAGGAGCGGTATGTAACGGTTTTACCTGAAATAGACGTACCCGGCCACAGCATGGCAGCCATTGCGGCATATCCGTGGCTCTCGTGTGTCAAAGACCCAAAAACAAAAGTAAATCCAGGTACTCGTTTTGCTGAGTGGCACAGCAATGGAACCTTTACTATGCTCATAGACAATAGCCTCAATCCTGCCGATGAAAAAGTATACGAATTCCTCGACAAAGTATTTGGTGAAATAGCCACATTATTTCCCAACCCCTACATCCACATGGGCGGCGACGAATGTTTTCATGGCTTCTGGGCTAAAAATCCTGAATGTTTGGCTTTAATGAAGAAAATGAATCTCAAAAATAGCGGCGAACTTCAGAGCTATTTTGTTAAACGGGTAGAAAAGATTATTCAAAGCAAAGGAAAAAAACTCATTGGCTGGGATGAAATACTGGAAGGTGGACTGGCTTCTAATGCAACGGTGATGAGCTGGCGAGGCACCAAAGGAGGCATTGAAGCCGCTAAACAAGGTCATCCAGTGGTGATGACCCCTAGTCCGAACACTTATCTGGATTTGATGCAAGGAGATCCTATTGGCGAGCTAACGGTGTACAGTACTGTTCGGCTTAAAGACAGCTACATCTGGAATCCCGTGCCGTCTGGCATAGATTCTACCCTTATTCTAGGTGGACAAGGCAACCTGTGGTCTGAACACCTGCCCACTTTCCGCTACGCCGAATATATGGCTTATCCTCGGGCTTGGGCTTTAGCTGAGGTTTATTGGACACCTCAGGCACAACGAAACTGGAACAGCTTTATTCAACGCATGGAGTTACATTTTACACGGGCCGACGCCGCTGAAATCAACTATGCCCGCAGTGTCTATGACCCCATTATTAAAGTAAGCAAAACAGCTACAGGGAAGACCTTGGTAGATTTGAAAACTGAAATAGAAGGATTAGACATCTATTATTCTACTGACAATACCTATCCTGACCGATTTTATCCGTTGTACACCAAGTCTATTGAAGTACCCGAAGGAGCCGATATGATTCGTATGATTACCTACCGAAACGGCAAACCTGTGGGCAAGATGCTGACACTAACTATGGAAGAAATCAACAAGCGAGTCAGGAAATAGCCTGTGTATGACCCAAAAAAGAGGAAAGATAACCAGAATAATCCTTTACCTTTCCTCTTTTTTCTTGGGCTATGTATTTTACTGAACAGATACCATTTCTACTTCAAATACAATCGGTGTGTAAGGTGGAATACTAGGGGCTGCCCCTCTATCTCCATAGGCAAGAGTGGATGGAAGTAGAAATACTGCTTTTTCGCCTGCCCGCATCAATCTAATGCCTTCCTTGAATCCCGCAATCGGAGGATTTACAGTCAAGTCAAATTTATCAGGATTAGTAGTTCGTGTAGAATCAAAGACTATGCCATTCAGAAATTCTCCTTTGTATCGAAGTGAGAATACCTGTGATAGGGATGAAGGAGGCTCGGTAGAGGAACTTTTTTTTACGAATGAATAGTATAGACCAGAAGATGTTTTCTGTAGGTCAGGTAAAGCTTTCCGCTGTGCATAATCTAGCAAGGCTTGGTCTTGCGTCTGAACGTCTTCCAGTTTTAGGTCAAACACCAATACCGAATAGGCTGGAACATTTAGATAGGAGATATTTCCTAAGCCTAGATAGAAAGGCATAATTATTTTCGCACTATCGCCTTCATGCATCAGTCCAGCTGCTTCTTCAATACCTTGCGTCAAGGACATATTATAAGCACCTACGTTCCATGGAAAACGCAGATATCGGTTTTTGTTGACTACTGCACTGTCTATAATGGTTCCATTGGTCAGCCGACCGACATAACTCATCACCACCTGATCTCCTCTCTTAGGTGTCTGACCACTGGCATTTAATTTTGTAATCTGATAGTACAATCCCGAAGTAGTCGTTTGCATCTGCAGATTATTCGTCGCAATGTATTGTTTGATTTCCTGTTGGTTTTCTGCTAGTTTCGCTTCAGCAGGATTTGAAATATCATCACTCTTCAAACATCCCTGCAACAGGAATACACTTAAGAGTAGCAGAATTGAGTAGTTGTTATGCATGGGTTAGATTGTTTTTCTTTTAACAAGACACGTAAAAATACGAAAACGTTGCATGTCTTCCAGATGTTTTTGAGAATAAAAATATAATAAATTGATAATCAGGTAAGTATGTGTGAGCTATGGTTAGCCTTCTTCGTTTTATACACTACTATTTTTCATTTCTATAGCAGTATCAGTTCGTATCTACTCTGGGCAATATTTTATTTTTCCAAGATTCTAAACCCTGCTGACATAGGGTTGTCAGTGGCAGGTGTTTTCTTTGTCTCATCATTCTAAACCTTTGTTCGTTATATGCAAATGAAAGAGATGCCCCCGATGACGGTTCTGTGCCTGGAAACACAAACAACCCTGAAAGACATGATACCTTATGTTCGTGAAGTTCCTAAACGTTTGTACCGCGAAGTGCAGCGGCTGAATCTGGAAGTGACCGGACCTAACTACTGGATTTATGACCAGGCTGATGGAAACCCAGATACCGTGTTTACTCTTCAGATAGCCTTGCCAGTAGCTGAGGCCAAAGGAATACCTGATGGATTCTTTTTTCGGGAACTGAAAAAGTTTAAATGCCTCACAGACAAACATCTAGGTGAATGGAACATCCTTGCTGCTACCTATACAAAACTAATGAATGCAACCAATGAAAATGGACATACTTGCACAGGCATCTGCCGAGAAATATACCTTCATATAGATTTTAACCAACCTGACCATAATATCACAGAAGTACAGGTAGGACTACGCTGATTTTCATTCGAGTAAAATGTAAAAATATGAGCTAGCTATGTCAGGGAATGCGTCAAGTGACGCATTCCCTATGGTACCTATGGTTTGCTAGGCCATCTCTTTACCGAGGCCTGGGCAAGACTTGCCATAATGTCTACTTGTACACAGCCCATCTTTCCTTCTATGGGTTGTATGTGAGCCTGACAGCCTACTGTCTGCAAAAGATTGGACAGATACATCTGTAAGGGCACTGTTCCTTCAATGCATGATTCAAAATAGGATTGCATAGGCTGTCCTGCCACAGATTCTACCAAAGCTACATAGTCAGCATGGGTATAGCCAATGCCTGTTTTGCCAAATTGCTCCCATAAACCCCTTATGACATCATCTAGTGAACGTTGCTGCTGAGTTAGATGCCGGATTTCTAGGTCTAGAATCAATGCAGCCAAAGCTCCTTTGTGGTAAATAGATACTTTGCGGTTGGGTACACCCGCAGTATAGCCGTCTATCCATAAATCAAAGGAAGATTGCAACAGTGACTGCCGGGCAGTGTTGCTTTGCATAAAATGCCGGTTTAAGGTGCAACTCAGCTCTGCAAAATACGCTGCTTCGTCAAAAAAACCAGATCGAGCCAGAAATAGATCCCCGTAATACGTAGTCACGCCTTCGGCAATGTAGCCAGTTGTAAAATAATTTTCACGGGTAAAATCATAAGGTAATAACTCTGCCGGACGGATTTTGCAGATATTCCAAGTATGAAACAGCTCATGTGAGGACAATCCCATCAGGTCGGCATACAGTTCTGTGCCCACTTGTGCCGCTGGTCCAAGTGTCATGACAGTTGAGTTTCGGTGTTCTACACCATGATAATGAGCATAAGGTAGCAGATGCAGCAGAAAGTGATACACTGGTACCGGAAATTCCCCCATCATCTGAATCTGGACTTCTGTAAAATTCCGGAAATCATTCACCAGCTCCAACGGATACAAGGCTGATGTATCTCCCTGAATCCAGATATGAAACACCGTCTTGGCAACAGAATAACTATAGCACAATAAGGTTTCAGAAGCCATCAGCGGGCAGTCTGCCAGTTCATAGAAGTCAGCTGCTTGCAAGGTATGCGTACCTATTGCAGACAGTCCACAGGCTACCTGATAGGTCTCTGGCATGAGCAACTGCACCTGACATGCTTCGTCTATGCGACCTTCTATATACATCAGGCAATTGACAAAATTAATATATACCTGACTGGCATCCAGCCAGGATCCTCCCGCATCCATTTGTTGGGCATAATAGCCATACCGTATCGTTAGGGATGTATGTCCATTGGCATGAATCCGCCACCTTTCTCTGGATACTTTTTCTACATATACTGGCTGCTGCTGTGCGTCATAGGCATGTAGGTACATACTGTTGCGGGCATAATTGGCTAGTTCATAACGGCCGGGTCGCCAGGCAGGTAATTGCAGGTCTACCACAGGTGTATCCACTGCTGGTACATCCATCTGTACATGTAGAATATGGTGTTCGGTATCGTAGCAATCAATGGTGTATGCTATCACTGGAAGGAATTTTTTAAGGTAAATGATTGACAATCAGTTGATAAATGTGTATATCTGCCTGTGCAAGCTGAATATTAGCCAGTTAGTTAATTCCTTTTGCTCAATGCTCGTACAAGCGGTCAGGTGTTAAGGTTACTTTCATAGAAAAACTCCATCAAAGTATAAAAAATAGTTTATCTTCCACAACAAATCTGCGTTTCACTTATAACCATAAAGCATATGTTTCTCATTATCATTGGTTTAATTCTTCTTATTGCTGGATTCTCTTTATCAAAAAATAATCCTCAGACTGCCAAAGCTATTTTGCCTGTACGTATGATTGGCTTTGCGCTGGTTTTTATTGGTGCGTTATTCTCTTCTGTCAAGCAGATAGATGCTGGAAATGTAGGTGTACAAACCCTTTTTGGAAAAGTTCAGAACCGTGTACTGGAAGGGGGCTTACACTTGGTTAATCCATTGGTAGACATTACGAACTTTGATGTCAAGACACAAAACTATACCATGTCTGGCGTACATGACGAAGGAGACAAAGTAGGAGACGATGCCATTCGGGTACTCACCGCCGACGGGCTGGAAGTGGTCATAGACCTGACTGTCCTCTTTCGGGTGCTACCATCCGAAGCTCCTCGTATCTTGCAGGAAATAGGAACAGATTATCAATACAAAATCATTCGCCCTGTTACACGAACCAAAATTCGGGACAATGCGGTCTATTATGATGCCGTTTCGCTGTACTCCATCAAACGAGATGAGTTCCAGGCCAGAATTTATAAAAGTATTGAAGCAGATATGAAAAAACGAGGTTTTGTGCTAGAACAACTCTTGGTTCGTAATATCAACTTGCCCACCTCTGTCAAGCAAACCATTGAGTCTAAAATTAATGCCGAACAGGAATCTCAGAAAATGCAGTTTGTGCTGGCCAAAGAACGACAAGAGGCCGACCGTAAACGCGTAGAAGCCCAAGGCATTGCCGACTATCAGAAAATCCTGACCACTGGCCTTACAGACAAGTTACTGCAATATGAGATGATTAAAGCCCAGAAAGAAATTGCTCTTTCTCCCAATACCAAGGTAATTCTAATGAACGGACGAGGCAACACGCCTGTGATACTGGGGGATAAATAAATGGTTCTTTAAGAGAGAGGCTTGAATTTGTTTATTAAACATGCGTTTAATAAACAAATTCAAGCCTCTGGATTTTATAAAATATTAGTTGCCTGCATATGTCCTGCCTACCTTTTGTCCCAATCTAGCACCAGACTTATCCATAACGCACGTTATTTTACTAGTAAAAGTGTGAGAAATTTAAATATGCTCGAAGGACGGCATTAGGATACAATAAAGCCTCTGACTCAAACGTCTTTGTATGTAAAGCAAGTTTGATCTAAACCCTCCTTATCCATATCCGATGTCACGTCTATTTGTGTTACTGATTGTTGTTTCTCTTTTTCTAGGTGTAGATTATTATGTGTACCAAGCATTAAAAATTCTTCCAGATGGATTTCGGCGTGCCGCACAGTTGGGATCAGTCATATTGTCTGTGGGTTCGGTGCTTGCCATCATTTCGTTTGTACTCATACCTGGTGTATACAACTCCTCCCTACGAAACTTCCTACTTACCTTGGTATTGACCAATCTGCTTGTCAAGCTTTTTGCTGGGATTTTTGTCTTTTTTGATGACCTTGTCCGTCTAGGCAGATGGATAGCTGGGAAAGTAACTTCAGGAACTGTTGCACCACAGACTACGCCTACTACAGAAGGTGTGGCCATTCCGAGATCCGAGTTTCTGGTCAAAGCAGCTGTGATAGCGGGGAGTATTCCGCTTGTAGGTGTCGGATATGGTATTTTGCTGGGTGCACACGATTACCGGATTCGTCGCATAACGTTGCATTTGCCCAATCTGCCTCGGTCTTTTGATGGTCTCACTATTGCCCAACTTTCAGACATTCATTCGGGTAGTTTTTTCAACAAACGGGCTGTTATGGGAGGAGTAGAAATGCTGCTGGCTCAGAAGCCAGATGTGGTATTTTTCACGGGTGATCTGGTCAACAACGAAGCTCCGGAAGTAGAAGACTATATTTCGATTTTTCAGAAAATAAAAGCCCCGCTGGGTGTCTATAGTACGTTGGGCAACCACGACTACGGCGATTATGTGGCTTGGAAAAGTAAAGAAGCCAAAATGCAGAATCTGAACGACCTCAAACAAGCTCATAAACTGCTGGGCTGGGATCTGTTATTGGATGAAAACCGTAAACTGGTACAAAGTGGGGATGAGCTCAGCATCATTGGGGTAGAAAACTGGGGTGCAGGAGGCTTTGCTAAATACGGAAATCTGGCTAAGGCATATGAAGGCACCCAAGACACACCCGTCAAACTGCTACTGTCACATGATCCCAGCCATTGGGATGCACAGGTGCGACCTAAGTTTCCGGATATTGATGTGATGTTTGCTGGACACACCCACGGGTCACAGTTTGGGGTAGAGATAGGAAATTTTAAGTGGAGTCCTGTCAAATATATGTATAAACAGTGGGCAGGACTTTACCAGCAGCCTACTGCCACTGAAAATAGGCAATCGTTGTATGTAAACCGGGGCTTCGGATACCTGGGCTTTCCTGGCCGAGTAGGTATGCCGCCGGAAATTACTATTTTCGAACTAAAGACCAATGTGTAAAGCAGACCTAGAAAAGTAAGAAAACAAAAAGAGTATTGCTTCTCTCTTTACAAATATCGGTTCATCTGTTGTTTAAAACGGTAGCTGCCAAACATGAATGCAGCACCAATAACCGTGACAGGCATCATAGTCAAACCTGTAATTTTATCGTCAAAGAAGGTCACTACTGGAGGCACACACAGAAAGGTAAGTGCGAGTGATATACCAAAAAACCACAGCAGATAGGCAAATATCTTGACGGGTATGTATGCAGATGAATGCTTAAAGACGGCATTGTTGGTTTTAAACTCCTCCTGTAACGCCCTAGCATGGCGCAAGGCTCGTTCTTGAGTAGTCTCTGGGCGGAGAATGTCATACAAGAACTGAAACTCTGGTAAAACCTCTGTTGTGTCTTCTGTGGTAGATAGCCGCTCATAAGCTGCCTGTAATTCCGTAAACTGAGCTTCTGCATTTGCATCCGTATTTCGGTCAGGATGAAAATCTTTGGCTTTCTTCCGATACGCTTTTTTAATCTCTTCTACATTTGCCTCGGGTGAAACCCCTAGAAGCTTACAATCATTGGTACGGTTCATAAAAATTTAGGTTGTAGTGGCTGTGTTACAGCTTTCGCTGCATAAGGATGTAACTCGATGTATGATTTGTATTCAAAACCTCACGAATTACTGCAACTCCTTTCTCTTTAATCCGATTTACTGACATATAGTAAACGGCGAAAACCAAATAAAATAAGATGTTTTTTAAAGAAATAGTAAAACTTTATGCTGTCTTAGGGGTCAATGGTTGTAAATCAGTCCTTTTCCCTGACATCGTAAGTTTTATACAAAAAAAGCGGCAGACACAAAAGAGAGTAAAAGAGAAAGGGCAAAAAAATAACCCCATCAGAGGATGGGGTTTGCTAAAGAATGTGAAGCAATCAATAATAAAAGCATTGGATTGTACAAGCTACTGATATTCAATTCGTAATAAACAAAGCGGGCATCGGTAACCGTAAGTACGAGACACTTTTATAATTTCTTTACGTTGACTGCGTTTTTTCCTTTTCGTCCTTCCATTGTTTCAAAAGAAACCCGGTCATTCTCTTTGATGTTCTGATCAAGTAAACCGGTTATGTGTACGAATACATCCTGACTGGAATCGTCGTCCTTAATAAAGCCGTAGCCTTTGGTTAAATTAAAGAACTTTACGGTGCCTGTTTGCATGAAATTAGACTAATATTTAAGAATTGAACATTCTCAAATATATAAATTAAAAATGACTATATCTAATTATTTTATGCCAAATATGTGTAATGTTTGAGAAATTTTGTTAAGGAATAAAGTTAGTGTATTGATTATCAGTTATTTATTTTTGTCTTCTATTCTTGCTATATGAAGAAGCTATACTTGGTGCGTCATGCAAAATCAAGTTGGGATGAACCGGAACTATCTGATTTTGAACGTTCTCTGAATGAAAGAGGTCGGCGGGATGCTCCGCTTATGGCCCAACGGTTACTGGCCCGAAATCTCTCACCAGACCGATGGCTGAGCAGTTCGGCTACGCGTGCCTGGCAAACGGCTTTGGCTTTGTCAAAAGGTATGCATGTACCAGAATCCGCTTTGGTGGCTGAGCCTGCATTGTACCATGCTGAACCAGAACTTATTTTACAAGTCATTCATGCACAGCCAGATACTTCAAAGTCGTTGATTCTTTTCGGGCACAATCCAGGCCTAACAGATTTTGCTTCACTCATTTGTGGGCATAGGTTTGACAATATTCCTACGTGTGGAGTGGTTGGCGTAAGTTTCGAAATAAATTTATGGAAGGAAGTAGATTTTCATTTGGGCAAATTGCTTTTTTTTGATTATCCCAAGAACCCTGATGGCAGAGAAAGCTGAGATTTGAGAGAGGTTAGGCATAAAAAAATGGTGAGGGGTGAGTGATAAGGAGCGGGTAAAAACCATTCGCACCACATCAGTCACCCCTCACAATGCATTACATAAAAGCCTTAATTAGGCGTAATTGTTGAGCATGACAGGCATGACCAACATCAGTACATCTTCATTGGCTTCTTTGTCTTTGGGAACAATCAGTCCTGCCCGATTGGGAGCAGATAGTTCAATGATGACATCTTTGGCCGTTAGGTTATTGAGCATCTCAATCAGAAAACGTGCATTGAAGCCTATTTCCATTTCTTCCCCATCGTATTCGCATGAAAGCTTTTCAACGGCTTCGTTTGAGAAGTCGAGGTCTTCGGCTGAAATGCGTACTTCTTTGGGGGTAATGCGCAGACGAACCTGATTGGTAGCCCGGTTGGCATAGATGGCAATCCGACGCAGTGACGAAAGCAATTCTACCCGACTGATAGCCAAGTGGTTCGGATTGTTTTTTGGAATAGCATTGTCATAGTCCGGGAATCGTTCGTCTATTAGGCGGCAGATCATACGGATGTTGTCAAAGCTAAAGAACGCATTAGACTGGCTGAATTCTGCTTTTACAATGGTTTTTTCACTGGGCAAAGATGATTTGAGCAGGTTCAGGGCTTTGCGTGGGATGATAAGGTTATTTTCATCACCAGAGGCAATGTCTGTGCGACGGTAGCGTATGAGTCGGTGTCCGTCTGTCGCAACAAAAGTTACATTGTCACCAGACATGCCGATATATACCCCTGTCATAGCCGGACGTAATTCATCTGTACTGGTGGCAAAGATGGTATTACCAATGGCACGTTCCAGGATGTCAGACGGAAAATCTACGGCATAGCTGCGTTGCACGTTCGGAATACGGGGAAAGTCTGCGGCATTCTCGCCTGAGAGCTTATAACGTCCGTTATCTGACAGAATTTCAATACCATAGGTGTTGGTATCTATTTCAAAAACAATAGGTTGCTCAGGTAGTCCACGTAGCGTTTCCTGCAAGATCTTGGCCGGGACAGCAATGTTGCCGCTGTCTGCTGACTCCACTTCCATGTCGGCAATCATGGTTGTTTGCAAGTCGGAGGCCGTAATAGTAAGCTGGTTCTGATTGATCTGAAAAAGAAAATTTTCCAGAATAGGCACAATCGGATTACTGGCAATAACTCCACTGATAGCAGACAACTGTTTCAATAAAGCCGAGGAGGAAACAATAAACTTCATATCATGACACGATTTAGCACAGGTTTGAACAATGGAGCAAATGTAACAAAAAGGTAGGTTCTCTTAAAATACTGGTACTATATTTTTTCAAAGAGAAATGACAAGGTAGACAAAAATTCTATTTTTCTTTCATGGTTTGATGTAAACTTTTACATGGGTCTACTCCTGATTTGCACTTTCAAGGCCATTTATCTCCGAATAGGTATATATTTTTATCATCATACCTGACATAGGCAAAATCTGGAATGAACAACAACTTTGATATTTTTTCGTATCTAGACCTTGGTTTGGCTCTGGCAGGCTTTTTGTCTAGGTCTTTGCAATGAGTTTTTTAACAATAAACATAGGAGAAAAATACATGTATATAATTTGTCACTATCTATCTGGCAATAGAATTGGTTTTGAGTTGTGAATGGCAGAAATAATCGTTCACGGCACAAACGAGGGGAGTGTTACCCACTGTTTCTTTACGCTTGTCTTTTAAATAATAACCTATTTCTTCTATTCACGTATTCTAGTATAAATTTCCGAGCAATTATGAAATCCAGAAAATTTTTAGTCTATCTGTTAAGTGGCACACTTTTTTATTTTTCGGGTTGTGCCAGCATGAATAAAACCAAAAAAGGAGCCATCATTGGTACTGTTGGCGGAGCCGCTATGGGAGCTGTGGTAGGCAAGGCGGCGGGCAATCCGGCATTGGGAGCCGTCATTGGTGCAGCCGTAGGTGGTGCCACAGGAGCTGTCATTGGTCGCAAAATGGACAAACAGGCTGAGGAGATGAAGAAAACCGTACCCAATGCTAAAATAGAACGGGTTGGTGAAGGTATTGTGGTAGAATTCAGCGACAAGATTTTGTTTGATTTTAATAAATCAGACCTGACGAGTAAATCGGCTCAGTCGTTGAATGCCTTAACGGAAGTACTGAAAAAATATCCAGATACCAATATTGAGGTACAAGGCCATACGGATAGCCAAGGGGCTGACGACTACAACCAAGGTTTATCTGAACGTCGGGCAAGTTCGGTGTCAGGGTATTTGTCTAAAAAAGGTATTTCGTCGGCACGGATAACTACCAAAGGTTTGGGAGAGAAATATCCGTCGTACTCCAATGAGACAACAGATGGCAGGGCTCAGAACCGCAGGGTAAACTTTCTCATCAGTGCCAATGAAAAGATGAAGGCAGAAGCCAAACGCGAATCTGGGCAATAAGTGATATCCGCAGAGCTTATGAAAAACGTTGCCAAAAGTAAACACCTGATTTTCAAGGAAACTATTTTTCAACCCTTGATTCAGATGAGGTACTTATTGGTATTGAGTTGATACTGTTGAATCAAAAAAAAGAAATAACCCTTTTTCAATCAATCATTTAACCATTTATCACTCATGTATAACGAGTGAGGAAGTATTTATTCAACTTTTCCAATTTTATGAAAAAACAAATTGTTTTTACTCTTTTACTCGCCACATTAAGTACTGTTGGATATGCCCAAAGTGGCAAGAAAGTTCGTCTGGGTATAAAGGGAGGTCTTAACTTTCAGACGATCAATGAAAAAAAAGCCGATGGAACGATCGTAGACAACAAAATAGTGCCACGTTTTCATATTGGACTCACAGCTGACATAGAAATTGCCTCTGACTTTTACCTACAACCCAACCTGTTGTTTGTAACCAAGGGTTCTAAGGATCAGGCAGGAAATACCAGTACGTTGAATTATGTGGAGATACCTGTTCATTTGCTCTATACCCCTACACTCGGCGATGGCAAACTGATTCTAGGTATGGGACCCTATGTAGGAATTGCGGCTAGTGGGAAATTGAAAGATGAAAATGACAATACTACCCGTAGCCTGGAAATCAAGAAGAGTGTAGGACTCGGAGAGGAAGGTGTACGCCCGTTGGATGCCGGACTGAACTTACTGGCTGGATACGAACTGAGTAATAACCTAAATTTTCAGTTTTTTACCCAACTGGGGCTGGTCAATATAAAACCCGCCTTCTACAATATCTCAAACTCAAAAGAAAGTTGGAAGAATACTGGATTTGGGATTTCTGTAGGATATAAATTCTAGAAAACTATTGTAGAAGCTTTTGAACAAAGCCTGACAGAAATGTCAGGCTCTGTTGATTAGGTGGTATATTTTCTGCGTCGCCAGTACGCCCGAAGTATTCCGAACACGACAATGACGGCAATAGGAACAACCAAATTGAGCAACTGCCATGACAGACGGTCTTCCCGGATGCGAAGTTTGTCCAGTGGACGTAGGGTAATTTCTTTGGCACGTGCGGCAATCACCCCATTTTCATCAATCAGGTAGTCTACTGCATGTAGGACGAAATCTTTGTTGGCAAAGGTGGTATTCATAAACCGATCAAAGCCTAATGGAATGATTCTTCCGGCCTTGACATCTATTTCATTGGCTATCATGTCTCCATCGGCACATACCACAATCTTAGAGGCTGTTCCATATTCTTTGAAGGTTCTGTAGCGGGCATCAGTGGGGAGGATTCTGTTGGCATATAAGGAGTGAAACTTGCCTTCCAGCAGGTAGGCAACAGGCTGAGGGCCTGCGTTGTACTGCCGTGGGTCTGGGTCTTTCCGGGCTTCATTGAAGTCAATCTTGGCAGGAGCGGCATTTATTTTTGTATAACGAGAGGTATACATCAATGGCGTTTTCTGAATGCCTTTGGCTTTGACGGTATCAAGTGTACCTGCAAAATGTAGATACACTGCATCTAGGTTTTTGACAATAGGATGTTTGGAAAAGGTATTGACAAGCGGATAAAAACGCCATGGCATTAGTTGAATCTGGGGCTGTTCGCCAAATTTACCAATGTTAAGCGGAATATATCCACTATTCAGGTCTTGTACAAGTGTATGATTGAACCGTACGCCATACCGGAAAAACAAGTCATCTAGGTTGAGGTCGTTGGGAATGGCCAGGGTACTTTCTCGGTTAATCGTATCTGATTTCAGGGCATCTATAAAAAACAGGGCTTTTCCGCCATTTACTAGGTATTGATCCAGTACATATTTTTCATCTTCGCTAAACACCGAATCTGGCTTGGCAACCAGCAGGGCATCTATGCCTTTTAAGGAAGAATCTGCCAGTTGCACGGGTACTACATTGTAGTAGAGCTGTAGAGACCGGATCAGGTCTGCCAACATCTGCGGAGGCAACGTGCGATTGGCTTGCAGAATTCCCACTCGTTTTTTTGCACCAATAGTCAGCTGACGAATGGCAGAGGCTAGCTCATATTCTACATTTTCGACCGACTGGTTCAGGATTTGTTCTGCATTTACGCCTTTGGTACGTTGGTTGCCTCGGAGTAGCATGATTGGAATTTCCTGTCCTTCGTAGCTTACAATAGCTCCTGGAATAACCAGTCGTTCAACGGTATGCCCGTTTTCAGTATTGACAAGGTTGGTAGCCAGGATGCCTTTTTTTTCTAGTTCAGAGATGCGTTCATTCCGCTTTTGCTTGTCTTTTTCGGCACTGACATCCTCAAATCGAAAACGGACGTTGTTTCCTGCATAGGCCTTGAACTCATCTAGCTTTTCTGCGACTGTTTTTTTGAGTCGTTCAAAGGCTGGTGGAAGATCTCCTTCCAGGTAAACGGTAATAAGAATAGGAGCTTGTAGCTTTTCCAGAAGCCGTTCGGTAGCCGGAGAAATGGTATACCGCTGGTCTTCTGTGAGGTCGGCACGAAAGAACAGGTGGTTGGCCACCAGATTCAGGAGCAGGATACTGCCTATACCGATAAAAAACTGCAAAAGATGCTTCCGCTTCATATTTACAAAGATGAGTGATAGAGAATGAGCTGAAGAAAAAAACTACCGCATCCGGTCTGCGGAACGTACCAGCTTCTCGTCCCGACGAATAAACCGATTGGCTATAATATTACACACCATAGCGGCCATAGGCAAATAGGTTCCTGCTTGGAATTGGCCTTCCTGATTGGGAATAATGGTTTCGGCTTCACGCGAGAAATACAGGATGAGTCCGAGTACACCTGCCATTACCAGGGAGTTAAAAGCTCCTAACCCCATTTGCAGCACACGGTTTTTATAGCTAATCAGAGCAAATATTGCCAGTCCGGCAGCTACAGCAGCTAGTCCAGCAATGTACCAGACATTACGGCTGCTTACCTCATTCTGTGCCTGTGTATGTGTCAGGTGCAGGGCGTTAAGGGTAACAGCTTCTGTTCCAGAAGTTTCTTTCCAGTTTGGCAGGAAGGTGGTGGCTAACATTAGCAGCGCAATGATTAGCAGAAAAATAGATTGCACACGTTGAATCATGGGTAAAATAAAAAAGATGGAAAATCAACCGAAATTTCTCTCTTTTCGGGAATGCTTTTGTCGTTGTTGTCAGGTCTTTTCAGAAGGACACAAAAAAGAACGTATCGCCCGAAAGGAAATAGTCTGCAAAAATAGAATTAAAATTGAAAAACAGCAGGGGTTTTACAGGAAAGGAAACAAATCAGACGAGTAAGGAGCATATGCCTTGAAAAAATGAGTGAATGAGGCAACTCCGTTGCCCTTGTGTACTTCCTAGCATGAGATTGGCTTCGCCGAACTTACGTTTCTGGTACGAGATAGGAATCTCGCACCAGAAACGTACATTCGGCCAATCCAATCTTGCACCAGAAGAGGCAACGGAGTTGCCATTTGAGTCTGTGAGGGCTATTCACAAAAGTCCCCAGGGGTTATTCACTCATTTTCGATTGCCCATATTATCGGCTTTTATCTTACTGATTTCAAATTCGACTCTTCTGTTGATGCGGCGGTCGTCTTCGGTTTTTTCCTCAATGAGGGGTTGTGAACTTCCATAACCTATGGCTTCTATGCGTGAGCCGTCTATTTTACCTTTGTCTATCAGGTATTTTCTGATAGAGTCGGCCCGGCGTTGGGATAGTTTCAGGTTATCCGCCGCTTTGCCTTGTGTATCGGTATGTCCAGAAATTTTTAGCTTGAATGTAGGATGATCAGCTAGAAATTTGACGACTTTATTTAAGTCGTTATGCATTTCTGGCAGAATTTGCCAGCTACCAGCTTCAAACTCCAGGGAGGCAAAAGCCCATTTTTTCAGACTCAGGGCTGGTGTTTCGATATGAATGGCCGTATCACCGACAAGCTTGAATTGTTTTTCAACCCGGAAAAAGTCGTCTCCAGTCACAATCACGAGGTATTCATGGTCTTTGATCAGATCAAAATCGTAGCTGCCATCTGGACGCAGGTATTTAGGGGCAATTTCAATGCTACGTGTCAGGTCAATGACTGAGATAATACCTGTAAATGGATTTTTGGAGATAGAATCAATGACACTTCCTTTCAGGTTGGCGGTAGCTGTTGGCTGTGCCTCCATGGGTAATGGAAAGGAGTTTAGATTCATATTCTGTATATCCTCCTCTTCTGAACGGGCATAGTAGAGGTTTTTCGATTCAGAATCAATGGTAAAGTAATATTCTTTTCCTTTGCCATTGACCAGCGGGCCAATATTGGTCGGTTCATCCCAGTAGCCACGTCTCATATGGGTTTTGTAAATGTCAAAGCTGCCAAAATTGGGGATATGGCCACCATCTGAGCTGAAGTACAGCACATTGTGATTGTGATGGTAGAACGGGCTTACTTCATTTCGGTTGGTATTCAGGGTTGGTCCCATATTTTTGGCTGGAGCCCATTTACCATCTTTGGTTTTGTGCGTAAAATACAAATCTGCTCCTCCAAAACCACCCAGTCTGTCGGAGGCGAAATACAAGGTATCTTCTGTAAGTGAGAGAGACGGTTGTGAGTCCCAGGTATGACTGTTGACAGTCGGGCCCAGATTTCGGATTTTTCCCCAGGTACTATCTGGCAGAAGTTCGGCCAGGTAAATGTCACAGTCGCCCTGACCACCTGGAGCGGCACAGCGGCAGAAATACAGTTTTTTTCCATCCCGGCTTAGTGTCGCAGACCCTTCGTTGTAGCTGGTGTTGATGTTAGACAACGGAACTGCGGGGTCCCAATAGCCATCAACATTACGTGCATAATAAATATCCTCATTTTGCACGGTTATATTTCGGGGGCCAGTCTTCTTCAGGTTACGTTTGGAGGTGAAGAAAATGATCTTGTTGTCTGGGCTGAGGGTAGGGCCATAGTCATCTTGAGGCGAGTTAATTTCAGAGCCCATATCCAGCAGTACGCCTACTGGAGGCAAAAGTGTATCTACTGATTTACGGAATTCTACCAGTTCATAATAATATTCCAGCGGTACATAGTAATCTTTTTCATTATGTGTGAGAGAGTCATAATGCTGTTCCAGAGACTTCACATCACCCCGGTAGTGTTTCAGGACAAGTCGGTATAGATACTTTGCCTGATCTAGGTCTTTGGCTTGTTCGGACATCTTTCCAAGCCGCCAGAGCAGGTAGGCATCCCGGTTAAAATTCTCTATTCCGAAGCTTTGGACATAGTCTTTCAGGATCGGATAGGCTTTTTCCCATTCGCCACTACGTTCATATTGCTCAATCAGTGCCAGTTTTTTTGCGTCATAATAACGAAAATTTTGGCGTAAATCCTTAAATTGGAATACGCCAGGCGTTCCAGTGCTGCCAGAGGATTTGGAGAAACTAATCGTATCTTTGACTTTCTTAAATTGACAATGTGCAGGGTGCCCTATCCAGCAAAGGAGGATCCCGATACATATAAGTCCATAATTCTTCCCTTTCATAGCCAGTTTAAAATTTATATTGCGGGCAAGAAAACATGAAAAGATAAAAAAATGTTATGTAACAATATAATAAACAGTCAGATGAGCATTGGCTTTGTATACAAAGCCATGTAAGATTGCAAAGGTAAAGATTTCTTTTTCTTGCAAGTCTGTCAATCTGTCAGTACCTTTTCCCGCCAGTCGTAAAAATAAGTATGGCGAGGTTTTTGGTGTAAAAATATACTATTTTTGTGAGTTTCAGACATAGCTCTGAAAAAGACTGTAGCTTTTTTGCCTACTCCCTCATATGGATAGTTTTATGACGAGGCAATTATCTGCGTATTTATATGCTTTCATTTACCCAAAAACCGGATTTTTAAGTGGCAGTAATTCAGTAACAGTGTAAAATTTCGTTTTATCCAAACGATTTTTTATGAAAAAGAGTTAATACTGGCTCAACATTTTAGCTATCCGACTAAACTATTGAAGATGAGAAACAAAAGAAATCCTTACCAGGACCTGATTCTGGCAGATGTAGCCGACGACGATACCATTGAGATGATTCCGTTGCTCTCACCGGATGAAGACGAAGATTTTGAAAAATTTCAGGTTCCGGACCAATTGCCTATTTTACCGGTTAAAAATACAGTTTTATTTCCAGGGGTGGTCATGCCTATTACTGTTAGCCGCCAAAAGTCTATTCGGCTTGTCAAGCGGGCCTACAAAGGTTCACGTATCATTGGTGTAGTAGCCCAGGCCATTACCTCTAAGGAAGAACCTGTCTATGAAGATCTGTATAAGATTGGTACAGTGGCACATATCATCAAAATGCTGGTTTTGCCTGATGGAAATACAACCATTATCATTCAAGGAAAACGCCGCTTTGAGATGGCAGAGGTTTTGCAGCAAGACCCCTACCTGACGGCCCGTATCAATCTGATTCCCGATAACTTTCCAGCTAACTCCAATAAAGAGGTAAAAGCCATGGTAAAGTCTATGAAAGAAGCAGCTAGCCGCATTCTGGGCTTACGGCCTGAAATTCCGCGAGAAGCACAGATTGCCATTGAAAATATTGAAAGCCCAAGTTTCCTGACCAACTTTCTGTCTTCTAACCTGGATGCAGAAGTATCTGATAAGCAGAAGATACTAGAAGTGAATGACGGTCTACAACGAGCTACCTTGCTGCTACAATATATGCAGAAAGACATCCAGTTGCTAGAACTCAAGCATGAGATTCAAACCAAGGTACACTCAGACCTAGATCAGCAGCAGCGTGACTATTTTTTACGTCAGCAGATTAAGGTATTGCAGGACGAACTGGGCTATGACAGTCCAGAAAAGGAAATTGAAGATCTGCGTGCCAAAGGGGCACATAAGAAATGGAACGATCAGGTGGCTCGTCATTTTGACAAAGAACTTGACAAACTGACTCGCATCAATCCACAGGCTGCGGAGTATCCAGTTGCAATGAATTATGTGGAACTCATGGTAGATTTGCCATGGAGTGACTATTCCAACGATAGCTTTGACTTAACCAAAGCCCGTAAGATTCTGGATGCAGACCACTATGGTCTTGAAAAAATAAAGGATCGAATCATTGAATTTCTGGCTGTACTGAAGCTAACCAAAAGTATGCGTGGCCCGATTCTGTGCTTCTATGGCCCGCCAGGTGTGGGTAAAACCTCTCTGGGACGATCCATTGCCAAGGCATTGGGCAGAAGTTATGTCAGAATGTCACTGGGTGGCGTACATGACGAGGCCGAAATTCGGGGTCACCGCAAAACCTACGTGGGAGCTATGCCTGGCAAAGTAATTCAGAATATCCGGAAGGCAAAATCGTCTAACCCAGTGTTTATTCTGGATGAAATTGACAAAGTAGGAACCGATTTTCGGGGCGACCCTTCATCTGCTCTGCTGGAAGTACTGGACCCGGAACAGAATGGTAGTTTTATGGATAATTACCTGGAAGTAGAATACGACCTTTCTAAGGTATTGTTTATTGCCACCGCTAACTCACTGGAAACCATCCAACCCGCCTTGCGTGACCGGATGGAAATCATTGAGTTGACAGGCTATACTATGGAGGAGAAGGTGCAGATTGCCAAAAAACACTTGGTTCCCAAACAACGCAAAGAACACGGGCTGTCTGTAAAGGATATTACGTTTGAGGATAAGGCCCTGGTCAAGATTATTGAAGACTATACCCGTGAGTCAGGGGTGCGGACACTGGAACGGCAGATTGGCACAGTGATGCGGAAAATAGCTAAGTCTGTAGCCATGGAAGAGGTATACAACAAGAAAGTTACGCCAGCCTATGTCGTGAAAGCCTTGGGAGCTGAGATTTTCGACAAAGAAGAATACCAGGACAACAGTGTGGCAGGGGTAGTAACGGGACTAGCTTGGACGCAGGTAGGCGGAGAGATTTTGTTTGTGGAATCCAGCCTGAGTCGGGGCAAAGGTCGCCTGACGTTGTCGGGGCAGCTGGGAGAGGTCATGAAAGAATCTGCTTCGGCGGCATTGTCACACCTGAAAGCCCGTGCCGACTCAATTGGCATTGACTATCGGGTATTTGACCAGTTTGACCTCCATATACATGTGCCTGCTGGGGCTGTGCCAAAAGACGGGCCATCTGCTGGAATTACCATGTTTACTTCACTGGCATCGGTATATACCCAACGCAAAGTACGCGAAAAACTGGCCATGACAGGAGAAATTACCCTGCGAGGCAAAGTATTGCCTGTGGGTGGAATCAAAGAGAAAATCTTAGCAGCCAAGCGTGCCGGTATTGATCAGATCATCCTATGTGAGAAAAACCGGAAGGATATTGAAGAAATCAATCCTAGCTATTTGAAAGGTGTACAGATACATTACGTACATACGGTAGAAGACGTGTTGCAAATAGCTTTGCTTCCTGAACAAGTAACCAATCCGCTGAATCTGGTTATTGAAGAAGCTCCTAAACGAGAAAAAGAAGTAGCAGAAGAAGGGAAATTTTTAGCTAGTGTCTGATAACGAAACCAGGTAAAATTGCTCCATGCAGGAAATGGTTTGCAGAGCCTGTTTCTGTATGGAGTAATTTTTATTGAAGCTATACATTTCAGTATGAGATCTGGCGAATAGGTTTGCTTATTGGCAAAAGGCCTAAAACTAATCAGGTACCATGTACATTCCTGTTTCGTACAAGCAAATAATCTGCCTGAGATTTATACCTATCCTTCTTTAAATTTCTATGCATCCATGTTTCGTATATTCATCCTTTCTATAAGTATTGGCATCTGTCAGGTGGTGCACGGACAGTCTTTGGGTGGGCGAAATAGTTTTAGCTTTCTTCGCTTGCCTACTTTTGCCTCGCAGGCAGCTTTGAGTGGCATAAACGTGAGTCAGACGGATTTTGAGGTGAATCGATGGACAGCTAATCCTGCGCTGCTTACCAAAGACATGGACAAACACGTGTCGCTGAGTTATGTACCCTATTACGCACAGATCCGTTACCTATCGGTAGTCTATGCCGATTCATTTAAACCAGGTCGGTTTGGAGCTGCACTGCACTACATGGACTATGGTACTTTTGACGAAACGGATGCCAGTGGAAATGTGATCGGAACGTTTCAGGCTAAAGATTATGTGCTCTCTGTAGCCCATGTGTACACCAAAGACTCCTATAGCCTAGGCGTGACAGCCAAACTCATAGGCTCGACGCTGGCCAGTTACAACGGTTATGCAGCAGCTATAGACGTAGGCGGGCTGTGGAAACATCCTACCTACGACTGGACTATCGGACTGGCGATTCGCAATGCGGGTGTAGTACTGCGGCGGTACTACCCTGGAGCTACACAGGCTCCCTTGCCGTTTGATGTACAACTGGGTACAACCTTTAAGCCCAAGTTCATGCCTTTTCGGTTTTCAGTGACGGCTCACCGACTCAACCAGCCAGATATTGCTTTTGATGATCCGCAGTTGGCTACTACCATAGATGCCAATGGTAATACAATTACTAAAAACGTCAGCTTTACCGACAAAGTGGCACGTCATTTTACCTTTGGCACAGAATTGGTGCTCGCCAAAGCATTGTATATTCGATTGGGATACAACCATCTGGTACGACAAGAAATGAAGCTGCCAGATCGGGCTATCAATGCTGGGTTTTCATTGGGCTTTATGCTGAAACTGAAGCCTGTGCAGCTAGGCTACGCCCGATTTTACCAGCAGGCCGGACACGGTGTAAGCTACCTTACCCTGACGGCCAATCTGAATACATGGATACGAAAAAAGGATACCCATTCAAGCTCATTGAAGAACTAAAGTTACTGGTGGTTTTTTAGATCCAAGAAAATACAGACAGATAAAATGTGGAGGTAGGTTCAAACGTTATCTTTGAAAGGGAAGTGAATAGGAGAGAGTACCCGTAGTTTAGATTCATCAATAGCTGGTGGTCAACGACTACAATTAACCTGAAAACCTGCCAATTTTAAACTTTTTTATTTCTACATACAACTGGGTTCTATCCCTTACATACATAAAAACCGAAAAAATGAAGATAGACAATCGTATACATATAGATGCTCTTACTCCCCGCCAGATTGTTTCAGAACTGGATAAATACATTGTCGGACAGCATGAGGCCAAACGAAACGTAGCCATTGCTTTACGTAATCGTTGGCGGCGTATGCAAACACCCGAAGACATTCAACAGGATATTATTCCCAACAATATTCTGATGATTGGAGCGACAGGGGTAGGGAAAACCGAAATTGCCCGCCGACTAGCTAAAATTGCCGATGCTCCTTTTACCAAAGTAGAAGCTTCCAAGTTTACGGAAGTAGGCTATGTAGGGCGGGATGTGGAAAGCATGGTGCGTGACCTGGTTGAGCAATCGGTGCAGATGGTGAAAGCACACAAAAAAGAAGCTGTAAAGATAAAAGCTGCCCAGCAGGTAGAAGATATTATTCTGGATGCATTGATTCCACCAATGAAAAAATCTTCTGCTGTAGGCGGACTCACCAATGGCGAGGATATGCCTCAGTCTGATACGGAACTGAACGAGAAAACCCGTCAGAATTTTCGAGAAAAACTCAAAAACGGCGAACTAGACGAGAAAAAGATTGAAATAGATGTACTACAGTCTTCCGCACAGGTAGGTATGATCGGGCCAGGCATGGACGACATGAGCATGATTAACATTCAGGAGATGATGTCGGGAATGATGCCTAAGCGGGCTAAAAAACGCAAAGTCACTATTACTGAAGCCCGTAAAATTTTGCTGGAAGAAGAGTCTGCCAAACTCATTGACATGGACGAGGTAAAAGAAGAAGCTATCTGGAAAGCAGAAAATATGGGCATTATCTTTATTGATGAGATAGACAAAGTAGCTTCGTCTAACCGTGGTAGTGGAGGGGGCCCGGATGTGAGCCGTGAAGGAGTGCAACGCGACCTGCTGCCAATTGTAGAGGGTAGTAGTGTGAACACCAAATATGGCATTATCAATACCGATCATATTCTGTTTATTGCTGCCGGAGCCTTTCATGTATCCAAACCTTCTGACCTGATTCCAGAGTTGCAGGGACGTTTTCCGATTCGTGTAGAGCTGCAAAGCCTGACGAAAGACGATTTCTACCACATTCTTCGGGAGCCTAAAAATGCCCTTACCCGCCAGTATCAGTCTATGCTAGGGGCAGAAAACGTAGAGCTTACTTTTCAGGACGATGCCCTGCTACGGTTAGCAGAAATAGCTTTTGAAATCAATCTGGAAGTAGAAAATATTGGAGCCCGTCGGCTACATACGGTGATGAGCCACTTACTAAATGAGTTTTTATTTGACATTCCGGATGTCATTGGAGCTAACGCCAAGATTCTGATAACAAAAGAACTGGTTGATGAAAAACTAAGTAAGCTGGTTAAAAACCGTGATTTGAGTCAATATATCCTGTAAGTTTTAGTATAGCTGCTCGAAGCCTTACAATGGTTTTTACAGCCTAATTTATCCTCTATTGCACTAGGCTGCGTAGAGAGAGTTGTTACCTGGAGAGGTATTTTATAGCAATATCTTTCCAGGTGTTTTCTTTAATCTGCTGATAAAGTGGCTGGTATACAATAGCTGTATACCAATTTAGCTTTTTATCTCCTCTGACTTATTTTCTTTCTTTGCCTTTCCGCTGCATTTGTAGGGTTTTAAAACAAAACGATTCCTATTCATGATTAGTAAGATATAGCTTTGCAAAAAGAGCTATATTATTTGTGCCTGTACTTGTATGAAAGAATTAATCGTATCGACTGAATTCTCTAAAAAAAGTTGGAAGTATTATTTTCAATACTATTGTAATGTCAATCATCGCACCATTCAAGGGCGTATGACTATTGGCTTTATATCCATTGCTATTCTGGCTATTATTTTGGTTCTGAGCATACACTGGCAATGGCAAGCATCCATGCGGAAAAGTACTTATAGCCTCACAACGGCCTCGGCTACCCGTCTGTATGCACACCAGTTTCGGGTACTTAGTGATGAACTGGTAGATACATGGAAAGAAAACCATTCACTACAGGATCATAGCATACAAGTAGTAGAGAAAACACAAGGAGATCCATGGGTGAAAATGCAGATAGCCCGCGATACAATGGATAAATTATCCGTATTGTGGAAAAGTGATGCGGATAGAAAAATATACGCAGACATTCTCCAAAGTATGACTACATTAAAAGCAGCTTTGCAATGGAATACAGACAGCCTATCCATTGCTCAAATGGTCTTAAAAGATGAAATAGAACCTGCCAGACAAAATATTGGTAAACATGTATTAGCCCTGGCAAAAGTATATTCTGGACACATTGATGAGAGCCGTACGCATATTATTGAGACGGAGGGACGATTGAACTGGTTAATACCCTTATATACATTTCTGGCATTTATTGCTGCTTGTTTTATCGGTTTCTTTATGATATTAGGGGTCATGAGACGCATTCGTTCGATCCGAAGATACTTGACGGAAATCAGCAAAGGAAATCTTCCTGAAAAAATGCAAGAGTCTGAAGACGAAATGAATAGCATTATCCGGGAAGTTAATAGTTTGATAGATAATTTGCGTGATATACAGAGTTTTGCATTATATGTAGGTAAAGGAGACTTTGAAAAAAATATAAAAGTATTTAATGATGAAGGTGACCTAGGTGTTTCGCTTTCTCAGATGCGTATGGAATTGAAAAAGGTTTCTGAAGAAGAACGGCAACGTTCCTGGGCCAATGAAGGATTTGCACACTTTAGTGACATACTCAGAAGCTCCATCAATACAACCGAACTGGCTGACCGGATTATCCAGCAGATGGTCAAGTATTTACATGTCAATCAGGGTGGGTTGTTTGTTTTGGAAAAAGAAGGAACTGCTAATGGACATATGGCCTTACGTGCCTGCTATGCATACAACCGAAAAAAATACCTGGATCAGACTATCTCTATGGGACAAGGACTTGTAGGACAAGCATGGGCAGAAGCAGAAACGATTTACCTGCGTCAGATTCCAGCAGACTACCTACGTATTACCTCTGGGTTGGGTGAAGCTTCCCCAAGATTTCTGCTCATTATTCCACTGAAGCTAGAAAATAAAGTAGAAGGAGTGATAGAATTGGCTTCTTTCCGTGATTTTCTGCCTCATGAAATACAGTTTGCTGAAAAAGTAGCTGAAAGTATTGCGTCTACTTTTGCCAATAGTCGCATTGTGGAGCATACCAGCCATTTACTGAATGAGAGTCAGACAATGAGTGAACTGCTCAAGGCACAGGAGGAAGAAGTCCGTCAGAACATGGAAGAACTGGCTGCCACACAGGAAGAAATGTCTCGCACACACTATGCAATGGCCAGACGCCAGGAAGAACTAGAAATCTGTTTGTTAGAGGTAGAGAGAGAAAAAGCAGCTTTAGAAAAAGTAGTACAGGAACTTCAGGCTCAATTGTCTGTTTATCAAGGTAGTGAAGCTTATAAATCATAGCCTACATTGAATACATACAAAAGTACAAGTCTGTTTAGTGTCTAGTAATGACCACAGAAACAAGACCTGTACTTTTACATATAACTTGACATTGATAGCCTTAGTTTGCTTCGGCAAAGTCTCTTATTTTTCGTACATCCAGCCTGTCGTTTAGCCGATCAGAATAGTATACTTCTTTAATAATCAATCCTTTGTCGATCAAGAACTCTGCTGGCATTGTACTGAAAGATTCTTTTTCGGCCATGGCATGCAAGGGCACACCTATGGAACGTGCCTGAAATGCCGTCTGCACAAACGACGAAATATGGCTCATGGTTGATTTGTAGGTAGATTTTTCTAAGCCATAGGCATCATACCACTTTTTTTCTGGGTCGGAAATTAGCGGAATTGGCGATACTTCCTGGTGAAAAATACTTTTCAGCAATACTTTTTCGCTAGATTCAAAGAAGAAAATCATTTGCAGCCCCTTGCTGTTTAGTTCCTCGTTTACTTTCAATAGCTTATGTACACGGATGTTGCAAAACGGACAACCCGCATGCCTGAAAAACCCGATAAATACCTTTTTATCCTGATAGGCTGCCAAATCAATCATTCGGCCATAAATATCTTTCAGGACAAAAACAGGAGCTTGTATACTAGTCTTGAGTCTTTGTATATTTTCCATAGAGGATAGAAATAAAATCAGGTATTAGATACAATATGTGCGCCAAATTCTGAGTTAGCTAAACTAAAAGCACTTCTACAAATGTTCTTAAGTTTTGCCAACCCAAACAACTTGTAAAAGTGCTACTTATTACTGAACTCTTAACCGTAGTCAGC
>JACCDR010108943.1_pt1 | contig 28683 bp, 26 predicted proteins | sample 7446431 | NCBI WGS metagenome assembly JACCDR01 (sample SAMN15323443, study PRJNA562643) | freshwater metagenome | isolation source: river surface water | place: USA:Blue River Watershed | collected 2017-08-17 | reverse complement strand
CTGCACACCAAAACCCCACAGGCGCGCCACGTGTTTCAGCACCTCTTGCCCGCTGTCGTGCAGGGGCCGGTTGTTGTGCTGGAAGTGGCGCAGCGTCAAGCTGCGGTCGCCACGCAGGTTGACGTTCCAAACCTGGATGTTGGGTTCACGCGAGCCCAGGTCGTACTGGCGCGACAGGCTTTCGCGCAGGCGGCGGTAGCCGGTGTCGTCGTGGATGGCACTGACCTCCATCTCGCTGTCGTCGGCGTCGTCGTGGATGGCAAAGAGCCGCAGCTCGCGCATCAGCTTGGGGCTCAGGAACTGGCCGATGAAGCTTTCGTCCTTGTAGTCGCGCATGGCTTCGTGCAGCACCGGCAGCCAGGGCTTGCCGGCCATCGTAGGGAACCATTCACGGTCTTCTTCGGTAGGCTGCTCGCAGATGCGCTTGATGTCGGTGTACATCGCAAAGCCCAGCGCATAGGGGTTGATGCCGCTGTAGGCGCGGTGGCCCACCGGCGGCTGGTAGACCACGTTGGTGTGCGAGGTCAGCCATTCCATCATCACGCCGTCGGTCAGATAACCGTCGTCGTACATGGTGTTCAGCAGCTTGTGGTGCCAGAAGGTGGCCCAGCCCTCGTTCATCACCTGCGTCTGCCGCTGGGGGTAGAAGTACTGCGCCACTTTGCGCACGATGCGCACCACCTCGCGCTGCCAGGGTTCCAGCAGCGGCGCATTTTTCTCGATGAAGTACAGCAGGTTTTCTTGCGGCTCTTCAGGGAAACGTTTGGCGGCGGCCGTGGTGGCGTCTTTCTCAGCCTTGCGCGGCAGCGTGCGCCACAGCTCGTTGACCTGCAGTTGTGCGTAAGCCTCGCGCTCGCGGCGTTCACTCGCTTCCTGCGCCAGGCTTTTGCGACTGGGGCGGCGGTAGCGGTCCACACCGTGGTTGGCCAGTGCGTGGCAACTGTCCAGAAAGGCCTCTACCGTGTCGAGGCCGTGTTTTTCTTCGCAGGCGGCGACGTAATTTCGCGCGTAAACCAGGTAGTCGATGATGCTGGCGGCATCGGTCCACATGCGAAACAGGTAGTTGCCTTTGAAAAAGCTGTTGTGGCCGTAGGCCGCATGCGCAATCACCAGCGCCTGCATGGCCAGCGTGTTTTCCTCCATCAGGTAGCTGATGCAGGGGTTGCTGTTGATGACGATTTCATACGCCAGCCCCATGTGGCCGCGTTTGTAGTTTTTCTCGGTGGCGATGAACTCCTTGCCGTAGCTCCAGTGGCGGTAGTTCACCGGCATGCCCACGCTGGCGTAGGCATCCATCATCTGCTCGGCGGTGATGATTTCCAGCTGGTTGGGGTAGGTGTCCAGCCCAAAACGCGCCGCCGTGGCGGCGATGGTCTGGTGGTATTGCTCGATCAGTTCAAACGACCAGTCGCTGGGCGCCGGCAGCGCCTGCGACGGGCGGCTGGGCGGCGGCAAAGGCTGGTCGAGCGACAGTACCCGTGGTTTGGTGCTCATGCAGCCTTGGCCCCTTCTTTCTTGAACAAATCACGGAACACCGGGTAGATCTGGTCGGCCGACACGGCCTTGCGCATCGCAAAGTGTTTATGGCCTTCCTGCAGCTGTGTGTACTCCTGCCACAGGTTCTGCTCTTCCTCGGCCACCTGCACATAAGCAAAGTAACGCACCAGCGGCAGCAGTTTGTCAGACAGCAGTTCGCGGCAGCGGCCGCTGTCATGGTGCCAGTTGTCACCGTCGCTGGCTTGCGCGCCGTAGATGTTCCATTCGCTGGGGTTGAAACGCGCCTTGATGATGTCTTCCATCAACACCAGCGCGCTGCTGACCACCGTGCCGCCGGTTTCGCGCGCGTGGAAGAAGTTTTCTTCGTCCACCTCTTGCGCCTGCGTGTGGTGGCGTATGAAAACGAGTTCGATCTTTTCGTAGTGCCGGGTGAGGAACAAATAAAGCAGGATGAAAAAACGCTTGCTCAGTTCCTTGCGGCCCTCGTCCATCGAGCCCGAGATGTCCATCAGGCAGAACATCACCGCCTTGCTGGTAGGCACGGGCACACGCACGCGGTTGCGAAAGCGCAGGTCGATGGGGTCGAGAAAAGGGATACGTTCCAGCCGCGCCTTCAGCTCGGTGATGCGCTGCTGCAGCCATTGGATGCGCGCCTGCGTTTCGGCCTGCGCGGCGCGGTCGGCCGGCTGCGGCAGGGCTTGCAGGCGCTGCAGCTCGGCCTCCACTTCCTGCAGTTCACCCCGGCTGCCGGCACCCAGCGCAATGCGCCGGCCCAGGCTGCCACGCATGCTGCGGATAACGCTCAGGTTGTTGGGCGTGCCGTCGCTGGCGTAACCGGCGCGGTGGCTTTTCCATTCCGGCACTTCGGCCAGTTGGGTGCGCACCAGGTGCGGCAATGCCAGGTCTTCAAAGAAGACCTGCATGAACTCTTCCTTGCTCAGCGCAAAAACAAAGTCGTCTTCGCCCTCGCCGCTGTCGCTGGCCTGGCCTTTGCCCGAACCGCCGCCTTGGCCGCCCTTGGGCCTTTCGATGCGGTCGCCCTGCACATATTCACGGTTGCCCGGGTGCACCATGTCGCGCACACCGCCCTGGCCGTGGTGGAACACCGGCTCGTTCAGGTCCTTCTTCGGGATGTGCACCTCTTCGCCGCGTTCAACGTCGCTGATGCTGCGGCCGTCGATGGCGCGCTTCACCGCTTCTTTGATCTGCTCTTTGTGGCGGCGCAAGAAGCGTTCGCGGTTGCCGATCGACTTGTTTTTACCCGCCAGCCGGCGGTCCACGATGTGCTGCATGCGGTTGCAAGGCTCAGCTGGACTTCCGGACGCGCAGGTACCACTCGCAAAGCAAGCGCACCTGCTTGGCGGTGTAGCCCTTGGCCACCATGCGCGCGACGAAGTTTTCGTGTTTTTTGGCTTCGTCGGCACTGGCCTTGGCGTTGAAGCTGATCACCGGCAGCAGTTCTTCGGTGTTCGAGAACATCTTCTTCTCAATCACCGTGCGCAGCTTTTCGTAGCTGGTCCACACCGGGTTGTTGCCCTGGTTGTTGGCCCGCGCGCGCAGCACGAAGTTCACGATCTCGTTGCGGAAGTCTTTGGGGTTGGCAATGCCGGCGGGCTTTTCTATCTTCTCCAGCTCGCCGTTCAGGCTGGCGCGGTCAAACACCTCGCCGGTGTCGGTGTCGCGGTATTCCTGGTCTTGAATCCAGTAGTCGGCATAGGTGACGTAACGGTCAAAGATGTTCTGGCCGTATTCGCTGTAACTTTCAAGGTAGGCGGTTTGGATTTCTTTGCCAATGAATTCGGCATAACGCGGCGCCAGCAGTTCCTTGATGAAACCAACGTACTTGTCTTCGGTTTCTTTTGCGAACTGCTCGCGTTCAATCTGCTGCTCCAGCACATACATCAGGTGCACCGGGTTGGCCGCCACTTCAGTGTTGTCGAAGTTGAAGACCTTGCTCAAGATCTTGTAGGCAAAGCGCGTGCTGATACCCGACATGCCTTCGTCCACACCCGCGTAGTCGCGGTATTCCTGGTAACTCTTGGCGCGCGGGTCGGTGTCTTTCAGGTTCTCGCCGTCGTACACCTGCATCTTGCTGAAGAGGCTGCTGTTCTCGGGCTCCTTCAGCCTTGTCAGCATGGCGAACTGGCTCATCATTTTCAGCGTGCCCGGGGCACAGGTGGCAGCGGCCAACGAACTGTTGCGCAGCAACTTTTCGTAGATCTTGATCTCTTCGCTGACCCGCAAGCAGTACGGCACCTTCACGATGTAGATGCGGTCCAGGAAAGCTTCGTTGTTTTTGTTGTTGCGAAAGGCCTTCCACTCGCTTTCGTTGCTGTGCGCCAGCACCACGCCGTCAAACGGTATGGCGCCAAAACCTTCGGTGCCCTTGAAGTTGCCTTCCTGCGTGGCCGTCAACAACGGGTGCAACACCTTGATGGGCGCCTTGAACATCTCCACAAATTCCAGCAGGCCCTGGTTGGACAGGCACAGGCCACCGCTGTAGCTGTAGGCGTCGGGGTCGTCCTGGCTGAAGGCTTCGAGCTTGCGGATGTCGACCTTGCCCACCAGGCTGGAAATGTCCTGGTTGTTTTCGTCGCCCGGCTCGGTTTTGGCAATGCCCACCTGGCGCAGGATGCTGGGGTGGCGCTTCACTATCTTGAATTGACGGATGTCACCGCCAAACTCTTCCAGCCGCTTTACGGCCCAAGGGCTCAAGATGCGGTTCAGGTAACGGCGTGGAATGCCGTATTCGCTCTCCAAAATGGGCCCGTCTTCGGCGGCATCAAACAGGCCCAGCGGGCTTTCGTTCACCGGGCTGCCCTTGATGGCGTAGAAGGGCACGTCCTGCATCAGCTGCTTCAGGCGTTCAGCAATGCTGCTCTTGCCACCACCCACCGGGCCGAGCAGGTACAAGATTTGTTTTTTCTCTTCCAAGCCCTGCGCGGCGTGGCGGAAGTAGCTGACCACCTGCTCGATGGCCTCTTCCATGCCGTAAAACTCGGCGAAAGCCGGGTAGACCTTGATCACCTTGTTGGCGAAAATGCGGCTCAAACGCGGGTCATTGCGTGTGTCCACCGTTTGCGGCTCGCCGATGGCCTTGAGCATGCGCTCTGCAGCGGTGGCGTAGGTGAGGGGGTCGCGCTTGCACAGCGCCAGATACTCTTCCAGCGACAGCTCTTCTTCACGGGTGCGCTCGTAGCGCGCGGCAAAGTGGCTGATCACGTCTTTGTGCACGGTCATGGTGGCTTCTCTCCGGGTGCCCACGGCACGCGCTCACATGGCAGGCCCTTCCTGCCCAGCGGTCGCGCCTGGGAAGTTCTGATGAAGCCCCGACCATCGTTGGGGCCCAGGCGTCATCAGAGCTTTCCTGCTCACCGCGGCTGCGCGCTGCGGTGGTAGCGAGTTGCCAGCATCTTCCTTTCTGGCCGGGGCGTTGTCCCGAACAAGCGCCAGAAACCCTTTCATTCCCACCGTCTTGCACCGGTGCGTGGCTTTCAGCATCGCAGGCGCCGTGCCAGCCCGTAACCCCTTGCACAGGGGGCGGGGCGGTGACCCGGGGCCCTGAATGCAGGGAGCCTTGGGCACCAAACGCGGGCCCAGGTGTTTTGGTGCACAGCATTCTGCGCCGTGCGGCACTGCAACGGTGCGCTGCTCCGGGGGTGAATAACCCCGCTGCAAATGCGATCATCGGCCGTATGAACCACCATTTGCTGCTGTTGTCTGTCTGCCAGGCGCTGTTCCTGACCAACAACGTCACCTTCATCGCCATCAACGGCTTGGTAGGCCTTTCGCTGGCGCCACTGGGCTGGATGGCCACGCTGCCGGTGACGGGTTATGTGGTGGGTGCGGCGCTGTCGGCGATGCCGGTGTCGCGTTTGCAGGCGCGGGTGGGGCGCAAGCGCTCGTTTCAGCTGGGCCTGGTGGTGGCTGCGCTGACAGCGGCCCTGTGTGCGCTGGCGGTGCACATCGGCAGTTTCTGGCTGCTGGTGCTGTCCACCGTGCTGGCGGGTTTTTACAGCGCCAACGGCGCGCTGTACCGGTTTGCGGGGCCGGAACTGGTGCCAGCACAGCACAAGGAACGCGCCATTTCGCTGGTGTTGGCCGGCGGGGTTGCCGGGGCCTTCATCGGCCCTAATCTGGCCAGCGCCGCCAAGGACTGGTTGGCCGTGCCTTTTGTGGGCCCCTATGTGGCCCTGGTGGGGGTGGCTGTGCTGGGGCTGGTGGTGGTGTCGTTCATCCGCTTTCCGGACCATGTGCCACCACAGCCGGGTGCGGCGGCCGGGCGCAGCGCGGCCGAGTTGGCACGCCAGCCGGCTTTTGTGGTGGCCATCATCGCTGCCGCGCTGGGCTATGGGGTGATGAACCTGTTGATGGCCGCCACACCGATTGCCATGCAGCAATGCAAGCACCCTTTCAGCAGCGCCGCGCTGGTGTTGGAATGGCATGTGCTGGGCATGTTTGTGCCCAGCTTCTTCACCGGCCACCTGATCAAGCGCTTTGGTGTGATGCCCATCATGTTCATTGGCGCCGCACTCAACATCGCGTGTGTGGTGGTGGCGTTGTCGGGTGTGGACCTGATGCAGTTTCTGGTGGCGCTGCTGCTGCTGGGTGTGGGCTGGAATTTCCTGTACACCGGCGGCAGCACGCTGCTGACACAGTGCTACCGCCCCGAAGAGAAAAACCGCGCCCAGGGCATCATGGACAGCTGCGTGTTCTGGACCATGGCCGTGACCTCGTTTTCCTCGGGCGCGCTGATCACCACGCAAGGCTGGAGCTTGCTGAACTGGGGTTCATTGGTGCCGATGGGCCTGGTTTTTGTGGCGCTGATTTGGTTGGTGCTGCAGCGGCGCAAGGCGCAAAATGACGTGTCTGCAACTGCCTGAAGCAAAACGACGTTTTCCATGAGCACCGAGACCCCACCCGACCGCCTGTGCACCAACCCCAAGAGCCCGTTCTACAACGGCCCCCTGCTGGAACGTGGCATCGGCATCCGCTTCAAGGGCGTGGAGAAAAACAACGTCGAGGAATACTGCGTCAGCGAAGGCTGGATACGTGTGCCCGTGGGCAAGACGGTGGACCGGCGCGGGCAGCCGATGACGGTGAAACTGACCGGGCCGGTGGAGGCCTACTTTCGCGAGCCGGCGTCGCCCTCGGCCTGACGGCCTGACCGGCCGACCGGTTGGAAGCCGGCAGCCGCGTTCAAACCCCGCCCAGCGGGCCACCCGCCACCGCCCGCTGCGCCAGCAGCGCGGCCTGTTCTTGTTCGGCTTCGGGCCACAGGGCCGGAAAGTAAAACCGCAGCGCGTGGCGCGGGATGGCCAGCCGCAGCTTGCCGTAGGGCGTGTCACTGGCCAGGTAGCCACGGCGCAGCAGCGCCGACACGGTTTCTGTGGCCACGCGGTCGCCCAGGCCGGTCATGGTCTTGAAGTCGGCGCGGCCGATTTCTGTTTCGGCCACAAACAGGTAGTGCAGCGGCATCAGCGCTTCGGTGCGCACGCCGGTTTTGGGCTGGGCGGCGTCAAAGGCCAGCGCAGCGGCAATGCGCTGCCGCATGCTCGCCACGTTCAACTGCTGGGCCATGAACTGCACCTGGTCGATGCAGGTGTCCAACACGTAGTGCACCCAGTCCAGCAAGCCGGCCTGGGTGAGGTTGCCGCGCCCGTCCAGGTCGCTGCGGCGGTGCTCGTCGGCGGCCTGCAACAGCGCCTTGTAGCGGGCTTCGCTGCGCGCAAATCCGCGCAAGGGCGACCACAGGCCGTTGCTCAGGCCATTGGCATGCAACAGCAGGTGCGTGTGCAGGCGCGCCACACGGCCGTTGCCGTCCATGAAGGGGTGCATCCAGGCCAGGCGGTGGTGGGCCGCCGCCAGCGCCACCACGGCGGCTTCACCCCGCCGCACGCTGCCGTACACCTGGCTCCAGCGGGCGATGAAGGCCGGCAACGCGGCAAAGGCAGGCGCCTCGTGCAGCCCCACGGCCACCTGCGCCTGGCGCAACTGCCCGGGCACCAGATGCCCCCCGCCGGACAAGGCCAGGTCGGCTGCTGGCAAGCCTTGAAACAGCTGCTGGTGCAGCCAGTACAGGGCGGCTTCGCTGTAGAGCCAGGCGGTGGTGGCAGCAGCGCCGCTGCTTTCAGCGCGGCTGTGCAGCCTGGCTTCACACACCGCTTCGGTGTGGATGTGGGCCAGTGCCAGGCGCTGTTTGCGCGCCAGGTCAGTCTGCGCTGAAAAGTCCTGCTGCAGCGCGCGTTCAATGTCGCTGGGGCGGGTGTGTTCACCCTCGATGCGGTTGGTGTAGTACGAATTCATGCTACGCAGCAAGTGGCGCAGTTCACCCACCGCTGCGGGTGCTGCAGCGCCACCCAGCTGGGTGGCGGCACGGCTCAGGTCGCTGGCGCGTTCGAGCAGGGGGCCCAGCACACTTTCAGCGGGCAGCAGCGGTTCAAACTGATGCGGGGCGTCGTAGCGGCTGATGGCCCGGGCCCGCGGCTGGGTATCGGCAACCGTTGGTGCAGGGCGCGCCTTGGAAGCGGGTGCGGCTGCGGTTTTTGCTGCGGCTTGGGGCTTGGTCTGCGGCTTGGTCTGCGGCTTCATCTGCGAGATTGTAGGCCGCCCTGTTTCAGCTATGAAAAATGCCGTCTCGGTGCGCAAACAAATGCGCGATGGTGTGCAGTTTCTTCAGCGGCTTTTGGGCTGGCCATCAGGCCTCGCCAGCGCCCAGCTTTTCCAGCAGCCCGTTCAATTCGTCCAGCGAGCCGAACTGGATGGCCACTTCGCCTTGTTCACCGCGTTTGGTGCGGCGCTTGACGCGGATGTCAACTTGCGCGGTCAGCAGGTCCGAGAGCTGGGCTTCCAGGCGCAAGATATCGCGCGGCTTGGGCTTGGCCTTGCGGGCTGCATCGCCACCGGCATCAGCACTGCCGGCACTGCGCGCTACCAGTGCTTCGGCCTGGCGCACGTTCAACTTCTTGGCCACCACTTCCTGCGCCACCATCACCTGCTGCGCGCTGGGCAGCGACAGCAGCGCGCGCGCATGGCCCATGTCCAGGTCGCCGGCCAGCAGCAGGTTCTGCACCGGCTCGGCCAGGTTCAGCAGGCGCAGCAGGTTGGAAGCGGCGCTGCGCGAACGGCCCACGGCCTGCGCCGCCTGTTCGTGTGTGAGCTTGAATTCCGACACCAGCCGCTGCAGGCCCTGCGCCTCTTCCAGCGGGTTGAGGTCTTCGCGCTGGATGTTTTCGATCAGCGCCATCACGGCCGCAGCCTCGTCGGCCACCACCTTCACCAGCACCGGCACGCGGTCCAGCCCGGCCAGCCGGGCGGCGCGGAAGCGGCGCTCGCCGGCGATGATCTCGTAGCCGCCTTCGTTCAGCGGCCGCACCAGGATGGGCTGCATCACGCCCTGGCTCTTGATGCTCTCGGCCAGTTCGTACAACGAACCTTCGTCCATGCGCGTGCGCGGCTGGTACTTGCCGGCGCGCAGCTGGCCCAACGGCAGGCTGCTGGGCGGCTGGTCGTCGGGGCTGCTGTCGGGCGCCTTGGGGCCGAGCAGGGCTTCCAGGCCCATGCCCAGGCCCTTGGGTTTTTTGATGGTTGCCATGGGGGGCGATTGTGGCCTTTGGCCGGGGACGGGGGCCTTGGTGGCTTGTGCCGAGGCGGGCGCTGCAAAGGGCCGCTGTTCCCGGCCGCCGTGTTCAGCGCCGCGCCGGCCTGCTGTCTTCAAAGGCCGCAGGCCGGCTGGCGCCAACCCCGGCGCGGCGGCTGGCGGGGTACAGCACCTCACGTTCCAGGTAGCGGCGCAGGCGCTGTACACGCGGTTCGGTGCGGCGGGGCATGTGGGCCAGGTAGGTCACCACGGCCTGCACGTTCAGCATCAACTGGCCCTGGGCGTTGTGTCGGGCGTGGGCCGTGGCATGGTCGGCCAGGCGGGCAGCGGTGGTGGTGGCCGGCTCGTGCTGGCGCAGCGCACGCTGCAGGCTGTAAGCCGATATCCACACTTGGCCGGCATGCTCTTCGATGTCCAGCGCCATGCCAGCAAAGCTGTGGTGGTGGCCCTGCTCTCGGCGCCACAACCAGGCTCGGAAGGCCAGCGTCAGGTCGTCGAGCCAGCGCACGCCCAGTCGCGGCATGGCGATGGCCACAACGCCAAAACCCACCACCAGCGCCCACAGCAAGGGCAGGCCCACACCCAGCGCGTGCAGCAGGCCCAGCACACCGGCGATGGCAATGCCGACGAGCAGGGCGCGCTGCAGGCGGTCTTTCATGGTGCAGCGGCGAGCGGGCCGTTGACGGCAGCAGCGGCGGGAGCGCGGACGGCCAAAGCCGCCAAACCCTGCACAAGGGCCAGGCCCGGGGCCCAGTCGCCCAGCCCGCTGCTGGCGTTGATGTGACCGGCCGCCGGCAGTTCCAGCACCGGCGCGCCCCAGTCGGCCGCCAGTGCGTGGGCGCGTTCGGGTGTGCAGTAGGGGTCGTCGCTGCTGACAACGGCCTGCGCGGCAAACGGCAGGCGCTGGCGCACCACCTGTCGCCAGCCGGCCAGTTGCGGCGGCATGTCGGGCCTTTCGGTGTCGGGCGGGGCCACCAGCAGCGCGCCTTGCACACGGTGGGCGTGCTGCGTGTGCGCCGCCCACGCGGCCACCAGGTGGCAGCCCAGGCTGTGGGCGGCCAGCAGCAGCGGCGGCCCGTCCGCTGGGCGGGCCAGTACCGCTTCTTCCAGCTGCGCCATCCAGTCGCCTCGGCGCGGCCAGTCCCAGTCGGCCTGCTGCACGCGCTCAAAACCGTGCAGCGCTTCCCACCGGGTTTGCCAGTGGCCGGGCCCGGAGTTTTGCCAGCCCGGCAGCAACAGCACACACATAGAGGCCACAGCCGGTTCGCTCATTCCTTTATCCTTGGCGGCGTTGCACATCCGGCAGCGGTTTGACCCAGAGACGCGATCATGACATTCCAGGTGTTTGTTGACGGGCAGGAAGGCACCACGGGGCTGCGCATCCACGAATACCTGGCGCAGCGCCGCGACGTGGAGGTGCTGCGCATCGCGCCCGAGCTGCGCAAGGACGCCGCCGAACGCGCACGCATGCTGAACGCCGCCGATGTGGCCTTTTTGTGCCTGCCCGATGCTGCAGCCCGCGAAGCCGCCGCGCTGGTGACCAACCCCAACACCTGCTTGATCGACGCCAGCAGCGCACACCGCACGGCGCCGGGCTGGGTGTTTGGCATGCCCGAGTTGGCGCCGGGCCAGCGCGCCGCGCTGCGCGCCACCAAGCGCATCTCCAACCCGGGCTGCCACGCCAGTGCCTTTATCTTGCTGATGCGGCCGCTGGTCGACGCAGGCCTGGTGCCGGCGGGCTGCGCCGTGACCGCCACGTCCATCACCGGCTATTCGGGGGGTGGCAAGAAGATGATCGAGCAGTACCAAGCCAACGCTGCGTCAAACGCTGAGCCTGCGCTCACTTCGCCACGCCCCTATGCGCTGACGCTGGTGCACAAACACGTGCCCGAGATGATGGCGCACACGGGCTTGCAGGTGCCGCCGATTTTCATGCCCATCGTCAGCAGCTTCTACAAGGGGCTGACGGTGTCGGTGCCACTGCACCTGGCCGCGCTGGGCACCACGCCGGCGGCCTTGCACGCGGCGCTGGCCACGCGTTATGCCGGCGAGCGTTTCATCCGTGTGCAGCCGTTGCGCGACCCGGCCACGCTAGAAGCCGGCTTTTTTGACGTGCAGGCCTGCAATGACACCAATTTTGTTGACCTGTTTGTATTTGCCAATGAAACCCAGGCGGTGCTGATGGCGCGGCTGGACAACCTGGGCAAGGGCGCCAGCGGTGCCGCCGTGCAGGCGATGAACGTGCACCTGGGTGTGGACGAGGGCCTGGGGCTGTAAACCCGCAAGCGTCAGGCCGGCGCCTGGCGGTAGTGGTAGTGGTAGCCGCTGGCAAAGCCCAGGCGGCTGTAGATGCGGCGTGCCGGGTTGTCGGCTTCTACCTGCAAGTAGGCGGTGGTGGCGCCCTCGTGGGCTGCCAGCGCAAGCAGGTGCTTGCATAACACGGTCGCCAGGCCCTGGTTGCGGGCGCTGGGGTGGGTGTACACGTCGTACAGGCCCACCAGGTCGGCTTCACGTGCGAACTGGCCGCAGGCCAGCGTGGTGCCGTCGCTGCTGCGCTGGATGGCGTGGCCCTGATAAGGCACCGGCGACTGGGCCAGGCGCTGGGCATGCGCTTGGCACTGCTCGGGCGGGCTGCCGCGCAGGGTGCCGACTGCCTGCGCAAAGTCGTTGGGGCCCAGGCGCACCCAGCGCAGGCCAGCAGGCAAGGGCGGGGTGTGGTCGCTGCCGCCGCGCAACGGTGCCAGCCCCGGTCGTACCATGACGTGGGTGTCGTCCAGCAGGGTGTAGCCGCGCTCGGACAGCAGTGTGTCCAATTCAGCGGGCTGCGTGAAACGCGTGATGCGCACCACCATCGGTAACCCCGCCAGGGCGTAGTGCGCCTGGGCTTGTTGCAGTTTTGCCGCCAGCGGCAAGCGGCCGGGGGCCACGGCATTGATGCAGCGGGCACGCTTGGCTTTGCCGGGGTTGAAGCGCAGCAGCCAGCCGTCCATCCAAAGCTGCTGGGGCGGGGCGCTGGCGTTGATGCTGGCGTCTTCCACGCGCGTGAGCAGCGCCTCGTCGAAGGCGGCCCTGCCGGGTGCTGCTGCATCAGCCAAGCCGCTGCACCATCTCTTGGGCAAATTCCACAAAGGCCAGGGCGCCTTTGCTGGCGGGGTCGAAGGTGACACCGGGCTGGCCGTAGCTGGGCGCTTCGGCCAAGCGCACGTTGCGTGGGATCACGGTGTTGAACACCTTGTCGCCAAAGTGTGCTTTCAGCTGCTCGCTGACCTGCTGCTGCAGCGTGATGCGGGGGTCGTACATCACGCGCAACAGGCCGATGATCTGCAAATCGGGGTTCAGGTTGGCATGCACCTGTTTGATGGTGTTGACCAGGTCCGACAGGCCTTCGAGCGCAAAGTACTCGCACTGCATGGGCACCACCACACCGTGCGCAGCACACAAGCCGTTGAGTGTGAGCAGGCTCAGCGAGGGTGGGCAGTCGATGAGCACAAAGTCGTACTGGCCGGCTACAGCAGCCAACGCGGCCTTCAGGCGGCGCTCGCGCCGTTCCAGCTCCACCAGTTCCACCTCGGCGCCGGCCAGCTCGCGGTTGGCGCCCAGTATCTGGTAGCCGCCGTGGGGGCTGGCCTGCGCGGCTTCGGCGATGCCGGTGGTTTCCAGCAGCACGTCGTAAACAGTGGCTTTCAGCGCACGTTTGTCGATGCCCGAACCCATGGTGGCGTTGCCCTGCGGGTCGAGGTCGACCACCAGCACCCGCTGGCCCAGTTGCGCCAGGCCGGCTGCCAGATTGACGGTGGTGGTGGTCTTGCCGACGCCACCTTTTTGGTTGGCCACGCAGAACACGCGCATACCGGTGCTGGTCTTGATGCTCACAGGGTTTCCGTCGGGTGTGCAGCTCTGGCAAGGGGGGCGGCAGTAGCCGTGGCCTCAAGTCGATGGGCCTTCATTGCGCGCCCAGCTTGATGCCAAAACCCACCAAAAACAGGCCGGCCAACTTTTCCAGCGCTCGCGTCAGGCGGCGGTGGGCGCGCACCTTGGCGCCGATGGCGTCGGCAAAGGCGCACAGGGTCAGGCAATAGACCAGTGTGATGACGGCGATGGTGGCCGCCATGGCGATGAAGGTGACCGCGCCCCGGTGTTGCGCAGGGTTGATGAACAGCGGAAAGAAGGCCATGTAAAACACGATGGCCTTGGGGTTGAGCAGGGTGATGAAAAAAGCCTGCCGGGCGTATTGCCGGGGTTCAATGTGGATGGGCGACGTGTCACCGGGCTTGGCCAACAACAGGCGCAGCCCGATGTAGGCCAGGTAAGCGGCGCCCGCCATCTGCACCAGCTTGAAGGCCAGCGGGTGGGCGGCCAGCAGCGCGGCCACGCCGGCCACTGCCAACCACATCAACACCTGGTCGCCTGCAATCACGCCCAGCGTGGCCGCAGCACCGGCTTTCAGGCCGCCTTTGCCGGTGGATGTGAGCAAAGCAAAGGTGCCCGGGCCGGGCAGGGCCAGGAACAGCAGGATGGCCGCGCAGAAGGCGCCGTAGTCGGTGATTCCCAGCATGGTGTGGTGGCGTGCTTGGCGGGGGTGATGGCAAGGACCGGGCCTGGGTTCAGCGGCTCAGGGGCAAGGCTTGGTCTGGGCTGCCCATGGCCTGCGCCGCGCGGCTGCTGTGCGGGTGGCTGGCCCAACGGCTGAGGTCAAAGCCGGCATGGGTGAGGCGGGAGCGTATCGCAGTTTCGTCAGCGCTTGCCAGTTGCGGCTGGCGCGCCAGCACCCACAGGTACTGCCGGCTGGGCTCGCTGACCACGGCATATCGGCCGTCGGGCGCCAGGTCCAGCACCCAGTACGAGCCCCAAATGGGCAGCCAGCGCAGCAGCGGCGGTAGAAAACTCACCTCCAACTGGGCCGGTTCAAGCTGATCGCCGCGCAGCACCGCGCCGGCTGGGCGGGCCAGGCCGACCACGCTGTCGGTGCTGCCGTCTGCGAGCTTGCAGCGGTTGGTCACCTCCACCTGGCCACCGGGCAGTTGGCGATAAGTGGCGGCGGTGTCGCTGACACATTGTTTTTGAAAGCGGTTCGGAAACCAGGCCACCTGGTACCAGGTGCCCATGTAGGCGGGGACGTTGAGCGAGGGCAGCGCGGCAACGGGGGGCGGAGCCGTTGTAGGGGCCGTTCTTGGGGTGGATGTTGGGGCAGCGTGCTGGGCCTGGGCGGGCTGCAATCCCAGGGGTGGCAGCACAAGCAGGGCCAGCGTCAGCGTCAATGGAAGGACTGCGGGCTTCATCAGGGCCTTCGTTCAGGGCGTTGTTGGGATCAAGGGGCTGGCGTCGGCTTGCGGTGCCGGCCGAGGCCGCATCCACACCAGGCAGCGCTCGGCTTGCAGGCCGGGCACGTTGAGTTGTTCCACGTGAAACACTTCGACGCGGGGGTCGATCTCGGCCATCTCGTCGTCGGGTCGTTTGCCCTTCAAGGCCACCCAAGCGCCGCCCGGCGCCAGATGGCCTGCGGTCAGGCGGGTGAAGTCGGCCAGCGAAGCAAAGGCCCGGGAGGTCACCACCTGGAAGGGCAGGGCCTGCAGTTGCTCCACGCGGGCGTGGGCCGACACCAGATTGGGCAGCGCCAAGGCACCCGCCGCTTGCTGGACAAAAGCTGCCTTCTTGCCCACCGTGTCGACACAGGTGACCTGCAGCCCCGGCACCACAATGGCCAGCAGTGCACCCGGCAAACCACCGCCGCTCCCAACATCAAGCACACGGGTGCCGGCAGCCCATCCCTGGGCTTCAAGGTACCGGGCCAGTGCCGGCACCACAGCCAGGCAGTCGGCCAGGTGCAGCGTCAACATGTCGGCGCGGCCACGCACGGCCGTCAGGTTGTAGGTGCTGTTCCAGCGCTGCAGCAGGTCGATGTAACCCAAGAGCCTGCGCACCTGGTCGTCGTCGAGCACCAGGCCCAGTGGTGCCGCAACTTGTTGCCGCAGCCAGGTGGCTTCAGCGGCAATCATCAGGCCGCAGACGCTGATGGGCGCTCAGTGGAGCCCTCTGTCGGACGCGCCGACGCAAAACCCGCGTGCCGGCCTTTTTTCAGATGCACCAGCAGCAACGAAATGGCCGCCGGTGTGACACCTGAGATGCGCGACGCCTGGCCCAAGGTGGCGGGGCGGTGGCGCATCAGCTTCTGGCGCACCTCAAACGAAAGCGCCGCCACCTGGCTGTAGTCCAGGTCATCGGGCAGCTTCAGGTTTTCAAAGGCGGCGCTGCGCTCGACCTCGTCGTTCTGCTTGTTGATGTAGCCGGCGTACTTGATGCCAATCTCGGCCTGCTCGATGACCTCATCAGCAGCATGCTGCCCCCACTGCGCGCGCAGTGTTTCACGTGAAACAACCGGCTGGCCTGCGATCTGCGCCGCCTCGGCCACGGCGTCAAACCCAACGCCTGGGCGGCGCAGCAAGTCGGCCAGCGGGTATTCGTGTTCCAGCGCCTTGCCCAGCAGTCGCTCGGCATCGGCTGCCGGCAGCGTGGCCGGCCGCACCCACGTGCTGCGCAGGCGCTGCAGTTCTTGTTCCAGCCGCTCACGCTTCAGGTTGAAAGCCGCCCAGCGCTGGTCATCCACCAAGCCGAGCGTACGGCCGGCCTCCGTCAACCGCAGGTCGGCATTGTCTTCACGCAGCTGCAAGCGGAACTCGGCCCGGCTCGTGAACATGCGGTAAGGCTCGGTAACGCCCTTGGTTACCAGGTCGTCCACCAGCACACCCAAGTAGGCCTGGTCGCGGCGCGGCAACCAGGGCTCGCGCCCCTGCACCTGCAGCGCGGCGTTCACCGCCGCATACAAACCCTGGGCAGCCGCCTCTTCGTAACCCGTGGTGCCATTGATCTGGCCGGCAAAAAACAGGCCCTTGATGGCGCGTGTCTCAAAGCTGAGCTGCAGCTCACGCGGGTCGAAGTAGTCGTATTCGATGGCGTAGCCCGGCCGCACGATATGCGCCTGCTCCAGCCCCGACATGCTGTGCACGGCCGCCAGCTGCACATCAAAGGGCAGTGAGGTGGAAATGCCGTTGGGGTAGAACTCGTGCGTACTCAGGCCCTCGGGCTCCAGAAAACTCTGGTGGCTGTCCTTGTCGGCAAAGCGGTTCACCTTGTCTTCGATGCTCGGGCAGTAGCGCGGGCCCACGCCTTCAATCACACCGGTGAACATGGGGCTGCGGTCAAAGCCGCTTTTGATAATGTCGTGTGTGCGGCTGTTGGTGTGCGTGATCCAGCAGGGCACCTGGCGTGGGTGTTGGCTGGCGCTGCCCAAAAAGCTGAACACTGGCACCGGGTCCAAGTCGCCGGGTTGTTCCTGCAGCTTGCTGAAGTTGATGCTGCGGCCGTCGATGCGCGGCGGGGTACCAGTCTTCAGCCGGCCCTGGCCCAGCTTCAGCTCTTTCAGGCGTGCCGACAGGCTGACCGCCGGGGGGTCGCCTGCACGCCCAGCGCTGTAGTTCTGCAGGCCCACATGGATGCGGCCGTCCAAAAAGGTGCCCGCCGTCAGCACCACCGCCCGGGCGCGAAACTTCACACCCACCTGCGTCACGGCGCCCACGACGCGGTCACCTTCCAGCATCAGGTCGTCCACCGCCTGCTGGAACAGCCACAGATTGGCTTGGTTCTCCATGCGGTGGCGGATGGCGGCGCGGTACAGCACGCGGTCGGCCTGCGCCCGCGTGGCGCGCACAGCGGGGCCTTTGCTGCCGTTCAAGATGCGAAACTGGATGCCGGCTTCGTCGGTGGCCGCGGCCATGGCGCCACCCAAGGCATCGATTTCCTTCACCAAGTGGCCCTTGCCGATGCCACCAATGCTGGGGTTGCAGCTCATCTGCCCCAGCGTTTCGATGTTATGGGTCAAAAGCAGCGTGGCACAGCCCATGCGGGCAGCGGCCAGCGCGGCTTCGGTGCCGGCATGGCCACCGCCCACCACGATGACGTCGAATTCCTGAGGATGCAGCATGCTGCAATTTTAGGCGCCGGGGCGGCTTGAAAGTGCCGCCCTTAACCCCCCCTTTAACATCAGCGCGATGGAATGCCGCCCCCAATGCGGCGCTTGTTGCACAGCGCCGTCCATCAGCTCCCCGATACCGGGCATGCCGCAAGGAAAGCCGGCAGGCCAAGCCTGCTCGCAACTGGACTCGGCCTACAGGTGCAAGCTTTTCGGTCGACACGATCGACCCTTGGTGTGCCGGTCACTGCAGCCGAATCCAGAAATGTGTGGCAACACCAGGTCGGAAGCGATCCATTGGCTCACCCGCCTTGAAGTGCAAACCACACCGCAGTAACAGACAAGCCGACCCTGGGCCAGGGTCGGCCATCAGGTGCTCATCCCCAGCCACCACCACGGGGGAACTGAGTCGTGCTGGATGTTTTGCGTGCGCTGATCATAGGGAGCTCCTGTTGGTGAAGACAAAGCCCGGAAACGGCTTCATCGATACCTCTATTGGAGCGGCTTACGCAGGCACTCGATAACTCCCGGCCTTTGTGACTTGACAACCCGAGAACTTTTTGAAACGAGTTCGAGATGCAGGCACACCAGTGGAAGTCAACCGCCCACGCTCCTAGATCAGCCGCAGCGACATCGCGCGCAGTATGGCCAGATGCTTGCTGGCAACCCCCAGCTTGCGCATGACGTTGCGCAGGTGATAGTTCACCGTGTGTTCACTCATCGACAGAATCTGGCCCACCGCCCAGGCACTTTTGCCTTCCTTGGTCCAGGCCAACACCTCGCGCTCGCGGGGCGTCAGGTGGGGGACTGCGCCACTGGCCATGGGGTCTGCCGGCATCAAGACACGTATGGCTGTCTCTTGGGCGTAAACCGCCAGCAACTGCAAGTCGGCCATCAGGCGCGTCAACTCATCATTCGATTCGGGCAAGGGATTCGCGCGGTCCACACCCAGCAAAAAGTGAATGCCGTCGGGCAGATGCAGTGCCATGGAAATGCCGGTTCGGTAGCCGAACACAGCCTGCTCCTCCCACAAATCAGCCGCACCTTCAGCCACGTACAGCGCCTGGTCGTAGACAAAAGGGATGGTGGCCGTACGCAACCGCTTCAAGACCGGGTCGCGCCGGGACTCGCTGGCACTTCTCGACGATTCGAAAAAAGCCGCCGGGGTGTTGCCGATCATGACGAACCGTGACGCTTGCCCGGGTCTTTCCAGCGCCAAGGCCGCACTGGCCAGATCAAAGCCCAGGTTCTGGACGAAGCCCACCAGACGCCTTTCAAAGGTGTCTCTATCGTGCGCCGTGCTGACGTCCAGATAGTCCTGATGCCGCATGGTCTAAGGAGGGCCCCCAACCTTGCTAGGTTGCGATGTGCGGGCCGCAACACGACGATGCCATCCTGCAACCACACACAAGGGGAAGCCGTGAGTATTCAATCGTGGATGATCAAGTCGTGGGCCAACGTCGAATGGTACCTGCCGCCAGTGGGTGTCGAAGGCACCGGGTTTTGGCACGTCAGCAGCCAGATTCGCGACATGGGCGACACCAACGGTCTGCGCTCAGGCGACACCGTGTGGGCGGCTCAAGTGGGCGTACGGCACATCGGCATGGCCTGGGAATGGGCGGAGGTCAGACCAGGGCTCGTGATGCTGGCCGACCCTAACGCCATCATCACCAACCTGCAGTTGATTGACAGTCTGGGGGCCGCCGTCTTGGGCCTGTCAAAAACGGTGGCCATCAACCGCCTGGTGCACGCGCTGCCCTGGCAAACCGCTGTTGCTGACCTGCTGCGCGCCTGCATGCACGCCAAACCATCCGCCCCGGAGAGGGAAACACCAACTTCAAAACGGCAAGGACCACCGTTTTTCGCGCCCGACACGACAGCCCCCGCAGCCCACGCAGCACCAGTGACGGCAGCCCAGCCCATGCTCCCCGCCAGGCAGACGGCACCGTCGGCGTACGAACCCCCGGCACTGCAGCACTTCAACGAACGCCGACTGCGCAATGACGGCACCGGCCGAAACCGCGCATCAGACCGCGAAGAGTTCTCGCCGCAAACACAGACGCAAGCGCTGCGCAGGGCAGCATAGGCCTGTGCAGCGGCCACTGGGACAGGCCCTTGCACGGGCCCTTGCACGGGCCCTGTACCGCAGGACCGCACCCGCGACGCGCCAGCCGCGCCCCGTGTTCACTTCAAGGCCGCCGAGCGCAAAGTGCGCGCCACAAAGGCCACCGCCACGGCCACCAGCAGCGCGCACACGGCCACGGGCAGCAGCACATCGCCCCAAGGCAGGGCCTCGCCCTTCAGCACCTTGCCCATCAGGGTCACCTGCGCCAGGGCGGGCACCCACAGGTGCCAGGCGGCGAAACCTTCCTGGTTGAACAGCGTCACCATCGGCAGCAAAGACACCGCCAACACCACCAGCGTGACGCTGGCCTGCGCTTCCTTGAAGGTCTTGCAGCGGATGGAGATGGCCATCAGCACAGCAGCCAGCGCACCGGCCAGCGGCAACAGCAAGGCGATAAAGGCCAACGCCTCGCCAACGCCAAAGCGGAACATCGAGGCCAAAATCTCGCTGCGAAGCAGCCACTGCCCGGGCAGGAAGCTCAGGCACGACAGCACTGCAATCAACACGCCCACGGTGGCCACAGCGCCCCACTTTCCCAGCACCAGCGACCAGCGCGGCGCCGGCGTCATCAGCAGCGGCTCCAGCGAACCACGCTCGCGCTCACCCGCCGTGCTGTCCAGCGCCGCGTTCAGCGCCCCGTACAACACCGCCATCAGCACAAAAAACGGCACGATGGAACTGAGCTGCGCCGCCCGCGTGCCGGGGTCGGCCAGGTCGCGCTCTTGCACCTGCACGGTTTCCAGCGCCGCCGGCGCCACCCCGCGCAGCGCCAGGCGCAGCGTGGCCTGTTCTTGGTTGAACTGCCGCAACAGCCGCAACACCGTGCCCGTGCCGCCTTGCGCGCGCTGGTTGGAACTGCTGCTCACCAGTTCCAGCTGCGGCGCCAAACCGGCGCGCAGGTCGGCTTCAAAGCTGGGGGGCAATACCAGCACCGGGTGCTCCAGCTTGCTGTCGCGCAGCAGCTTTTCGTAGTCAACCGGCGCTGGGCGCAGCTTGTAGGTCTGGCGTTCCAGAAAGTTCTGCAGCGTGGGCGCGTGCTGCAGGCCGTGCACCACCAGTTCACGCGCCTCGGCGCGCTTTTCCACGCCTGACACCAGTGCCGAGACGGCCACCAGCACCAGCGGCCCCACGGCCACGGAACTGAGCAGCACCATCAAAAGCGTGCGGCGGTCGCGCAGCGCGTCCACCAACTCTTTCAGGTAGACCACCCAGGCGGCACTCACGCTGCCGCCCCCTGCGGGCTTGCGACAGCGCCCTCAGCAGGTGCGACACCTGGAAAAGCCAGGCGCACAAATGCGTTCTCGAAGTCGTCTTCCCCGCCGGCCTGCTGCTTCAGTTCAGCCACCGTGCCAGCGGCCACGGTGCGCCCGGCAGACACCACCACCACATGGTCACACAGGCGCTCCACCTCTTGCATGATGTGGCTGGAAAACACAATGCACTTGCCTTCACCGTCGCGCAGACGGCGCAGCGTGTCGCGCAAGGCCCGGGTGGCCACCACGTCCAGCCCGTTCGTGGGCTCGTCCAGCACGATGTTGTGGGGGTCGTGCACCAGCGCCCGCGCCAGCGCGGTTTTCATGCGTTCACCCTGGCTGAAACCTTCGGTGCGCCGCTCCATCAGCGGCTGCATGTCCAGCAACCGCGCCAGCACGTCCACCCGCGCGTGGGCCGCTGCCGCCGCCATGCCCTGCAAGCGGCCAAAGTAAACGATGTTCTCGCGCGCCGTCAAACGCGGGTACAGGCCGCGAGCGTCGCTCAGCACACCCATGCGCGCCAACGCGCGCGCGGTGTGCTGCGCCACATCCACGCCGTCCACCAGCACCTGGCCCAGGTCAGCGTCGATCAGCCCGGCCGCGATGCGCAGCGTGGTCGTCTTGCCGGCGCCGTTGGGGCCCAGCAGCCCGGTGATGCAGCCATCGGCGGCCTTGAAACTCACACCCTCCACCGCCAGCACGCGGCGCTGCTGCCGGCCACGGCCCTGGGTGAAGGCCTTGTGCAGGTTCTGGACGTCAATCATGGCGTGCGGCCGGCAGTAGAAGGCGCGGGCCCAGGCGCGCTCATCGCAAGCGGCGCAAAAGCCGGTGGCCGCGGCACCGCGCTGGCACAGCCGAGGTCGACCTGCAGCGCCTGCCGGTCGCTGTCGGCGTCGATGAAGCGAAACAGCACATCGCGCATGCACAGCAGACCCATCACACCGTGACCGGCCTGCGGCACCACCTGGTGCTGCGCCAGCGCGCCCAGGGCCTGCGCCACACGCTGGCCGTGGCGCGGCGGCGTGGCCGGGTCGGCGCCACCACTGAGCACCAGCGTCGCACCGGGCGCCTGGGGCAGGGTGTAGAAGGCCGCCGGCACCGGGCCCCGGGGCCAGTGGGCACACACGCGCTGGTACTGCTGGGCAAAGCCGGCGCCGAAGTCAGCTCCGGGCCGGTCGGTGGCGCTGGCCAAGCGTGGCACGTCTTCACTGCACACCACCGAGAAGTGCTGGCCTTCATACAACTGCCCGCGCCGGCTGTGGCTGCCGCCCAGCGCACTGGCCAGCGCCACCAGGGCTTCCAGCCGGCCCTGCGCGGCCTCGTGCAGCGCCGCCGGCAGGGCCGCTGCCAGTGCCGGTGCATACAGCGGCGCGCGCACCAGCGCCAGCAGGCTGTCACGGCCCAGGGTCAGGGTCTCGCGCGCGCCCGTCAACGGGTGCGCCACGGTCACGCTGCGGGGCAGCCCTTGCAACAAGGCCTGCCAATCGGCGCGCAGACGCGGAAAGCGCTGCTGGCAGGCGGGCTCGGCTTCGCAGGCCGCCAGCGCCTGGTCCAGCGCCGCCTGGCTGTCGGTGGAAAACGAAGCGGGCAACACCATGTCGGCCGGCGCCACCCCGTCCAACACCGCGCGGCGTGTGGCCTGTGGAAACTGGCGCATGTACTCCAGCACCACCCGCGTGCCGTAAGAGCCGCCCACCAGGTTCACGCGCTCGGCGCCCAAATGTTGGCGTACTGCGTCGGCGTCCTGCACCGCCACCCAGGTGCTGTAGTGGCGCAAGTCGCCGTGCGGCAGCGCCTGCAGTTGCTGCAGGCATAGCTGGGTGCGAAGCATCTGGCGTGCCGGGTCCAGCTGCTCGGCCAGCGGTGTGGTTGGCGGCAGCTCGGCGCAGCGCAGCGGTGCACTCTGGCCGGTGCCGCGTTGGTCGATGAGCACGATGTCGCGCCGGTTGCCCAGCCGCGCCAGCAGCCGGCTGATGCCACCGGCCAGTTCCAGCGCACTCTGGCCCGGGCCGCCGGCGAAAAAAAACACCGGGTCGGGCTTGCGGTTGCGCGCCAGCGCCGGCAGCACGGCAAAGTGCACGTCGATGGCCGTGCCCGCGGGCTGTGCCGGGTCCAGCGGGCGGCGCAGCACACCGCACAGCGCGCCGTGCTCCACACCGGTGATGCGGCAAGGCTGCACACCGGGCCGGCCCTCGGCGCGGGATGCCGGGGCCGCACCGGGAATACCGTCCGCGCCCGCAGCCTGTGCCGAGGCGGGCAGCACAGCGACACCCAGGGCGGCCCAGGCCAGCGCACCTGGCACGACCGCCAAAACCGCCCGCAACGGTGACAACACCAGCAACCGCCGCCACCCGCGTGTCCAGCAACCGCCCACAGCCCCCCGCACCGCGCAGCCCCGCCCGTTCAGCCCAACAGGCGGCGCAACTCGCCGCTGGCCAGCAGGGCCTCGAGGTCTTGCGCACCACCCACCAGCACGCCCTTGACGAAAACCATAGGCAACGTCGGCCAGCCGCTCCACAGCTTGATGGCGGTGCGCACGCGCCACTGGCTGAAGTAGCTGCCGTATTCCAAGTAGGTGTGCTGCACACCGGCTTCGCGCAAGGCTTTGCGCGCTCGGCGCACAAAGGGGTTGCCCTGCATGCCCACCACCACCACGGCGTTGCCGGCCACGGTGGCCTGCACCTCGCGCACCGTCCCGCTGTGGTGTGTGGCCACCTGCTCGCGTATACGCGGGTGGATGTGGTCTTCGGTCAGATAAGGGCGTGGCATCGGGGTGGTGTGAGTTGTGAGCCCGCAGTATCTGCGATGACCCGGCCGCGGGACGCCGGCCGCCGACAGCCTGCAGGCCGTCTATGCTACCGACCCCCCCTCAACCCATGAAGGCCCACGCCCCATGACCAAGCTCTACTACAGCCCCGGCGCCTGCTCGCTCAGCCCGCACATCGTGTTGCAAGAAGCGGGCTTGCCGTTTCAGGCCGTTCTGGCCAGCACCAAGACGCACAAACTGGCCGACGGTACCGACTGCTACAGCATCAACCCCAAGGGTGATGTGCCGCTGCGGGAACTGGACGACGGCACGCGGCTGAGCGAAGGCCCGGTGATCGTGCAGTACATCGCCGACCAGGTGCCGGCCAGCGGCCTGGCCCCTGCAGCCGGCACGATGGCGCGTTACCGCCTGATGGAGTGGCTGAACTTCATCACCAGCGAACTGCACAAGGGTTTTTCGCCGCTCTTCAACCCCGCAATGCCCGACGAAGCCAAAGCCCTGGCCCGCACCAAGCTGGGCGACCGCCTGAGCTGGGTGGACAGCCAACTGGCCGGCAAGAACTACCTGATGGGCGACACCTTCACGGTGGCCGACGCTTACCTGTTCACCGTGGCCGGCTGGGGCCGCTATGTGGGCGTGGACATCAGCGGCCTGGCGAACCTGCAGGCCTACATGGGCCGTGTGGCGGCACGGCCTGCGGTGCAAGCAGCCCTGAAGGCCGAAGGCTTGATCAAGTAAAGCACCACCGCACGGCGCCACGACAAGGCGCCACCGCACCGGGCTGCCCTGGCGGCTTTCAGGTGGCCGCAGCACCGGCCGGCGCCGCCGGCTTGAACAGCGCTTCACAGGCCGCGCGCTGGCCGGCGGCGGCATCCACCTTCGGGCACAACGCCTGGCTCTGGCTGCGCAAGCGCGCCAGCACGGCGGTGCGCGGCGCCTGGTCGGCCCAGCCCAGCACCTTCTGGCTGGCACGCAGCAGGCTGCGCCCGCTGCGCGCGGCAAAGGCGCCACGGTCTGTGGCCGCTTCGGTCAACAACTGCGAAGCCGTCTTCTCAATCGCCGACAAATCCTGCGGCGCCAAATCCACCAGCGCATTCAGGTAAGCCGTGCCCCACTGCAAACGCGTGGCCGGGCCTTCGCTCTTCTCAAAGGCCTGCTGGTACCAGCCCAGCGCCTCGGCGTTGCGGCCCTGCTTGCGTGCGTCGCTGGCCAGCAGGCTCATCAGGTAGTAGGGCGAATGGCTCTTGGCCAGGTTGGCCTTCAGCAGTGCCTCGCTGTCGGGCCACAGCCCGGCGCGACCCAACGTGTAGGCGGCGGCGGTAATGACGGCCTGGCGCTCGTAGCCGTCGGTGATTTCGCGGTCCAGCCGCGCCACCTGCTCGCGCAAGTCGCCCAGCAGGCGCGGTGACAGCAGGGGCGCGGTGTGGTCCTTGGGCAGATCCAGCCGCGCCAGTTCCACGCGCGCCAGCAGCGTGCCCAGGCGGTCGCTGCGCGACAGGCTGGCATCACCTTGCAGCCGCTGCAGGGTGTCGTCATAACGCTGCACCAGTACCACGCGCGCAGGGCCCGCCTCGGGCTGCAGCGTGCGCACGATGTTGGCGGCCCCGTTGGCCAACACGTCCAGCTGCTGGCGCGCCGTGGGCAGGTCGCTCAGCACACGCTGCAGCCGTTCGCGCGCCGCAGCGTCGGGTTTCAGGCCCTGGCTGTCGTTGCTGGCGGCCAGCGCCTTCAGCCACAGCCGCGTGGTGTGGTCAGCGTCGGGGCTGGGGCTGGCCAGGGACAAGCGCAGCAGCGTGTCGGCCAGCTCGGCCTTGGGCACCAGCCGCTGCTCGTCGGTTTCCCAGGAATAAAACGACAGCAACCGCCACTGCGCCGGCTGCAGTGGCTTGCCGGCCAGCGCGTCGGCCATCAAGGCCTTCACCGGCCGCCCACCGGCCAGGCCCAGTTGCAGCACCGCCATCATGCGCGGAGCGTCCACCTCGCCGGGCAGCCGCGTGATTTCGGCGCCGCTGCTGTTGAACACCACCACCGTGGGGTAGCCACTGACCTTGAAACGCCGACCCAGCACCTGCGCGCCCGGCCGGTCGCCGTCCACATGCACGGCCACGAAGGACTTGGACAGCTCGGCAAAGTCCTGGCGGTTGAAAAACGTGGCCTTCAACTGGTTGCACGGCGGGCACCAGCTCGCACCCCAGTACAGCAGCACCGGCTTGCGCTCGCGGCGCGCCTGCGCAAAAGCGCGGTCGACGTCGCCATCGGCGGCCGCCGGCAGCCACGCCACGTTGGCCGACGGCAGGCCGCCGGCCGCGCGCGGCTGCGCCCCTGCCAGGGCCGGCGACAGCGCCAGCAACAAGCTCAGCGCCAGCGCCGGAACAGCGGGGGTCGACAAGATCTTCATGGTGTTTGTCCTGCAAGCCTGGGCGCTATTGTCTGGGCAATGAGGTCTGGGCAATGAGGTCTGGGCAATGAGGTCCGGCGAATGGAAGCGCCGCTGCACACGCGCCCGGGCACCCGTTCAGATCAAGTGCTGGCTGTCGTCTTCCAGCGGCGGCAGCGCGGTGGCACGGGCCAGCGCCATCCACACCGAAAAGGGCAGCTTGTAGGGCCGCACCGGGGCCGGCCGTGCGGTTTCGAACCTGGTGTCGTCGGCCCACATCACGCCAAAGGCCGGCGGTATCTCGTCCACCTCGGCGATGCCCCGCTTCAGCACATACCAGCACTGGCCCGCCAGCGCCCAGTAAGCGGCCGCCTTGGCAGGCCGGCGCAGGTCGCCCAGCAAGTCGGCGCGGCTGACCTTGATCTCAAAGGCCGCCGGCTCGACGTAAGCCTCGACGGTGGTGTGGCGGATGGCGTAGACATCGGGCATGGCGATAGCCCACCGCACGGCCGGAACGGCCGGATGTGCCCGATCTGCCGGGGTCGCTGTCAACGCCGGCTCGGCCGGCGTGGGATCTTGCAGCAGCGGGCCTTCCAGCACCGGCGCGCGCAGGCTCAAGCCGCACCACACCACGCGGCCGCTGCGTTGCTGCTGCAAGGCCACACGCTGCACCAGGGCCTGGTGCGCACCCAGCGCTGCCTGGTGGCGGCGGCGCTTGGCGGCCAGGTGGGCCAGGCCGGTGTCGGTGGGGCGCAGGGTTTCACAGCCCCGGCCGTCGGGCTGCCGGCTGACAAGGCCCGCAGCCAGCAGGTCAAGTTCGATGTTGTCAAAACAGGGCCAACCGGCCGAGCGCCACAGGTCGCGCAGGCGCCTTTCGTGGGCGGCCGACAGGGCCTGCACGGCGGGCGCGGAGGGCAGCACGGCCGTCATCACAGGGCTTCACATCGGGAGGGGGCAGAGCGGCCCGGCCGGCATCACACGCGCCAGCAGCGCTCAGCTGCCAGCCCTCATTCGACGACTTTCACGCCTTTCCAGAAGGCCACACGGCCCTTGATGTTAGCCGCCGCTTCCTTGGGCTCGGGGTAGAACCACACGGCGTCGGGGTTGGCGTCGCCGTTGACAAACAGCGTCAAGTAGCTCGCCTGGCCTTTCCAGGAACACATGGTCTTGGTGTTACTGGCCAGCGTGTATTCACGCTTTAGCGCGTCGGCCGGGAAGTAGTGGTTGCCTTCCACCACCACGGTGTCGTCGCTTTGCGCCACGACGGTGTCTTTCCAGATGGCTTTCATGGCTGTGGCCTTTGGGGTTCGGGGGTTCGGGGGCTTGCAGAAGCCGGTGAAACAAGACTACCACCAGCCCTGCCCGGGCCTGCATCAGCGGTCGCGGCGCACGATACCCACCGCACCCAGTGGCGCGTTGACCGAACCGACGATGAACACCGAATAGGTGCCACCGGCCACCAGGTTGAGCTCGCCCGACGTGAACAGCGGCGTGCTGCTGCCTTCGCGCGTGACGCGCAGCACCACGGTGGCGCCAGCGGCCGTTTCGGCGTAGGGCGACGCCGCAGCGGCGCCGACATTGCCGGCCAACGGCTGGAAGTCGGCCGACAGCGCCACGCGTTCCGTGGCCTCGGCCAGGACGTTGACCAGTCGCACCCGGGCCTGGGTGGCGTCACGGGGGGCACGGTTTTCGTCCACCAGCCACACGCCGCTGGGCGGCGACGCGCCGGCTTGCTGCGCTGCGGTGTTGGCGCTGCCGCGGAGCAGCAGCGTCATGTCAGCGCCGGCGGTGACGGCTGGCCCGCTGACCGGCACTGCACCTGCACCTTGTGTGGCCGTCACCACCGGGTTGACGGCCGAAATCAGGCTGTACAGGCTGACCGCAGGCGACGGCGCGCTGTTGAGCAAGGGCGCCGTGCCACCCAACACGTTCACCGTCACCGGGCCAGCATCGTCCAGGCCCGACACCACCCGCACCCGCGCCTGGGTGTTGTCCAGCCGCGTGATGCTGCCGCGTTGTGTCAGGTACAGCGCATTGGTCAGCACACCACCACGGCCGGGGGTCAGCACCAGCGTGCCGATTTGGCGGCTGCCCAGCGTGAGGTTGGGCACGTCCAGCCGCACGTCGGTTTTGCTGTTGGCCGCCGTCACGCGCAAGCGCCAACCGGTGGCGCCTACCGTCACCCAGCTGCCCACGGTGCCGTAGGCCGCGCCCGAGTGCACCGGCACCGCGCTGGACAGCTCTTCGGCAGCGCCGGTGAGGTAGATGTCCAGCGCGCCGCTGTCGGGCGAGGCATTGACCACCCGCAACAAGGAGCGGTTGGCCTCGGGCTCGGCCTGGTTGTCGTCCAGCAGCAGCTGCCGCAAAGCGCCTGCAGTGCCCAGCGCCAGCGACGTGTAGTAGCGGCCCTTGGCCAAAGCCGGCGTGGTGGTGAGCAAGGCCGTGCTGGAGGCCTGGGTGGTGATGGTCAAGGTCGGGCTGCCGTCGTCGACTTCGGCATAAACGGCGTTTTCGCCGTAAGCCACCTGGCCTTGGCGCTGCTGGTCATCCAGCCGCAAGGCCAGTTGCGGGTAGCCAGTGGTTTCGTTGGTGGCGTTGACCAGGCGTATCTGCGCCTGGTTGCGGTCGGTGTTGGCCGCGCCACCACACGCGTGCAGCAGCGGCAGCACAACGGCGGCCAGCAGCAGCAAGGCCCAGCCCAGGGGCAGGCGCCGCATCGGGCGTCGGTTAGGGCGGCGGGTGGCTGTTGGCACGGAAAACTCCTGTTCTGGGGGCGTCCAAGCGCCGAGGCATGACCATAAAACCAAGGGCACCGGGCTGTGGTCATCAAGGCACCAGCGTCAGGGGGTGATGATGCCCTGACTGCTCGCCCCCCAGAAGACGGCCTGACGGCTGCGGCACGCCCCCAAGCACAAACCCCAACCAGTCGTTCAGTGGCAGCTCTGCGCCCAGGCCCTGGGCGTCGGCGTGTTCCAGCACCACCAGCCCCTGGTGCAGTTCGTGACTGGAATCAAACCAGCCACAGCGCGGCCCGTCGGCTGTTTCTGCTTCGGCCTCGGCCGCCAAGGCCGCCTGTGCCGCGGCGCCGGCAGGGGCGG
>JACCDR010988018.1_pt1 | contig 28691 bp, 23 predicted proteins | sample 7446431 | NCBI WGS metagenome assembly JACCDR01 (sample SAMN15323443, study PRJNA562643) | freshwater metagenome | isolation source: river surface water | place: USA:Blue River Watershed | collected 2017-08-17 | reverse complement strand
GTTGTTTTCCGCAAAATTTGCCAAGGCTTCAAAATTTAAAACATCAATAGCAACATTTTCTAATTTTGCTTCTAGTTCTGTGCCAGCGTTACCCGGTGCAACAAATACTTTTTCTACTTGCGGGCTTTGGGCTGCTTTCCATGCGAGCGCATGTTCGCGTCCGCCGCTGCCAATGATTAATATGTTCATAAGAGCTAGTTCTTTTGTGTTATCGACACTAGGTTGGGCATCGCTGCCCAACCTACGAAATTAATGAATCCAATTAATGACGGAAATGACGCATACCCGTAAACACCATCGCCATGCCGTGTTCATTGGCTGCTGCGATAACTTCTTCGTCGCGCATTGAGCCGCCGGGTTGAATCACTGCGGCAATACCCACTTTGGCGGCATTATCAATACCATCGCGGAAGGGGAAGAAAGCATCAGAAGCCATTACCGAACCGGCAACTTGCAAACCAGCATGTTCCGCTTTGATTGCAGCGATACGTGCGGAATTTACGCGGCTCATTTGACCAGCGCCGACGCCAATAGTTTGTGAATTCTTGGCATAGACAATTGCGTTGGATTTAACAAATTTCGCCACTTTCCACGCGAAAATCATGTCGCGCAGTTCGTCTTCGGTTGGAATGCGTTTGCTTACGATTTTTAGATCGGATGCGGTGATCATGCCGTTGTCGCGATCTTGAACCAACAGGCCGCCGTTGACGCGTTTGTAATCCAATCCGGCAAAACGCTCGGTGCTCCATTCGCCACAGGCCAGAAGACGTACATTTTGTTTGGCTTTTACCACTTCAACTGCTTCGGCAGAAACACTCGGCGCAATAATGACTTCGACAAATTGACGTTCAACAATGGCCTGTGCAGTTGCAGCATCGAGCTCACGGTTGAACGCGATGATGCCGCCAAATGCTGATTCAGTATCGGTCGCGTAGGCGAGGTCGTATGCCTCTTTAATAGTGGCCCCCACCGCAACGCCGCATGGATTGGCGTGTTTAACAATCACGCAAGCAGGTTCGGTGAAACATTTAACAGTTTCTAATGCAGCATCCGTATCAGCCACGTTGTTGTACGACAGCGCTTTACCTTGCAATTGTTTTGCAGTGGCAATACTGGCTTCTGGCGGATTTTTTTCCACATAGAAAGCGGCTTTCTGGTGAGGGTTTTCGCCGTAGCGCATGTCTTGCGCTTTGATAAATTGGCTGTTGAAGGTGCGCGGGAAATCAGCACTGCCACCTTCAACCATGCGGCCAAAATAATTGGCTATGGCACCGTCGTATGCGGCTGTGTGTTCGTAGGCTTTAATCGCCAAATCGAAACGGGTTTTTAATGATGTACCGCCGTTGTTCGCTTTCATTTCTGCAAGGATGGTTGCGTAGTCTGAAGTGTTAACCACGATGTTGACATGTGCGTGGTTTTTTGCGGCGGCGCGAACCATGGTGGGGCCGCCGATATCGATATTTTCGACGGCGTCTTCCAGTGAACACTCGTTATTGGCGACCGTTTTTTCAAAGGGATACAGATTTACGACCACCATATCGATCGCCTGGATGCCGTGTTGCGCCATCACACCTTCATCAATACCGCGACGGCCTAAAATGCCGCCGTGTACTTTGGGGTGCAGGGTTTTTACGCGGCCGTCCATCATTTCCGGGAAACCGGTGTAATCAGACACTTCAATCGCCGGGATCTTGTTGTCGCTGAGCAATTTAAAGGTGCCGCCGGTTGATAAAATTTCGACGCCTTGGGCGTGCAGGGCTTGAGCAAATTCGACAATGCCGGTTTTATCCGAAACGCTAATCAGGGCGCGGCGAATGGCAACGCGTGAGTCAGTCATGGTAGTACCTCAGATCGAGTTCCTTAAAAAAATAAAACGCCCTGCATAAGCAAGGCGTTTTGCGGAAATTAAAAGCGATTAAAGCAGGCCGTATTGTTTGAGCTTTTTGCGCAAAGTGCCACGGTTGAGGCCTAAAATATCGGCGGCTTTAGTCTGGTTATGGCGGCAGTATTTCATCACAACCTCCAATAAAGGCGCTTCGACCTCGGATAACACCATGTTGTAGACTTCGGTAACATCCTGACCTTCAAGGTGTTGAAAGTAATTGGTCACGGCTTTTTCGACGTAGTCCCGCAAAGACTGGGCCGGTAACTGCGCGGTGGTGGATGCGCTGACGGGCTGCCCTGACGCAATCTGGGGGGGCGTGGCCGAAATCGCGGGGCCTTCAGAAATGTAGGGTTCTGCGGAATTCATGCAGCGTGTTCCTCTAATGGTAGGTTCCGGTCGAGCAGGGCTCTGACCGCTTGTCGTTGTTCGTGCGCCCGCATAAGGCGATTAAAGCTTTCCCGCCAGTGGCGCCACTCGGCGGTACGTTCTGGCAGGCGTTTTTCCAGGTGAGCCAGGTACCAGCTGGTGTGTTTGCGGGCGAATTTTATCCCTTGCGGCTCGCCATAAAAGCGGTGAATGGCGGCCAAATGGCTGTGCAGGGTCAGAATAATCTGCTGCAGGCTGGGCGATTTAGCGCGTTGGCCTTGCTGCAAATACTGATTGATCTCGTTAAAAATCCACGGGTTGCCTTGAGCGGCTCGGCCGATCATAACGGCCGCGGCCCCCGTCTGCTCGAGCACCCTGGCAGCCTTGTCGGCACTGGTGATATCCCCATTGGCAATCACGGGGAGGCGGGTGGATTGCACCACAGTCGCGAGGGTGTCGTACTCGGCTTCGCCTAAAAAGCGGCAGGCACGGGTGCGGCCGTGTAGCGCCAGCGCGGCTATGCCCGCTTCCTCGGCAAGCTTCGCAATGCGTAGCGCGTTTTTTGTTTCCGGCGCCCAGCCGGTGCGGTACTTGAGGGTAACGGGTACGAGAGAGGCGCCGACTACGGCATCGAGTATGTCGCGCACCAGGCCTTCGTCCCGTAGGAGGGCGGAACCCGCGGCCTTGTTGCAGACTTTTTTCGCCGGGCAACCCATGTTGATATCGACAATGTGTGCACCGGCTTCAACACAGGCTTTGGCGGCCTGGGCCATGCTGTCGGGGTCGCTGCCGGCGATTTGAATAACGCGCACGCCGGTATCGCCTGCGAGCTTGAGGCGAGATTGTGATTTGGGGCTATTCCACAGCTGGGTTTGGCAGGTAAGCATCTCGCTCACAGCCAAAGCGGCACCTTGGGCGCGGCACAGATTGCGAAAGGGTTGGTCAGTGATGCCGGCCATAGGGGCAAGCAAGGCGCGACCAGCGATGGCATAGGGCCCTATGTGGAACACAAAAACCCCCTGGTCACCACTGGGATCACAGACTGCTCCAAGGCTGCGATGGATTGAACTGGACTGGGCATTTCACGCGGAAAAACACCCACTAACAACGATTGTTTCATCAAACAGCAGGCGCCAAACGCCTTCGAAAAGGGGCTGGAAACTCGGCACACCGCGGTTAGAAACTCGTCTGACAACAACTCGGTCGATTCGCTTGGCGAAGGGCGGCCATATTACCGCCTAAGGCTTATTTTCAAAAGTGTAATTTGGCAGATTTGGTTAAAAAATGACGCATTGTGTGAGTTTGTGACCGGCTTCGGCGAAGGCCTTAATGGGATGCCTGCAAGGGTTGGGGCGAGGCTAAAACCGGCTCAACCAGTGTTACAGATCGCTCAGGGTGATTTTATAGCTCACAGCGCCTTGTCCGGGATCGACGAGTTCAAGTGACAGGTGAATGGCCTGATCGGGTGGCATCTGTTTGGCGCCAACCAAGTCCCCGCCCAGGTATTCGCTCGGTTCAAAGCTGCGGCTGGCGAGAACCTTGTCGCGGTGATTACTGAACACCATGTTGAGCCGGGGAAAGGGTTGCGCAAAGGTGGCGTAGTTGCGCAACACCACATCGACCAGTAGAGCGCCCGCGATGGTTGGATGCTGGCGCACTGAGAGGTTGGAGGTGCGAATCAGACTGATATCGCGCCTGTCGGGCAGCTGGCATCCCAGCCGATCGCAGACCAGCTGGTAATAGTGACGCAGTTCGGGTTTGAGGCTCCATTGGTCGAATTTCAGCCAGGCGACCTGTGCGCACAAGATCAGCACCCCCGCTGTCGCCAAAAGAGCCCATAGCAACCGTTGGCTAAAACTCGGCCCTGGCTGTGGTAGGCGAATTTCAAGGCTGTCGGCTTCAATGCCGGCCAAGAGTGGCTGGCTGAGTGGATTTGTAGGCGCAGCGGGCGTCTCGGGTGCGTCAGAAGCTCTGCCCGTTACTGTTTTGGCCTGATCTGGCCTGTCTGGCGTCGCCGGTGGCGATGCCGTTGCTGGCGTTGAGGGTGCGGGCGGCAGGCTTGAGGCAGCTGGCGCCGTTTGGTTAAACGAGTCCTGGAGGGTTTTTTCCAGTTCAGCGAGAGCGCGGGCATCAAATAGGGCGTCAGCCGCCGCTGGCATAGCCTGTTCTTGTCCGGCTTTTTCGGCCGCATAGCGCGCCGCTTGCTGGCTGGCGGATGAGCTGGGACCTGTGGTGTCGTGAGCTGAGCGGTTGGAGAGAGCTTGTGGCGGCGCCTTGTCGACGGCCATTGTCGGCGTGGCCTGGCTCGGGCTTAGGGGCGCTTGGCGGCTGGAGCTAGGCGACTTGGTTGTGGCAGCGCGAGGGCCTGGGGTGGCTTCACGGGTTGCAACTGGCTGCTCAAGGCGCTTGTGTGGGGCAGGCGGTTTGGCGGCTTCTGCTTGAGCCTGGGTGCTTGTGGCCGGTTTAGCGGAGGCTGCCGTTGCTGGACTGGGCGCTGTTTTGGGGTTGAGTGCTGTCGTCGAACTGGGGGCTGTCGTTGAGCTGGGCACTGTCGTTGAGCTAGGCACTGTTGTCGGATTTGGCCTGGCTGCTGCCGCTTTGGCCATGGCGGGGGTTGCGACCTTTTGATCAGCAGCTGATGGCTGGGTTGAAACCGATTCACGTGCGATACGCCTGACCGATGACACGGCGGCCTCACCTGCCTTCAGGCTTGGTGAGCTTGCGGCTTTCGGGGGGGGATTGAGGGGGTTTGGGGGCGGCGTCGATCGGGTGGCTGTGACGGGGCGCGGCGGTTCGTTTTCGTCGTCTTCCAGCAACTTTAATGCCCAACTTTCGTCGTCGTCCACTGTATCGTCTTCGAGCGGGAGTGGGCTCGGCGAACGGCTGCTGGCCCTTGTTGCGGCTTGGGGAGCTTGGGCGCGCCCAGGCGCGGGTGATTGGGGTTGGGTACTGGGGCTTTGTTGGCCGGCTTTGTCAGCCTGTACTGAAGCGATATCGCCGCTGATGAGATGAACCTGCCCATTAAAAATGGTCAGGCAGGAGCCGCATCTGACCGAGCCATGCGCTGCGCGCAGCTGTGCGTCGGTAACGTTAAACGCAGTGGCGCAGTGGGGGCAGCGAGTGATGAAGCTCATGTGGCGTTTGACTCGAGGCTGAATGCAGGGTGTTCATGGTCGCCTGTGGGATGCGAGGGGTCAAGCGCCCGCAGCCAGCCACAGTGGGTCAGTGGCGGCGACCTGTCAAGCAGACCCATTCGTCCCGCCTTTGAATGGGGTCGAATGCGATGCTGTCGGCGTAAGCGGCCATGACGGTTGCCGCTTGTTCGCGCAGAATGCCAGACAAACACAGCAATCCAGCCGGCGCCAAGTGGTTTAGCAGGCAAGACTTCAGTTCAACCAGGGGGCCCGCCAGAATATTGGCCACGACGACATCCACGATGTCGGCGGGGCATTGATTGGGGTAGGCGAGCCGAAATCGTTCGGCTGCCAGCCCATTGCGCACCGTATTCTCGCGGCTGGCGATTATGGCTTGCGGGTCCAAGTCCACGCCGATGGCCTCGTCTGCGCCGAGAAGCAGGGCGCCTATGCCCAAAATGCCGGAGCCGCAGCCGTAGTCCATGATGCGCTTGCCGCGCAAGGACTGGGCCGCAAGCCAAGCCAAACATAAAAACGTGGTGGGATGGGTGCCAGTGCCAAAGGCGAGCCCCGGGTCCAGCATGAGATTGACTGCTTGTGGATCTGGCGGGGTGAGCCAGCTTGGGCAAATCCAGAGATTGGGTGCACATTGAATAGGATGGTAATTGGCCATCCACTCCCGCTCCCAGTCTTTATCCTCCAAGGTTTTCCAGTGCCAGCGCACGGCGGTGTCTAGGGGTAGCTGCGATTCAATCGAGCGGGTATCGCTGTCGGCGTCGTAGAGTCCTATCACCCGCGTCTGCGCCCAGAGGGGCGTCTCACCCAGCGCGGGTTCAAAGAGCGGCTGGTCGGCATTGTCTTCCAGCGTGACCGAGTGGGCGCCCGTTGCCAGCAGACGATCTTCAAAATCCTCCGCCTGATCGCGCGTGCTGTGGATATGCAATTCGAGCCAAGGCATGGCATTACTCAGTCAAGTGCAATTCAGTCAACTGAACTGTTGGGGTTATCGGGAATGCAGCGTCTTTGGCGCGCTCACAACCGCCTGGCATTGCGCGCGGTTGTGAGCCTTGCGGCTACTTGAGTTGCAGCTTTTTCTCGAGGTAGTGGATATTGACCCCACCTTTGGCAAAGGCCGCATCGCGGACCAGGTCATGTTGCAAGGGGATATTGGTTTTGATGCCGCTGACGACGAGTTCATCCAGCGCGACGCGCATGCGGGCAAGGGCCGTTCCGCGGTCGTTGGCATGGGTGATCACCTTGGCAATCATGGAGTCGTAGTTGGGCGGCACTTTATAGCCGGCATAGACATGCGAATCGACGCGTACACCCAAGCCGCCCGGTGGATGGTATGCCGATATGGTGCCGGGGCTTGGCATAAATGTGCTGGGATCCTCGGCGTTAATGCGGCATTCAAACGCGTGACCCTTGGCCTGGATGTCGGACTGTTTTAAGGTCAGGGCCTCACCTGAGCAGATGCGTATTTGCTCTTTGATCAAGTCGATGCCGGTGATCATTTCGGTGACGGGGTGTTCCACTTGAATGCGGGTATTCATCTCAATAAAGTAATAGCGGCCGTCTTCGTAGAGGAACTCAAAGGTACCGGCGCCTCGGTAGCCTATGTCTATGCAGGCTTTCACGCAGGCTGCAAAGACGGCTTGCCGAGCGGTTTCATCCAGGTGGGGCGCTGGCGCCTCCTCGAGAACTTTTTGGTGGCGACGCTGCAGAGAACAGTCTCGATCGTAGAGGTGAACGGCATTGCCTTGGCCATCGGAGAGTATCTGCACCTCGACATGGCGAGGGTTCTGCAAAAACTTTTCCATATAAACGGTGCCATCGCCAAAAGCGGCTTGGGCTTCGGCTTGAGTGACCTTGATCGAGTTGATCAAGGCGGCCTCGGTGTGCACCACGCGCATGCCACGGCCACCGCCGCCGGCTGCCGCTTTGATGATAATGGGGTAGCCAATGCGTTTGGCAATCGCGAGGCAGGCTTCTGCGTCATCCGGCAGGGCGCCGTCGGAGCCGGGTACAGTGGGTACGCCGGCTTTTTTCATGGCACTGATCGCCGAGACTTTGTCGCCCATGAGGCGAATCACGTCCGGATCCGGGCCTATAAAGGTAAAACCACTTTGCTGAACGCGCTCACAAAAATCGGCGTTTTCGGCCAAAAAACCGTATCCGGGGTGCACGGCTTGCGCATCGGTGATTTCCATGGCCGCAATCAAGGAGGGAACATTCAAGTAGCTGTCTTTGGATGGCGCTGGGCCTATACAAACGGATTCGTCAGCCAGTTTGACGTGCATGAGGTCGCGGTCCGCTTGTGAATAGACGGCGACCGTTTTGATACCGAGCTCTTTACAGGCGCGCAGCACCCGCAGGGCAATTTCGCCGCGATTGGCAATCAGAACCTTGTCAAACAACATAGGTTTTCCTCGCGCCCTTAGGCGATGATGATAAGCGGTTGATCGTACTCAACGGGCTCGCCGTCATTGACCAGGATGGCTTCAATAACGCCGCTCTTGTCCGCTTCTATCTGGTTCATCATCTTCATGGCTTCGATGATGCAAATGACGTCGCCCGCTTTGACGGTTTTACCGACTTCCGTAAAGAGTGCAGCCCCCGGGCTTGGCGAGCGGTAAAAAGTCCCGACCATGGGCGATTTGACAGTGTGGCCTTTGGGTGCTGCGGGCACTGGAGCTTCCGGGGCGCTGGCAGCCGGGCTGGCCGGCGCAGGGGCTGCCGGTGCCTGGGCATAGGCCTGCATGGGAATTTGCATGGGCATGGCAATGGCCTGGTTGCGTCCGCGACTGATGCGAACGGACTCTTCGCCCTCGCTGATTTCCAATTCGTCGATATTGGATTCTTCCAGTAATTCGATCAGTTTTTTGATTTTGCGAATATCCATTGTGACCTCATGTGATGTCTGTGGTAGGGGGTGCCCGGAAGTGGGCGCAAGTCTTGTGTCAGCTACCGGAGGTGGTTAGGGCGCTAACGGGGGTTTTAAGGTCTCGAGTGCGGCAGTTAATGCCAGCTCGTAACTGCGTGCACCAAAGCCGCAGATAACACCCAATGCCAAGGGTGCCAGATAGGAATGGTGACGAAAGGTTTCGCGTGCGTGCACATTGGATAAGTGGCACTCAATAAACGGTATGGCGACGGCCGCAAAGGCATCGCGCAGAGCAATGCTGGTATGGGTATAGGCCCCAGGGTTGATAACAATAAAATCGACTCCTGCATCTCGCGCCGCGTGAATGGCGTCAATCAGGGCGCCTTCATGATTGCTTTGCAGGCTGCTTAATTGGTGGCCGGCTGCCTCGGCGATCTGGGCCAGGCGTGCGTTGATCGTTTGCAGGCTTGTCGTGCCATAGGTTGCAGGCTCACGGCTGCCGAGCAGGTTTAAATTGGGGCCATGTAAAACCAGTATCTGTGCCATGTCGTGCCGAGTCTCGATGATGCGTTTGCGCGTTGATCACGCTAAAAACGCTTTCTAAGGCGCTGTACAAGCCGCTAGCGCGTTATTATGGTGGCGCGATTGTGCCCAATAGCGGCGAAGCTGTCTAGTTTCGGCTTGAAGGATCTCTGGTATTCGCTGAAGATTGCCTCAAAGTTGTTGATTTTTGGTGCAGAAATAAAAAGCTTCCAGCCTGTTTGCTTCATCTTGAGGCTGGGATTTGTTGGCTGTTTGGGCTGGCCGGATCAAGGCTGCCCATAAAGTTGGAGATGTGGGCAGATGCGTCTGATTCCGATAAATCCCGGGTGCGGCTTGCGATATGGCCGCCACTTGCTGACGGCAGGCTTGATTGTCTCGGCACCGGTTGCCACATTAGCCGAGGATTGGTCGGCGGTGTCTTGGCATCTGGGCGCCCAAGCTGGCGTGCGCGAGTTAGATATCACTCCAAAAGCCTGGCCTCAGCGAGAGGATGATTCCGCAGCGGCTGGTGGGTTTTTCACGATTTCCCGCGTGGCAGGCCCTTGGCGCTTAGGGGTGGGTGCCGACATGCTCTGGGCGCTGGAACGGGATGAGTCACTGCCGGGTTCGGGGCGCTTGTGGGGGCTTCGGCCTGTCACGCTCAGTTACCGGCATCATAGGTTCTCTGTGCAGTCCTTCGGTGGCGTGGCCGTTTACGATTGGATCGATAAAGCCGCTGGTTATTATGTGGGCCTGTCAGGGGGTTATCATGTGCCACTTCAGGCCAGTCGAGCGGTTGTTGTGGGGCTGGAGTACCGCTATCACCAAGACTTAGCGCATGACCGTGGTCCAGGTGGCGATCAGATTGTGCAAGGGCCGGCAGTCTTGCTGCAACTGGGTGTCGAGGGCGTCTTTGGCGCTCGTCGTTAATCGCCGATTCATATCCTGTGCGTTAGTCTCATTACTCAGGCTGGGCCAGCTCTCTGTCGGGGGTTGTCTTGCTGGCCGGTTGTCATTCTTCCACCGCCACTCTTGCAAGGGGACGTCATATGCGCAGGCAGTTCATAGGCTTTAGTTTTGGGCTATTTTGTGTCGGCAGTCTCATGGCTGGACAGGTGGTTGCCAATGGGGAATGGCGACAGGATCCTGGCCGCCTGTCGCGCCCTGAGGCGCCAAGAGCTGCGCCTGATCAAAATTGGCGCTCATCCGGACGGCAGGAAGCTGTGCGTTCACCCGTGGCTGAGCGAGAGGACTTTAGGCGCGAGCAGCGCGAGGAGCGTAGAAACTTTGACGCTGAGCAGCGTCGAGATAATCGCGATTTTCGCCATGAGCAACACCAGGAGCGCCGAGCGTTTCGTGAAGATCGGAATGGGCACCATCTTCAATCGGCACACAATTGGCGTGGCTCGGCGGCAGAACACCGTCCCGCTGCGAGCCCACCTGTGGGCTATGTGCCAAATCGCCAGTTTAATCAGCATCATTTTAATCATGCTGCGCCCGTCACGGCTCGGCCAGCCGTAAACCACCACCATTACCCAAGACCGCACTGGCGTGATCGTTACTACTGGGACCGTCTACCCAGGCATAGCTACAGGCCACCTGTTTATCGGCATCATGTGCGTCATTTTGGTCACTATCATAGTCACCCCCATTTTCATTCATCCAATATTAGCTTTCTCTGGGGTGGAATTATTTTGGGCGCGGTTATAGCGGATTTGGGTCGAAGCGATGTGTACTATTCAGATGGTTATGGCTTTTATTTGTATTCGGACTTGGATCGGTACAATTGCTATAAATCGGAATACCGCTACGGTGAACATTTCCTGATTCCCGTTGAGCGCGATTATTGCCGTTAAGAAAGTTGCCGTTAAGAAAGTTGCATTAAGAAACCATCTGCTCCGCTCACAATTGGCTGTCGGGTCTGCGCTTTAGGCGCTTGCCTGACAGCCAGGCTTTAATGCAGTAGTATGGCAAGTCTTTTACTTAGTTTCGTCTTGCCATGCCAGAGTCCTATATAAAACGCATCTTGGATGCGCGTATTTACGATCTTGCGATCGAAACCCCCCTGGATATTGCTCCCTTGCTGAGTGCTAAGACGGGCAATGCTGTCTATTTGAAGCGCGAAGATCTGCAACCGGTGTTTTCCTTCAAGTTGCGCGGGGCCTACAACAAATTGCGCCAGCTGTCAGAGGCGGCTTTGGAGCGGGGTGTTATCGCCGCATCGGCGGGTAATCATGCGCAGGGCTTGGCTTATTCAGCTCGGCATCTCGGGGCCCCCGCGACGATTGTCATGCCTGAGACAACACCCGCGATTAAGGTCAATGCGGTAAAACGCCATGGCGCCCAAGTGGTTTTGTGGGGCGATACCTATGATGAGGCAGCCCGCCATGCCAATGCCCTGGCCGCTGAGCACAGTTTGACCTATGTGCATCCTTATGACGATCCGGATGTGATAGCAGGGCAAGGCACTGTGGCGATGGAATTGCTGCGCCAGTTCACGAGTCCATTACATGCAGTTTTTATTCCCGTTGGTGGTGGTGGTCTCTGTGCCGGCATGGCCGCTTACATCAAATATGTACGCCCGGATATTAAGATCTTTGCGGTTGAACCGGAGGACGCAGCCTGTTTAAAGCTCGCCATGGACGCAGGTTATCGGGCGGTTTTGTCGCAAGTAGGTATTTTTGCCGATGGTGTTGCCGTTGCGCAAATTGGCGAGGAAACCTTCCGTGTCTTGCGGCAATCGATAGATGGTGTCATTACGGTTTCCACAGATGAAATTTGTGCGGCTATCAAAGATATTTTTGAAGACACCCGCTCTATCGCGGAGCCGGCCGGTGCCTGCGCCTTGGCGGGCCTTAAGAAATATGCCGCCCAAACGGGCATCCAGGATCAGGCGCTTGTCGCTGTTCACAGCGGGGCTAACACCAATTTCGACCGTTTGCGGTATATTTCGGAGCGTACCGAAATCGGTGAAAAACGCGAGGCCGTTTTTTGTGTCACCCTGCCTGAAAAGCCCGGCAGTTATCTGGCTTTTTGCCAACTACTCGGGCGGCGCAACATTACCGAATTTAACTACCGATATGCGGAGTCATCAAAGGCGCGCATTTTCGTGGGCTTACAAATTGCTCCGGATAACGGCGATAAAGCGCTGTTGCTGGAGCGGCTCAGGCAGCAAGGTTATGACTGCCAAGATATGACGGACAATGAAGTCGCCAAATTGCATATTCGTTACATGGTTGGCGGTCATGCACCGGCGAGCCTGCCGGATGAAGTCGTTTACCGGGTGGAATTCCCAGAGCGTCCCGGCGCCCTGTTGAAGTTTTTAACGTCTTTACAAAACCGCTGGAATATTACGCTTTTTCATTACCGTAACCATGGCGCAGCCTATGGGCGTGTGCTGGTTGGGATGCAGGTTCCGCCGCAAGAGCGTGATCAACTCACCGCGCAACTGTCGACATTAAATTACCCTTTTTGGGATGAAACCGGCAATTGTGCCTACCAAGCTTTTTTAGCCCGCACGGAATAATGCCAACACCCTCATCCTGCGGGCGCATTAATTATTCTAACCAGCCTTTTGAAGCCAAGGTATTGGCTGTGACGATATTACTGCGTTTAAGTAAATCCGCTGCATTGCGATTGCGGGCCAGCGAGTAGCTGTCGTGATCGCTAATCCAATAGGCTAGAGCGGGGTAGCGACTGCGCAGGCGGGTGTCGTAGGCGGTGTTATCAAATTGGCCATCGGTTGAAGTGTGGCTTAGGCGCGTTAAACCCAGAGGGATTTTCTTTTCCAAGTATTCTTTATAGTGTGGAAATTTGAGATCGGCGTCCTGGACCCAAGGCGCTATGACATCGATGTTGAGTTGCTGATTGTAGCCCCAGAGAGCCGTTTTTTCATCCATAGTCGCTGAGTCTTCTGGGGCATAGACCCAGACTAAACTGCTGTTTTTCCGATTAAAGTAATTTTGTGTTCTTATCCAGAGGTTGCGAAACTCCGTTTGGCTAGCGTTACCGTTCCCATACCAATACTGCGCCTTGTTCATTTTTACCAAGGGGGCAAACAATACCGCAATATTATTTTTTTCCAGTTCACTTAGATACTTGCTGACCGCCTCCATTTGGGCTTCATAGTCCTTATAAACTGCAAGATCTTCATTCTTGTCGTCACTCAGTTTATTCAGATCGACGTCGTCACTGGGTGCTGTGGGCGCTGAATTGTTGGCCCCTTCAAAAGGATTGAGCGGAATCCAGGTAACGCTCACAATACCGCTTGATTCGGCGTGTATGCTCAATTGATTGAGGGCTGCAGTGGCCTCGTTTGCGTCCGAGGTTTTCTCCCCCATTTCGACACTGGCAATTGCAATGCGTTTATCTGTCGAGGTGTTGAGATCCTCGATTAAGCCCTGGTAATTGCGTAACGAATCATTGCCCGCCAAGCTGGATAAATCCCCCACGCTTTGCCCGGAGAGCAAATACCCTTTGAAGGTCTCTTTATCACATGACAAATTGCGAACCACGTTAAACAGGGTTTTGGCTTCGTCCGAGCCGCCAGTATTTTTGAATTCGAGTTCGCAGCTTGGTAAGGTTTCGTCGGCTGTATCGGCATCGTCGGTATAGGTTTGATTGATACCAGGCTTGCAAGCGGTCATGCAGGCGGTAAACGCTGCACACAGCAACATGCAACGCATCTTGAGGGTGTTTGGCATAAAAGGCTCTCTAGTTCAACGCGTGGAGTAGTTAGCGCCCTACAGGGGTATGGCGTGAAAAGTGTATCTCACGCGATTTAAGGCTTTAAGTGGGGCAGAGTGTAATGAATGTTGATTTAAAAAGCTTGAGCCGTGTTAGGGATTTTGTGAAGGCTCGACGTCTTTGCGTCGACCTGCTGAGAATGAGTGGCGTCTTGTGCGCTCTGGCTCTCGCAAGGTCTGGCATAGCCGATATTTTGGTTATTGATGATCGTGGACGGCAAGTCGTCCTCACGCAGCCCGCTCGACGCGTCATAGCGATGACGCCACATTTGGGGGAGAACTTGGCCGCGTTAGGTGCGGCAGAGTCTCTGGTTGCCTGTGTGGATTATTGTGATTTCCCTCATGCGCTGCAGCGATTGCCACGAGTCGGGAGCGGTGGGCAATTTTCCGTTGAGGCCATACTGTCGCATAAGCCGGATTTGGTGCTGGTGTGGGCTTCAGATAAAAGTCTGCAATTAGTGCAGATGCTTGAAAAATTGGGCATCGCTGTTTATGTCGATGATCCGCGTGTGGTAGCCGATGTGCCCGCGTCTCTGCGGCGATTGGGGCAGTTGGTCGGCAAAACGACTGAAGCTGAGGGAGTCAGTACAGCGTTTGAAGCAAAATTCGAGCAGTTGCGACAACGGTATCAAGCGCAAAGCCCTGTGAAAGTCTTTTATCAAATTTGGAACCAGCCCATGCAAAGTCTCAATGGGCAGCATCTTGTCAGTGATTTGATCAGGCTCTGCGGCGGTGTGAATGTGTTTGCAGAGGCTGCAGTCCTTGCACCCTTAGTGAGTCGCGAGGCGGTGTTACTGAAAAATCCGGAAGTTATAGTCGCAAGTGGTGTTGATGCCGGTAGACCACCTTGGCTTGATGATTGGACCGCTTGGCCTCAGTTGCAAGCAGTTCGTTTACAGGCGCTGTTTTCGATACCGCCTGACTGGCTTCAGCGCCATAGCTTGCGTTTAACCCAGGGTGCAGAGGCCATGTGCGCCCAGATTGACTCCGCTAGGCAAAAACGCAGCGTACTGCACCCAGCTAGAGTTGTTAAAGACTAGAGCTGTTTAATGTATTGGAGCCGTCAAAGACGTGCTGTGATGAAGCATCGCAGTCAAGAATTCACTGTAATTGGAATCAGGTGCTACGACTTCCGCGTGATGATCGCTGACGCGAAAAGCAGACCACTCCAACTGGACTTTCGCAAACCGTGGTGTTTCGCCATCTATCTCGACACAGATGATCTGAAGCTCGTGAGGTTGCAACTGACAGGCGCAGCATAGGTCAGTGATAAAGCAGGAGAGCCCGGCAGGTGAATGGAGACCGGCATAGAGATATTGTGGCAAAAATACATATTGTCGGCTCGACATGAGCGTCAAGCGGATTTCTTGCCAATAACTATGCGGATTCAACAGATCTTCTGCAAAATGCTGCAGTCGAGTGTGCAGGCTGCTGGTATTGCAGCTGTCTGAGGCTGGGTGTTGAGTTGAAAGATAAGTCAGCGTTGGCATGGCAACCCCCGTCATTCAAAAGTCGTTATCTTGCAGGAGCGCTGCCTTTTGGCGACTCCTGTGATTACAACTTAAGTCTGACACAATGGGTTGGGTTGTCTATTTTTTTTAAATCTAAAGCCTGAGATGTTGCCCACAAAACGGTAGAGTCGGCGCGGGTTATCTGCCTCTGTGTGGATGGCTGATAGCGTCGAGGTTAAGCGCGTGTCGCTAAAGCGACTTTTAGTGAGTTGTACATCTTGCGTAAGGCCTCTTCCGTCGTCACCCAGTCGATGCAGGCATCTGTGATCGAAACACCATATTCTAGGTCACAAAGGTTATCGGGAATTTTTTGATTGCCGCCGCTTAAGTGACTTTCAACCATAACACCAATAATGGATTGGTTGCCATCGAGAATTTGATGGCAGATGTTGTCGAGCACAAGTGTCTGTAACGCATGATTTTTATTGGAGTTCGCATGGCTACAGTCCACCATAATGTTATTGGGTACACCTGCCGCCTGTAGTGCTTTCTCGCAGAGTGCGACGCTCACGGAATCGTAATTGGGTTTGCCGTTGCCACCACGAAGTACAACATGGCCATAGGGGTTACCTCGCGTATGAATAATCGAAACCTGGCCCTGACCATTGATACCTAAAAAGCGGTGCGCATGGCTGACTGATTGCAGCGCATTGATGGCGACCGTCAGGCTGCCATCAGTGCCATTTTTAAAGCCCACGGGGGATGACAGGCCACTGGCCATTTCGCGATGCGTTTGACTTTCGGTGGTGCGAGCCCCTATAGCGGACCACGAGATGAGATCCTGTAAGTATTGCGGGGATATCGGATCGAGTGCTTCTGTCGCCGTGGGTATGCCGAGTTCGGCAATGTCCAGCAGCAGCTTGCGGCCAATGTGAAGACCTTTGCCAATTTTGAAAGAGTCGTTGATTTCGGGATCATTGATCAGTCCCTTCCAGCCTGTTGTGGTGCGCGGTTTTTCAAAGTACACCCGCATCACAATAAAGAGCGTGTCTTGTAGTTCATCCGCCAGCGATTTTAATCGGTGTGCGTAGTCCATTGCAGCGACCGGGTCATGAATAGAACAGGGGCCAATGACAACCATTAACCGCTTATCTTTGCGATCGAGAATGCGTTTGACTGTCGCGCGCCCATCCGAAACGGTGTGATGCGCTTTGACGCTCATAGGTAACTCGCGTTTTAGCGCTTCCGGCGAAATCAATATCTCAGTTGAAACGAGATTCAGGTCATCAAGTGGCAGATCGCTCATGGCAAAAATCTTAATAAAACGGACAGGTCTCCATTGTACTGAGCTTATACCCTAGAATCTATGCTATTGATTCAATGATATCTATTGGTTTTAGCTATGGCTGTAGGTCTCAATCTACTTTAGATTCGACGAGTTTCATGCGGCTGCAGCGACAAGGCTTTTTTCCGGCAGATGGATGATGAGCTTGAAGGGTACAAATTCGTCCGTGCTGGATGAGGGTTGTGTTAGCGCTATGTCGATATTACCGCCCGCGGTATTGAGGTATTTTTTTACCGCATCCATACCGACACCTCGACCTGATATGGCCGTCACACTCTCTGCGGTGGATACTCCAGATAGGAACAGGCAGTTTGCAATTTTCTCGGCGGTATCGAGCTGTGACTCTGTTAGGCCGGCTTCTTTTGCTTTGGCTTTCAGTTTTTGCAAGGCAAGGCCTTTGCCGTCATCCTCCAAAACAAACTGAAAACCTTGAGAGCCGTGCCGACTGCTGAGGCTGATAGTGCCTCTTTCCGGCTTACCTTTTTGAACGCGTTCATCGGGCTTTTCGATACCGTGATCAATCGCATTGCGCAGCAGGTGTGTAAAAATGTTGGTTAATAAATCACAGCTTTCGTGATTCACGAATAAGGCCGGAAGGTTTTTGTGAATATGCGGCGCGGGCTTTCCGAGTTGCTCTGCAACCGAAGGCAGTGCAGATAACAAATCTTTTAATACGTCTTCGATCGGTGTGGCGGCGAGCAGCTGGAATTCTCTTAGGGCAAGCTCCCGCGATCGGCTCTCTGAATTTTGTAATCCGCTGAGCAGCGATTTGTATTTGTCCGGCGCTATCACAATATGACCATCGGGTGCGGCGCTGTCCGTTTGGCTGGAAAGTTTATCGGATTTAATTTTGGCGAAGCGCTCTACTGCGTCGTTGACTTGTGCGAGCTCGCTCAGTAATTGCGACGGGTTCCATGGGTAATCGCTTTCTTTACGTAAGCAGTCGTAGGTGGTTTCTGCATCGTGGACTATGTCGGTAATGGCTGTGAACTGATAGGTTCTGGCATTCCCTTTAATTGTGTGCATGTTCACAAATAGATTGGCGATGGTGGCACTGTCTTTGTTTTTCTGGTTTTCAATAATGGATTTGTTAGCGGCGATGAGCTGCCGGGCATTGGCGATAAAGGCATTGAACTTAGAGGGTGAGACTTTGATGATTTGTCCAAGAATATCCAGCTCTTGTTTTTGCTCTTCGGCGGCGGCTTGCATAGCGCGAAGCTCCGTCACGTCTCGAACCGTTACCATGATTTTTTTAATCATGCCATCGCTGATAATCGGGTCCCAGTCAAGTTCGAGTATTTTCGTTTCGATTTTCGAGGGAGATTCAGTGCTTGGAAGCGTCAACTGATATTCGCTCACGAGGAGGTGGCCATTAAAGCTGAACATCAGTTCGTCGGCACCGAGCAGGCTGGATACGGCAGTTTTGACTTGGTTGAGCTGGTCGCTGCCGATCTGGCAGTTTTTGAACAACAGGTCATCGTATTTTATGCCGGAGATGGATTTTGTTTTGAAAATATTTTCAATAAACGATGAGTACTCTTTATGAATGGTTTCTTCTTCGGTAATGGTAAATAGCCCTTGGTGCATATTCTGCATCATGCACATCAAGTCGTTTGTGCGCTCGCGGAGCTTTTCCATTAATTCGTTAAAGCTTTGTGTCAAACGACCGATTTCGTCCTGTGAGGTTACCGGAATGTTTTGTGCCACATCGCCGCTGATGGCAATGGCGTGTAGGGATTTGGAAACGCTGACGATGCTGTTAATGATGAGCCTGGCAATCGCATAAACAGTGACGGCAAGCAATAGAATACTAATTGCCCAGATAACAAAACCCGATGTTAAGGTGAACTCCGAGTTGCGGTTGGCGTGGTCAATATTGCCAGTGAAGGTATTGTGAGAGTATTTGCGAAAAGTCTCGAGGCGAGTTTGCAGGATTTCGAGATGTTCTTCTTTGGTGTCGACTTTCGCCCGGAGTGCTGAGGGTTCTATGTCTTCCCCCATCGCCATGCCCTCGGCAATGGCTTTACCTAAAGTATAATAATCTTCGAAAATCGATTGTATGGCTTTGATATCGGCTTGTTTTTGGGGTTCGAGGGTGAGGGTGGTTTCAAAATCGGCGCGCATGCTGTCTGCGATCTTATCGGCCGTTTGCAGATAGTCTAATTCGCCGGTTAATACGGCGGTATTAAATAATTCTGAAATGCGTTCCAGGCGGACGCTATTGGATGTGGATTTTTCAAGGATCGGAAAATACACATCTCGCACGCTGGCCAGTAAGCGACTGTTTTCGGTATTGACCCAGACGTTAAAGCCGAGATACCCCCCGAAGCTTATCATGCTGACAATCGCAATCAGGTAGATTTTCCAGCGTACAGACAGTCCCCTAAAATGTGGTGCAGTGATTCGCTTGCCCTGCATGGCAGCCTTCCTTCAGGTAGTAATGGATAGCCTGAGTCTAGTTGGATTTTGCCTTTTGCAACGGGCGTCTCAACCGAAATGCCTGGTAATGGCGACTAATGGTCTTGTAGAGACTGGGCAGGGATGGTTTTGGGCGTGCGCTTTTGTATCAGGGCGCTGCTCAGCAACAACAGCAATGCAAGGACAACCAATGGCCATGATCGCCACACCATGAAGGGCGTCTGGCCGGTTACGGGGTACACAGTGCCTTGCAGGCTAGCCGCCTGTTGGCGTGGGCCAGTTTGAAGCACTCTGCCTTGTGGGTCTATGAGACCGCTGACGCCTGTATTGGTAGCGCGGATCAGGTAGCGGCCTGTTTCCAGGGCACGAAAGCGCGCCATATCAAAATGCTGGAGCGGGCCTATGGAGTCACCAAACCAGCCATCGTTGCTGACAGTCAGGAGTACCGCCTTGTCGCGCGTCAGTGTTGCGATGAGGTCCGGGTAGACTATTTCGTAACAAATACTGGCAGCTACAGGCGTACCCTTGGCGATGAGGCCGTCCGGTTGATAGGGCCCCAAGCTGATAATGGAGGTCGGTAAATTGAAAAATGCAATCAATCCTCGCAGTTCTGCCTCAAACGGCACATATTCCCCGAAGGGTACCAGTCGCTGCTTAAAGTAGTACCCTTTGCCCTCACCGCTCGCAATCAGCGCGTTGTAATAGAGGCCGGTTTGCAGGTCATCGTAAATAATGCCGGTGATAAAGGCCGTATTCTCACTTTTCGCAAAGGCGTCTATCTGCTCGAGAAGAGGTGCGGCTTGATGGTAGGGGTAGGGCACTGCCGCTTCTGGCCAGATGACCCAGTCCAGCTCCCAGAGGGCGGCACTGTGCTTGCGTAACGCGGCAAGGCTTTGGCTGTAGTAATCCGGATTCCATTTTTGATCCTGGGGGATATTGGGTTGAACCAGGCCAACCTGAATCGGCTCTGTGCCGATTTCAGTCCATGACAGCGGTTTGATTGCGCCACTCATAAGCCAAATTGCGCCAACAAGTCCCAAGGCTAAGTGGTTTACAGGCTTTTGTTGGCGCCAATTGCACCAAGTGAGTGTTATGACATTGGCGGTTAAGCAGGCTGCAAGGCTGACTGACAAGACGCCGCCGAGGGGTGCAAGCCCACTCAAAGGGGTATCGATGAAGGCGTAACCGACAAACAACCAGGGGAAGCCAGTAAACAGCCAGGTCTTCAACCATTCGCTGAGAACCCAGAGGGCGGAGAAGCCGAGAGTTTGTGCCCAAGGGTTTCGGTTTAACCAATAGCCATAGAGGCAGAAGGGCAGGGCAAAGACGAGGGCCAAGCCGCCGACAAATAAGGCGGTAAGCACAACGGCAACCCCTAAACTGCTATTGCCGAACTGGGAAATGGCAACAAATACCCAAGACACGCCAATACCATAAAGCCCAAGGCCGCACAGGCCGCCAAGAAGCATGGCTTTTCTGGGGCCCGCATGCTGCAGTGCCAGTTGAAACAAGACCAGTCCCACCAGGCTCAGGGGCCATATGCCGTAGGGTGCCAAGCTCAACGGGAAGCAGATACCAGCCAAGAGCGCCAAACCATAGGGGGCGTAAGTCTGTCGCGTTGCTATAGAGGAGCTTTGATTCAACACCATGGCACTAAACTGAAGCGCCGCCTGGGGCAGGCGGCTTAAACGGAGGACTGAGTAGGCGCAGTATCACGCCAGCCGCTTCACGCGGAGTAAATGCACTTGACGATTATCGGCATACAAAATACGCACGGTGAAACCCGGTATTTCGACGGTTTCATTGCGTGCCGGCATATGGCCTAAGGCGTGGGTAATGATACCGCCGATAGTGTCAAACTCGCTATCGTCAATATCGACCTTAAAGAAGGCATTAAAGTCTTCGATGGGTGTAAGGGCTTTGACGATAAAATCGTCATCCGAGACGCGGCGGATATAGTCATCTGTGTCATCATCGGTTTCATCTTCGATATCCCCTACGATTTCCTCGAGAATATCTTCAATGGTGACAAGTCCGGAGATGCTGCCGTATTCATCGATAATTAGCGCCATATGGTAGCGTTTTTCCCGAAACTCACGCAGCAAGACGTTGAGCCGCTTGCTTTCAGGAATGATATTGGCGGGGCGCAAGAGCTTTTCAAGCGAAAAAGGGACATCGCGGTTTAACAGTCGGGGCAATAAATCTTTGGCGAGCAATATGCCGAGTACATCGTCTATGGTTTCGCCCACCACCGGAAAGCGGGAGTGAGCCGACTCGATAATTTTGGGCAGGAATTGCTCAGGGGTTTCGTCAATGCGAACAGTCACCATTTTGGAGCGGGGAATCATGATGTCCCGTACCTGGCGGTGACTCACGCTGAGCGCCCCTTCAATAATGCCGAGAGCTTCGCTATCAAGTAGCTTATTGCTGGCCGCTTCCTTGATGATATCGAGCAGTTCTTCGCGCGACTGCGGCTCATTGCCTGAAAAGCTGTGTAGCAGCCGCTCGAGCCAGGATTTTTCGCTCTGGCGTTCTTTGGTGGTGGGGGTGGTCGAGGGTTCGTCGCTCATGATCATGTAATGGTCAGGTTGAGGAAAAGTGATAAAGGCTTAGGGGTTTATTAGTCTTCATCTGCGCTGTAAGGGTCAGCAAAGCCGAGTTGAGCCATCAATCGGCGTTCAAGGCTTTCCATTTCCAGCGCGTCCGCTTCGTCTATGTGGTCGTAGCCCAGAAGATGCAAGGTGCCGTGGATTATTAAATGCGCGTAGTGTGCTTCAAGCGGTTTTTGTTGCTCGGCAGATTCCTGCACCACTTTTTCCGGGCATATTACCAAGTCGCCAAGCCCAGGTTCGTCGATGTAGTCAGGCAGTTCCAGCGGAAACGACAGCACATTGGTCGGGTTAGGTTTGCCGCGGTATTCGGCATTTAACGATTGACTTTCGTCCGGAGTCACCCAGCGCACGGTGGTTTCGGCCTGCTGCAGGCTGGCGGGCAGAGCCATCTGCCACCAACGATAAACATCCTCGCCCTTGGGGGTTGGGTACTCAGTTTGCACGGACTGAATCACGAGGCAAAAGCCGGGTTTTAGCTCGATGACGTCTTCAGTCCAGGCGTCAGCCGATGCTGAATCACAGGGTTCATTCTTCATTGGCGGGTCTTTTGAGGCTAGGGGCCCGGTGGCTGAGCCCCGGATGGGCCGACTCATAGGCGTCATAGGCTTCGACTATGCGTTTCACCAAGGGGTGCCTGACAACATCTTTTGACGTGAAATGGGTAAAGCTGATCCCTTTGACCTGCTTAAGGACTTCGATCGCGTGTTGCAGGCCACATGCCGTGCCGCGCGGCAGGTCTATTTGTGTGGGGTCGCCGGTGATGACGGCTGTGGAACCAAAACCAATCCGCGTCAAAAACATCTTCATTTGTTCGCGCGTGGTGTTTTGGCTTTCATCCAAAATCACAAACGCATTATTAAGTGTTCGCCCGCGCATGTAAGCAAGCGGAGCTATCTCAATCACTTGTTTTTCGATGAGTTTGCCCACGGTTTCAAAGCCGAGCATTTCATAGAGTGCGTCATAGAGTGGGCGCAAATAAGGATCGACTTTTTGCGAGAGGTCGCCCGGTAAAAATCCCAGTTTCTCGCCAGCTTCCACGGCCGGCCTCACTAGCAAAATGCGTTCACAGTCTTCGCGCAGCAAGGACTCGACAGCACAGGCCACCGCCAGATAGGTCTTGCCGGTGCCGGCAGGGCCTATCCCAAAGTTGATGTCATGCCGTCGCACAGCGTGAACGTATAGCTGTTGATTGAGCCCACGAGGTTTGATCGAGCCTTTTTTGGTGCGGATGATGGGCGCTTCGACCAGTGTTTCAGTACCGGGGATGGGCTCTAGCTCTTGAGCGCCGACTTCTTGCAAAACCAGATGGACTTGCTCAGGCGACAGGTCTGCATGTCCCACGGCATCCAAAGCCAGAATCTGCAGGGTTTTTGTGGCCAGAGTGACACGCGGCGGGTAACCGCTGATCGCAAACCGGTTGCCGCGCTGCGCTAGGCGAACACCCAGGCGGGTTTCGATGTGTTTGATATGGCAATTGAGCTGCCCACATAGGGTTGATAAGGCGCTGCTATCAAGGGCATCAAGCTGGATTTCGTGGGTCACATCATCCAAATGATCCAAATGGGGCGGATTATCCAAATGGAGGGAGCTGGGCGAAGCAGGCTGTATCGGTGCCAAAACATCATCTCGGTTAAGCAGGAGTTCATAGACTACTCCCTATTGCCGGTCGATGCAAAAGCAAAACGACCTACTGGGCTTAGGCCATTGTGCGCAGTTGTTTATAGGCTCGGCACCCCGATAGGGGCTTTTTGCAGAACCAAAATATGTTCGAAGAAGTCCGGCGACATACCCGGCTTTAAGATAAAACTGTGCTCGTAGCTAGCATCGCCCAGCAATTTGAGGAGCCTTATAGCCGTCAGCGGTGGCTGGGTGCTGCAATAGGCGTGAACGTCGGGCAAGTGGAGGGTATCGCTGTCTTTGATGAAGTACTGATCAGGAGCCGACGGCTGGGTGTGGCCCGCGTAGATGATGACGTGAATTTTAGTTTGGTTGTGAATATGGGGCAGCAGCCGTTTTTTTAAGGCGTGCAATTGTTCCTGGGAACAATAACCCAAAATGGCCCAGGCCATAACGACGTCAAATTGCTCGCCGGACTTGCAATGAAAAATATCCTCGGCCTGCGCGAGGTCGTCGGCACTCAAACCGTTGAGCAAACGCGGGTATAAGTTGGCAAACGTAATCTGATCAGAAAACTGGCGATAAAACTCCAGATTGCTGGGGATAGGGGCTCCGAGGTCCAGGATGCGAGGCGACTCTATATGGCTAAGATGGTCGCAAAGCGTTGCCAGGGCATAAGAGCGATGGGGGCTACCCGGCAGCGCCGTTTTACTGACGGCGGGCTTGTCGAGTTTGGCCGTTTGGCGAATGCGATTTTTGCGCTCCGGAAAGTAGCGCAGTACATCTTCCGATAGACCGGGTGCCATACCGGTCTGTTGGGTAAAACTGCTGTCGAGATGATAAAACGGCAAGTGGCGAATCAAATCAGGCAGACTATGGCTGAGCGCTTTTGTGCTGGATTTGGGCGGTAACTGCACCTTAACTTGGTAGTCGCTCAAAATTTGAAACAAGCCCGGCCTGACGGGCACACCTTGGCTGTAGCGCAAACTGTGCAGCAGGCTTTGATCGTGGCAAAAGGCGCTTAGTTTTGACATCAGCCACTCAACGCTCGCCAAATCCAGATAGTTAAAGAGGTCCCAAGCCAAAACGACATCAAATTTTTGATGGCTGCGGAAACTCATCAAATAGGATTCAATAAAACGCCGAATACTCTGCTGAGTCTCTTCGACTGGAGTATCCAGTGCTATTTGGGCCAAGAGCAGTTGGTCGCCAACACCCTGGGTGACATTCTCGTACCGCAGTGTGCAGCCTTTGTGCATAAAAAAATTAAAGCTCGCGGCCGAGGCTGGCCCCAAGTCCAGGACGCGCCGACTGGTATGGCGATTTAAGGATTGCGCAATAAAACGAATACCGGGAAAGCGGTAGCTGGCTTCAATGGATTCCGTTTCGGGGGGTTGGGGCATGAGTGGTCTCGCACAGCAAATAATCGAGAAAAACGCCGGGCGCAAGCGCCCGGGCAAGGCCTAGTCAGCGCAAGCTCTGAGCCTGTAGAGCGCAAGCCCTGAAGCGCGGCAGATCAGGCCCGGAGTTGTCGCGGGTTAACCCGTGTTGCGCATGCCAGCAGCAATGCCAGCCATAGTCACTTTGAGCGCGCGCTCCAGGTCGGGGCTGATGCTACCGGCTTTACGTTCCCGTTTTAAGAGTTCGACCTGTAACAGGTTGAGCGGATCTATGTAGGGTTTGCGGACACTGAGCGTGGTTTGCAATTCGGGGTTGTTGTCGAGAATTCGCGCCTGCCCAGTCAGCCGCAGTAAACGCACGGCGAGATCTGCAAGATCCTCACGCAACTGTTTGCCAAGCGGCCGAACGGCGGGATCGACCAACTGTGTTTCATAGAGTTCACAAATGGGGAGATCCGCTTTGCCCAACACCATTTCGAGCAGATCAATAAAGCTCGAAAAAAACGGCCAGTTGGCCTGCATATCATTCAGCAGTTCGGGTTCTTGTTGCTCGGCATAGGCGAGCGCTTGGTTGGTGCCAAGCCAGGCGGGTAGATTGAGGCGAACCTGCGTCCAGGCAAAAACCCAGGGAATGGCGCGCAAACTCTCGACACCACCATTGGACTTGCGCTTGGCCGGGCGGCTTCCCAGGGCCAGCTTATTTAATTCCTGCTCCGGGGTGAGGCTGCGGAAGTAGGGCACAAAGTCGGCATTGCCGCGTACTACGCTGCGGTAACCTTCTAAGCTGGCGTGGCTCATGCGCTCGATCAAATCGCGCCAGGCGGGTTTCGGTGCGGCGTGCGGCGCCAAGGTTGCGGCCAAGGTTGCACTGACATAGGTCGACAAACTTTTAAACGCAACGCGGCGCCGGCCAAATTTGTAGCGGATCATCTCCCCCTGCTCAGTGACGCGAATTGTCCCTTTAATGGATCCTGGAGGCTGTGATGCCATGGCTTTTTCGACCGGGCCACCGCCGCGGCCGACTGTACCGCCGCGGCCATGAAATAACACCAGCTGCATGCCGGCCTGCTCTGCGAGGCTGACGAGCTGCTCTTGCGCTTTGTACTGCGCCCAGGTCGCTGCAAGCTTGCCAGCGTCCTTGGCTGAGTCGGAATAGCCGATCATCACGGTTTGTTCGCCTTGGGTGTACTCTTTATACCAAGGCAGTTGCCAAAGTCGCTTCATGACACTGGGCGCGCGGTCCAGGTCGTCCAGTGTTTCAAACAGTGGCACAACCGGCATGTTCCAGCTGATGCCGCTCTCCTTTAACAGCAGTGCGACGGCCAGAACGTCCGAGGGTTGTTGTGCCATGGAAATAATGTAGCTGGAGAGGCTCTCGCGTGGTTGCTGGGCAACGGCGCGGCAGGTTGCGAGCACTTCTTCTGTCTCGGGCGATTTGGGCCATTCGCGCGGCAGTAATGGCCGTTTACTGGTCAGCTGCTCCAGCAAAAAGGTTTGCCGCGCGGCTTCGTCCCAGCTCTGGTAGCTGCCCATCCCCAGGTACTGCGTCAGCTCATCCAGTGCTTTGATATGGCGCTCGCCGTCTTGGCGAATATCGAGTGGTAACAGGTTAATGCCAAAACAATTCAGCCGACGAATGACGTCCGTCAAGGGCCCTTCGGCAATGGCGCCAAGACCTTGTTGGGTTAAAGAGCGGTGGCAAAGGCAGAGTGTCTCCATCACTTGTTCGCGGTGATTAAACAGGGCACCTTGCGCGACATGGACGTCCTGCCCGCGTAGGCTGGCATCGGCCCAGTGCACGGTGTTTTCGAGTAAGCGCGCAATCGGCGTGAGAATGTCGCGATAGGGGGTTTGGCTAGCGCCCGGCAACTGCGCCAGGAGTTCATCGCTGGCGGCGCTCATACTAAGGTCGCTGGCGAGGGCGCGAATATCCTTTAGGTAGAGGGTGGCGGCCGTCCAGCGTCCTAGCAGAATCACGCGTTCGGTGACATCGTGCGTCACATTGGGGTTGCCATCGCGGTCGCCGCCCATCCAGGAATAAAAAGCAAAGGGCGCAGCGTGCAAACCAAGCGGTTGCCCCAAGCGGCTGCGCGACAGGCCATCCAGGTGGCGAATGAATTCGGGCACGGCTTGCCAAAGGCTGCTTTCCACTACGGCAAAACCCCAGCGCGCCTCATCTACCGCAGTCGGGCGCACGTTGCGAATCTCGTCTGTGGTCCAGATCTCTTCAATTAGCCGGCTGAGCTGGCTTTTAGATTGCTGAATCTCATGTGGGAGTAAGTCAGCGCGCCTTAGGCTGGTGAGGGTGTCTGCGATTTTGTCGTACTTGTGAATCAAGGTGCGGCGCGTCACCTCGGTGGGGTGAGCTGTCAGTACCAGCTCGATCTTGAGCTGACCAAGCAGGCTACGTATCTCATCAGCGCTTAAGCGTGCAAGCTGGCTCGTGAGCAGTTCGTCCAGGTGGTCAGCGGTATCGGCTTCGATACTGGCGCTAAACTCCTGCTCGGCGAGGTTTGCCAGGTTCAAAAATTGGTTGAAGGCCCGCGTGATCGGCAGCACTTCGCTGTCTTCTATGCGTGTCAGCTTGTCCAGAAGCGCGGATTGCGAATCCTTGTCGGCGACTATGCGCTTACCGAGGTGCCGGATGTCCTCCACCTGTTGAAAAACAGACGGTGCCTCATGCTTGCGCAGGGTTTCGCCAAGAAGCTCGCCAAGCAAGCGGACATTGTCGCGTAGGGAGTGGGGCAATTTAGCCATGCCAAACCTCGGGGTTTTCGCCAGTTAGAAGTGGCTGCATTCTAAACACTCTGGCGGCAAAATTCACCTTGCGTTAAGCCAGGGCGGCAATGGGTTGGCTGGGTGGGTTAGGTGTGGTCGGGTGATAGACTTGCAAACCACGGGGCGACGGCACCTCAAGTGCTATTGTAAAGTGGTCAATTTGTAAAGAAGTGTAAAACTGTGACCCGGGTGAAACTTATGCGCTTCCGGTGGCCGCAAGCCGCACCTAAACCGTTTAACCCATTACAATCCCGGCCTCCTGCAAATGATAGATATCTGACATGGCGCTATTGACCAAGCTTCTTCCCTATAAGCGCTGGCTCACGTTTTTGCTGGTGGGCGGGAGTGCTACCTGCCTGCAATTCGCTATTTTGGTGTGCTGGGTGGAGTTTTTTGCGCAGAGTGCTGTGGTCGGGTCGGCATTGGGCTATGGACTGAGTGCGGTCTATAACTATCTGTTAAATTATTATGTCACCTTTAAAAGTCGGCAAAGCCACCTGCAATCAGCGCCGAAATTTCTATTGGTTGTTATCGCGGGGCTTTGTATCAATACGCTGGTATTTGCGTTGTTAAATCACTTATTGCCCTATTGGATTGCGCAGTTGGGGGCAACCCTCGCAACCTTAATCGCAAACTATCTCCTACATCACTATTGGATATACCCTCAAGATGACTGATAAAACGCCTTCTCTCGCCGTGGTTGTCCCTTGTTATAACGAAGAGGATATGTTGCCTGCAACCTTTGCGGCCTTGCAATCGTGCATGCAAAAAATGTTGGATCAACACAAAATTGCTCCTCATTCAAAATTGTATTTTGTTGATGATGGCAGTCGAGATAAAACTTGGCAAATGCTAGCCGAAAAAGCCCGTCAGGATGAGCAGGTAATAGCCGTTAAGTTATCGCGAAACCGCGGTCATCAGAATGCGCTTTACGCAGGCCTTTGCACTACGACGGAAGATATAGTTGTGAGCATTGACGCTGACTTGCAAGACGGCCCTGAAAACATTGAAAAAATGGTCGATGCTCACCGCCAAGGATTTGATGTGGTCTACGGTGTGCGCAGTGAGCGCAAAACGGATACCTTTTTCAAGCGTTTTACCGCAGAAGGTTACTACCGATTGATGCAAAAAATGGGTGTCGACATTGTATTTAATCACGCCGACTTTCGTTTGATGTCGCGGCGAGCGCTGGATGCTTTAAAGGAATACCATGAGGCAAATTTATTTTTGCGCGGTTTAGCCCGAGAGATCGGCTTCCCGTCGACCACAGTGGAGTATGAGCGCCAAGAGCGAATGGCCGGCGAGAGTAAATACCCGCTGCGCAAAATGTTGAGTTTTGCCTGGGAAGGTATTTCATCCTTTTCCACAGTTCCGCTTAGGGCCATTACGTTGCTTGGCTTTTCAGCCGGTTTGATTTCTATGGTCATGTTGGTTTGGGTTTTGGGGATTCGTATCTTTACGAGCGATGCCGTTCCCGGCTGGGCATCCATTCTGTTACCGCTACTGTTTATTGGTAGTGTGCAGCTGATGTGCT
>JACCDR010457500.1_pt1 | contig 28694 bp, 35 predicted proteins | sample 7446431 | NCBI WGS metagenome assembly JACCDR01 (sample SAMN15323443, study PRJNA562643) | freshwater metagenome | isolation source: river surface water | place: USA:Blue River Watershed | collected 2017-08-17 | reverse complement strand
GGTGCGGGCCAACCGACCACTCGCGCGGCGCGCCAGTGCCAGTACACGGCACAGGCACGGGCGCTGCCGCAGGGGCCTCGCAGACCGTCCACCAGCCGTCAGCCGCAACGCGCGTGCCCTTGGCCTGCTCTGCCGTGCGCTGCTGCAGCACCGGCCGCCCGTCATGGCCTGGGACGTAGCCGCCGCCAGCTGCGCCGCACTCGCTGCCGGGCGTGACCTGTGCCAGCGCCGGCATCGCAAACGTCAGCCACCAGATGATCGGGATCAGTGCGAGAGTGAGTCTCATCGTTGGTTCCACCTTGCTTGCAGACCTTCACCAATGCCAAGGAGACCTTGGCGCATCTGTTGCAGGCTCGGAGCGCTGCGGGAGTTCTGAGTACCGAGCACCTTGGCGACTTGGTAAGCCGGCGTTGCAATCAACAACGACAAAGCCATGGCCGGGTTATCTTGCACAGCCTGGCGCGCATACGCCCGGTGCTCGTAGCCGGCGAGCAGGTCTTGCGATGCTTGGTCGTTGACCAGCTTGCGCCGCCGGAGCAGCTCGACCTGATCAAGGTTGTTGAGGCCGTCTAGGAGTCCCATAAATCACCAATGCTGCGGAGTGGTAGGCTCGGACGTGGCACAAGAAACGGTCCTTGGCATGAACCCGCTATTCCTGGGGTGGTTATTGGCCATCTTGGCGCTAGCGGTCATTGACTGGCTGCGCCGCAAGTAGGCCGCCATACATAGCCGGCGGGCCGAGACGATCAAGAAGCCCGACGCCAGGAGCCGGCAGCAGCAGGCCTTGCGGGACCTTCATCGCTTGCGATTGCTGCGTGCCCCGCAGTAGCCCCTCAATGGTCGTATTGAGGCCTAGCGGCAACTTCCCTGCGACAGAGCCAAGCATGTCTAGCCCGCGGCCCAGCAGCAGCGCGCCAGAGTTGCTGTTGTTGACGGCCGTCCCCGCCGGCTGCGCAGTCATCAACGTACCGACTCGGCCAACGGCTTGAAGCTGCTGGATCTCTTCAGGCGCGAAGAACGCCGACAGCTTGCGTTCACCGATCTGGTTAAGCGCTTTGTTGTAGGCCGCCGGACTGAACTTGTTAACGTCTTCGGTGCCGTTCGTCGCTGCTGACTTCAGGAAAGAGACAATGTGCTGCTTCGTCGCCTGCATCGCCTGCGGGTCTTGAACAACGGCTTGACGCAGTGCGGCAACGTCTTTGACCGTCGAACCTGAGCCGATCACGAACTGCTTGACGAACTGGTCAGGCTGCGCGCCTTCAATGGCCGCCTGAAGGGCTGGCGTCTCTTCCACGCGCTGCATGAATTGGCGATTTGCCGCGCGGGCCTTGTTAAACGCGGAGATAGAGTCTTCGCCAAGCGCTGCCGGGCTTGGCGGGACGGTGCCTGGAACCGCCGGCAGGTTGCCCGGGTTGACGCGTGGGGCAGGCATCAATGGCGTTTCATCGAGAGCGTTTCGCACAACGCCAAGCGCCATGCGCTGCTGCCCGTCGCTCGTTGCGCGCTGCAGCTTGCCAATCGCCGTCTTGAGCTGCTCGGCGTAGTCAACCGTGAAAGGAACTTCACCCTTGGCAATGCGGCTCAAGTGGCCTTCGACACTCTTGGGCAGTGCGCCGCCTAGCAACCCTTCGTCAAGAGCTTGGCTGGCCTTGTTGGCAAACGCCACTCCATCAAGCGGAGCCGACCTGCCAGACGTGTCGCGTGCCGCGCTATACAGGCTGTCGATCTTCGCCTTTGATGAAGCCGCATCAGCCTTCAGCGCGTTTAGCAGGCTTTGCCCAGTCTGGAACGCATCGGGGGCATTCTTGGCGCCCGCTTGGTCAAGCACTTCAAGCAACCGGCCGGTGTTCTGGCTCTGCAAGTTAGGCAGCCGCTGCAAACCCAAGTCGGTGCTGTTTGCTCCCGTCTTGGCTAGGTTCATCTCGCGCGTGATCTGGTTTGGATCTTGCGACAACATGCCGCGCGTCGGAGTAGCCCCAACCGTTTGGAAGTCGACAAGCCGGCGCAGCGCGTCAGGGTTCAGGTTGCCGCCGGTTGACATGGCCTGCGCAACTTCAGCCCGCATCGGCTGGCGAATGCGTTCAGGGACTTGCCCCCAGTCAATGCCCTGCTGTTTCAGCACAAGGCTTATCTGTTGGTCGACCTGCGCCATTTGCGGAGGTGCAAACCGTGCCCGCGCAGCATTGGCCACTGATTTAGCGCCACCGGCTGCCATCGGTGCGCCAATCCCGCCAGCAAGCGCGGCGGCAACTTGCGCCAACGGCCCGCCGCCTGCCTCACGGGTTGACCCGCCGGCGCCGCCAGCGCCAGCCGCCGCAATGCTCTGCCGCCCCATGTTTTGCGACAGCATGTTGCCAGCCATTCCAACGACACCGGGCGCCGACTGCGCGGCCCTGCCGACGGCTCCAAGGCCACCCGCACCGGCAACCAAGCGCGCGGCATCGCCGACCACGCGCTCATTTGCGCCTTCTGGCTTTGGCAGACCGGCCCAGTCGGCAAAATCAGACGCAACAGACGACAGCGGTTTGCTACGGCCTTCAGCACCTAGTATCTTGTCCGTCAGCATGCGCAAAGGCTCGGTGCCAATCTGCGCAGCCTGCGCAAGACCTTCCAAACCGTAGCGTGCAGTAAGACCAAGTTGCCGAGGAATGCCGCGCAACGTTTCGCCAACGGCAACAGCCGCCGGCTTGCTGATTGGCGGGGGCTGCTTGGCAAACTCTGCCTGCGCGTAGGCCATCACGTCGGCTTCGCTTGCGCCGTCCGGGGCGTTGACCTCGAATGTCTCGCCAGCAGGTGACGTGATGCGGTACTTTGGCATTAGGGCACCCGCTTGATTGACCAGCCGGCGGCGGCGGGAGCCGCAGATGGAGCGCCTAGAACGTCTTCTGTGCTCAACCCGTTTCGCTCAGCAATGCCCTGATACTCGCCGCGCTTGCTGTTGTATTGCTTGACGCTCTCGCTGTAGAGCGCATCGGCCAAACGTTGGAAGTCCGCGCGCTGCGTCGGCGTCAACTTGGTGCCGGCCATGACGTTGCCGGCGTAGTTCTGCAGCCTGTCCATGAGGCCAGACGCAGCCATCGCCATGCCAAGTTCAGACTCGCGAACGACTGAGCCAGGGTCGAGCAACTTCATGATCTTCGTGGCGCCTGCCAAGTCTCCGGCCGGGCTTGCCTGCTTCAGCGCTTGCTGAATCTGGCTGTGCGCCGACTGCATTTCCTGGTGCGCCTTGTAGACCGGCTCAGAGCGGAAATCGCCGCGCAACTTGAGTGTGTTGTCAAAGCCCTTTTGGCCCGTGTTCACGCTGACGCTTGTTGCACCGGCCCTGCGCTTCTGAAGCTCCCAATCAGCAAAGGAGCCCTTGAACCCCTGCCCCTTGGCGTACTCGTACTCTTGCACCGCAGACGGTGGCTTGTCCGGCTTGTCGGGCGCGCGATAGGCCTCTGCCACCGACGAATCCGGTTTGATGCGCACAAGCGAGCCGCCCACAACCTTGAAGTCATCGGGCTTTGCCTGCGGATTCAACGCCGAGTCCAACTGCATCGCGTTCTGGACACCGGCCAAGCTCGCCCCCTGCCCCAGCATGAAGCGCGGGTCAAGCCGGTTCGGCATCAACGGCGCACCGTCAGGCGTAGGCCCCTGCAGCGGCGCAAACGACTGGCGCAGCAACGTCTCATCGGTCTGAGCCTGACCCCGCTGCCGGCGCTGTTCTGCCGCCTGCTCTTGCTGCGCCGCCATCGCCTGTTGCAGCTGCTGCATCTGCAGATCCTGCATCCGCTGCCGCTGCGCCCGGTCCTCTTCCGCGAGCTTGCGCTGACGCTGCGTCTGCTCGAAAGCGTCGGCCGTCCCCAGCGCCTGCAGCAGACCGGCGCCGATGTTGGTTCGCACCGGTCGAGCGCCGGCAGCGTCAAGCAGCGCGAGGCCGAACATGCCATCGCGCGAGTTCAATGCATCGAGAAGTCCCATCACCGACCCCCTGTGCCCAGATTGCCCAACAACCCCGGCAGCCACTGCGACAGGTTGATGCCGCCGCCGGGCTGCAGCGGCTTGCGCGGGTTGCTGCGGTCGAAGTTGTTTGCGCCCGATGCGCTGGCGTTCATGCCACCGAGCAGGCCGCCCGCGTTGCTGTTGATGGCGTCCAAAAGCCCGCCGTAGTTGCCGTATGCCGTCTGCTGGGCCGGGCTGAATGGCTGCTGCTGGTATCTGTTCGCCAGCTGCTGGCCCTGCGTGATCTGCTGCTGAAGGAAGGGTTGTGCCGGCGCCCACGGGGCGCGGTTTGTAGCCTGCGTCTGGTCGCGCGCCGATGCAGCACCGGCCACGGCGCCAAGAGCGTTGCCCCAGTTCATGCCCTGCCCAAGCGTCTGTGCCGCCGTTGTTGCGGCGCCAGCAGTCCCGGCAGTTCCGCTAGCCCCACCGGCCGCGCCAGCAGCGCCCGCCATCCCAGAAGTTCCAGCGCCAGCAGCGGCCAAGTCTGCGCCCGTCAGCCCACCAGATGCAGCGAGGTCAGCCATCGCGGCATCGAAGCCCGACAAACCAGCACCGCCGGCTGCGGTTGTCCCGCTCGTCGTTCCAGCTGTCGCGCCAGCAGTGCCCATGTTCTCAAGCCCGTACCCGCCCGCGTAGGTGGCCAGCGCCGCCGCAACGAGCTTGGCCAGCGTCAGACCGTCGCCATCTCCGCTGTTGGTGCCCATGTAGTCGCCGGTCTGCGCGTTCCAGACTTGCGAGCCCTGTTGTCCGAACTCGCTGCCGCCGTAGGAGTCGCCATAGATGGCCGCGCCGCCGCCGACACTGGCCGGCAGGTCTGAGAGGGTGTATCCGGCAAGCGGGGTGCCCTCCATGCCCGACCAGAAATTGCCCATGGAGCCGTCGCCGTTGGCCTGCTGCATGGCCGTGCGAGCAGGGTCGGCGTTGCGAAGCGCCAGGATCTGCGCAAGCAGTTCGGGAGAGAGATTGGCCGGCATGTCAGCGCCCCCAGTTGTTGTAGAGCTGGCCGCCCGTTACGAAGCCGCCTAGCGCGCCCAAGTACGGGTTGCCTTGCAAGGTCTGCGAGTTCGTGCCGCCAAGGCCGCCGAGCTGGGCAGAGATAGCCGCCAACTGCTGCAGGTACTGCAACGGCATTTGCTGCGCTTGCGTGGCCGCGTTGATGCCTTGCCCCTGCCAGCCCATGAGGCGGTCCACGAAGTTGAGCTGATCCTGAGTGCCCTGGCGCTGCAAGTTGTTGTTGGCCAGCCAGGCTTGGAAGTCGAAGTTGGCGTCGAACTGGTTCTGCTGCTGGCCGAGGTTGCGCTGTTGGCTCAGCATCGAGTTGGCCGCGGCAGTGTTGGCCAAGTTCATCTGGTTGCCTTGGCTCGCGTCGAACATGCGCATCTGGTTGCCTTGGCCGGCGTTGAACTGGCCCTGTTGCGCAGCCAAGGAAGCATCGAACTGCGTGCCCTGCATACCGCGGTTCAGGTCGCCGGCCCTTGCGCCCACGTTGAATTGGCTGTTGCTGGTGCCGCGGTTGGCTGCGGCTTCGCCCATCTGCTGTTGAGCGGCCAAGTCCTGCATGTAGGCGTTGGTCGCAATGTTGCCGAGCGTCCCCTGCAAGTTCCTTTGATCTTCGAGCTGCATCTGCTGCACGCCGCTGTTGCCGAACGAGCCACTGCGGGCCATCTGCGCATCGCGTTGGGGCGCGATATACAGGTTGTAGTTGCGCGCCGCGGCTTGGCTTGCCGCGTCCACCGCTTGCGCCGTGTAGGGGTTGCCTTGCCCGAAGTACGGGTTGTTCGTCGTCGTCGCCTGCCCAGCGCTGCCGCCGCCAAGCGCCGACGCCTGCCCCAGGTAAGGGTTGTTCGCGGTCTGCGCCGGGCCCGCGGTGTTGACGTTCGCGGCGGCAAAGCTGCCGACCGGGGTCTGCTGCTCGTAGTAGCCAAGGCCGCCTTGCCCGGGGGCCTGCGCGTAGCCGTACTGCGTGGCCGGTGGCTGGCCCATTCCGGCAGGCGCTGCCATTTGCTGCGGGGCCTGCGGCTGACCGGGCATCGGCATCTGCACTTGACCGGGCATCTGCGGCCGGTTCGGTTGCATGTATTGGTTGTAGGCGGGCATGGTTTCCCCTATGCAAGATAAGCGGGCGTTGCGACAACGAGGTCATCGATGCCAATCACGTCTTCGTCTGATTCGCCCTCTGCCTGATTGACAAGAATCACCACCTTTTTGTAGGTCTTGGTGTCGTCAACGAAGCCCCAAAAGATCAAGCTGCCGTCGTTGCGCACGGTGTTGTCGATGAGCGTGTGCGATGTCTCTACGTCGTCGCTGTCGGTCAGCAAAGCCAGGATTGATTGGCCCGCCGCAAAGTCGCCTACGTCGGTGCCATAGAAACCGAACGCGGCAATGTTTGAGCTGAAGGTGAACTGCAGACGATTGCGCCGATACCAAATGCCGCTTGGCGCGCTTTCATCCGAGCCGGTTTGCAGCGAGGCTTCAAGCCATCGGTCGCTTGTGGTCGATGTATTGAATCGACCCGCAGAAGCTACATTGACGATTTGCAGGTCAGCCACAGCATCGATAACGTCCGTCACGTCCTCATTCAGCACGGACTTGTACTGCTCGATGGTGCAGGTCGTGCCGTTGCGCGTGACGGTCAGAGACGAAGCAGCGCCGACCGAGAAGCCGTCAAAAGGCTCGTTTGCAATGCCGCTCAGGTAGGACATGAAGTCGGCGCGCTGGTCTACTGGGTCGCCAACAACCGCCTGGCTCGGCGTCTGCTCAAGTCCGTAGAAGAACAGCAGGCCATGAGGCTCGCCGCCGCCGGCCGCTGCAATGAACGGGATGTACCGGATCACGTCCGCACCCCAAAAAACGTGACCTTCAGACCCTTGGCGCCGCTGGCGCCGATCTGGTCGATGTCAATGGTGATTTCTTCGTCGGCATCGAGCAGCGTGTCAGTCGACGCAAAGGCAAACGCAGTGGCCGCCGTGGTGCTGGTCTTCTCGGTGTTGTCGATGGTCAGCTTGGTACTGATGATCGACGTGCCGCTTGCGTTCACGTCCACGGTGAAGATGGAGCCGCTGGCCTGCGCCGTCGTTAGGCTTGCGGTCAGGCTGTACAGGCGGAAGGCCCAAGGCATCCGAAACGTGACCTTGGCCGTGCCCGTGGTGAGTGCCGTTGTCTCGTCGCTGCAGGCAACGATGAAGCTCTGTTCCTGCGCCTGATACATGGCCCGGAACAGCTCGCGCAAATGGTCCTGCGCCCAGCGCACAAACAGGCTGCCCCACTCAAGCGGGGCTGGCGACGTTGTGTCACGGACGCGCGTCATTCCATCCCCGCCGGCAGAAGTTCGGGGTTGATGACCTCAAGCTCGGTGTCGCCAGTGAGCGAGAGTGCGAAACGGTGATAGCGCGCGGCCTGCCGGAAGTCGAAGCGCCCGCGGTTGATCGTTGCCGCGCTGCCCGTGGTGACGCTGCCGCCTACGGTCATGCAGCTGGAAGGCGTGAGCGTGCCGCCCGATGGCGCCGTGCGGAACTTCGGACGCACGCGGCGGCAAAGTGAAACCTGCGCATCGTCGCCCACCCAATTGGTCGTGCAGGTCAGTGCAGTACCTGCGCCCGTCAGCGACTTGGTGACGTACGAGCCGTCCAGGTACAGGCGGTTCAGTTGGTAGACCGTGACCGAGCCGTCGGGCGTTGCGGCAGACCCGCCGATGGTTTCGAGCACCTCGGACACGGCCAGCGAGAAGAAGCCCCAGCGCTGCGTGCCGTAGTGGTAGCAGAGCACCGAGTCGCAGGTCGTCGCGCTGCCGGCCGGGTAGTGCCAGAACACCGTTTGCGTGTTGGGGTCGTGGCTGGCCTGGACCTTGCCAAGGTTCTCCTTGGTGATCTGGTTGAAGAACCATTCACGGATGCCAAGGCCAATGGGCTCGGGCCGCACGCCTGCGAACTGATAGATGTCGTCGGCGCCAATGAAAAGCAGTCGGTCGCCGATGTTGACCACGCTTTCCTGCGAATAGGTGCCGATGTCGGACGACACCACTCTGAAGACCCAGCTTTCGGGCGGCCCCTTGTACTCACCCACGTACATGGACGAGTTCTTGAACGTGACGCATGTGCCGGCAAGCTCGGCCATTGCAGAGATTTCGCCTGGCGTGTCGACAAGCTGGCCGGTGGCGCACCCGGTCGTGACGTTTGGCGTCCAGATCGATTGCGCGTCGAACAAGCGCGAGCACCACCAGCGGTCGCCCTGCGAGCCGAAGCCAGGGCTTGGCGACATGCCGGCATCGTTGGTGTTGCCGAGCATCAGGAAGTCGCCAACGGCCGCGATGCAGGTCGCAGCCGGTGCGTTCACGTCCGCAAAGTCGGTGCCGCTGGTCTTGATGTTGATGGACTGCAGCGGGACGACGGTTGACACGTTGCTGTACAGCACGCGCGGGCCGGTAGCTGCATAAACGTGGTTGCCGTAGTTGGCAAACCGCCAGCGGTAGCCGGCTGCGGCGACGGACAGGATGATGTAGTCACCCGACCGGCTAACGTTGTCCCAAGTGCCGCTGACGAGCCGATAAAGCCGGCTCGTCGTCCCGGCAAACACATGCTGCGCGCCGTCGACTGTGAGCACCACGGCGCCGCCGATGGGGACTGACGCAAGGGCCGATGCGATGGACGAACTGCCGACCGGTGGGGAACGGTAGCCGCGCAGGGTAGGCACGCCTGAGACCGATGTCAGGATCTCCGTGGCAACGTCCGTGGCATCGGGGGCGTAGCTGAGCATGGGCCTTTACATCCCGCTCGAAGCCAACGAACCGCTGTCAAGTTGCTGCGCCTCACGCATCAGCCGTCGGTACGCATCGCGCTCGGCCATTTGCGCCGCCGCGTACATGGCCGGGTTCTGGATCACGTCCCGATAGAGGATCTTTTCGGCACAGGCCCGAATCAGGTTTTCGGCCTGAGTCGTCCACACCGACGAATCGGCGTCCAATGCCTGCAGGTCGATGCGCTGCAGGTAGGAAATCGTGACCGTGTAAGTCGCGTCAGGGATTGGATAGAGCCGGATCTGCTGCGCATACCACGACCACGCCGTCGGTTGCCCGCGGCTTGTGATCATGTTGGACATGCGCTCGTGATAGCCAAAGGGCCACTTGTCGAGCTGATACCGGCGCCCGTTGACGGTGATCGTCAGCGAGTCAATTTCTCCGATGTCTGCGGGGATGACCGACGTTGTATAGAACTCGGTCCCGGCAGTGGTATCGAACGTGTCCCGCGCTTGGTTGAAGGCAAAGCGCTTGCCCTTGTATTCGGCGACTGCATCTGCAATCGCATAGGCGACAGCATCGGACGATGCGCCCATGTCGCCCCGGGCCAGGTCAGAGGCTACCCTGCTTTTTAGGAGTGTCAGAGTGCCCACGCTTCAGCCTCAATGTTTCGCGCTGTTGCTGCGGCGCGATGGGGGCAGGGGCAGGCTCTGCCCCTTGGGTGGATTGGCGGGCGCGGTTAGACGCCCGCCGCCTCATGAAGGCTTCAGCCATCGTTGTCGGGGATGTAGGCGATGATGATTTCCGCCGTGCCGGCAGACGCACTGGCAGTCGAAACAACGGCTGCTTGCACGATGGTGTCGACAGAAACCAGCATCGTCACCGCCTCATCAAGCGGGACGAAAGCAATCGAACCAAGAGCGCCAACGGTCATCCAAAGATTGGTGCCGCTGTCAGTTGACGGGCCGATGTCCAGCGTGTTTGTCGTGCCGCCGTTGAAGGCGACGTTGACGGAAACGCCAGAAATTGGCTTCAGCACAAGCGATCCCGCCGGGATCGTACCAACCGTGACGGTGGTGCCGTTGTCCGTGTAGGCAATCGACTTGCGGAGGTAGTGGATCTGCTGCGTGTGGAATTGGCGCGCGGCAGTCCCTGCGGTTCCAGTAGCCATGATTCTTTTCCTTCAAAAAGAGGCCCCGAAGGGCCGTCAAGGAGATCAGCCGTGTGCAACCGCGTAGGTCGGGACGACGATGGTTGCGAAGTCGGCGCTGTTGAAGACGGTCTTCTTGACGCCGAAGATCATCCCGGCGCTGACGCCGAGCTGATTGCCGTAGTCGAACAGCTCTTCGACCCACTTCATCTCGCCATCCGACGAGTTCTGGCCGTAGGCCATCACGCCAGCTTGCGCGCCGCAGAAGATCGCTCGGCGGACGGTGGAGATTGCAGCGCCCGTCGAGCTGTTGACGCCCAAGGGCACGCGGGTCGACTCGTGCAAGATGCAGTCGTTGTACTCGCCCAGTGCGCCGTTGTAGATCGGGTTGTCCTTGCCGGCTCCCTGGTACACAGCCTTCACGATGTCCAGCCATTGGCCGGTCGACGTTGCGGTACGCAGGTTGTATACCTGGTACGGATGCAGGAACATCACGTACTTGTCGCGCCCGCCGACCTTGACGGGGCGAATCATCGGGCTCAGCGTCTTGGCCTTTTCGACGCACTTGTCGATGACGGTCAGGTCAAAGACGTAGGTTGAAGTAGCCGACTCGTCCGCGGAGCCGTTCAGGTAGACCTTGTGCGACGCATCGGGCGCAACGGTGGCCTGGTTGCCGGTGTAGCGCGTGTCGGTCTGCGCGGTGTTGCCGCCCAGTTGGTTGAAGAAACAGGCGTCCAGTCGGTCGGCCCACCAATCCTGCAAACCCTGGCGCGCTTCTTCGCGCACGCTGAACGGGACGCGCTGTTCGCTCATCTTGCCGGCCGAGCGCACTGCGTGGCGCAGCTGGTTGATGAAAACCGAGTCGCTGTAGGTGGTCAGCGCTTCTTCGTTGCCCTCAAGGGCGCCGTCTTCCTGAGTGCCGGCGCCTGACAGCTGCATGCGCAGGCCAAAGGTGATCTTGTCGCCAGCGCCTTTGCCGGTCTCGCCCTTGACCTGGATGAGGTTTCCGGATTCGGACCCCATGAACTTGCTGAAGTAGGTCTGCTTCAGCGCTTCCTGAAACAGCTTCTTGCTGTACAGCTTGACTGCAAGTGCGTCATTGACGCCGAAACTCGTGGTAGCCATGTTTTAGCCTCGCGTGTGGTGGGTTAGTTGCTCGGCAATGCGCTTGCCATGCGTTCACCCGACGCTCACGCGGTCGGCTACGACTAGGGCCCGTTGTCGGAGGGCAGCCCGGTTGCGTCAATAGACGACGTCTATTGACAGTCTATCAGCAATATGCTTTGTCTATCAAGTGGCGCCCATCAACTTCTTCCACTTGTCGCCCGCAGTGGCCGCGGCAAACTCCTCGTCGGACATGGCCAACAGCTGTTTCGCGGTAATGCCGCCGGACGTAGAGGCGCCCCCTCCTAGGCTTGACGCTGCCGCGGTGCCGCGTTGGGCCGCCTGCATCCGCTGTTGGGGGTCTTGGGCCGGCGCCGGGTTGTAGCCGCGCGTTTTGGCCAGGTTGTAGGCCGTCTCAGCGGGCGACCTGCCCTGCGCCGCCGTGACAAACGCGAACTCGCGCAATTCGGCAGCGCTCCGGGACTCGGCCGCCAGTTCGTCCATGCCCAGCACCTGCAATTCGCGCGTGCGCAGCTGGTGCAGGTGAGCCACCGCGTTCTGATAGTCAGGCTGGCGCGCGACAAACGCTTGCTCTTCGCGCTGCACCTTGTTTGCAAGCTGAGCTTCAAAGGCCGCGCGCTGGGAGGCCGCTCGCTCTGCCTCGCTTTGCTGAATCAGCGCCTGCTGCTGCGCCTGCATCACGTCCAGGCGGTGCGCGACGTGGCCCAGCGGGTTCTCTTCCAGCGCTGGCGGCTGCGGCGCTGGCGGACGGGCAAGCGCTGCCAGGCGCTGCTCAAATCGCCGCTCCATGTCTTCCCGCGTACGCCGCTCGGCCTCGACCTGCGCGGCCAGTTCGCGCCGCTTGCTGCGCTCCTCATGCAGAGCCGCCAGCGGAACAACCCGCGGTTCAGGCTCTTGCGCAGGCTCAGCCGCGGCAGGCGATTCCGTCGCCGCCTCTGCCTGCTCTTGCACTGGCGCCGCTTCTTCTGCGGGCGCGTCTTGCGGGATCACAACGGGTTCGCCTACCAAGCTATTGATGTCGCTCATCTGCACCTCTTCACGGCTGTGGTCGGCGAGCCGGCGCCGCTGCCCGACATGGGCTAGAAATAGGACATCAGCAGGGCGTCTAGCGCCTGCTCGTCTGCCAGTTCGATTGCCATTCGACGTTTCACAGCGGCCGACTTTGAAAGCCGCTCGGCCTTGCTGACGGATGCAACAACGATGTGTTGTGCGTCAGGCATCAACGTCGTCTTCGGAGCCTTGACGTTTGGCGCCGCGATCTTTTCGACGGCTTCTTCTGCTTGCTCGACTGGTGGCTTGTAGGTGCGCGTCCTGCGGCGCCGGCCAATGACTTGGTCTGTCGTGCTTGACGCAATGTCACCGCTTACAGCCGCAGCACCAGACAGCGCGACCGCACCAGACTGCGCAAGATCGAACCCGACGCCGATTTGCACGTTGCCCGTGACAGACGCAGAACCCGTGAGCCCAACCGCGGCAGACTGCGCGAGGTTGAACGTCGTGCCGATCTGGATGTCGCCAGACACCGACGCAGAGCCGGACAGTGCGACCGCTGCCGTTTGCGCGAGGTCCAGCGCGGCAGTAAGGATCTGGATGTCGCCAGAGACGGATACAGAGCCGGCCAGTGCAACGGCCGCAGTCTGAGAAAGGTTGAGTTGCGTCCCAATCTGCACATCGCCTGATACGCTGGCCGCGCCAGTCAGGGCAATGTTTGCGGTCTGGGCTAGGTCAAGCGACGTACCGCCAGCAGCTGCCGGCGTATCAGCCCACGGCCCAGCACTCCAAGGACGCGCGACCCAAGTCACGTTAAGTCACGACGCGAATCGTGCGCCGGATCGCGCGGGCAATGTCCTTGGCTTCCTGCGCCTTCGCCTTGACTTCGCGCGCAGTGTCCCGCGCAGCCTGGGCGCGGGCCTTGTGAGCACGAGCCAGATCCTTGATCATGGCGCGCTGCTGCGCCGCAGTCGCCGCATCGTAGCCTGCAACGATCACATCCATGTCGGCCAGCGCCTGAGGGGTCGCGTCGATGATGGCTTGCATGGCAGCGATGGCCGCGTCTTGCGCATCGATGACGACCTGCAGCACAGGCAGCAGGTCGCGCAGCTCGGATTGCGCCGCCGGCTTCTCGGTGCTGTCCAGCCCTGTCTGTGCGCGCACCTGCGCATTGCGACGCTCGCCGTTGATTGGCCGAAGTGCCATCAGATTGCCGGCCAGCTCACGCTGACCGCCTCCACTGCTGCCGCGTCTGCCGCCGCGATGATGGCGTTTGATGCGGTGTTGCTGGCGTCGATCGTTGCCGCGATGCCAACCGGCATGGCAGCCTGCTCCGTGGCGCCATAGACGCCGATGGCCCGGCTGACCTGTTCCTCGGCGCTGCCGTAGCGCGCCAGAAGGCGCGCCCTGCACTCGGCGTTGATCGAGCTGATGCGGACGGCCTTTGCTGCTGCGAGTACCTCGGCGACGGTGGCCTCTCGCGTGCCGCCCTGCGCCAGCGAAAGCACGTATGGCGGGCCAGACGCACCGACCACGCCGGGCAGCGATGTAAGTTCATTCAGCATTCCAACGCCCCCTGCACGTCATAGGCTACATACGTTGTGCCGGAGACGCCGAACTGCACGATTGCCAGATAGTGCGCGCCGGGCGCAGCCTGCAAAGCAGCAACCCCGGCGGTAGTCACGCTGATCGCGTCCCCAATGCCTTGATTCGTGACCAGGTTGGCAGACCCGTCTGTCGCGTCATACCCAAGATTGGTGTACCCGCAGACACCGGCCCCGCCTCGGGTGAAGTTGACGCTGAAATTGATCTGCAGAGACTGGCCTGGCAGCGCAACAACGAAGCGGACGCGGGTTGCGCTGGTGCCTGCGTTCCATTCCCGCCATGAGCCTGTCGTGTAGGTGTGGCTGGCCGAGCTGTTGCCGTAAAAGCGCCTCGGCACCAAGTTGTATGCGTTGCTCAAGTACCGATTCGCCAATGCGTCAGCCGTTGCGGTCGTGGACGTGGTGTAGAACGTGCCCAACAGTAGCCGCGTCTTGTCGCCGCTCTTGCAGTACCGCCCATCTTGCAGCGTCACCGCAGTTGCGCGGGTCGTGTCGTTGGTCCAGGCCAGCGACTCCAGCGCCAGAACGCCTGACGACAGGTAGCCGAACACGTCATAGGGCCTGCTGCTGGTCAGCGTGCCTAGCGCAAGTGATGTCTCGGCAAACGTCGTCGGCACCCACCGCGCGCCGTCCCACAAAGGCACCGTGTCGTGCACGAAAGGCGTGTAGTAGATCGTCGTCTTGGCAGTCTGGTCCGTGGTGCTGACCGGTACACCTGATTCGAGGGTCAGCCGGCCGCCAGGCGTGATGCCCTGCATGGCGCGCTCCAGGCGCTGGCCCCAATCAGCCGTGGGGCTCTGCGTGATGATGCAGGCCGACGTGAACGCGACCGCGCTGCCGGTGCTGCTGTCCTCCAGCGTGCCGCGCGCAAGCGTGGTGCCGCTGTGGGTGTAGGCGCAGCCCGTGCGCACCTCCCAGGCCGTGCCCTCGGTGATCAGCACGTCGAAGGTCTTGCCGTCGTCGCTGGCGCCAAATGTGCGATAGCCGCTGGACGCTGACGAGACGGTGAAGGCACCAAGACCCGACGACGCAACCGCGCTGACGGTCGAGACTAGGCGGTTCTTGTGGGTGACTGGCATGGGTTAAGACCTCGGCGCGTCGTGCGCCGCCAAGTAGTGATCAATAGCCGCGGACTGGCCCCACGGCAGCGCGTGCCCGTGGTCGCCGAAGCCCATCGACCCCCACCGCAAGTTGCCGTGCATGGCGTCCCATTCGGTCTCACCCTGCCGGTACAAGGCGCCGTTGATCGCCATGTCGCCAGCAGCCGCAGCACCGTAGCGAGTAAGCCCGAGGTTGCTGGACGCGGTGTACAGCCGGCCATGCCCCACCGCCACGGCGCACGGGTAGCCCGTGCCCATGGCCCACGGCGCGGCGCCAAGGTGAGCCTTGAACGGCTTGCCGTCCGGCTGCGTGCCGTAGGCTCCAGCGTGGTCGCTTTGGCCCCAGGTCTGCGCGAACACCGTGCCGCGTGGGCCGAACGTGCCGTCGCTCAGCGCGAACTCCACAAACCAGCTCTGCCGCTGCATCCACACCGGGACCATGTAGCCCTGGTCGATCTGGCCTGTCGCCAAGTTCATTCGCTTGACCGACTCGGCCGCAAAGGATCCGATGTACAGATGGCCGTCCTGGATCTTCAGGCACTCGGGCGTGATGACAGGCTCAGCCCGGCGCACGTCACGGGCGCCGATCAGAATTGGGATGCCGTTTTCTGCGACCGGCGCCAGCTTCGAATCGCCCTGCAGCAGCACCGTCTGTGCGCCTGTGGCCTTGTCGATGGCGACGATCTGCGATGCGTTGCGCAGCGCCACGATCACCCGCGCGCCGTCGTCAACGATGCCCCACGGCCCAGGCAGTCCGACGGCCAGCTCGGTGACCTTTGGCGGTACGCCGTGCGCGCGGGCGTTGAACTCCACGCGCAGCACGCGGCCCGTCAATGCCTTGCCCTTGCCAGACTCGCGCATCTCGGCCACGTACATGACGGGCGCGACGATGTGCGGCAGTCGACCTTCTTCCGCATCGATTGGAGCGGCGGTCATGTCGACGGCCAGGCTTGCTTCATCCCAGCAGAAAGACCGCACGTTCCACAGGCCGCGCCGCTCAGCTGGTACGGCCGACCAGTCGCCGACAAGCTCCAGCGTCTTCTGATTTGCGCCGTCGCCCCAGTAGCTGGCCATGCCGTTGTGCCGGTATCCGACAAGGGTCTCGGTGCGGCCGTCTTCCTTGCCGCGCGACACGCGCCACGGGTCGGAGAAGTAAAAGGTGTTCATCGGCGGGCCGCCGGGGAAGCGCTGCCCGACGCCGACCTCGATGTGCGTGGTCTGGCCGTGCGTGCCGACGCCCCGCGGCCCGTCCAGCAGCGGCACCGTGGGCCATCGGTCCAGCTGCCTATACCAGAAGTAGCTCTGCAGGTTGGCGGCCGTCACGACACCGGCGGCGGTCACAGACGGAACCGTGATGTTGACGCCACGCTCGGGCCTTGTGACGCACTGGGCATGCACCTTGGTCGCCGCGGTCACGTCTGGGTACTCGCGCCGGGCCAGCGGTGCAGGCGTAGGCGTGTAGGTGGGGCGCTCCCAGGTCTGCGCGTGCTCTCGCGCTGTCGGGTCGGTCGGCGTCTTGTGCGAGCTTTCGCAGACCGGCATGCGCTCTGGTCCGGCCTGGCCCTGGTCGTTGTACAGCCACCAGGGGACGGACTCCTCGCCATCTGCACCGCCTTGCACGGTGACACGCAACCAGCCGCGCGGGAACTTGCGCGGGTCAACGGCGACCCGAGTCCAAGCCTGGCCTTCTGCAAACGCCACCGCGCCAGCCGCGGCGCCGTCGATCATCAGCGTGTAGCTCTTGGCCGGAAGGTAGCGCGGGCCCGATACCGTCGTGGTGCGGTACTGGTAGACGAAGGCAGACGCGCCCGACATCACCTGATAGTCGGTGAAGCGCTGGTACGTGTCGCCCATGCAGTGAAAGCCGCCCTGCGTCAGCAGCCGTGCGCCGCTGCCCAGGTTCGTCAGCGTGAGCTTTGGCGCCTCCATGGGCGGAGGCGGCGGCGGTGGATCGATAGGAACAGGATCGGCCACCGACTCGCGCAGCACGCGCAGCGCTTCAGCAAACGCCACCATTGCCGCATCTGCTGCGACAAAGGCGGATCGCTGTTCAGGCGTCATGGCGTCAGGTGATCTGCAGTGACAAGCTGATGCCGCCGCTGCTAGATACCTGCGTTGCCCCGGATGGGATCACGTTGTCGCTGACTTGCAGATCGCCAGAGCCAACGCCCACGGTGCCATTGATGCGGGTCGCATCGCCTGACGTGCGAAACAGGAATTTGGTGATCGTCCCGGCAGTGACACTGGTGTCGGTTGTCACAGTGGCAACCGCGACAGATGGCGAAGCCGTTGTTGCCGCGCCCCAAGTCAGCGGCAGCAATGCAAGCTCTGCATCCGCCGACGAGTCCAACCGCAACTTGGCAAGAATGGCCGTAATGCCGTCCAAGGCCGCCTTCTTGACTTCATTCTGAATCGTGAGTGCCATGCTGTTCCTCGATAAGTGATTGCGCCTGCTCGACGCTCAGGCCCGTTTCAGCCAGGGGCACGCTGCCGCGGCATTGAACGGTCTTCAGGACGTTGCCGGCCGCGTCCCTGAACTCAAGGTCGAAGGCAAGGCCAAGGCGCGCGCCGATTGATGCTTCTGCGTTCATTGCGCCCTCATTCAAAAACCGGGATGGACGACTCAATGAAGCCGTCCTTGTTGCGCGTGTGCTTGAAGCCCTTGGGTTTGCGCTTGGCCTCTGCTGCCAGCTGCTCGATGCGCTGGCCCATGCTGTCGTGCGCCTGTAGCACTTGCTGCATGGCCTGCATGAGCTGCTGAACTTGGCTGACGGTCTGCACCATCTCGCCGGGCATCTTGTTTTCTGGCATCTGCACGACGGTCGGCGACGGCTGCGGCGTGGCTTGCGCAACGGCAACCCTCACTTGGCCGTCGATGATGGCTTTCTGAATGGTCGCCTGAGCTTCTGTGTGGGCGCGCATGATGGCAGCCTCGTACGTTGCCCGCGCGTCAGCCTCGGCCTTGTGCATCCTGGCGCGCATGTCGGCGTCCGACTTCATGCCGGCCTCTTGCAGGCCCGCCTGAATCTCTTGTTCTTTGTTCCGCAACTGCTGCTGCGCCTGCTGCAGCTGCTGCTGAAGCTGCTGAATCGCCTGCTGCATCTGTTGGACGGCTTGCGGGTTCATCTGCTGCCCCTGTTGCGCAATGGCCGCCTTCCACTTCTCGGACATGGCAGCCGGGATCGGCATGTAGTCGAGCAGCTCGGGCGCGAACGGCACGCCCATCTGCTGCAGGTTCGGCAACATCTGCATGAGCATGGCGAAGGTCTTTTCCTTCTGGTTGACGCTGGCCGGGGCTTCGTCGACAACAACGTCGTACTTCATGGCCGATGCATCACGCAACAATGGGACGTAGCGCTCTGTTCCATCGCCGCCGACGATGCGCACCAAGCGCCCGTCGCTCAGGTACTCGACGATGAAGGCGGCAAGCGTGCGGCCCTGCTCCTTGCGATACCGGCGCAGCCCGTCGAACAGGCTCGCCAGCACGGTCATTGCCGATTGCTTGCGCTGCGCCTCAAGAATCCCGGCCTGTTGCCGGTCAGCCATGCCAAGCATCTCAAGGTTGATGCCGGTCACGTCGCGCATTGACGAAATGCTGAACTGAAGCATGTCGTTCAAGCTGTTGGGGATCAGCGGCGGCGGCTTTGGCTGGACCTTGCCGCCAGAAATGGCGCCAGGGTTGACGATGTTGACCGAATCAGCCTTGGCCCATTCTTCCTTAAACTTCTGCAGGTTGTCGGTCGCGTCCTCTTCCATCAACAACCCGCCCTTGGCGTTGGTGTTGACGATGTGCAGGATCTGGGAGAAGAACTTGTTGGCCCACCGCTGCGGGTCGACCATCGGCTTGACGATGCCAAACCACGTGCCGCGATTGCGGTCGCGCTTGGCGGTGATGAAGTGGAACGTGAAGCGGTTGCAGGGGATCGGCCCCTCTTCCAGCACCGTCGCCCCGCAGACAAAGGCCTGCATGAACTTGCGGCGCTGCTTCTTCACTGACTCATACGGCGGCAAACCAACGTCCTTGGCCCGCTTCTGCAGGCTGGCGTGATCGGCGGCCGAAAGGTCGATGATCTCGTTTGTAGTCGGGTCCAGCGCTTGGTAGAAGTCTTCGGTCTCGTACCACTGGTGATGGGTGACGCGAAGGTTTCCGTTGCGCTTGTCGTAGCCGGTGGCGTCACGCTCATAGAAGGCCGCGCGCGTCTGGTCATGCATCTGACCATCGGTGTCGCTCTCAGTGCCTCCGCTCAGGCCCTGCAGCTCGGCGTCCGGCCACTTGGCTTCGATGTCGTCGCGGGACAGCCAGGCGTCGTACTGCTGCCACTTGCGGTCCATCAGGTTGCGCTTCTTCGCCCCCGGGTCCCAGCGCATGTGCAGTGGGTCGCGTCGCTCGATGAGAACCGCGCCTTCCGGGTCGGCCTCATAGTCCAGCCGGGTCTCGGTGCAGCCAATGCCGCAGACCACAGCGTCGATGAACGAGTCTGACTCTTCGTCTTCCGCGTCGCAGTTGTCACGCACGTAGTCGGCAGCGCCGGTCAGAACCTCGTTCAGCGCCTTGTCGCCGGCTTGGCGCGGGATGTACTGCACCTGCTGCCGGTTGTTGACCTCAGAGCCGCTGACGCTATCTATCATCGGCCCAATGCGGTTGAAACACACCGGGGCGCGCATCTGAGCCTCAAGGGCGGCTTTGTCGGCTTCGCTAATCTGCTCGCCAGACACAAAGGCATACCACTCGCGAGCATCTTCGCGCCACTCGGCTTGCCCGCCCTCGTCGGCCTGGCGCCTGCACTTGCGAACCAGATCGAGCGTTTCGCTTTGCTCGTGCTCCGGGCCTTCTTTGGCTTCGTTTTCGCTCATGCTGCCCACACGCTTGTGTTGCTGGACGCGCGGCGCGCGTAACGGTCGACCTTGGCCGGCTTCTCAGGCTCTCGCTTGCGCATCAGGCCCGGGAACAGCTCGGCCAGCGCCCACACCAGCGCGTCAGCCCGGTTCGGAGACCCGCTGCCCGTGTAGCCGTAGGTCGACATCGCGCACAGCTCGTCTTCCAACGCCATGAACATCCCGGCGTGACGGACCTTGCCCTCTTCGTACAGCGCAGAGAACGGCTCGGCACGCACGACCTTTCCGCGCGTGGCGGTCACTGCCTTGAACGGGATCGACCGAAGGCCAGCAGCCTTACGCGCGACTTCGATGGTCTGTTGCACCATGGCGCCGCCATAGTTGGTCTCGCCGACGATGCAATCGGCCTCGTGGCGTTCGTACGCGCTAACAGCCATTCGACCCCAGACTGCGGGCCCGGCCTTGACCGTGGCGTCTTCCAGCACGTAGGCGTTGCCGTCAGTGCCAAGCCCAACCACGACGATGCCGATAGCGTCGTTGTCCGCGTTGTCGATGTCGTCGCTGCCAGATGGGTCAACGCCAACCACAACGCGCACCATGTCGGGCAGCTTGCTTTCGACACCAGCGACAAAGCGCCACTTGTCGATGGCCTCTTCGGAGAACAGCGCATTGGGCGTAGCGTCTGCAAACTCACCGCGCAGAAAGCGCTTTTGCATCCGCCCAGACATCGCGCGCAGGGTGTTCAGGTAGCCGTCGCCCTGGTTCTCGATGTTCTCTTCCGGGTTGATCTGGCACCAGTCGTAGTCGGTGGTGTTCGGCAGACCTTCGCGCGTCTCTGGGTCCACCTTGTCGTGGAAAACTCGATAGGTCCAGTGGCTCTTGGGGGGCGGGTTGCAGTCGTACAGCATCCGCAGCCGTAGCGGCTCTGTTTCCTTGCCGTCAATGACCTGCATGGCGCGCTGGGCCAGGCGGGTCAGCGCCACGTTGCGGGCCTGCCAGCTGATCTGCGAGCACTCGTTGAGCAGGATCGTTGCGAACTCCTTGCCCAAGATCTTGTCGACGCGCTCTTTGTCGTCGAGTCCGCCAATCCAGACCTCGGAGTCGTTCGGCAGCCGAAAGAACCAGTCTGACTTGTTCAGCGAGTAGTCAAGGCCCGGAAACGCTGCGGCCATCATCTTGGGGATGGTGTCCAGCGCCAACGATTCCTTGGCCGCGTTGAACCGGAACCGCAGCGCAGCGTGACGCGACTTCGGGGCCTTGATGGCCCGCGTGAAGATGTTGCGGCAGTGCAGGAAGGTCTTGCCTGACCGGCTGCCACCGTACAGCATCTGATGCGTGGCTTGGCCCACCAGCATCATCTGTGCGCGCTGCTGGCCAGGGTTGAGTTTCAGAGCCATTACGCTCCGCCCTGAAACTCTACAACGTAGACAGAGCCGCCGTTTTTGAAGCGGACAACTACGCCGCCAGGCCACTCCGAAACAGCTCCAGCCACATCAGCCAGGTCGATGTGATCGCGGCCAAGATCCTGTGACCGAGCCCTGTTCGCAGCGTCCCATTTGCCAGATTCGGCAATTGTTCTGACCTGACCGGCGGGCCCTAAAACGCGGTAGACGTTCATAACGCCGCGTCCTGACTTGTCAGCGTGACAGACAGACCGCCCTTGTGCTCGTGCTCGATCTTGTCGCCGTACTTCTTCGGCGCGAGCTTTGCCAGCAGCCATTTCCGGGTGTCGACGCGCAGGCGATTCCTGGCAACGGCTGTGTAATCGAGCTTCAGGTCAACAACGTTGCCTTCTGCGTCCGTGACGTTGGCAACTTCGGCCTCGTCGGCGATGGCCATGAGGTCGTCGGCCATTGCCTCGATGCCGTCCGCTTTAGCGCGCGCGTACATGTCCGCGAATTCGGGGTCTGCGGCCACTTGCTCATAGAAGTGCGACCGCGACGGCATCCCGTCTGCCTTCAACGCCTGCACAAGGCTTTGCCCATCTGCGAGCTTTGCGCAAATGGCGGCTTTGACTGCGTCGCTCAGTGGCATAGCGAGATTCTATGCCACAAGTCAAGTCGATAGGCAATAGCTATTTATCGGCCGTCACGTCCCAGTGCGCCACGTCCTCAGCCCTGATCGGCACAACCTGCACCGTTTTCAGGTCAACCCCGCGCCAAGGGACCTGCAGCTGCTGGCACATCCGCTTGACCAACGACACCGGCATCCGGTCCAGGTCCGTCGGAGAGTCGACGACCTTGGCCAAGGCGCCATCGAGCATCAGGGCGTAGAACACACGGACTCCCTGACAACCGCCGCCCACGCCTGAACGCTGCCTTCACAGGTCCATTCGTAGTCAGACCACATGTCAACGCGCTGCCCGACCAATCCAGCGGCAACAGGCCACACAGCCCGCCACTCGTCCCGATTGCGCCGGAAGAACAGCGTAGGCGGCAGGTTCCCGGCTTGGGCGACAGCCTGATCCCACCAAGCACGGATGTCGGCCCTGTCAGCCTTCGCATGCCTCTTGACCTCGACCGACCAGCCAGGCACCCCAACAAGGTCGCTATCGCCGTCATGCTGTCGAACACGGCGCTGCACATCCCACCCAGTCAGGTCGCGGATGATCGCGGCAATTTCTCGCTCGCCAGCCTTCCCCTTGTTGCGTTGCATGGCGCCCATCAGAACCCCCCAAACACCCGCGGCACAGCTCGACTAACCGGCTGCCGCTCAGGCGTGGTGTACCCGTCGCACAGCGGCGTACAGCCGGCCGCCTGCATCGAGAAGTCCGCAACAACCGCGCGATGTGCAGGCAGTGCCGCCAGATACCGCGCACACCGATGCGCCGCCTGCCCAGGCGATGACGGCTCACAACGTGCCGTGTCGTTGGCCAGCCAGACGCGATCAGACCTGTGATCGCTCACAGCAACACCGCCAGCGCAGCAAAGCACCCGACCAGCACCATCGGGCCAAACGTCAGCAGAAAGCCCAGCCGGGCCCACTCAGCATCGCTCAGTTCGTTGTCCATGATTCACGCTCCCATGGCCAGCCGGCCAAGATCGAACACAGACCGCGGTCCCAACACCCGCGGCATCTTCCGAGAGGTCGCCGCCACCACAACGTGCTTGAACGCAGCCGGGAACCGCTCGCGCGACGCGGCTCGCTTCTTCGGCTGCGCCTTCCTGGCTTTGGCCGCCGCGTGCCACGTCTGCATGAACTCCTCATCCGTGCCAACAGGAAACCACACGGAATCAGCAGCGCTGGCCCCATAGCGGACGATCCGGCCGCGCATGTTGGCCCGCTTGATCATCAGCGAGCCCCTCTGCTTCGTTGCCCCGTAGTGCTCAGCAACGTCGTCGCAGGTCACGCCTTTGAGCGCCTTTGCAAGCGCCACGATCTCATCGCAGTATTTGTCGATGTCGGCAGAGCGGCGCGCTTTGAAGCCTGTGGATGGGGTGGCCATCAAAACACCTCCAAGTTGTCGCCGCGCAGCGCTTCAGGCAGCGGCTCACCGTTAGTCAGCGCGTGCGGCAGTTTCGGAAACGCAGCCCAGCGCTTGGCATCGGCCAGAACGTCAGCCGTGAACTTCCGGCCGCGGGCTGCGTGCTCTTTCAGGATTCGCTCGCCACACAAGCGATGCAGTTCCTGCTGTTCAGGGCTAAGCCGGCGCTCGTACTGCAGCTTGACCCGCTCGATCTGCTCAGCGGTCGCTCCTGCAATCCAGCCGGCGAACCTCGGATCAGTCGTCGCCGTGGGATGGGACGGGGTCCGTAACGGAGTGGAGGCCCTGTCCTGTCCCACTACCACAGTGTCCCGTGTCCCATGCATTTGTGTCCCATGGGACAAATGGGACATGCCCCGAAGGGGCGTGCGCGCGCGAGAGTGTCCCATCGCCTTCTGTCCCATCGAATGCTTCTTGTGTCCCGTTTTCATGTTGTTCTGTCCCATTGCAAAACTCACTTCTTGCCCGGTTTCAGGGTCAGGATGTAGCCCTCTGAGACTTCCATGTGACCCGCAGAGATAGCCCAAGACCGGGCCCGGTAGTACGCTTTGCGCCGAGCTTCGTCGTTGTCCAGACCGCACTCGGTGTAGAACACTTTGCGCAGCTCGGACTCCTTTTGACCGTTCTGGATCAGGCTTAGGAACATCTGGTTCTTGCCGCCACGGCCCGCCCTGACTTCCGACTCGGCGGCTTCCTGCACCTCTTCAGCCGTACTCAAGTGCCGCGCTGCCAGGTGCGACAGCGGCTTGCCGTGCTTGTCCGTGCCAAGGTCAACCTTCGACAGGGCGAACGTCGCGTCGTCGAAGCGCTCGCCGTCCTTCATGTGGACACACGACAGCGTGGCCAACATCTCTTTTTCGTCTCGCCAGCAGCCAAACAAGAACGAGGTGTTCGCCTGGATCGCACTGCTGCCCCGTGGCCGCTCGGTGGCGCTGTGGCCGCTGTGGTGGATGATGATCACCGTGCACTTCCACAGATCCCGCAGCCGGCTCCCAATCTCACGCAGGTAGGCCGCCATGTCGGTTGCGCTGTTTTCCTCAGCGCCGGCCGTGTAGGTCTGCGACAGCGTGTCGATGACGGCCAGCCGCGGAGTTACCGCCACAGTCGATTGGACGGCCTCTACAACGCGCCAAGCCTCCGTCCCTAGGTCTACGGCCACCGGGACGCAAATAAGGTCCCTAGTGACCGGCAAACGCCTTGCGCGGTGCCATGCGTTGACCCGATGGCCGAAGCTCGTGCCACCCTCAGCGGCCAGCCAGAAGACCGGCCCCTTCTCCGTGCGCCTTCCAAGCCACGGAAGGCCGTGCGCAACGTGGAGGGCTGCATCCAGTGCCAGGAACGATTTAAACGTCCCTGAGGCCCCGAAAAGCATGCCCATGGACTGCTCTGGGAGGATCTCGTCAACGAGCCAATCCGTCGACTCTGCCGCCGCCACCAGCTCCGGCCCAGTCAACACCGGCAACCGCCGGCCAACGGTGTTGTGGCGCTGCTCTTGGATCTGGGCGATGCGGGTCTTCGCCTCGTCGAACAACGCCGCCGCGGACTTGCCCTTAGGACTGAATGCCGCGGTAGCAGTCTCGTCGCTCAACGCAATCAACGCCCGGAGCGATGCACGTTCGGCAACAATCTCGGCGTAGCGCCTGGCGTTGCGGGCGTTCGTCACGCACTCGTTCAGCTGGTTCAAGTACGGCAAGCCGCCAGAGTCTTCTGCCTGTCCACGCTGACGCAGCGCCTCGAAGACCGTGATCATGTCGACCGCCGCGCCCGTGCTGGCCAGCTCGACGATTGCGCCGTAGATCAGCCGATGCTGCTGGCTGTAGAAGTCGCCAATCGTTAGCGACTCAGAAACAGCCGGCATTGCCTCCGTCGGGTCCAGCAACAGCGCGCCAAGTACGTGCTGCTCGGCCTCCAAGCTGTGCGGCGGGATCCGCATCGCAGGCACGCCAAAGTCTGGCGGCACTGATGCTGGGCCGTCGTCGGCCGGGTAGAGGGGTATCACGCGGGTGTTCACGGCTCGGTGTGGCTCAACGTGAGCACCCCTCACAAACCCAGGTCCGCATCCCGTGGACCGTGCGCATCTTCCTGCCGAGCATCGACCACTGCGGCCGAGCACAGGCCCCGCAAGACCACCGTGAGGCGTGACCAATGCCGGCCTGCTGAAATCGCACGTCAGCCGGTGCGCGGCGTTCGTCTGCGGTCACTGGTGCCACCTGCGCATCCTGTTGATGGCCCCTTCAAGCTCCGGCACCGTGCTGCGCATGCTCCCGGCGATCTTCGCGGCGGCAGTCCTCGTCGCAACAAACTCGCGCGTCTTGTTGACCGACGCGATCAAGTCCAGCTTCGGGGCCTTGTTGATCAGCCCGCCAAGCACAAGGCACAGCTCGGCCTTCTTTTGCGCCGTAGTGGCGCGCATGTTCGGCAGATCCTTAAAAGCGACCGGATCGACGCCGACCCAATCTGTTTGGCGCTGACTGTTCATGAAAGGCACCCAATCGGGTGATGGGTTTTCGCACACGCTGTACGGAAACGAACATCACGCTTGTTGATGCAGGTCAAGCCAGCCGGCCGCACATTGCGACCATGGCCAGCAGTACCGCCACCGTTGAAGAAGTAGCCCGCCCGCACCGAAGCGCGGACGGGCAAAGCTGCGGTCGAACGCAGCAGGAGGAGACTCGGTACGCGGGCCATCTGCGGTCAGGCGGCCGTGCGGGTTTCTGTGTGATCTGCGGCCAACGCCGCGCGCAGCTTCTTCAAGGTGCCGTACCCAGGGTTCGGGATCAGCCCCCGCACAAACTGCGAGATCCATGAATGGCTCACGTCTGCCTGAGCCGCGATGGCCTTCCAATCTCCGCGACGGCGGTCAAGCCGCGCCCGGATGTCGACATCGAGATCAGTGCTCATTCCGACATCATCGCAAAGTTTTGCGCTATTGACAAGCAACACATTGCGGCGACCCACGGCCAAAGTTCTGCGATGGCCAAGAAGTCGCTTAATCAGGTGCTGGCGGAGAACCTGAACCGCCTGTTCGTGCAACGCCAATTGACAAACAAGGCGCTGGGTAAGAAGGCCGGCGTTGCGCCGAACACCATTGCCAACTACCGGGCCGGCAACGGCGAAGCCGCCACCGCTAGCGGCAAAGAACGGTCAGCCAAGCTGGCCGAGGTAGAGCGGATTGCAAATGCCCTAGGCGTTGACCCGCTGTACTTGCTGACCGACCCGGAGCAACACGCGCTGCGCGTCCAGGCCATCACTTCTGCTGTGCTGTCGGCCACCATGCCGGCTCAAAACTCGCCCGGAAGTCAGCAAAGCAAACCGCCAAAAGCTGCGTGAAGTTGGGGAACGTGTACTCTCTACCAGCGTTAGGTGACTTGTCATCAGGCAAAAGATCAAAGAATCCCCCGCACTCTGTGTAAGGAATCCTTGTAACTTGATCTGTTTACCAGGGAAGGACAAAAGCACATGAAGTCGATCACATATGGCGCCTTCGCGTGCGCCGTCCTTGCCGCCGGTTGCGCGACGCCACAAATGAACCTTGACCAAGCCAGGCAATGGGCGTCTGGCCTGAGCGAGTGGGACACCTGCTACGTATCGGCAAGCCCCAGGTTCAACGGCAACGCCAAGCAAGCTGCCTACGAAACGATCCTCAGGCGCCGCACAGACTGCGCGCCACACTCACCCACCGTGGCTGCCCGCATCAACGCCGACAACCAAGCCAACCAACAGCAGATGGCCACGGGCCTATGGCTGTTGAACGCCAGCCGGCCACAGGCTGCGCCCATGCCGCGCACGACCTACTGCCGCACCGTCTGGGTCGGCAACGGCTACAACACCGTCTGCGACTGAGCGAGCCTAGTCGCTCAACTATTTGATCTTTCGCGCCGTTTGGGCGCAAAGTTTTGCTTGACTGAGGCGCAACGTTCTGCGACAGTCTCTCATCGCAACCCGATGGAGAGACGCGATGTACCCGGACCCGATCCCCGCAGCAACCGCCGCCTACCTGGACCGCCAAGACCGCCAGATCGAGACCCCCGAGCAAGCGCATCACCGGCTGTTTGTCGAGATGGCTGACGCGCTGGCCGAAGACCCGATGCGCAAGATCAGCGCGCCCGGCTACCGCTACAGCACCGACTGGACGCCCGCCTGCATCGTGGCCGACGACATGACGGAAGCAATGGCCGCCGACCTGCTGCGAATCGTGGCACTGGCCGCCATGTCCGCAGACCACGCGCTGCGGCTGCCGGCGCAAGCGTTCATGGCCGGTGTTGCGCGTCGTCATGCTGACTACCACTGCGACGAGCTGGACGCAGAGAACGACTAATGAGCTGGCCGACAACGCGGAAGCACCCGCGCACGCTGAACGAGGCATTCCCGGATGTGCGCGCGAACTGGTGCGAAGGGTGGACACGCAAGCAAAGCAACGTCGGATCGTGGATCTTGGCGGCTTTTATCGGCGTGGCCTTTGCTGTTGTCATTGCATACAACGTGAGGTGACTGCGTGCCGTTGGTTGATCCAGACGCGCTGATGGTCCCCGAGTGTTGGGACATTAAATGCGATCGATGTGGGGCCATTGAAGACGGTCGACACAGCAATGAAATTAGTGATTTCTGGCGGTGGACCATATTTCTTGGACGGCCAAAGCAAGACTTTCACTACCAAACATTCTGCAGGAGCTGCGCAGAGCTAATGACGCCGTACGTTTACAGACTGCGCGACATTGATGAATTGACGATGTTTGCTAACAAACTTGGAAAGGCAATAAATGAAAGGCGATCTAAAAACAACCGGTCAGCTTCGAACGATGCTTGCCAATGCGGCCAAGGGAGTTCTTAACGGAGACCTTGACATTGAGAAGGCATCAGCCATCCACAAGCTAGCAAAAAACATCAGCGAGTCTCTGTACTCAGAAACAAAGATCGCGATGTTCAGGAATGAGGTCGGTCAGACGATTGAAAAGTTTGGCGAACTTTCGCTTGGTGACCCAAATGACAAATAGCGCACGCATCAACACATTCATGATGAGCGATGCCGAATTCGTGAGCACGTTTCCTGCCGAAGCGTGCACTGAGATTGGCGCCGACGATGAAATGCAGCCCGGAGAAGGTGGCGCTATTGCCGCGCTGTGGGTTGCTGCGGCGCTGGTGTTTGGCTGCCTTGGTGCGGTGCACTTGCTTGCGCGGTGGGTTCTCTGATGAGCGCAGACTATTTCTCCATCGACGCCGTGAACTGGTCAAGCCTGAAACTGCTTCGGCAATCGGCCATGGCCTACCGCTACGGCCTGGCCAACCAGCGCGAAGACAGCCTAGCGCTTGCCATGGGCCGGCTCGTGCATTCGCTGGTCTTCGAGCCCGAGACGTTCGGTCGTGAGTACGCCATCTGGGAAGGCGGCCGACGGTCTGGCGCCGAGTGGGTTGCGTTCAGAGAGGCAAACCAAGGCAAGACCATCTTCAAGCCGGAAGAGATCGACGAAGCAGCAGCCATGGCCGACGCGGTGCGCCTGCATCCGCTGGTTGCGCCGTATCTTGAAGACGGCCAATTCGAGCAGCCGCTGCTGTGGACGGACGCCACTACTGGCCTGAAGTGCAAGGCCCGCCCAGACTGGCTTGTGCCGGGTCGGCGCACGCTGCTGGACCTGAAGACCACCGTCACCATCGAAGGCCGCCGCTTTGGCAACGCAGCCGCGCGCTATGG
>JACCDR010268088.1_pt1 | contig 28716 bp, 35 predicted proteins | sample 7446431 | NCBI WGS metagenome assembly JACCDR01 (sample SAMN15323443, study PRJNA562643) | freshwater metagenome | isolation source: river surface water | place: USA:Blue River Watershed | collected 2017-08-17 | reverse complement strand
GGCTATTTGAAGTTAAGGCGACCGCCCTTACGAGTGATAGGGGATAAGTAGCGGTCGCGAAAGTATGGCGTTTGGCCACTACAAATACCATACTTTTCGGAGGGGGCTAACTACCCCCTCCTCATTTCGGCACCTTCTCCCGACGGGTAACCGCTTCCGGGTAGAGTGCGTCAAGCTGCTGGGACACCCCACGGAGAGACTTCTGCAAGGGGATACCACGCTCCCTCAGCTTCTGATTCCTTCCCGAGGTCTGAAGACTTCTCCGCAACGTATCGCTCGTAATCCTGAGCGCCTTATCCGGAGCCTCTTCATTGAACTCCTTTATCGCGGCAATGGCATCATCGATGCCCTCCTTGTCCTTGAGCCTCTTCGCTCGGACCAGCTCCCGCGTGAGCAACTCCCTCTGCCCCTGCCAATACATTTGGACCTCCCTCTGCGCCCGGAGATAATCCCACTGCCGGCTCATCTGCGTCGGGTTGAACCCTCCGGCGATGGACATGATATCCATCTGGTCGCTCCAATCGTTCGGATCGAAATCGACCACGGTCGCCCCGCCACGGTCACGCTCCCTCTGTTCGGCCATCAGGCGAGACGCTCGGCCAACAGAACGCAGGGCCCGAGGTAGCGTCCTCTCCCACCGCTTCGGATCGTCCGCCGGAAGGGACTGGTCCGTGATGGACTGATACAGGGAAAAAGGCACGCCTAGCCATGGTCCGGCAACCTCGCTCGTAACCTGGCCAACGGTCTCCTTCCAGGAGGAAGTCTCCGGGTTGAGGAAGCTTTTTAAGCCGGGTATAAGCTGCCCCATCGATAAGCTCCCAGAGAGGTCGGGTGTAGCTGAGGGTATCCCCAATCCACTCAACGCAGCGGGTATCCCAAAACCAACCCGGCTCGCCCCGTGCAGGATGATGTCCGGGCTGACCCCCTCCACCCAATCCGTCGTGACCGCTCTCACCCACTTCTCGAAATCGAACTGAACCCCGAACTGTCGCATCAGCCATTTCGCCAACTCCTCCGCATCGTCAGCCCCAGGCAGACCCATGATCCCGGCGACGCCCATCAGCCCCAAGAGGAACCTGATCTGCGTCCCTTTGTCCTGCTTAAACATAAAGAAGAGCATGTTCTGGACATAGCTCTTGAACATGAGGAGGACACCTCTCGGCCCTTCCATGAGCTTCGGCCGCGCCCAACGGGAGTATTCAAATTGAGTCGTCCGGACTGCGTCAGCTGCGACCATATAGGCCCGGAGATGCGGCTCATCCCAGCCCCGATCGACACGGAGCTGATTGGCTTCCGCTTGGTTACCCGCCATGACCGCATCAACGTAAGCGTTTCCGTTATCAGCGAGCGCCATCTTATAAGCCGCTCTAAACGTAACCGCGCGATTGATCCGCTCCGCGATAGTGAAAGGTGTGACCCCCCATTGACCCAACCGACGCAGCTCCCGTCCGAATTTACTCGTCGATAGGGTCCTTTGGAGGACTGACCCCTGACTGATCGCAGCCAATTCTTGCGCAAAGCCATCGTCAATAAGGCGGGACTCGTGGGCCTCCTCGAGCGCCTCGGATAGAACCCCCTCGTCCTTAGGAGTCGTGCCACGGAGTTCGCGGAAATATTCACTGCTCGCCTCTTTCATCGCTTGGAGCGTCCGCCCCATTGTTGTCAGATCGCCGAAACGCGATGCGAGGTACGGCATAGTGACCATCGGAACCTGAGTCAGATTCACGAATGCGGCCGCAGGAACATACGCGAAATACCAGAGATAGCCAAGCGCTCGCATTTCGGCCCAATCGCTTGACGGCTGCATCAGGTTCTCGTAATGCCTCGTCATATAATCTGCGATCCGGGTCCGGACATCCTTGCTAATTGGCGAGCCCGTATCTCTAACATCTTTAATGGCTGCTTCAAGACGTTTAGTATACTCTTGTCGAGCGACGAACCGAGCGGCCCGAGCGAAATATGTGCCGTACGCCCGGAGGCCGTCCATAGAGAAGCCTGGAGTATTTTGCCGCTCCAGTAGTTGCCGGCGGAAGCTCGTAGTAGGTGCAGCTTGGAGGGCCAACGCCTCCAGGAGCTTCTTATCCTTTTTCTGCTGCGTCGTAAGATCGGGCTGGTCGAGGCCAAGCTCCCTCTCAATATTTCGCAGCGCAAACGGCGGGAGACCCTGCCACTGCTGGAGGGTCGGCGAGAGTTCATCCTCCTGCAAGGACGTGTGCGAGGGGACTTTGTACTTCTTCTCGATCGCGAGAACCGCACCGTCCCGCTCCTTCCTCGTATTGAACGCCTCAAAGTGGAGGATCGATCCCTGCCCATCCCTCACGGTTACCACGTACTTCCCAAACCTCATATGCGGGAAATACGGCCGAGCTTTCATCTGCGCGACTTCACCCGAGATCGTCGAGACTTCTTTCGCAAGCGCGGTCTCATCCTGAATTGTCTCAATGGCTTTCTGGATAGAGACTTCTTCGAGGTAGGAAAGGAACTGGAGGAAGTCCTGTCGAATGCTCGTATAGACACCGAAGGCTTCTTTGCTGAGGCCGTGCTTCTTAACGATCGCAAGCAGCTCATCAGGCGTTGGCCATCGAGGGCGCTCGGTTCCGTCGTCCAGCTTCTTACGATCGAGATAAACCATCTGATCGAGGTCGAAGAGCACTCGCCACAATGCGTCCGATTGAGCTTTTCCGAGCTTCTGAACATCTCTGATCCTCTTATCAGCAAGGCTAGACCAGGACAGGGCGGTGTTCTCCATCGCCCGATTGAGGGACTTGTACGCCGTCAGCCCGGCGATATGCGGGTTCATGTCCGCCATCTGATGGATGCCGAGCAACCACTCCATCATGGTATTGTGCCGGTCGGCTGTAGCGAGGAGGCCTTTCATCTTCGCCCGGTCAGCATGCGCATCCTTGGGGAAGATCTTGAGCAGCTGCCTCACTCGATACGTGCTCGACCGCTCGGGGAACGCGACCACATACTGGTCGAGCCCGATCGCCGCCATCGCCGCTTGATTGCGGTTGATGCTGTCCATCAGAGCCCGACGAGTAGCTTCTGAAAGAAACGGTTCCTCCTCGACGACCTTCCCCCGTTGCTGGAGCTTGGTCAGCCAGCTCTCCACGACGAAGTTAGGCCGCCCGAGATTCGGATCGAGAGCGAGCGGCTTTTCTTTGTTCTTGATCCGGTCGACGAGGCCGTTGATGAATTTCTCGATACTCCCCGCGACCTTCTTAAAGAACTTCTGAACCGGACCGACAGGAGTGTTCGGCTGGACCATCCATCTCGCTATGTTGGACACCATCCACTCCTCGAAGTTATAGGAGTGACGGTGCCGGCCCCGCTGCTCGCCGATCGTCCTTTCGAGCGTGGGGTGAGGGATGACACGAGCGAGCTGATGCTCCTTGTCCTTCCGCGTCATAGCGTGACGTTCGCGCCGGTAAGCGATCTTGAACAGCTCCTGCTGAGCCGTCCCCATCGCCTCCCATTCGAACGTGACGATAATCTTTCCCACCTCATGCGCGATGTCCGTGACGAACGCGGAGGCCTGTGCGTCGTCGACGAACTGTTTAGCCGTGTTGCTCTGTCCAGTGAGAGCGAACCATCCCCGTTGAGCGGGAGTCGGCTTCTTCCCAATGCCCTTGCGCTCCTGAGCCTGGCTCTGACTCTCCGGGACCTTTCCGCCTATAGTGTCACGGGAGTAAAACCACGGATCGACCAGGAGGACCGAACGAGGCTGGGCCTTCTTCCCCTCTGTGAGGACGACGCTCTGCTCCTGATAGAGTACCCCCTTGGTGGTCCCGACCGCGTCTTTCAAACTCCCCGGCGCGACGATCTGGATGACAATGTCCGTCTTGATCTGCATCGGTTTGAGCAGCTCGCGGAGCATGTTACCAAGCGGAGATATCCCGGCCTGATACTTCTTTCCAGGTCCGCCGCCCACATCACCAGCGAGCATACGTTGAAGTGACGTCCCATGGAGCAGCCCCATGAACGCCTCTTCGACGTTCTTATCCGCGAACACAATCCGTGAGGACACGCGGGTATCCCCAGCCCGCCGAGCCCGCTGCTTGACGATGCGCCGAAGGTCCTTACTCCTCGCAACCTCCGGACCGACGACATCAATGTTCGTCGTGAACCCGCCGTGGCCGAGCTTTCGCAAAAGCGCAAAGGCGTTCGTGTCCGCGTTGACATCCAACCGGAGCCCTCTGTCCACCATGGACATGAAGCGCTCCACGACGGCTTTGGGCATCTTCTGAAAGCCCTTGGAGACCTTCCCCGCCGACTGGAGGAACTGGACGAACTCTCCGAGAAGGACCTTCTGAGCAGCTTCATCCAGCTTACCCTCAAATCGTATGCCCTTCGCCTTAGCCCGACCAAGGTCGAGTTTCCTCGCAACCAGCTGATCGGCCTGAACTTGTCGGGACATATCCTGCGTCGGGAACGCGGTGACATCTCCAGGCCGGACGCGCTCAAGATCGATCGACCGCCCAGGAGCGGACTCCGTCCCAGTCGGACGCGACAGGACATAGAACTGCGAGCCATTGTCCCGCGTACGAGTCTCCCTCAGCTGGGCCTTTGACAGCATGCTGGTCAGCTCGGTCGCCGACTGCTGCGCCATGAGCTGTTGATGCTTCGCAGGATTACGGAGAACGATCTGCGAGTCGGCGAAGGGCTCAACCCTCGCCCCGTAGTTCATGGCCTGACGGTAGTACACCGCCGCCTTGGCGAGGTGGTTCTCGATCGCGCTCGGGCTCTTCGCCGCCGCCGCTTTCTCCTTCCACTTGATCGCCTCGACGAGGTTATCCTGCGCCTCCTTCAACGTAGCGGGGGCGGTGAAGTCCACCCGAGGGGACGCCACGGTGCTCGGCAGATCCTCGACGGACACCGAAACATCCCCCCTCGTTATCTGATTCGGGTCGAGCTTGAGGTACTCCTTAACCTGAGCATTAGCCCCATCATTGAGCGCCTGATCCTGCGAGCCAAAAGTAAGCTCAGTCCCAGGAATAGCAGCGGCGTAGAGGCCACGACGGCGAATGTCGACGGTCGATTGGAGGTCATCCAGTTCTGCCTGATTAGCGATCCCGACGGTAGCGTCGAGTCCAGACAAACTCGTATCAATCGCCGCCTCAGGGCCGGATGTAGGGAGCTCGTCATTCGACGCTCCGATAATATACGGGACATCTCCCGCTGCTTTACGGACGTCAGAGTCGGAGAGTGCCGTCTGGGGGTTAGAGGAGTGGAACTGTGAGAAAAAAGCCCCTCCCGTGAACCCTCCGACGAAGGCATTGAGTCGTCGGGAGTTAGCTTCGGGGGAGAGATATGCGTAGTTTTCATCGACGAAATTCCTCGTGATAATATCCACTTCTTCCTGAAGAAGCTCAGTTCCACCCTCGACCGCTGCCCCAGTAGCGGTCCTCCCCGCCCGACCGGACCCAATATACAGCCGATCGAGCAAATGCGTTGCCTGCCCTCCAGTCAACCCGAGCGCCTTCCCCAGCATGAGAGGGAACACGCTCTCCAACGCACCCTTCGCCGTACCCGCGATGATCGGTGCGCCAGTATAAATATCCTTCTTCGCCTGGAAAAGCTCCTGCGCCGTTGCGGCCGTCTCGATCGCGGACCCCGTAGCTACCGCGCCGACTACCTCCGCCGGAACCGTTGCGAGGATGCCGGCCCTCGTCGACGCCGACACCCCCTTTTTCGCCATGTAGCTCGCGAGGAACCGCGCTCCGCCCGCACCCGTGAGGATGCTCGCGACAAACGGAACTGTCTCTCCAATCGTGCCGGCGACATATCGGGTCCAGGTGCTGGGGTCGAGAAGCTCAAGAGCCTCGACCTTCGAGATGCCGCGTTTCGCCCCACCCTCAGCGATCTCCACGGCAGTCTGAGCGAGCGCCTCGTCGAGCCCATGGGTGTCCGCCCCGGTCCAGTCCTCGACCTTCCGTGTCGCCATCGCGGCAAGCATGGGAGCGGTCGAGACAATCTGCCTCACGCCCTTCTGCAAGCCCGCTCCAAACTCGCCGAGCGTGGTCGACGCCGTCCCATCGCCGAAGAGGGTGTTACTCTCGGAGGGGTTGCCCTTTGCCTCCGGGACCTTGAACTCCGCCCACGGGTCCACGTCGGACGTGCCGGCCGTACCCGCTGGTTTGAACTCAGCCCACAGATCTTCTGCCATTACGGGACCTTTCCAATTACCTCTTTGTTATTCTGCATGAAGCGGAACGAGTCGCCCTTCTTGAGCGTCTTGTCCGCTATGGCCTTCTTCACGTCAGCCGGGGTATCAAACAGCGGGAGCTTCTTTGCATCGACCCCCGACACTGTCTCCGTCCCAGTATTCGGAGCCTTCGCTGGAGCCGCCGGAGCGTCGAGCTTTTGGGCCTCAGCGATGATTTTGTTGAACTTCTCGACCGGGTCGGCATCCTCGTTTCCGAGAAGGTCCTCCTGGTTGATCGTCTTGATCCGCTGAGCGAGGTAAGCTTTTCCTTTCGGCCCGAGGTTTGCAGCAGCGGCGGCATCGTCCAGGACGGTCGGCTGCCTCCCTCGAAGACGACGAGAACGGGAGCTTTCGCCCGATTTGATTTCGTCGGTTTCGGCATCGGTCTTGCCGATCTCGGACTCAATCTTACGACGTTTGAGGTCACGATCTTCCTCCCCGAGCCCGCGCTTGTATTGCTTCTCCTCCTCCGCCTCGTTCAGTTCGGTCGCCCGACCAGCCGCCGCTACTCCCCCTCCGGCCGCCTGTCCGATCTGACTGAGACTATTCCCCCAGGTTGGGACCATGAGGTTCAGCCCCAACTGGAGCATAGCCGCTCGGAAAGGGTCGATCATTGCCGCGCTCGGGAGCTTTCCGACCGGCACTCGTAGATCTCCTCCAGGTCCTCGGGCAGCAGCCCCAGGAGTTTCCACCCCAGGCGCTCTCGTCGGGAGCGGAGGAACTCCGGCGGGGTCGCCTTCCTCCGTGTCCGGAGTTTCCACCGGCGCATCTGGAGCGCTGGGTTGCTGAGCCCGAGTGCCTCGCGAAGGAAGCGGAACGTCTGATTCCGGCGCATTGTAGTATTCTCGCGCCGAAGCATCGTTCCGCTCCTGTCGGATTTTGTCGCCCGTGGAGAAATCGAACGGGCTTTTGAACAGCGCCTCGAGGATACTAGAAAGCCCGCCTCCAGGGGCGGGCGTGGTCGGCTTTCGGAGTGGGTTTGCCGAGGGGACCGGCACCCCAGGCGGAGGCGCATAGGCCGGATTGCTCGGCCCGGAGCGGAAGCCGAGGGAGTCCCAGATCGGCTGGAGCGGGTCCATTAAATGCCTCCTGTGAATGCCGGATTACGACCGGGTAACGGCGGAGCGACCCCTCGCATCGGCTTGGGCGCGAACATCTGCTGGAGGAGAACTCCGATCGATCGCAGGTCCGGCCCTCCCTGCGAATGGAATGAGGGGTTAGGCGTCGGCACCGGAGGATTCATATCAGGTGAAGCCGTAGGCTCAATGGAAGATGTGAATTCCGGTTGAGGCATCGTCTGATTAGCCTGAGCCGTTGCCGCCTTCTGCGCCTCTCGCTCCATTGGCGTAAGACCGTTCTTCTCCATAGAGCTACCTGGCCCCTGGAGCATCTGTGAGAGGATACGCTCATCGTTCGTTGCGTCGAAGAAGGGGTTGCGCTCCGGGAGATCCATCTCGGTCGGCATCTGGACGTAGGGGGACTGCTCGCCCTTCCCCATGACCGTCTGTCCGCCGCCCATCCAGGGGGAGGGAACCGATCCGGAGAAGAGAGACATGAGCGCCTCCGCCATCGTGGAGAAGGGGTCCGTCGCCTCCGGCTCCATGTTGCCCTTCGAGCCTGTCGTCGAGGGTGTAGGCGCCGGGCGAGTCTGCGGCTGTGCCATAGATGCGTCGCTCCTTACCCCGTTATCTGCTTGAGCGTATTGTGACCACCACTGCGACCCCGGCCGATCGGGGATGATCTGCTCCTCGAGTTGTCTTTTCGGCTTAACCTCGAGGTTGTTTATGGAGTCCGGCCCGTTTAGGGGAGGCGCTCCAATGGCTTGATAAAACAGCCAGTAGGGGTCAATGAGTGGGCCATTTTGGTGGTCGCCCTTTCCCCGGACAGTAATATAATCGGCTTCTCCAGGACCGTAGTTGACATCAGACCAGTCGCGAAAGCCAAAGAGGCCAGGATATTTACCGATATCACCTTTCTCTCCCTTAGACATTAGCGCCCCGCGAGAAGCTGTGCGAAGGTCGGAAGTTGCGGGGTGGTCGCCCGACGCTGCGCAGCCGCGTTAAGCGAGGGGTCGATGATGTTCTCCATCCTCTGGAGGAACGGGAGCTGCGTCCCCGTCACGCCACCAGAGAACACGGGCTTCGTCGCCTGCGGAGGCTGGATAGCCTTCCCGACCGCGCCGAGCTTGTCGAACATCCCCCCTCCCTCGCCGGGTGCCGGAGCGTCGCCGAGCCCTCCAGGCCCGCCCGGTCCGCCGAATGCATTCTGCCCCAGGAGGAGCGTGAGTAGATTCTCCATAGGTTACCTCCTACAAAAAGGCTAAGAGAGAAGCGAGGCCGCCGAGACCCTGCTGGAGCGGGCTCGATTGGGGCTGCGCTCCCGTGACCGTACCCGTCGTACCCCCTCCAGGCGTGGCAGCGGACGCCCCGAGGAGCTGCAACCCCATCATGAACGGGAACATCTCCGCATCGAACTGCTGTTGACCCTGCTGCATCTGGAGCGTCCGCTGCTGCCCGCCGACCGTGTCCTTCACGATGTCCGGAAAGAGGGCCGCCGACTGGGATTGCGGGGTCAGCGCAATCCCCTTAAGCATCGCGTCGAGGTTCTGCCCATACGCGTTATTGAGGAGCGTGTTAGTCGAGTCCGTGATTTCTTTCATGTAACTGGAGGCGGCGTAGTCTCCAGCTTGTCGAGCTTTGGAGGAGCCCAAAGCCCCGGCCTGAATAGCGCCTCCCCGCACGCCAGGCATGACGGTGTTTTGAAAGTTTCTCGTAAGCGTGTTGTTGGAGGCGTCGATGGCACCTTGGAGCGCGGGGTTGCTCGCAGGGTCCATCACGGCGCCGGAGGTAAGGAAATTCGTCGCGCTCGAATTATTATCCGCGAGTCTTTTCAGAACGTCGTCCGACGCTCCCAGCATCCCCGCCTGAGCTGCCTGCTGATTCTCGTTGAACCCCGGCACCGTCGGTTGCGTCGGGAGGTTGCCCGCCACAGGCTCGATCAGCCCCATCGACGTATTCAGGAGGCGTCGCTGCTCCGGAGACAGCTCCTGCTTTGTCGTCTGCGTTACCTTCTGACTGCCCCCAAAGCACATGAGGAGCCACCTTTCTCAGCGTATAAGAGGAGGGGTGAAAGCCGTAATCCTTGAGCAAGCGCAACCAAGCGGCCTGCCCAGTCATCTCGATCCACTCGCATTCGAGCTTCTCGGCTACATGCTCGGCAACTTTGATAAACTCCGGGAAGAATCTGAGGATACGTTTTCCGCCCGACCAGAATACGTTGAGGTAGAGGCTCCGCCCGCCCATAACCTGGAAGGCGATGAACGCCGTTGCGGCCCCTCCATAAGGCGCGGAGAACAGAAGCGTGTCCTTATCGCACAGCTGACGAAGCATGAACTGTTCGTCACGATAGGGCTCCCAGTCTTCACGGCTTCTCCCCAACGCGTCCCTCAGCGCGAGGATGATCTGCCCGTCAATATCCTTGGGGTCAATGAAGCTAACCAAGCTTGACCCAGTTCCCGCTATAGTACCCAAAGTAGCCTCCATCCCCCGTGCCGTCGGGGTCCCATGCTCCGCCGGGAGTAACCATCACGACGAGCCCATCACGGGGTCGCCGAGGTTCCTTTTCCAACGGCTTCAATTTTACACCTTCTGCGCCTTCGTTCAAATGGCTCGTCAGAAGCTTCGATGTCTCCTCGATCCACTTGATAACCAGATCGAGATCAGGGCGAGCAGGAGCGACAGGAAGCTGCAAGGTCATCAATGTTCTCCGAGCGGTTCGAGGTCGAGTTCATAGCCCTCGCAAGAGAAGTCGCCCCCATCGATGGCTTCGATCCGAATGGCCGGGAGGCGGGTATTAAGCGGAGGGTCGAAGTCGACATACCTCACACTCCCCGCTGGGTCGTAGACTTGAGGGTCCAGCCAGACCACATCATCGCCGACCTTCTCACAGCCTCCGATATAGATATTAACCGGATCGCCTCGCACTTTCGGGAAGACCCGCTTGATCATCCGACGCTGCGTATAGTCGAGCGTCGGATTGCCCTCTCTGTCCTGCCCGATGATGGCAAGGGCGGTGCGCTCGACAAAACTGTTGTATACCCGACCGTTGAACGTTTCGCCGATATCGGCCTGGATAAGCTCGCCCTCGATGTTATCCGCGATGACAAGCTTGCGCCGCGATTGGTCCTGATATTGCAGAGGGCCGACGTTATCGTAGGTGACGGAGGAGTCGAGATCGTCATACGTGATGAGGTTTGCCGCCTCGACCACACCTGTCGCAGCATGAGCGCCCTGGAACTCGCGGAATGTGATGGTGTTCCGACGATAGTTCCACACCAGAGCCATGTTGGGGGAGGTCATCCCGTTCTGAGGATAGCAGAACCAAACCTCATCACTGGCTGGGTTATCCACGACGAAGGATGTTTGATAGAACACAGGGTCGATGTCGGCGTTGAGGCGCTTCCGAACCTTACGGTCGATGACGGACTCGAAGTCTTGCCCGTTGAAGACGCCCAGGTCCTGCCCGTTATGGGCGAAATGAACCTGAACCTTCTGGATCGGCAGGGTAATCGGCGTCGCACACCTCTTCGCGAGGATGCCGGCCGTTTGCAACGCGGTGTCGAAGCCCATAATAAGCTGCCCGCCGATATGTCGCAGCAGCCAAGTAGACTCCTCCTTGTATACGACGAAGAAATCACGCAGCGGCATACCATCGACAATCTCGCCGGAGTTCACATCGGAGAGATCAAAGTCGCCTGCATCGACGGCGGGGTCTTCTGTGTCCCAGGAGGTCGGGAGCGTACCCGGCTCCGCGCTGTCCGACCACACAATCCGATGGGGTCTTGTATCCCCAGGCTCCGAAGTGTTCAGCGCGATGAGGTAATTCTTGAACGCCCGGAGGGACCGACAGGTCATGTCCGTCGTCCAGTTCGCGAGATCAACCAGCGGGGTCGCCGGGTTGATTGTCATCCACGCTTGAGGCGTATTGTTCGGAGTGTTGAGGATCGGCACGCCTTGAAAGATCGTGCTCGTCCAGTCCTGAGGGTTATCGGCGGTGTAGCCCGCTCCGTTGGTGATGTCGGAGTGAGCGCCGGAGTTATAGACATACACCTTCGAGCCCGCTCCGACAGCCTCGGCGTACATCCAGTAGGAGCCTCCAGCGGCCTGGATATTCACCACATGGGACGGCGGACCGGAGGCGGGGCTCATAACCGCAAAGTCGCCCTGAAACCGGACGGCCTTGTCGTCGATGAACCTGACGTTAAGCGCGTTGGTCCATGCTTCGGGGGCCTGACGATGGTCGGGCTCGTCCGAAACGATACCGTAACGAGCGATATTGTTGACCGGAATTTGAGCCATTTCTCACCTAGTGCGCCTTAATCAGCCAATGGACGGAAACGTTACGGGGACGGGTTTCGTTCCCTCCGGTCGAGCCGGTTGGAGCACCTGCATTGAGTCCCTCCACACGAGACGCCCCCGATCCGGTCGGACTGCCCGTGAAAAAGGGCTGGTCGTAGGCATGCGTATGCGCCTTGAGTTCGTCCGCCTGTCTCGTACCGACGACATCGCCCGTTGTGCCGTCACCTCGATCGAGGCGAGAGTTTCTGTCGGGGTCCGCATCAGCGCCCTCATCTGCACCTCGGAGGAAAAGGCCCCGATAATCCGGGATGTAGAAGTGCGTTCCGTCCGCCGCGCCGTAGGTGACCCCGATGACTGCAAACAGATCGGGATACTCCGTTCGTAGGAGGGACCGACCATCACAGAGGATCCATCCCGACGCCATGACGTCCGCCGGCCAGCCTATGATCGCCCCGGCTGGGACCGGGTGAGCCCAAATCCTCGCCTGCGGGCTGTTATTCGAAGCCTGGAGGAATTTCGATACGTCGCCCGCCCCGATCGTCGGGAAGACGTTAGTGACAGGGAGGCCGGAGGCCCGAATATACAGCGGGATCATCCACTGCCCGGATGCCTCACAAATCGCGAGCGCGAAATCTCCCGCCTCGGTCACAATGTTCGCCGCTCCCTGCAAGGGGAGATTGCTCGCATGGTGCGTGAGCGTGAGGGCGCCGGCAAACCGGAGGAGCTTCTGCATTCCGGCCGACCCGCCAGCAAAGCTCGTGATCGTAGTCGTCCCGGTGATGTTGATGTTATTCGAGGTGGTGGCCCCGAGAGCAGGGGAGGCCGATGAGGCCAAATCTGCCACGGGCTTCTCGAGGTAGAACGCCCTCGTCAGCCCCGGAAAGGTGGCCTTGAGAACGGTTTTCATCAAGCGGAAATGGTCGTCCGCCTGCTTGAGCTGATCCGTCCCAGGCGGGTTGGAGGCGTTAAGGTCATTGAGAAAGGAGGCTGTTTCGACCGGCATTAAAGAGTCTCCCCCATCGCCATACGTCTGTTTGCAAGTTCTCGCTCGGTGGTGAAGACGGTGAGCGCTTCGATACCAGCCGATTTCTTCTGCTGGAAGTGCTGCTTAGCCGCACCATCCCGGAGACCCATCGCCAGCTCCTCTCCCGCGCTCCCGATCAGCACCCACGGAGCATAGGTGAGCCAGCGGTTCGTGCTGTCCGGGTCCGTCACGACCGGCTGTCTCTGATAGTACATCATCTTGTAGGTTCGTGCCGCGCTCGGACGCGGGAAGATGCGGAAATAATCTCCGGTGAGGGCATAGGAAAAGCACCCTCGCCGTTCGATATCGATGAGATCCGTTGCGGAGTAGTTCTGCGACATTGTACGCAGATCGTCCGCATCGTATTTCTTGAGCGCGACTTCCCCGCCATCCTCAAGCTGAAGCCAGAGCGCGTCTTGCTCGACCTCCATGATGAAATCCGAGGGAAGGAGAAGCCGCTCCTCTTCCCCTGGGGATGTCGCAACCGAACGCTCGCTGAGCAGAAACCACGGTATAGGCTGGAGCGTCCAGGTTGTCTCCATCTGCTCTTGGGCGTCCTCGATCGCCTCGATGATGCCCGCATCGCCGGCAAGACGATAGCCCAGACCACGCTTGATATTTGATATCGCACGAGACAGTTTCATAGTTCCTCCGTCCAGGAGATAGAGAGCGGGGCTTCCCCTGTCCAGGAGGAAGAGAGCGCCCCCTCTCCATTCCAGGTGTCGGTGTCGGGAGACTCCTCGATCCAGTCCCAGATATGTCTGACCGAGAACTCCGCTCCCTGCGGGGAGTAGGTGAAGGAGAGGAAGTCCGCCGCAAAGCGCGTACCCTTGTTGAGGGATACATCCTGCGGCGCCTCCACGTAGGAGGTGAAGCCCGCAACGATAGAGTATGCTTTGGTGAGCAGAGCGTTTTGCGGGGACTCCGAGAACGAGGCGAAGTCGACGGGAAGACGTCGGCCGTAAACGAGACCCGCTGCTTGCGGGCTCGACGTGTACGACGCATTGTTCGCGATAAGCCCGTAGAGGACAAGGGGGTTAACCCCTATTAGCTGGAACTCAGAGCCCCCCGCAGTCGATCCTGTCCCGGCAGAAGTGAATACGCTCCCGGAGAAAGCCCCTGTCGCAACCATCGACCTGATCGCGAAAGATGTCGCCCAGAACCATCCGTTATCATTGAGGGTGTTAGTGTCGGATCTGGTGATGTCAAAAGAGCTAAAGGAGTGCGTCGCGGGTGTAGTCTGGTAGGTAGGGCTCGTGGCGACCGCCAGTACGAACGAACCTCGGAGCGCCCCAGTCCAGCTGAAGTTCTGGTTACCCGTCGTTCCAGTCGCCGACGTCGTGTTGCCTAGCGGGAGCTTCGTGTTATACAACGCGAAGACGTAAATACGCGCCTTCTCGTTAGTAAGCGTTAGCGGGTTGAACGTGACATCGATGCTCGCTGTGGTCCCGGTCGGCTTTACGATATGGAAGCTGGAGGTTTGCGTTACCCCCAACGCTGACGTCGCGGCGACACTATCCACACTGACGCCGGTAACGTACGGAGCCGTCCCCGCACTAACCGTCGTCGCGACTACGATAAGCAGCCTCCGATTCGCCGCCGCCGTTCCGATCGGGACCGAAGAAAGTGTAACCGTCCCGCTGCTTACGGGGTCGAAGGCCGCTGTATGGACCAGCTCGCCTGTAACGCCGAGGCCCGGTCCAAGCGGTTGCGGCGTGGAGGTGAAAACTGCCTGGTTGCCGAGAACGCCTGCGAGGTTCTTAAACGCCGCCGTAATGATGGCATGGCGAGAAGACGTCCCAGTCGTGTAGCTGAGGTTCCCGGTGGCACCCGAAGTTGTCTTCGTCGCGCTGGCGATGCCGATACGAACGCCGACGCCGCTCGCATTGGCGCTGTCAAGTCGTTCCGTCCAGCTTGCGGCGGTGGGATCGGTCGCAGCGGCATATGAGCCTAACGCGCTAAAGGGGTCCACGCCAGCAGCGAGCATGACGAGAAGCTCGTCCGCCAATGATGCTGTTATTCCTGTGGAGGAGACGGACGTCCCATTAGACCCTAGCGTGACTCCGACAGCGGCCTCCAACTCGGCGAGGCCTCTAGAGGGGCGATATACGCTGATCGCTCCCGCTGCCACACCTCCCCCCGTCCGGGTGAACGTGAGGGAGGGTGCTCCGTTCCGAACCTGATAGGCGAGGAGGCCGGAGGCTATGCCCGTTGCAGAGGTGTTCGTATTGCCGGAGGATTGTTGGTTCGCAATCGTCCATCCCGCGGGAGCTGCGAACGCTACGTTCGAACGGTAGGCAATGCACGCGACGAGGAGATCCCCATTTTGAGCTCCCGATGGCTCAGTCAGCAGTAGATCGCCAGAGGCAACCGTATCGGGGGAGCTCGTAGTATTGACATGGGTCCACGACATTCATCACCCACCTTGCGTGAGAGTCCTCCCGCCGAGAGCCCGAGCGAGAAAAGCCAGCTCCTGTTTAAGGTCGAAGAGGTCGACCTCGTGTGCTTTAATCCGCGCATCGTAGTCGGCCTGCTCCGACACCGTGAGCGAGGTGTAATTCGCATCCCGCTCAAGTCTAGGGGAGGAGGCTTCGATCCCGGCGATGATCTCGTTGAGGGCGGCCATACGGGCCTGCATCGCCTCTTTTGTGAAAACGACTTCGGTCATGTCGCTTGAAGTATCCCGTTCGTTGGGTCGAAGTCGACCGTGAATGTTTCGCCGGAGACGAGGGTGATGGACGACCCGTAGTCGTAGGACCAACAGAGCGCGTCGTTGGCGTGGGTGTCGTCATAGATGTGGATATACCGGAAAGGTCCCATCGACCCGGAAGCGGTGAAGACCACGTCCGCCGCGATAACCTTGTGCGTCCCGGATGTCTGAGCGGAGGACGAGATGCTAAGCGCCGTCCCTCCGGTTGTGTACCCGTTGCCGTTGGCAATTTGGGTGACGTCGGCGAGATCGTCGCTCGATGCAGCCGGGAGGGTATTGGACAGCGCCACCTTGAAGGTGTGCGAGCCCCAATTGATTTCGCCCTCGTGAAGGCGTTCAATATAGGGCTGATATTTGACAGCAGCGACCATTAGTAATCGTCCCCTGCTTCGTCAGCGTCCATCATTGCGGTGAGGTTTGCGATGCCCGACACAACCGGCTTCGGGGTCGCAGAGAGGGAAGGCTTGCCCTCGAGGTCAATCTCAAGCCGTCCGGGATGGGTCTTCATCTTGCGAGGCTTTTTCGAGTCGTAGGGCTCACTATAGTCCTCACCCTTGTACGGAGCCCGAGCGGACTTGACCACGCCCGTCGCCGTGACCGTGACCTGCGTCCCGATGCCGTATTCGGTGATGTCCATGTCGGGGTCGACCGAGATATCCAGGCACTCGCCGCCGTATTCTTTCTTGGAGATATACATATCCGCCTCCTAAGGAAATGGGGAGGAAGCCGAAGCCCCTCCCCTATCCATTACGCGATCACGAGAGGCGTGCCCTCGGTGTTCGCAACCACGGCCGTCAGCCACCAGTTGCCCTTGAGGAAGACGAACGACACCGAGTCGCCCGCATCCACGAGGGTTACCGTGGCACTGGCCGCACCTCCGAAGTTGGCCGGCGTAATGACCAATGAGCCGGTGCCGTCCACAGCGTGGATGATCACCTTCTCCTGGCCCTCCGAACCGTCAGCGAGGGTCACGATCTGGCCAGCACCAGACGACGTCCAGTAGGAGTATTTGCACTCCAGACTGGCAGCGCCGGCGGCGGTCCGCTCCTCATAATCGAACTTCTGACGGCCCTTGAACTGAGAGTCCTTCAGCTCGGAGTCGAAGAGATTCTGACGCATATTATCCCTCCCTTATGCCAGAACCGAGGCGACGAAATTGGCGTGATAGCCCATCGTGAGCCCGCCGCGATCGACCTGGATCGAGCACTCCGTCTGGAAGTATCCGCGCCGGACGTCTTCGTCTTTCGCCTGGACGTCATCGAAGGACTTCGTGTCGCGGTCCTTCATGGCGACGTAGCGGAGGGAGTCGAAGTCGATGAAGAACGCCGAATTCGTATACTGACCATGGACGTTCATCAGCGGATGCGTCCGCAGGAAGAGGCTCCCCTGCGGCAGTCGGAAGCGCATCATCTCGAAGCCGAACACCTTGACGGGTCCGACGTAGTTGATGTCGCTGTTCGAGTCCTTGGCGACCATCTTGTTCAGGGTATTGAGATACCCGTTGCCGCAGAACGCGATCCGCTCGTCGCCGCCGCCCGTCTCGTAATCGAACATCGGGAAGGTGGCGTCGAGGAAGTCCATCACGGTGCTGGTCGTGCCCGACCAGATCTTCGTCCGAGAAGCCGGGATGAAGTCCCGGAGGCCGCCCATGTAGCGGAGCGGCTTGCCGTTCGCGCCGACGGTCTCGAACTTCTGGCCATACATCATGGCCCATTCGATGCCGCGAGCGTGGTCGAACGTCTTGCGCTTCTTGTCGTTGGACCAAGCGTTGCCGGTGCGGAAGGTGGTCTTGTCCGCCGTCCCGGTCAGCTCGTAAGTGTCCTTGAAGATCTGGGTGAGGTTGCCGTACTTGATGGGGTTGCGAGACACCGCCTGCGGTGCCGCCGTGCCCTCGGCGTACGAGGAGCCCATCAGGGTCAGCCACGCGTCGTTCGCGATGGAGCCGCCGGTCGACCCGGCAACGGCACGCTCGGCGGTGAACTGGGTGGCGGAGAGCACGGAGGTGACACGGATGATCTCGTCATCGTGCGTCGTGGTCTCGGTCTTCTCCACGCGGAGAAGGTCGCCCGGCTTGAGGTGGGTGGCGAGCCCCCACTGAAGGTCAGCAGCGGAGGAGGAGGGATCAGCCGAGTCCACCGTGATGAGGGTTTCGCTCGTACCGTGCGACGCCGCCGACTGAAGGCGGACGTTGACGTTCGGCTCATCCCACCAGGAGAACTCGGGATCGGTGGTGGTCCGTTTCTTCGCCCGAGAGGTGAGAGCGTAGATCGGGCTCGCACCATTCGGGTTCCGAAACATAATCATCTCACGGAAGTCTTTGGGACGCTCGTCAGTCCCGAAGTCTCCCGTGGCACGGAGGCCTGCAACAGCAGCCATTGTAGTGCTCCAAGCGAAGGAGGATACTATCCATCATCATGCTTGAGCGAATGGTTCAAAAACTCGAGGCCGGTCAACTGCGGAGCATCACCATTACCGCCGTGATTCCGCTGAGGCTGAAGCGCTCCCGCCGGGGTAAACGAGCGCGGGGGTCCCCTACGGACCACACGCTGAGCGTTACCTTGCGCCGGTTGCTGCGTCTGCGTTTGCGCCGGAAGTCCGAACGCGACCCGGAAGGAATTTCCCAGTAGGGTCTGGAACTCCTTCTGAGGCATCTGGGGGTGCATCTCGCGAAGGCTCACGGAAAGACGACGCAGGTGAGGCGTGTATTTCGTGTCCTTCAAGTCGGGAAACTCTCCGTAGAAACCTTCTTGGGTTTTCTGCGCCTCAGTGGCGACCGTCATCAGCTGTGCCACGACCACAGGCAACGTCTTTTGCAGAGCGTTGTTCATCTGGACCATGGTCAACAGATAGTTCTTGGCATCTCGCTTTTGGACCCACTCCCTGACCTCAGGAGAGAACCCAAGTGTCTCCGCTTCTTTGTCGTCAATCTTGAAGTGCGAGCTGGCGAGGTTGCCAATGATCGCGTCGGCATTAGCCGTGACGAATTCCTCGATGTTCACGGTTTGCGGAACCGTGGCACCGGGTTGCTCACCTCCTGCGGGCTGCTGCGCAGGGGGAGCGGCAGGTGCAGCATTCGGGTCAACAGCGGGCTGTTGGCTCGTCGGCTGAGAACCGGGAGCCGCAGACGGGGCGGGAGCGGCAGGCTGGACCCCCTGCACCGTCTGCGGCTGTGCTCCAGCAGGAGCGGCGGGCACTGCTGGAACAGTCGACGACAGGTCAGTTATGACGGGCTCGGTGCCGTCGGCCATGTCGTCGACATTCAAATCTGCTGGGTCGGAGGGAAGATCTTCTCCGAGGGAGAGGTCCAGACCGTCATCATCTTCTCCGAGAGAGAAGGAGTTGTCGGACGCTTCCCCAGTGCCGTCTGCCTTATTCGCCATCATCAGCTCCCAACGTTGCAGTGAACTCGTTAATAATGCTGTCCGGGGTCTTCGCGAGGAAGAGATATGTCTCCGCCTCTCGTAAGTCCAGGTTCAACCTTATGAGCTCATCCTGTGTGGTCGCCTCTTTCAGGCTCAACAGCACTTTTATCCGCTGTTGTTCTAGTACCATACAAAGATAAGCCCAGCCGGGGTGAGCCACAAGCCCTCGAAGCGAAGAGATGACCTCTTTTTTTCGAGCGCGGATTTCTTCTTCCTTCTCGTAGTCAGATTGACTAAGCGGCGAGCCGTCCACCGAGATTTCCTATCGGGATTGGTCCCATGCCCGGAACTTGGCGCAGGAGATTGGGGTTGGAGGAGGCAGCCTGAGCGCCGGCCTGCTGAAGCGGGATATCTCCAGAGGCAGGAACTTGTCCGGGCTGCATGACTTGGATCTTAAAGCGGTCGATGTTGCGGATGCCCGCGAGCTGTGCGATGTAGGCGAAGATCCTCCCGATGTCGTACTGCCCGAGGATCTGCGGAGAGGTCATAATCGCCTGGAGAAGCTCTTTCCAGAGGTTCACCTGGGCCATGCGGTCGAGAGGGAGAGCCCCGTCGATCGTCACGAAGTCGTAGTTGCCGGCGATGAGGGAGGGGTTGACCATCATGAACGGCGCTCCCGCCATGAACGCGAGATCCCCGACGACCCGGAGCTTCATGTCCTGGTCGAAATACTGTTGGGAGTTCATGAGAAGCTGCTCAGACAGATCCTGGACCCCGAGGACCGACATGTACTCCGTGGTTACTTTCTGTCGCCCGGCCGCCGCAGTGTTCGAGGACCGGATTTCCGTCGCCGTCCGCCGTCCGGATTTGGTCTGCGTCCCGGTCATCGCATCGGACACACCATGCGCCCGCTCCCCGATGCCAACGACAGTGTTCATGTCGGACACGTGCGTGCGGGTCACGTCCGCGATGTTCAGCTGCTGCACGGCGTCACCGGGGGTCAGCCGGGCGCCGGGGCGGAGTCGAATGAGCCCGCCCGGAAGCGGGTCGGTGATGTCCTTGATGTTCACCTTGGAGGGGTCAACGACAAGGAGGTTGTTCAGCGCGGCCCGAACGTTGTACATGTGAGAGTTGAACAGCCAGTCCATCGTGTTCTGGACGCCCTCGTTGATCTCCGGGTAGCCCCGGTTGGAGAGGGCATAGGCGTCGGGCTCAATCTCGTTGACGGAGAACGGGAAGCGACAATGCAGAGCGTCGAAGGGGGTTGCTCCGATCACGGTTTTCCAATCGGAGGTGACGGTGAACACCCACTTCGTCGGGTAGGTCGAACCTCCGAGCTTCCAGTCCGCCGGGATGAGGTCGATGAAAACCTCGTAAACCGGCACGATGTCCGGCTTGATGACGCTGTCCCCCTTGGAGAAGTAGACGTCGAGATCAATCGCATTCTCGACAGGACGCTCGACGGAGGAGTCATCCCCCCGATCGTCCTGAAACCGGGGGACAATCTTCGCGTCGATCTTGTCCAGGTTCATGTAGAACCCGTCACGCTCGCGCTGCTTCACCTGGACCCAGGAGAGCCGCTGCCTTGTCGCGCAGAACTCGCCCTTTTGGAAGTCGCGCATGGGCACGCGAGGGTCCGGGAGGAAGTCGCGCGGATGGACGTTGAAGGTCGCGTTGCCCGTATAGCCCTGGATCTGGGAGGTGACCTGCTCCTCGCCCAGCTCTTCCCCCGTCATCTCGTCGTACAGCGGGATGATCTGCGTTACCTCCCGAACGTCGTTCATCCAGAAGGTGCCGATGATCCCCGTGCCGTTCTTCGCGGTGTCGTAGAGCCACGAGTACATGTTGACGCCCATGTGAGCGCCTTTGTACTGGTAGTCGATCAGGGCCTCGACCGCCATGACCTGCTGCTGCGACTCTCCGTGCCGTCCGTCGAACTGGAAGATCGGCGACCGGGAGAGGAACACGCTCGCCATGTAGGCGAAAGCGGACATCGTCACGCCGTAGGTGTACGGGACCTTGATGGTCGTGTAGGAGGGCCGCCCACTGTTCTCGCGATTGTTCCGCCGTTTGGCGTCCGCCTCGCTCTCCGGGATGTAGGCGACCATTTCATCCTCGGCCTTGCGCCATTTGTTGCGCTTGTCCTGAAACTCCCGCTCGGAGAACTTGACCCGGCGGCGGCACTCGTTGATTACAAAGGAGTGGAGGTCTTGTCCGGGGCGAATGTCCCGACGGGTAAAGTTCGGCATTAGGGGCACCCTCCAAGGCGCTCGAGCGGTTTATAGATCTCGGCCAGTTCGTCGTCCTCCTCCTCAAGCTCCGCGTCGGCCAGGCCGTCCACGGCAGTGGAGACGGAGTCGAGAACGTCGTCGTGCTGCACGGCTGGGTAGTCGTTGAACTGCGAGCGGAACTCGGAATGTCCCGCGAGGACGTAGAGCTTGCCCTGGGACGCCGGGCCGGATAGGGCGTCAACGATACGAGACCGTTTCGATCGGGTGTCAGACACCTCCTCGATCACGGTATATTGTCGGGCGACAAGCATGGCCTTCTGGATGAGCCACGCGAGGGTCGACTGATAGGCGATCGACTCGACACGGAGCTTCTTGGGCCGCCACCTGTCCCGCATCTCGAAGAAGGTCTTTACGGTCCACTCGGGATCATGGCCGCGAGATAGTCGATAATCGAGAAGGTAGTAGTTCCCCCTCCAGAAACCGACGCAGGAGATGACCTCGTAGTCCTTATTGATGAGGCCCTTTTCCAGCTGGGACTTGGTCGGCTTCGGAACGGGGTCGATCGCCATGACCTTCCACATCCGGTGGATCGGGACCTCGTCCAGCTCGTAGGTTCTCAGCCATTCGGATTTGAAATCGGATGTCTCGGACGTGGTGAGGAGACATTCCATCTCTCTCGCGAAGAGGGATTTCTTGTTCCTCGCGATGGACCCGATTTTCCGCTTGCGGAGGGTGTCGGTCGGGAAGCGGAACTCCCAGGAGGACTGCTGGAACTCGATCGGCATATGCTCGGTCTCGGCCGTCCAGCACCCCTGTCGGACAGAGTACCACTCCGGGTCTCTGAGCGCCATCATGCTGGCGTCGCTCGGGTTGTAGGGGGTCTGGAGCATCACGAGCTTGGCGTGGGGGTTCTCGGTCTCGGGTGCGAGGGAGTTGACCAGGGCGCCGAGGATTTTGTCTTCGATCTTCGTCCGCTGCTCTTCGCTGCCTGTGGTATCGTCGTCGTAGGCGTCATCGACGATGATCAGGTCGGGGCGGTAGTCGTCGAGATTGATGCCGCGATGGGAGCCATTGATCCCCATCCCGATGATCCAGATGGAATGGCCGAGAAGCTTGTGCCGGATCTCGAGGAGGCCGTCGGTCCACTTGTCGCCCTTTTCGAGCTGGTACGCCTCGCAGAAGTTCCGGTTGTTCTCAATGACGCGCTTCATCCATCCGACGGATTGGAGGGCTTTCGCCTCGCTGGCGCCGATGTAGAGGATGACGCGGGAGAGCCCGTAAGCTACGCGACGGATAGCGAAGACCCTCAACCGGGTGGTCTTGGCGCTACCTCGGAACATCTGGATGTTTGCGAGACGTACCTTGTCGCTTTCGAGGGGAGCCCAGACCCGGTCCTCGAAGAGGGGGAACGGATCTCGGAAGGTCTTGGGAAACCACGAGCGGGAAAAGAGTCGGTGGTCCACCGCGCCGAGTTCAACGATTTCTTTGAGGTTGGTGTCAAGCACGGTGGACGCTCCGGAAAGTATGGCATTTAGGGGATACAAACGCCATACTTTTACGACGTCTTACCCGTACGCTTGGCTATGGCCTCGTTGACCTCGTCGGCGAGCATCTGGGATATGCCCTCCTTGCGGTGACCGCCACCGTCTATCGGGTCGCCGGAACGGTTGAGGATGGGCTCCTTCTCGGGATGATCGTCGTCGACCACGCGGTAGCGCTGCTCGCCGTTTTTGACTACGGGGTCGGGTTTCACGACAGCTTTCATTTCTTGGGCTCCTTTACTCCGCAGATATTCTCGTAGGTCGTGTTCAGTACCGCCACCTGACGTTTCGTCTCCGCCGTGTCCTTTCGGGACAGGGTCACGGGGTAGTGCTTCGATGCGACTTGGCAGTAGCTGTCCGTTGTAATGGGTAGGCCCTGAGAGGTCGCACACCCGCACAGGATTAGGGTCAGGGCGATGACCCAGTACCACGCGACTCCCATGGACATCCCTCTCGCTGGGTCTCGGCCATTCCTGCTCATAGAGGCTGCGCAGCCCGCCGGGATGACGCTTGCACATGTCCGCATATTCTTCGACGATGTCATCCATGACGATAAGATCGGGCGGCCATTTAATCTCTGAACCATCCTCGTTCCTGGACATAGTCATTCAGCTCCTTCTCGGACTTATTCGTGAATGTGGGCACTTGGGATGCTTGATAAATAAGCTCGTTCAACCGGGCGAGCTGCCGGGCGCGCTCGACCTGGGTGACCTCGTTCATGATGGTATTCCTCTCCGCCCATTTCGTGATGGCCGTGAGGAGGGTAACGAGATTGAGGAACAGGGAGAACCAACTCATGCTTCCTCCCAGTTCAGGATTGCATTCCTCTGACACATGGTGAAGAGGGTGACCGTTTCTGCGTGGGACAGGTTAGCCGCGTAGATCACGGTCTGGGGGAGTTCTGTCGGAGAGGGGTCGATGAGCAGCACGACGGCTTTCGTCGGCGTGTGGTCCAACCCGGTCTTGTTCTCCAGCAGGTCCTTGAGCGCGATCCGGAGCACGTCCTCCGGGGTCATATCGACCGAGGGGCAGTTGCTCCGGACCTTACGCTCAATGTTGAGGTCGACAGTATCACCCATCGACGGCGGCGCCCTCCGGGACAGCGGGGGCCTCGGCGAGTTCCATGATGCTGACGATGCGGAAGTTGCCGTACACGTACATCACATGCTTCTGGAGGGGCGCAACGGTGAACTTGCGCGTGTTCTCGCCGTCGTGGGTTTCGACCTCGACTGCGTGAGAAGCGGTGTCGATGGTGATTGAGGTGGTCATGACTTATTCCCGATGGCTACGTCCGTGGCGACGGTCTGCGCCGCCTGGACTTGGTTGAGAGTGGTCTCGGTGCGGGCTGCTCGAGAGCCGAGCGTTGCGCCGAGGAGGGACAGCACGATGCCGTTGAGCGTGGCGATCGTCTGGGCGTCGAAGCAGATACCGAATAGGCACGTGACCCCGAAGACGAGGTTCATGGCGAGGGCGAAGATCGACACGCCCTCGGTTTTACCGGGGATCTGCCCGGTCAGACGATCGAACCAAGTTGGGTTGTTCATTACTCACTCCTCGCTTTCCGTTGGGCCTCGATCCAGATGTCACGGACGCTCTTGAGATAAGCGGCCTTTACGTTCTCGGACATGCTCGTGAAGTCCGGGAGGTAGCCCGACGCCTTGCCGATGTTCTCGTGGAGCTTGGTCGCCAGGGCGAGCTGTTCCTCGATCGTGAGGTCGACGAGACCCATCCGGGCTTCCCCGATCAGCTTGGTCGCCATGGGCTGGACGGTGACGTTCAGCGCGGCGTCGAGCTTGCGGGCGTCGGAGAGAGTCTCCTCGTCGCCGGGTGCGGCGGTCAGGGCCTTCGCCGCGATCAGGACGGAGGGGTCGAGGATCGGCGGAACGGGGGCCGGTGCCGGAGCGGAGGGAGTGGGCGCGCTCAGGTTCGGGAAGCGGCTCGGGGTGGGACCAGAATCGTCGGTCTTTTTCGCCATGAGGGAGTCTCCTGGAGGGTTAAAGCAATTCTACTTCGGTCGCGAGGACCCATCCGGTATCCTCACCGTCGGTGATGGAGTACCAGAGATGCTCGGTGTTGGGGTTGAGGGCCATTTCGGGCGGGATATTTTCTCCTGCGGGGAAGAAGCTTCCGCTCCGTTGAATCTTGACCGGGGTCGACTCGGTGAACGTCGCGACGATGGTCTTGTCGTTGAAGCTCGGCCACGGGCGGAGGTGTGTGCCGCTGACGACCTTGGCGTCGTTACCTGCATCCCCTCGTCCGGCAAGCTTCGCCCTCAGCCATTCGAGGGGGAACAGCGGGTTCGTGTCGACTTTTCTCCCGGGGGAGATCTCCCAGTGAGGGGCCGCCTCGACTATACCGTACCGGTCACGCAGAGCCATCGCGATAGCGAGGACTGCGTCAAGCTGAGCCTGAGAATAAGGCATCCACCAACCGCTCTTATGGGCGGGAGTCTCTGCATACTCAATACCGTATTCCTTGAGATTATACGCTGCGCCAAACGCGGCCCTCGCTTCCGGGCTTCCCTCGGCTCGAGAGAGTTTTCCAGGATTTGCGATCTCAATTCCGACGGCGAAATCATTGACATTCTCGATCCCCTTGTATGAGGACTTCCCGGCGTGCCACGTCTTTACGGAGCAGGCCGCGAGCTGGACGATTTCTCCCTTACGGCCGACCACGAAATGGGCGCTCGCTTTGGCCTGGGGGTTCCGTAGCCAGGACACGCTCGTCATGTAGTCGAGCTGGCCGGCGGTGTCGTGGACGATTAGGAGTCTGGGCTTGAGCGTTCCACTCTTGTTTGGGGTCGGAAGAACCTTCACCCCCTCGACGAAGTGGCTTGCGTTGATCTTGAGCACGGGCGGGCTCCGTTAGAACTGAGGGCAATTGAGACTGCGGTTCAGGACACAGAACCGGAGAAGGTCCGCCTTGAAGGCCACGTTCTCCGGCATCGTAGGGCCCTTGGCGAGGGCTACCGATATCTGGGTCACCTGAGCGGAAAGGTTCTGGACTTGAAGCTTTAGCTCGGCAAGCTGGGAGGATGAGGTGTCGACCGCTCCGATGCGGGATTGGACCTGCATGCCGATCGTCGCCGCGATGCCGAGCATGCCAATCACGACGGCGACGGGCAGGCCGAGCTGTCGGATATCCTGCATCATCGGCCGCTCCACGGGATGATGGTCAGCTTGCCTGTCGGGGCGTCGAGGAGGTTCGGTAGAGATAGGCATGTCACGGGCTCCGGGATAGGGATATGAGGGTGATAGACCTTACATATACAAATCCGCGAAACGTATGGAAGTTCCTTCCCTCCATAGCGCAACAACTGTTCGTGGGCGTCCCTCGACCACTGCGACTTTACCTCGACGAGGTACATGGAGGACTTGTCGGCCGGGTAGAGCCCGAAGTCGACCCGGCCGCCGTTACGCTCCATCTGGGTGGTCATGTACCAGCCCTGTCGATCGTTGTTCGCCCGTTCGGTGAGGATCTCGCGGAGCTTGAGCCGAACCTTCTTCTCGTAGGACAGCCCGGCTTTAATCGATGCCCTCGAGGCTCCGAACTCTCCGCTCCGTTGGTATCCCGTCCTCGTCGACATCGATGACATTATCCTTTTTGAGCTGGGGCTCGAGCTGGACGGATGAGCCGTGCTCGAGGGCGCGCTGACGTGCGCGGAGGATGTCTTCCGGGGAAACGCTCATGAAGATGACTGACGGCGGCTGGCTCGGCGTGGTAGGAGCGGGAGTGGCCGGGGTCGAGCCTTTCGGGTTGATGTGTCCGAGGAGGAGCTGGGTGGCCTTGAGGAGGGTGTCCTCGGTGATGGCAGCCTCGGGGTTGGCGATCCGCTTGGCGATGGCGTCGAGGAGGGCGGACGTCGTCGTGAGCATCTTCGCCTGGATCTCGGCGAGCTGGGCGCCGAATAGCTCCTGGATCCTCTCGGTGCGCTGAGCCCGGAAGGCGTCGCTCTTCATGAGCTGACGGACCCAGCTCACGCTCGCGCCGGTCATGAGGGCGATGTCGTCGGGGGTGAGAAGTGGGCAGCGGGAGGAAAGGTCGAGGATCGCCTTGTAGGTCCGGCGGTTGAGCTGATCCCTGTGCTCAAGCGGGGTCGGGACGGATGATACGGTCATGGGACGCTCCGGGCAGCGGGCAGGTAAATGCGGCGAGGGGGAGCACTCCGGGTGCATCCCGGCGTCCGGAGGCTCCGCGCCCTCACCGCGCCAACCGGACAGCCCAAGCCACGGCGGCGTGACTATCGTAGCGGCATGGGCGGCGGCGTGCAAGCGCTCGGGGGCGAGAAGAGAGAGTTGCGCGGGAGGGCGGGAAAGTATGGGATTTGTCCGGGCCAAACGCCATAGTTTTCCATGCTCACATGCAGGAGTTTTCTGCGCGGGCTGCGCCCTTGCTTTGCTCGCGAATGCCCTACCGCATGGGTGTTTTGTCGCAAAATTGGGGGAGCGCCTTTAAGACAGGGAGGAGGCCGGGTGGCCTGGGGGGCAGGCCGGAGGGCAGGCGAGTTTACCGCTCCGTTACACGCAACCAGCTGCGAGCGTGCGCCTCCTTGCGTGTGCAACCTCGCGATTACAACCGAGCATGATGATGCTGCGAGCCTAGGCCATGGGCAGGTTTACGCGAGATGTTCACGATTTCGTGATTAGACTTCTCGCAGAATGAGGCGCATGGTTCGGTCACAGGCAGGAAGGAACTAGGGAGAAGATGATGATCACGATCCAGCAGGCTCAGGAATACGCGGCGGGCAAGCTGACCGCATGGGGATACAACGCGGTAATCGGTGAGGTTACCGAAAGCTTCGATGCGCCGGACGTTTACGCGCTTGACGTTTACTTCATCTATGAGGATGAAGCGGGAAACATCTCAGATGGCGTGTTCACCTGCTGGACGCAGGAAGATGGCACGATCTACGGAGAGTGGTAAGATGCACACGATTAGCGCCATCTCATGGGCTGTATATGTCTGGAGCCTGCGTGCCCGGACGAATAAGCAGGGCGGGCTTAGGTTCGCGCATCTCCCGCTTGGGTTGAGTTGCTGGAAAGTCACATGCGCGGTGTGCATATCGCGGAAATGGTGACTCACGACTCCGGTTTCCGCGCAGAATGAGTTGCGCGGTTTCCCGAGTCGTGTATTATCAGACTCGTAGCGGGGTTGAAGGGCAAGGGGCTCTTCACCGCTAAGGCACACTAGAAAGGCGCATCCCATGGCTAAGATCAAGCACCCGCGTACTGGCGAAGAGGTTACCGTGCACGAGCCTGCCGCAAGCGCGGAGAACGAAGTGAACGAGACCGTAACCGATGCGGGCGAGTCCACCGCAGAGGCTCCGGTCGCCAGCGAGCCCGGCAAGCCTGCCGCTCCCGTTGGGCAGAAAGCCGTTGAGAAGAAGAACCAGAAGGTCCAGGTTCTCTATCTCGGCGATGAGGACGCGGAAGGCAAGCGTAAGGAGTTCTCCGGCCCAAATCCGCAGGTTCGTGCGATGAAGGTCATCACGAAGAATGGCGAGCAGCTTATCAAGCTGTCCGATCTTTCTCCTGATGTCATGCTCTCAGCCGCAATCTTCGGCCTGAACACCGCGTGGCGCAACACGCATAACAGCAACGAGAACGCGGGCAAGGACGGCATTGCCGCTATGCAAGCCCGCCTCAACGCAAATCTGAACGGCCAATGGTCGGCTGAGGGCGAAGCTACCGAGCAGGGCGTTCCGTTGATCATCGAGGCTATGATCGCGGTGAAAAAGAAGGCCAATGCCTACACCGAAGGCATGGAGAAGGTTTGGCTGGATCACTACTTCGCCCTCGACGCGAAAAACCGCGCCGCTCAGACGAAGCTGTGGCTGGACAAACCCAGCATCAACGCGGCGTTCATGGTCATCAAGGCGCAGCGTGCAGCGGAGAAGGCGCAGGCTGCTCTCGCGAAAGCGGGCGAGGTAGCCGATATCGGCGCCGACTTCTAGCCCGCGATCGGGGTGCATCTGGCGCAAAATGCCCCAGGTGCCCCCAGGTTGCCCCCACACAGCCGAAACCCGCTCCAGGCATACCCTGTAGCGGGTTTTTCTTTGCCCGCTGTACGGGGCTTAAAACGGCTCCTGTCCGTAACTCCGGCCTGTTTGTCCATTTTTTCATTTGCCCGCCCCCGGGGGGGTCTAAACGCCATACTTTTACATCCTCGCAGGTGGGGCGAGGATGAAGGCATACAGCGACTATTGTCTTTAAAAAAAAAAATTTAACATAACACTATTATGGCACCTTCAGGGGGGTGTGTCTTTTGTTCCACAGGGTGTGGCCCG